>Ga0247760_1000708_pt1 | contig 35059 bp, 44 predicted proteins | sample UWRJL171409R4_FD_179936 | JGI IMG/M metagenome (GOLD analysis project Ga0247760, IMG submission 179936) | Plant litter microbial communities from Arlington Agricultural Research Station in Wisconsin, United States - UWRJ-L171-409R-4 | ecosystem: Environmental > Terrestrial > Plant litter >... | reverse complement strand
GTTTTTTTTTTTTTTTTTTTTGGTTGTGCAGCGCAGACGAGGGCAGCCGGCTCCGAGCGCCTGGCCATCGGCCTCCCCCGCATCCCGCCGTCGTCGACAGCCGCCCGTCCAGCCAACCCACGCGAGCAAAGCTTGCAGCAAAAAGTAAACGCCTTGCTAGCCACATGCCACCCAGGAACAGGTGCAGACCTGAACCACATTCCGGTCCACACTTGGGGTCTTTGGGAGCTGTGGGCCCGGAGAAGATAAGGCGGCGCGACTGGGAACCTCCCTGGACGGCTACTCGCGCGCTGGAGTCTCTTTGCATTTAAGTTCTGCACAACCGCCGCCTCCCAACGCTTGACTCGAACCTGTCCCGCCGCACCGGTTCACACCTCATCCCAGCTACCTACACACCTGGACCTTTTGCATCCCCTCGGCAGCCATGGATGAAGATCACGGACCCTCACAGATCGCCCCGGAAAAGGCTCCCAGGCGGACCTTTGGCGACAGGCTGCAGATCGTGAAGAAGACATTCCTCACTAGGGAGGGCCTCATCGGCAACTACGACTATGCCTTCCTCTTTCGTCCCAACCTGCCGTTCATGAAGAAGTCGGACAAGGCGCCGCCCTTCTTCGGCCTCAACGACAAGATGCCCGTGTTCCTCGCCCTGCTGCTGGGATTCCAGCATGCCCTGGCCATGTTGGCTGGCATCATCACCCCGCCCATCATCCTGTCCGGACCTGGCGGCGTCAATCTCTCCACCGCAGAGACACAGTACCTCGTGTCAACTGCTTTGATCGTTTCAGGCCTGCTATCCTGCATCCAGATCACAAGGTTCCACATCTACAAGACACCGTATGCTCCTCCGCTTTTCCCAGTATGCTCGCACACAGCTGACTCCCCTTGGCCAGATACTACATCGGTACCGGCCTCATCTCCGTGGTTGGAATCTCCTTCGCCGTCATCCCCGTTGCGAGTGGCGGCTTCAAGCAGATGTACGCAAACGGCTTTTGCCCATCGGATGCAAGCGGGAACCCATTGCCTTGCCCGCAAGCCTATGGTGCCATTATCGGAACGGCTGCTGTTTGCGCATTGCTCGAAATCTTGCTGTCCTTCACCCCGCCCAGGATCCTTCTGAAGGTCTTCCCGCCACTCGTCACCGGGCCTACCGTCATGCTCATCGGCATCAAGCTGATCCAGTCTGGATTCAAGAACTGGGCCGGTGGTTCCGGGCCCTGCGCTGATGCGGAACCCGCTGCGTTCTTCGCCCTCTGCCCCAACATTTTGGCGCCCCATGCGCTCCGCTGGGGTTCGGCTGAATACCTCGGCCTCGGCTTCTCCGTGTTCGTCACCATCATTCTCTGCGAGCGTTTTGGCTCGCCGATCATGAAGTCGGCCAGCGTTGTCATCGGCTTGCTCGTTGGCTGCATCATCGCCGCCGCCACTGGTTACTTTGACCGCGCCGGAATCGAGTCGGCCCCTGCTGTCTCCTTTATCTGGGTGAAGACGTTCCCGCTCAGCATTTACGGGCCGTTGGTATTACCAATGATGGCGGTTTACGCGACGTGTATCACTGAATGCGTTGGCGACTTGACGGCTACCTGTGACGTGTCGCGACTCGAGGTTGACGGCAAGATCTACGAGAGCCGTATCCAGGGCGGTGTGTTGGCCGACGGCTGCATTGGTGTCATTGCTGCGCTCTGCACCATCACTCCCATGACCACCTTCGCCCAGAACAACGGTGTCATTGCGCTGACGCGCTGCGCCAACCGGAGCGCCGGGTACTGCTGCTGCTTGTTCCTCGTCATCATGGGTGTTTTCGCCAAGTTTGCCGCCGCCCTTGTTTCCATCCCCTCGGCTGTCATCGGCGGAATGACCACCTTTCTCTTCTGCGCCGTCGCAGTTTCGGGCATCTCGATTATCACTCGCGGCGTGCCGTTCAACCGCCGCAATCGGTTCATCCTCACCGCGGCGCTTGCTCTTGGTTACGGTGCCACCATGGTGCCCAACTACTTCGAGCACGTCTTCACCTACGCCGGCGACAACAAGAGCCTGCAGGGCTTTCTTGACGCAATCAACCTCGTCATGGAGACAGGTTTCGCCGTCACGGCTTTCGTCGCCACCCTCCTCAACCTGACTCTGCCCTACGAGCTGGAGGACACCATTACGGCTACTGAGGAGCCGCCGTCGACGCCGCGCCAGCAGCCCACCGTAGTTGAGACCACCAAGGGTGATAGGGAGAGCGATGATATTGAAAAGGCGGGCAAGCTGTCTTGAGGTGTTGTAGCGAGAAAAGTAAAGGCGAAAAGCAGCGAGCGTTTGTTTAGTTGTTGATGGATGCCCCTCTTGTATCTATTCGGTGCTCTTGGGCGGGAGGCCGGAGCTGGGATATGAGTTACGAAACGAATAATAGAACACAAATTGTTGGTTTGCCCTGCTGGTTCCGAAGTCTGACGCTGAGTCGGGGAGAGCCCGCCCCCGCAAAATGTGACGACGGGACGCGGCACAATATGTGGATGCAAAGCTTAAACATTCTGCGGGTCCCGTATGTCCTGAGAGGCCCCCTGGTGTACAGGCTGATACTGCTTTGAGATTGCCCAGGCGGGCGGCTGAAGAGAGCCTCAATGCTTAGCCGGTTTCGCGGCCGGGCTACGTGGAGACATATACGGCTAGCATAGCGGATCAATGTAAGCGCAACGTCTCTTTGTGAAGCAGGTAAGTTGCTCGCGGCAGCTCTCTTTGTGCCCTTCCTGTTCCCAACCTCACTGACATCGGCAATGAGGCTCATCCTAAGAATAGTCTTGTTCTTGGGCATGGTGTTCGAGCTGTCGTCAGCCTGCCCTTTCAACGGCGCCACAATCAAATCCCTCCCCTTGTTACCCCCAGTCCCAAAAAAAACGGGAAAGGGCCACAAACCGCCCCAAGCACCACCATCATGTCCAAAATCACAAAACCAACCCTCCTTCCCTGAGCCGGGACATCACCCCTGGACTCATCCCCCTCACTGCGAAATTGTCTCTCCAGCAGGTGACAAACTATGTGTGTTTACTGATGCAAACTACTACGGAGGACAGGGGCTAAGTATCGTTGCGCGGCCAGAGGTGGTGAAGACGCTCCTGGGGGAGGAGGGTATGTTTCTGAGTGGGAGGGGGCGGTATGAATCGAAGGGGAGAGGGGAAGGGGAGGTCAAATACGAAGCTCTGGAACGGCCCGGGATGGGCGTCGGATTGTTCGTTAAGTCTGGACAGAGCTATGAAGCCGGGGAGGTCATACTGGTGGATTATCCGACTTTGATGCTACCCGCGGAGGGGTTTGAGGGAGCTGATCTGGGAGTTCTTGAAGGGTTGGCGTGGAAGGGGTTGCTTCAGCTTCCGGAGGGGGGGAGGGGGTTGACGAGGGGGCTGGCGAGGAGCAAGAAGGGGTGGGGGGATAGTGGATGAGATTGTTGATGTTGTGGATACGAATGCATTTGCGCATGGGAAGGGGGGAGCGGTGCACAATATTATCTTTCCTTTAGCGGCGGTGAGTACCTAGACGGTGCGAGGTTAAAAGGGGTAGAGCTAACATCGTGGCAGAGGATGAACCATAACTGTCTGCCAAAGTAGTTATCCCAGCCTGGCCCCAACTGACCGACTCTGACGCAATGCTAACACAACCACAACCAGCGCAATAACCCGAACCAACCACTCCACCCTCGCAACCGAAGTCATCGCCCTCCGCGACATCCCTCCCGGCTCGGAAATCGTCAACTCCTACCTCAACCCCTCCGTCGAATCAACCTCTCGCGAACGCCGCCACGAGCTTGAATCCGCCTGGAACTTCTCCTGCCGCTGCTCTATTTGCACAGGTCCCGAAGTCCCGAAATCCGACGCCCGTCGCCGACTCATCTCCGCCGCGAAGCAACGGATCGAGGAGGCGAGGGGGAACCCAGCGGAGATTCTAAAGCAGGCGCAGGTGTTGATTGATTTGTTTGGGAGAGAGGGGATGGTGATTCCCAAGGCGGATTATTATGAGCTTGCAGCGATGGCGGCGAAGTATCTTGGAAGGAGAGAGGAGGCGTTGGGGTTTTCGAGGGAGGCGAAGAGGTGTTGGGATATCGTTATGGGAGAGGGGAGTCAGGAGTCGAAGGCGATGGTGGATTTTGAGGCGGATTTTGATGTGAAGTGAAGACAGAAGAAGGGGACTGGCAGTGCTGGAAATGGAGCTGGGCCTTGGTTTCCGAGTCCTCGATGACCGTGATCCGTGACCTTGACGTGAAGTGACGCCCAGACTCTGGGCTGCCCGAGTCCCCCTGCAAGCCTAAGTGTCAACTTGAATTTGAATGGACTTGGCTTAGCACTGAAACTTTGCAGACGGCATATCAGAGCAAGCCGGAGCCGTAACAGCGGCCTTACGGCACTGCTGCTGGCAGTTTGGGATCAACCACAGTGACTCGACTGCAGTGTTCAGTGTCACGGCGCTGGTAGACCCGTGAGGGTAAGATCATTGTACGTCCCCCGCCAGTCTCCTTGGGAGAACCTTTGTGCGAGCCTGTACAAAGGCTCAGGCGCTCCAAAAAAAAAAAAGGGTCTCTTCTCTCCGTGTGAAAATGCGTTCCTGGGATCCTCACACGGGCCTTTTCCGGAACATTAAGGCCTGTGCTTGTCCCATCACAGACCTTTTCGACATGCAGGAAAGCCTTTTCAGTATTTATGGAGATGTTTTAGAATGGGAGGTGGCCTATCATGACCAAAGCTATCGGTAGTCTTTATAGTAAGAAGGCATTTCTCGCACTCAGGCTGCCAGTATTAACTAAGCGAACCCTTTCTTTTGGCCTGCGCCTGGCTTGGAGGAGTAGGACGCTTGAAGGTTGCAGGAGAAGCTAGGCCGCGACTGCGGAGGTTCAACGAGTTGCATAGCACCGTGACTCCCGGGCCCACCAAAACCTGCCACCGCAGTGGCAGGTCCAGCCAACTCAAACTTAAAGTTCAAAGAAGCAGGAGCTCGCCGTCTGTCTCCAATTTTCACATCAACACCAACAACCCCAGAAAACTTGAATACACGTTCAAATTGTAACCGAATACTATATACAAGCTATGTACACTACACTTCAATCTCCATCACCGCTCCGGCCGGTGAAGGGTATTTTTGCAAAAACGACCAATCCCATATGTAACAAACCACTTTCCACCGCCGCAAGCCTCGTCTCCAACTCAGCTACACCTCAACGTCTGGACTCAGTCATCAATCTCCACGACGATGAACCGCCTATCGGGGCCGACGACCCTCCTGTTTTTTTGTTCCTCCCCCGACCATTGCCATTGCCAGCGTTGGCACCGTTTCCAGTAGCAGCGCCGTTTCCAGTGGTAGCGCCGTTACCAGCGTTTGCACCGTTACCAGCGTTGGCGTTGTTGTTGTTACCACCCCGGTTACCGCCCCTGTTCCTCCCCGTCGCAGCAGTAGTAGTAGCTGCCGCCGCCGCACTCGTAGCAGTGGCAGTACCCTGGATGGCACCACCCTTTGCAGCATCAGGGGTCTGCTGAGGGGCAGCCACAGTCGCAGGCGTCCCGATGAGGGCCTCCACGGCCGCGACGTTCTGCTGGGCCTGGGTGCCGCCCGCGTTCTGGTTGGCCTTGACGGCGGCAGGGAGGTCCTTCTAGTTCTGCGCGACCTGGGCTAGGACGTCACCAATCAGATCGGCGGTGGCGATATTCTCGGGGGTGTTGACCTTGGGGGTGATGTCGGTTTGCTGCACGGCGAAGCACCCACCGAAGGGGCCGGCGACGGCGTTGTTGCGGCAGCGGATCGTGCACACGTCTCCCGTACTTGCCCCTGAACAGTTCAAGTCATCCGGCATGGTGACGGTGACATTGAAGTCTTGGGCCTTGGCCTGCGAGAAGCCGTTGACGCCGGGGACGTTGTTCTCGACCTTGAGGGTCTTGGTGATGAGGCCCGAGTTGCTAGTCTCGTCGACGTCGCAGACGTAGGGGCCGGCGCCGTCGGCGTTGACCTGGTGGATGGTCACGGTTACTTTGCTGCCGGCCTTGACTTGGGTGACGGCGCCGATGGCGAGGGCGTTCTCGGTGTTTTCGCCGATGTCGATGTTGCCGGTCAGCTGGGTCCGCCCGCACTTGTTGACGACGTTGGCGAGGATCTCGGAGTCGCGGATGATGGTGGCGTCCATCTGGCAGGGGTTGATAGTGGTGCAGTTGCGCGCGATGGCATCGTTGACTTGGAAGCCGATGGACAAGGGCGAGCCGGCGTCTCCTTGGGCGCCAAGAATCACGCCGTGGGCCTGGGCCAGGGCCAGGAGGGCCGCAAGCGGCAGGAGGGAAGATGCAGTGTACATTATCGAAGTGAAGGGGGAGGCACAGCCTGGAAGAAAGAGACAAACGAGGAAAACGGAAAACCGGGCGAAACAAATGAAGAGAGAACGTGTGATGCTGGAGATCAGTCGGACTCAAGTCGGCCAGCCAGATGGCATATATACGCATCCCAAGTCAGAGCTCGCGCCCTGTGTCGAATTCAACCCCTGGGTCCATCATCTGTAAACACACACTCCTCCACTAGTATTCTGCGCCAGGGTGCGCGATCCCACAACATGGACGCCGTTCAGGCGACAAGGGCAAGGGGAGACGGGAGAATGCCGTGATCTCCGAGAAGACCTGGTCTTTCAGCGCCATGATTGCCGGTCAGAGCTCAAATGTTGGGAGGATGTCTCTTGATGGTGGAGTTGGGGGAAGGTGAAGGAAGGAATACCCGAAAAAGGTGTGCGCCAAGGAGGCCCCCCTTCTTTTCACCAACGTCTCACCGCAGTGGATGTCGACTTGCGAGTCAATGAGATATCGACATTTCTCGGCAAATGGGAGAATACAGCCCAAGTGACTGCGCACTGGATTGAAATTTGATTTCTACGGGCCCGACTTTTATTGAGATTTATTGGAATCACATCATTGGGCTGCGAGGACGGTCATCCTGGTCGTCACAGTGCTAGACGGGGAATCCCTCCCGACGCGGCCAGGTGGGGAGACGAGCGATTGCCGTGCGCTGAAAGGCATGCAAGGAAAGCGCTGCATTAGGCCCGGGACTGAGAGCTGAAGGATTTGCCAGGCAGTGATTGAGAGTGTCACGGTGATATATGTCGGAGCGAGACGCTCATCTGTTTTCATGCGGCTGATAATCGAGCTGTTGGGGATGACATCGTTCGAGCAAAAATGTCAACTGAACTCATCTCGAGTTTTCGTGGTGGGGCATCCAAGATCAAGGTTTCACCAGCAGTGAATTGGGTGGAGATGGCGTGGAGCCTTTGGGGAGAAAGCCTCAAGCGCTTCAACGCCTGCTCCACCATCACGCGGTTTTGGAGCTATGCGGGTGGATCTGTGATTCCTCCGAGCTCCACTCGGGGATTAGAAACGGTACCTAGACGGGTCACGGAAATAGAAGAGGCCCAAAATGGAAGCCCGTTCCGTGGGGTGCTGATCCGCTCGTTTATCGTCCCATTCAATCGTTAGTTTTCATGTTTGTACTTCAAGACTACTTCCCTCACCTCCAGTGCGAAATTACAGTGTCTGTATTCGACGCTATCGCCTCCGCAAAGCCGCCCTCTGCGTCGGTGACATTGGCAACTCAGGCGTCCACTTCGGCATTCTAGTCTTCCGAGTCCGGTTCATCAAATGAGGAGCAGTTACCCATCGTTTATGCTTTCCGAAGCAAGCCAGTGAGCAACGCATGTTCGAATCAAGGAAGAAGGGGATGGAAAGGATGGAAAACGGATAATTTCGAGTAAAGAGCAGTAAGCACGTGAGGTTGGGACTGATATATCCAAATCTAGCGGTGCCCGTGGCATACCTAGATTTTAGAATTACCCTCTGCATGTCCAGAGGTTTATAATAGAGAACCTCTATTTACACCCCCCAATGTTCAAACGCGTTCTACTACTATTACAACAGGCCCTACTACATCTGAAAGGAGCATTCCTACATGTTTTGATGGTCTATTATCAAGCAACCAAGGCCTTTGACAAGACGAAAAGCGCCTCTAGTTCAATAGTTCAGGTTTCACCGTTTTAACAGATTAGGTAGTGTTCGAGGGTTCTTCAACGCACTTTCATAAATACCTTGCCTTGTAACATTACGGTACAACTAGACGGAGGCTACGGTTCAAATAGACACTCTCTTATGATACTACCTACGGCTGGCAAACTGGCTTACACCCAGCCCCCACTTGACTCACTATCCACCTGATCTAGGTACTATTCTGTGACACTCCCTAAGCGGTAGATTTCCCACTGCACAGACCAAGCTTCTGCCTTGTCCTCTCCTAATTCAGTCCTTGCTGTTGGCGATGGTGGCAGAATAACGAGATCCTGTTTCCTCCTTCTGTTGTGGTAGGCTGAAGAAACTGATAGGTTTCTTCGTCCGGAAAGGGCCTTGTATCTTCCTTGGGGTGGTGGCTTCTGGTGTCTTCTTGTACTAGCTCGCCTTGAAGCCGAGAAATCATTGTTCCCTGAGTTGTTCTGCGTGTGTTGTTTCCCGTGTGCCGTTTGAGGTGAGCTAGGCTTAACGCTGGTGTTGGTGTTGGCATTGGCACTGGACCTGGTATTGTCATGTTGTAATAACCTTTCTTTAAATCGCTGGAAGGCTCGCTCAAGTGAAGGGAATGATACGGGACTGCCCACAATCTTGTGATACATAGATGTACCAAGCAGTGGGCGCGTGTTCGTCTTCATGGCGAGTTTCATACTTCAGGTTTTAGCTTAGAAGAAGTAGCAGAAAACAGTCTGGCAGTCAGACAAAGAGGAAAACTTGAGCAGCTATATTTGTAAGTGAATGCTGTCAGATAAGGTTATATTTGTTTGTTTTCTGTGTGAATATAGTTTGATTAGCGACCATACGCCATTCACCATCATCACATTGTCAAAACTTACTGGATGTTTTCCATCCCACGTGCAAGTCCAATTGTTAGTGTAACATTGAATGCAGGAATCCCATCATATGATCTCAGAGACTTCCAGTAGTTCAACGGCATCAGTAATACTTGCCATCCAAAACCGGCCACTGTCTTACTGCTTCAGGAGGTCCTCACTTTTCGTCACTGCAGTCTCATTCACCTCAGCAAGCCTGCGGTCGCTCTCCTCTACACTCAGATCCACAAAGCCAACCTCAAAGAGCTAGAAAACCAAGCTGTATGCAGCACATCATCAGCCGTAAATAACACCACGGCCATCGAATTAAGGCATCCCAAAAGAGGATTTGCAGGTACACAGACCGTCCAAGCCTGAAAGATACGCTCGCAAGCCACAATCAGTAACGTCTCTTCCTCGATGGGCACACCAGAGACGTAGGACTGGAAGAGGGAGTCACAGCAAAGCAAAGGGAACATAACTTGTTCAAGTCTGCCTTCCAACAAAGATAGGACAACCCTAGGTAACTACATACAAATGCCGCGCCGTCTCTGTTCCGCAAAGACACTACCTAGGTATCTGAAAGCATGGCCATCATGCATCGTAACTCCACCCAACACTGTACCCTACATACAACCGACACCTGGTCTACATAACCCAGACCCATTTCAACAGCTCTCTTCACCCGAGAGAGGGAATATACACTATACTATATAGGCACCGACAGACATCCATCCATCCAAGCAAAAGGAGATTCGTTAGCCAACGCAAACCCATTGCATCCCCACCAACAGCCCTTCTCTTTCCATATCTCTCCCCCATAACCTACACATACGTCCTAGAATGTGAATGCGAGCTCCTCCTGCTCCGGTGACTCCCACTATGGCTCCTGCGATGATGCGAACCGCTCCTCCTCGACGTCGACCGATGAACCTTCACCTCCTTCTCCGCTTTATCCCCATGCACCAGCGCCATGACCGCCGTAAAGAAGAAGAATATGCAGTTCATGATGCCAAACGCAAAGCACGCCTTGAGCATCCCGCACGTCTTGTTGACGTTGAGGTTGAGCGTGTTGAGCGTCGCGCTGCCAAAGATCCCTAGGGTGACCGACGCCTGCGACCCGGGCGCGATGCTGACGCAGTCGAAATCCTTGACGAAGCGCAGGTAGTACACGCCTGCGATGAAGGCGCCGACGAAGCCGATGTCGATGACGCCGACGAAGCGGGCGTTGGAGCTGCTGCGGTGGTAGGAGAAGAGGGTGAAGAGCGCCCAGGCGAGGCCGAGGACAGAGACGATGAAGAGGATGAGGATGTAGTTGGGCGTGAGCATGTTGTTGTCGTTGTAGCCCTTGACGAAGTACGCGAGCATGCCTACCGTGGGGATCTGTATGGGACCGGATGGTCAGTTCAGTTCGGTTTGGAGTTACGATGAGGGAGCGGGAAGTGACTGGGAAAGTGACGGACCAGTGTGACGATCTCCATGAAGCGCCAAAAGGCGAAGAAGATTGCGAACAGCATCGTAGCTGTGGGATGCGCTTTGCGCGCAGGGAATTCCTCGTCGGGGCGGTTCTCTCGAGATCGGATGCGACAGATGTTGCGGCTTGCGCAAATATGCGACGATTTCCAAGCGCTTCAATCGCCCCACAAGCCTCGGGAAGTCGAATCACCGGCAGCTTGCGACAGCTTCTCGTCGTGTGGTGCGTAGGTTGGATCGGTGTTGCGACAATTCGACTTGAGCTTCAGCGCATTTACCCAGCGATTTTGCACAGACCGAGAGTAAGAGGGGGTGTTCGGGTTCGGCGCTGAGGTGTGTGCGAAGATCGATCTTTCTTCGCAGGTGTGCCGTCGCCCGGCCAGCAACGACGAAGCGAGCAGGGATTGGCCGAGCTGCCCACCTTCTCCTTTCCGCGCAAGCGCAGCACTCACGCACGTGGGGTACGCCTTGTGTTGTCACCGGACTTTTCGTACAACCAGGCCTCCAGTGGTTCAACTGTCTCCCGGCTCGGTCTGGAATGAAGTCAAGACAATGGCGATTGTTCGTCCCAAGTCGCGAGGCACCCGAACCCTTATGACGTCGATTTGTTGATCGTCAGGTCCCAAGCTTGAAAACTGGGGCGTCTTGGCAAGAAACGAGGTCGCCAGCGGGAAGATCAAACACGAGATACCGCGTTGCGAGACGGCCGGAAAAAAGGGCGGGCAGGAGTACAACTGATTCACTCTGCAAAGGCCCGTCAGAAGGACACAAGGACTAGCAGAAACGCATATCTTTGCTCCGTCGGCGCAAACAGTGCAGTACAAGAAAAAGGTGGGGGTTGGGCTGGTCGTGATTCTTGGCAAACTGCCCCACTACGGAAAGTTCAGTGGCTGGCAGCTGGCAATGGGGGTTCGGGGTCTAGGTGAGACCAACCTTCCCCCTTTTGGATCAATGGCTGAATGCATGGAAGCAGGCACGGAAGACGGCGAAACCAGGTTCTCATGTTCGAATCCCGTCTATCCTGGGTAGCTTCATGCAGGTCGTTAGCATGGCGATGTGGCGCGAAGCAGAGCACGGGATGATAAGCATTGCGAGCACGAGCGGGCATCGGAGTCGTCATAATGGCCCTCTTGGCGACCGTCAATCTTTTTCGGATGCACCTGACAAAGGCCATCCGTAAGAAACCCAAGCAGAGCCTATTCACACATTGGTCCATTTCTTTTTCGTACCATAGTACGATCCATCGACTCCGTCCCATCGTTGTCCCCGTCAATTGCAGCTTACGGCGCATGGTCATCAATCACGTCCAACTCGTCAAAATCCCGAATCACTGGCCCGACACTCCCACTATCGCGTCCTCTTTCTCCGCTGCCACCCAAGATGGGCCTCTCAAAGTTCAGTTCCCCGAGCTTGTACGTGCCTGCACCTCCGAGACGACTGCCGCCGCCGGCCCCTCCCCTAACCGCGCTCAGAGCAGCTCTGTCTCGTCCAGTGGAACTGTACGCTGTTGTGAAGCTCTTTGTGTCATCAACCAGCTCATCCAGAACAAGGAAGCCGCCGTGCTGACTGACCGATGTATTGCCCAACGGCGCGGGCTTATAGTCGCCCCTGCCCCCGCCGTTCCCCGACGAAGAGGTAGCATATGTTTGCCCAGGCGCGGACAGTTCGTTTTCGTCAACCCTTTCGATGCCTCGCAACATCATATTCGCGGCCACCTTGGCCTTTTCTCTGTCCCGTGTCGACCTACCGGTCTTGCGGGACGTTGTCGTCGATGGCGGCGAGCGCACGCTGCTCCCTGCATCGCTCTCCGAGTAGCCGCTCACCACGCTTCCCGCCGAGCTGAACGACACGCCGTATTGGCCTCCGATGCCACCCACCACCGACGGCGCCCGACTACTACCGCTGCGGACAGAACGCGCCCCGGTCATGCCCACCGGCGTGTAGTAGCCGCTCTGGCCTGCTGCTGACCGGCCCGCTACGCTGGCCGGTCCGCGCGGCAGCGGGAAGTGATAGCCTCTGCTTATGGGGCTCGTACCCTCCTCGGCAGAGCTCTCGGCCCCGCTATTCGCTGAGCTACCGTTCCCGTTGCTACTGCCCCCATTCCACGTGCGCGAGACAACCCAGCAGTGCGATAATTCATGCGCAGCCTCGTCGGGGCTGCTGTTGCCTTGTTGCTGGTGATGGTGGGGTCCGGTCTTCCACGGAGGCATCTTGGCGCCTTTGAGGCGTGGTGATAGATGGTAAGGGACGCCATCGCGGTACCGAACATTGGGGGCGTCGACCGACACACTCGCCAGCGTCTGGAGCACACCGTAAATGAGAACCCAGCGGCCACGCCGCGCTGTTGATGGGTCGACCTCTGAGATGCGGTCGGCCTTCTCGAACTTTCCGAACGCGTCGATCAGATCGGAGTGCGTGAACTCGGATCCTAGGATGCAGATGTTCGTCGCCTCCGTATATGCGAGCTGGATACGTCGCTCAACGGCACCGGTTCTCGAGGAGGCCGCAGCGAGGTTTGATGATGAACCATTATTTCCGCCGTTCAAGTTGCCATTCTTCTTGCTCGAGGACTTGCTGCCGAACATGCCAGTGCTGGTTGAGCCGTTCCGACCGCTGGCAGCGGGAGCGGTGGCAGTTGGGGGCGGTGGAATAGACTCAGGCACAAGCGGGTACGGGTGTGGGATGTGCGGGAACCGCAGCCTGTTGTCGAAGCCGATCAGGATATCTGTTATTGGCAGATCGGGTGTGTCGGCCTCGAATCCACGGTTGCCCGATTCGCTGACCATCATCCACTTCCGGCTTGACCGCGCCTCGGACTCATCCCACACAATATCACGGTTAACGAGGTAGTCGTACAGCGCGGCAAAGTCACGCTGGAGTGCCTGCGCAACGGATCGCGTCAACCACATGTCCTCATCGCCCTCGGGTCCGCCGTGTGCTGTGCCAATGGCCTGATGATCAAGGCCTGTTGGCATCGGCAGTGGGGGCCATCTACCAAACTCGCGTGTATAGTGCTGGTGCAGGAACTTTTGCAGGCGGTCCGCGGCCGCCTTTGCAGGCGCTGTTGCAGCATCTGTGCCCGGCCACATGTCACCGTACTGAAAGCCGGTAAGCCGCTCCTCGGCCGCCTGCACACGCAGTTGGGTCTCCAGGCATGCGCGCTCTAGCAGTGCTCTTGTTATGGGTGTCACATTCTTGAAATCGGCGCATGTTTCGAGCTGGGCGTACATGCCGGCACAGTGCAGGAAGCTCTCGCGCCAGCCCTCCTCCCAGCGTACCTCGGAGCCTTCGCTCCATGCTAAGATGCTGACGGCTGTTTCGGCGTCGTTGCGGACATCGTCGATGCCGCGCGCTGAGAGGTAGTTGAGAATGGTGCCCACGTTGTCGGCCTCCGGCGGCATGTAGGACTCGAGGCGGGAGTGCAGGTCAGCAAGCGCTTGGTAGAGGGACAGGCCCACGAGTGATGCGTGGTAGAGCAAAGCAAAGACGTTGCGCGTCGTGATGTGGTGTCGGATCTGGTCAAGCTTGGTCATGTTGGACGGCGTGGGGAAGTACATCTCGTACGATATCTGGCCGTCCTGTTCCCACAAGCTGTTGTCTTCGGACACGGGCGGCGTTGGCTGCCCGCCACGCCCGCCGTAGCCGCCCTGGGGGTGAAGGTGCTGGCCCCCGTGGTGCCGTTGTTGGTGGAGCATAGGGGGAGCACCGACCGGCGAAGGCGGCATATGGATGTCCTCCTCGGTAGAGCCTTCGCGGAGAAGGGTAATGAGGTAACGGGACTCGGTCGCCTCGATGATGTGTGATGACAGCCGGAAGGACGGGTTTGGCCGCGGGGCTTGGCCCTTGTGGCCGAAGAAGACAAGCACGTCGCCGTTGGGGTCCCATAGCTCGGGATCTTTCCGAAGCTTGTTCCACCGTTGCACCGGTCGCCCAGCGCCGATCCAGCGCTTGATCGGCGGGGTGTTCCCTCCAGGGGGTATGGGAGGAAGTTTAGACGAAGGGGGCGGCGCAACGATGCTTCCACTATCGTCCCACGGATTGGCCTGCGAGGACCCGTTGAAGTGTACGGGCGAGTTATCGGCGTCGTAGCCGTCTTGGAGGTCGCCTGATGAGTAGTTGGTGGCGCCTGGTTGGTTTGGTCGCACTGTCGCCGATGACATGGGCCGAAAGTCGGCCAACCTCTCTGCCTCTTGAGCTTTCCTGTCCTTCCCCTTGAAGGCGAAGGCCTTCGCTAGGCCCTTGCGCACGCCATCGCTCTTCTTGTCTAGGATGCTGCGAAAGCCCGACTTCTCGATGCCCGACACGTCCTCGGTCTTGATGGCCGGTCTTCTGGCGCGAGCATAGGCGAAGTCTTCAAGGGGCCGGTTGTGGAAGTGCGTCGACTGGCCGCCTGTTTCCCGCCTCCCGTCAACGCTCGACCCACCGCTTTGGCTACCACCGCTGTGATGTCCATAACTGGACATGTCGTTCTGGTAGTTCAGCATCTCGCTTTCCCGGGCCGGCTCAGAGAACTTGAGAAAACGCGCGTTCGTCGTCCCGACACCGGTGATGTTCTGATGCCGTCCCCCATCTCGGCCGCCGTCATGGCGGGACGGCATGGGGTCCATGGGGTACTCGCTGATAGTGGCATTGTCGGAGCTGGCGCTAGACTTCGCCCTACTTCGCACGCCGGCTGCCCTGTCCCCATCCTTCGTCTGGGTTATCTTTTTGCGCACATATGCGCTGCGGCCCGACATGTTTTAGCGGGCTGCTGTTGCTGCGATCTCGTGATGTTTTGTCTACCGAACCTCCTGAAAGAGTGGCTGGAGCTGGGCTGGAGACACGTTTGTAGTAATGGTTCCCGGTAGGATCGCCAGCGCGATGTTACGAAAGATCAGACCAGATTCCACGATAGCGATTTTCGTCTTGGCCCTTCTTTGCTTCTCTACAACGTGGGGGCGGCTCGGCGCATTAATTTGAGGGAGCGGCGTTGCTGCTGTCTGCTGTGCTGCGAGCGGCGGCGATCACCAGTACGGATCTTGCGCGTTCGGCCCGTTGCTCTCCTTTTTATGGCGGCGAGAGATGTTGAGATGCGCGGACGGCGTTTTAGTGCGTGGGCATAACCATGGTGGGCGCTTTCTGGTGGTGTCTCTGGCGTCTGTCACTTATCTGCGTGTCTGGGGCGCCGAGGGAATTTCGCTCACGTCGTACCACGGTGAGGGCATGCAGCATCGGAGATCGCCCTGGCCAAGATCGTCCGTCAAGAAATGCTCGTTGTGGGAAGGATTGGAAGTCGGACCGTTCAGACACTGCGAAGGGGAGAAAACCGGAGGATATCACTCTCCACCAAATACCTGAAGGAAGGACTGCTAACCCGCGGTTTGCTTTTTCCGTGGCGGTACCGAGTCACATTATTTACTTGCAGAGGCCGAGCAAGGGCGAGCCGTCGGCCTCCCTATCCACGCACCCACGTTGCTTGGTACTGCTGCTGCACGCTCCGCACGTTTCGCTGGTGGGGAACAAGCCGTTCGCTCGGGTCCAATCTTATCTCCCGGAATCTGCCACACAGCATCCGCATCCAGTGCTTGGCCTGGCCTTGCCCTGCCCTTCTCATCATGCTCCCTTGCTTGCTCGTGCCCTCCTCCACCTCTCTCCCTGGTCGACAGCGTATCGGGCGCCGGGGAGTTATCGATTGGAGCGTCCCGCTCTGGGGGTGGAAGGGGGGTCATCAAGCAGCCAATCCTTTCGGTACCCCTTCGAGACGCACCGCCGTGCTCGCATCCCACTGGCTGGTCTCTCCATCGCCAACCTGGCCAGCGCCCAGAAACGAGAGCCCGCACCGCATCCGGCGCCCCAGATGATTGCGACCTCGCTGAGGCTCGGCAGTCGTGCTGCCACACCGAGCGCAGGAGGAACATCGCAGCGGGCGCAACGTCAATCGTCGTGCCAATATGGCGCCGGCACGGCAGCCCTACAACGGGTAAATGGAGAGCACAAGAGTAAAGTGCCCGCGGTGCTGGTCGGTGGCCTGAACCCTGTCGCCTGGCCCCTAGCACCACGAGGGGGAGGGCGGGCGGGCGGTGGCGGGCGAACCGACTGGTAAGGGGGTGGGGTTGGATGATGCCGCTGATAAGAAGCCAAGCAGAGCTAACTATGCCAGGATGCAGTCGTGTAATGGGTATTGGCACTGATAGCGGCCACCCCTTTGCAGCACGTCTGGCTGACTCCGGTGGACTCGCGGTCGATTATTCAGTTAATTAACATGCGAGGCGTCAGCAGTCTGCTAGTGCGCGCGCACTGCACGCGCTCATCATCGGTCGGTCCTGTGCGACCACCCCTTCGCGGAGGTGCGGGACGCGACGTTGCGCTGCAGAAAATTCCCAGGGCCGTTTCGACCGTGGTGGCCCCGGATGGCGCTGCGATGCCGTCTCACTGGTGGCCGAGGCGGCTCACAATTCGATCATTGCGATCGCGATGTCTGGGAGGGCGCAACGGTGGAACGGCGGACTGTTGCCGGCGCATGCGCACAGAGCCACGCTTACCACGCTGACCACGCTGTCGCCCTGTGCGTTGCGCGCAACCATAGTGCGCCCGGAACGGTTGAAACACGCTATAATAATAGCAATATGTTAGCCATTATTGTGTTGTTTTCTCGCCTGGTTGATGGCCTTGAACACGCCGAAGACTGGACAGCCGTTTCTCGGTTTCTGGTAGAGCGAGACGGAGCTCGATCGGGAGAGGAAATCGTTAGCGACCACAGCAACTTACCCCTGCCAGGCCTGGAGTCTGGCCCCCACCCAGGGTCCAATGAGGCGTGCACCCCCCACTGCTCTCGCACAACAACTGCAATGCAACCCGAGCAGGATGAATCGAACATTCGAAATGCAACGGCAGCGCCGAGCACACTTTTCCTCGCGCCTTGGATGTTGGTGACGATGTGCGTCGTTCTAGAGCGGCGTTGAAAGCATTCGAGCTTGAGGTTGGGTCCCATGGGCTCTGCATGGATAGGGACTCGAACGGCGCGGGTTCTGCCCCATGTGCGGGGTATTCCGTCGCAAAAGATGTCGTTGGCACTTGGTCCATGCACAAGGCACGATGGCTCCCCGCAGGAGAATGATAGGTGCGCATCGATTTCATCAGTGTCACTGATGGCACCGAAGCATGAGCGCCACAACGGGGGAAGGTGCAAACGTCGCGCATCGAACGACTCAACTTTTTCCATACCACGCCTCCTCGAAGTAGGACATCCTCCCGCAGTGCTGCAATCTTGGAGGCAATGTCCTAATCCAGAGCCCGTGGGGAAGCACGATGCCTTGCGCAATTCCTACCTTAGCAACCAACCTGAACCACGCATGGAAAGGGGCCTGCTCCCTTCCGCTACATGCTGACGAGCAGCCTTCTTCAGATCAGAGATGGGTGACAACAATCCCGCAGCATCACACCCAACTGCGGTCATTATGCCGCAAACTATGCAGTACCTTGCTGCGTATCCAGCATACCTACGCAAGGCTTTCGGCATCTGCCAGGACAGGAACTTCACACGGACCCAACCACTCGACTGGAACCAAAAAACAAGAGCTCCTCCGCCAGACCAGGAAGGGTTGCTCAAGCCAGTCTGTGCTACTCGACGCCCCTTGCTTAGCGTCCGTGTTTGCTCACGCACCAGCATCCGCCCCTGGCACGTGGTTCGCGTCTTTTCATGCAGTCCTCGAACAATACGATCCACACAACATCCAGTGATGGCATTTGCCGAAAGAAACGCCAGGCCATCATCACTGTGGACACTTCTACGGGCTTCAGTACGAAACTTGGCGCACTCAGGGCAAAAAAATGTGCCCTAGTCAATGGCCCGATTTCCATGTCCTAGCTTGCTTCTTGCTCGGCTGACGTGAGATAGACTTTGGAACCAACGCGCTGTGACAACGGGCGCGGGCCAGCCATCATTGGCTGTTCGTGCAGCTGCAGATGGGATAGGAGCGGGAGCAGCTCCCGGCCCAAGATGCGACCCCTGACCCCTGAGACACACATTGTGCTGTCACTTCTCAGATCCTCATCGAGCAGCGCTTATCGTACAGTCCCAGAGGCGTGTTCAGTCAACGGAAGAGGCGCTGTCAACAAGCCATCAGAATTCTCATACAAGAAGGATGTGATCCGGTGTGAAGGGCATTACAACACATCAAGCCACCAATCCCTCGTTTGCTCCATTACAACTCACGAAGCGCATCAGCGCAGCAATTGAGTCTCCCACCGCCAACCACAGTCCTTCGTTCTCTTCTGTCATTTCCTTTCCCGTCAAGCTGAAATCTCTAGGAGGTCTCTATCTTTGCTCGAACCCAAGTGGACGATCACCCTGCGCTGACTCCCGGTTGTGTTAGGAATGTAGGGTGACGCCAGGGAGCAGAATCCTCAACAAGCAAACAACTCAAAACGGTTGTATAGTGTAGCGATTATCACATCGGATTCTGATTCAGCATCAGCTAGGTCCTTCCGGTAACCCCGGTTCGATTCCGGGTACGACCTATTTTTGCTCCGGTTGGGCTAAACTCCCCTTTTTGGCATGCCCTTCTCCCCGATGTGCAGTGATCCACGTTGTGGAACAGGATCTCCACCGGGGCTCCAACCTTCAGGGGGCGGGGTTTGACCGATTTGGACGCCCGATCGGGGCAGTGCTTGCGAATCGACGTTCACTGATCCGGCAATTGGTCGTTTGTACAATCGGGTGTTGCGATGCAACCAAACACGTTGCTGATGCCGAAATTGGGCCGGGCCGGCGATGCGGTTCCGGGGGGAATAGGGCCGGAAGCGGCACTTTTTCTGTTACCTCGGCGAGGCGCCGGTGCTCTCACTCTAGATTTTCAGGAACCGAACTATCAACGACTAGTCCATTTTTCAGTTCTCATTCAAGCCTCCTGTCTGGGCCACAATGACAGCACTTAAGTCAAGCGACTCGGTCCTTGAATACGAGAGACAAAAGACATTTGCAACTCCTCCCTGACTAACCAGAGCAGTGTATAGTAATCGTCGACGCTAACACCTTGTCCCTAAACGACTACTAGCAATTTATCTCACCCTGCCTGAGGCTGAGATATGCTTTCTAGCTTTGGCAAGATATCCTGATCGAGACTAACCCTCTTTCTTGATAGCCTCTCCGGTCTTTGACGCTGGCTGGTTAATATGCGAATAACAGCGTAGCTGGCCAGCATTTAGTACCCGAAACTCGGTACCTCCGCAGCTTCATACTAGACAAATTTGCTCGCTCCCACCAAGTCCCAACCCCTCCCGCATCGGGACGCAACATACCGGCGCCCGCCAGAGTACATATACCTTTCGCCGCCGAAGACAAATAGTGAGCTAGGCTTGACGGGAGTTCAATTGTTGCAGGTCTTTGGAACTAGAATCTCGGGTTGATCATATTTCAAACCCGTCTTCAAAATCACGTTCTCAAAGGCTCCCCTGGACGGCCACTTTTGAGTATCTCTCTATGCTGTAATATGCTGGGACAATGAGAGCAAAAAAAAGTCACACCATACACAAAGGATTAGGGATCTGCTATAACCGTTACTCCGGAAAGCTGTTGTTGTATTGTTATGCTCGCTACCCACCAAGTCGGCATAGCCGCCTACCGTTCACATTCTCAGGGCACTTGGCTTGCAATAGCAGTTTAATGGGTGGCAATGGAAGCGCGCAAGCGAAATGGGCCTGAACATTCACGAGTGCTAGCAGGCTCTAACGCAAGGTAAAAACTCCCATGATATTGCTCAAGAGTTCTATGATAACCAAGAACGAAAATGTCAGCACGAATGCGATAGCGTGCCCGATGGGGTTGGATATTCGCCGCCAACTTCCAAGACAAAAACTTGGAGGATCTGGAGAATTTCAAGTTCCAAATGTCGGTCTTGTGGCAATCACCCCCCTGTGGTGGGTTAGGAAGAAGCCCAACCTGGAGAATTTGATCACCCCAGTCTTGTCACAACTGATATAGGCTACTGCCGTGCTTCGTGGCTATGCCCCGCGGGATACTGAACTTGAGGAACTCCGATAGGTTATGACACAAGGATATCGGTCTCGCGCAGCTGGTTGCTGTAGATTCGAACCTTAATCCACCCTTTCCGACAAACGCGGCCGCACCTGTTTCTGAACCACAGCTGGTGCCATTGACACGGCACCGTTCGAGGCACTGCCCGGTGACACTATCATGCTACATATTAATGCACGCGACTCAATCGTGCTTCAACCAGCGGGAAGGAACGAGAGAGGTAACTACGCTCTTCATGGTGTCAAGTACAAAACGCATCAAAACGCCAAGCTCGTGTCCAGCATGCTGACCTTTACAAGGCCTTCTTCCCGCCGGTGCTGGAGCCGGCTCCCAAGATAATGAACTGGAAAATTCTAGTCTATGGCACCGTGATACTCCCCAGTCTGGGGTATTTTCATTTCGGAGGCAGGGTTCAATATGGTGGACCTGTGGAATCAAATATGTTCGGAAGTCAATTCGATGGCGTAAAGAGGATTTTTGTCCAGGCATGGTCCACCATGGAGGAGCCAAGCCTGGATAGTCCTGCGCCTCTTGCGGAAAGTAAGGTGGACGCTGCGAGCTGGCTCATGCCACTACCTGGTAAAACAGCGGCGCATGGGGGATCTGCTGGCTGCTGGTGCAGCTTGGGAACAAAGAGTCGCCTTTCTTGGTACGCATCTTCCCAGCTCCCCCTTGTCGGCTCCATGTCAGCCCTATCAAGGTTCCCGCACTCCGGGGCAACACCACTCCACCTAATGCTTGTCTGACATATTGTGCATCAGGTGCAATTTCGCAATTTTTGACCGAAAAGACACACTGCAGCCACCTCTATTTTCCAGATTCAATTCTCAGCGTCGTTGCTCCTCAATCTTTCCGCGTCGTCCCTTCATTCTTTGGCTTTGCGGCTTGCCTTGTATCGTCTGCCCTCCGCTCCTTTTTTGCACGCATAGTACCGTTGGTAGCTTCAATCTTTCCTCTTCAGCCGCCCAAATGGTGCTACCGAACTGCTTTGTAAATATTCCTGCGCTGCCCAACATCGTCTCCCTATCAGGCATTCCAGTAGGAGCTATTCTTGCCTATGCGCCGACGCACACCAATTATTTCGGCGGAACATCGTGTTGGCTAAACTCCTGTTAGTTCCGTCCCCGCTCTTCCTTCAATCCTCTCTACAAAACTGGTACTAACCAGTTTTACAGATGTCACACCGACGCCGAGCACCCTATATCAGGCCCTCTCAACAGCAAAATGCACTCTACCTGCCTCGGTTTCAGGCAAGGCATATTCCGTGACACCCGTCATCTATGTTCCCCGAACTGTATCGTCAACCCTCCGCCATACTATTTACAGCTGCGACCCGATCCCGGCAACCAGCATCAACAAGGGCAACTTCCAGTTCGCATGCAAGAGCTTGCAAGGGAAAGACATGGGTACCGGCTACCACACGGTCAACTGGTATCTGCCCACAGCCGCGGGGATCTCCATCAAGCCTTACTCCTTTTTCGTCCGCCCGCCGTCTTCAACACCGAAGTATGTGATCAACACGGCTCTGGCCTCGACAACTCTGGTTCCGACGACCCTTGTGCGTGTAGATGCGACGACTTCGTCCACCAGGACGTTGGTGTCTACCAGTACCGTGAGGATACCCACAGGGACTTCTACTTGTCTTGTCACTGTGACGGTTGCGCCAGTCCCTGGTCGTCGTCTCCGCCGCGATAGCGATGCGGACCTTGGTCCTGATTCCGAGTTTCTTAGGCCGGACATCGTTATTGCTGATGCGGATCCTGAATATAACCTTGCTCATGAGGATGGTGACCACAATAGCGACGATATGGTCATGGATTTGAAGGAACGAGCAGCCGCCATCCCAACTATCGGCAAACCCGACTTTACATATCCGCCTTATGGAGTGACGACAATCTACGTGAGGAGCATCAGCACTAGCATCTGGACTAACCTGCGGGTCTACAACTTCTACGAGACGCCGCCACCTGTTACCACCACCGTTTCATACGAGGCGTATACCTTGAGCACTGTCACTGTTACCAGTACACCTATCCCCGGATGAACTGCGGCCATTTATGTTTTTGGGATGGAAGTGGCAAGGAAGTCTATGGCATGTAGAAAGAAGAACTAGCTGCCCTCAAGATGTATAGACTGGGTCGTAGACGCTAAATATTTTTATATCTACCTAGGTCACAAAAACTATACACGTTAGACAGCACACGGCAAACTTATTGCCGGCAGTGGCGTGGTTCTTGAGCTTTAGAAAACGGCTCGGCGACTTTGGTGATGCGGCTCTGGGCCATTGTCTGCCTATTATCAACAGCATCGTGTCAAAGGTGGGTCGGACAAGCATGATTGATCTTTCAACAAGCCTCCCCGAACGTGGGCGAGCTTAAATATATATGCACGGCACGTAGGATCTTAGACTCAACCGTGTAGTCATGCCCTATATCCCCTGAAAACACCGGACCAACACAGCCTATGACGTCTACCATCTTCTTTTCTCCTCTCTTTTAAGTTAGAAGAATCTTTAAAGACAGATATTTTTTCTTTTTAAGGGGGGTATTTATTAAGGTTTCTTTAAATAGTTTAATAGTTTAATACCCTATATAGTAACCCTTATTATATTAATAAGTGTTGCCGTGTGGTACAGAGATAAGGACTTTTCTTCCCTTATCTTTATTAATACTATTTACCTTACTGTAACTGTTCACTTAAGCCTGTGATACTTGTAACCCTCACGGTTACAGCCATCAGACTGTAACATAGACCCTTAAGGGAGAACTAGTTATATCAACAAGCGCATGAACTCTAGGTAGTAACCTAACTAGGTGTTGGTCCGGTTGCCTAACGTCGACTAAGGGTAAGGTAAGTGCCGCGCTTCCTAGGGCCACTGTACGAGCAAATGCTGTCCATACTATAATATCCAACGTCGATAACTCTATCTAGGAGCCTGCCACTTCCGGTAAGTAGGGATGACGCCAAACGACAGTGGGAATGTAAGTTCTGGCAGACATGGAGCCACTCGTGAACAGTGGGACAACCTCAGGGGATAAAGGGTCTGGGCCAACCAGTTTTCCTGCCAGAACAGCCTATGAGAATCTGGAGAAGTTCTTTGCTGTCGTTCTCTCGCGAGGGCAGGATTTGTGTCGGAATGGTTAACTTACGTTCTGGGAGTGCCGGAGGACCCTTATCAGCAGTCCGAGCTCAACATATGGACAGAGGCGATCTGTGGCGAGGGGAGGGATTACCTTCGCTAGTTAAGATGTCGACGTGAACCGCTATCCCTTGGCAACCACTGTAGCAATGCAAGCTGAAGGCTAAAGACTCTCGAGCGCTCATGTGATCCCTTGGAGGGCAAGCACAGTGACTAGAGAGCCTAAACTCCAGGACTTAAAGGGTTGTTGGGTCGACGCAAACACCATTGTGTTTATTGTTCCATTTGTAGGCCGGATGATGACTTGCGGAGATTTATGCTCGCCTAAGTCAGCATGCTTGCCCAGAACGTCGTCCAACTTTTACAGAATAGGCAGCCGGACCTCGCGGCTTGTTGTACCATAGCTTATAGCGGAACGTCAGGTTTTATTTCATCTAGTGCTTCAGCACCGGAGTAAAAACTTACTCAGCATTGAAGAATAGTGTAGGTAGCCCGTACGCAAACAAAGGTTATGCGCAGTCATCCCTGCACATCTTGGACACAGGCCGGCATCATTGGCAATAATCCGACAGACTCGAAGGGGCAGGACGAGTTGCCTTCGCGCTGCAAGGTCCCCTAAAAGCTCTCGAAGGACATCTGGCTCCCGCTGGTACTGGCCTTAGGGGTTTGGATGTCGAGCGGCACCAGCTCGTGCGTGGTCTTCGTCTATCAAGGCGAGGCCGAAGTCGCCCAGCAGATCTCGGAGATACTCAACCACACGATTGTGACCAGCGGATCCGCCGTGGACCCAGCACAGAGGGGAGCAGCCTGGCCATGTGTAGACAGGCGCGCCGGCCTCGAAAAGTGCTCTGGCGTGGCTCAGCCAGCCGCTGTTGGCAGCACAGTGCAGAGGCGTTGGGAGGTCACAGCCCTCAAGCCCTCGGGCCATGCCGCAACAATATCTCCAAGATACCCATAGCTGTTGCTCTTTCGCCGTCGCCATTGCCTCTATAAGAAACATCGCGAGGCGGTTGCCGGCGTGACACAGAATCATATCCTCCCCGCGAGCGCTGGTGGCTGTTGAAGATGAATGGCTCATCTGATGCGTAGGCGAGATGGACTGGTGTCTAGCCATGGTTATCTTTTACGTTGACCGTGGTGGAATTGGCGAGCCAAGCGTTTCACCGACATGGGGCGCGGAACAGCGATGTGAAGCGGTTGTCCAGTCAATAATGCTGTTAGCATCAGTCTAGGAATTGGTACTAGACTTGAACAATACGTCGGATAGTCAGATATCTGGTATCCGGCCATGGCTGCGATCTAGGCACGAAACATGGCGAGCTGGAGTAATAGCCACAATCTTCGTCCCCGAGGCTGGCGATCGGGTGAACATTTTAATCTTGTCGGCTCGAAGCTGCATGATTTCTAGATGCAGGGCATTGAGGCGGTGCTTCAGCTGGTGTAATTGCAGTGACAGAAACTTTGCAGGAGAGAGGGAGGAAGGCAACTTTTTCCTCCCAAAAGGTGTCCCGCACCCTGATTTTACCTCATTCGCATCGGGATTTCTTGGCGAAGGAACTGGTCTCTTCATCAGGCTCTAGCAATCCGTGGCCTCATTGGTCGCAACCATGCATCACTTCGCCCTTCCGCGCATGCAAAAAGGCCAATGACAGCGCCGAGATGGGTGGGCGGCATCTTGGCTGCCTAACCCCCCCCCCCACATATCCCGATCCCAAAACTCAACACTCCACGTCCCGACAACGAGTCTGCAGCGAGAGCCCTTACGCAACAGGCAGACAGCGACAATTTCTCGAAAGCATCGGGATATTTGTCATACTCTCGCGTCGATCCGCAGACGGGGAAATGGGTACCGGCATTACGACGCAGTGGGCTCTGGATAGAACCGCGAGCGGCGCCTTTACGGTGTCCAGAGGGTTCTTGGAGGCGGCTACCACCGACAATGTCCAAACGACGGCTTTGCTCGCCTGCGAGGCGTTTGGGACAACTGTGGCGATGTCACCTGAGTCGTGCACGAAGGCGGAGATTCTCTGCAGTCAGACCGGTCAATCGGCCATGCTGCCTTTCGTCAAGGCCCAAATCGGCTACCGCGAGGGAGACAGCGGTTGGTACCTCTCCCGAAACCACGCCGGCTTACGCTTTCTTGGTCTGGCAGCAGCCTTGACTACCATCGATCCATGGGCTGCAGCACGCGTCCTATACACCCGCATCGACGAAAGCGCCGCCGACAAGAGGCTGGTCCCATCCACGCTGCAGCTGAAGCAGTTGCTTCTTGTCCTCGAGAGCAGGCTAGCTAAGGCCGGCTTTGCTAACAACGTCCTCGGCTGGTCGCAGGTCTTCATGGATGTGATTCGACGGTCGGGGGATGTCATACACCTGGACGTGGAGAAACATGGGGTCGTAACGCCGTCCGTCGAAACAATTTCCGCCCTTGTGGAGGGCATTGCAGCCACTTCAAGGGTGGGCGAAGATGCGCAGCGGCTAGAAATTCATACAACGGCCGCCCAAGCCGCGTGGATCGTCGCCTTCGTCAAGTGGTGCACGGGCGCCCCGCCCCTCATTGTTCTCCATGACGGTGATATTCTAGGGCAGCCGGGTGAAACCGCGCCATCCATTATGCTGAGGCTGCTGAGGAACACGGGGAAGTCGAAACTTACGCGGATCGAGACGTACGACCCTGTGGGAAAACTGAAGCGGCTTGTTACGTCCGCTGAGGGGCTCTCTTCAACTAAAGGGTTGGTGAGCGTCGGGGCCTACGGCGAAGCAGTCCTCCGACAACGCTTTGGGACCAACAACGATGTCAAGTATCGGGCATGCGTCGGAGCGCTTCCTCACGCGTGCGCTCTAGTCCGGGAGAAGCTGATGATCAAAAAGATGACCAGTTCACCTCAAAACATCTTTCACGACTTTGAGTATCTCGGCTCCGACACAACGGCCACCATGGGACAGGCTTTTCCTTCGGTCAGCAAGATCTCGCAGACCCTCCAAGACTACCTACGTACTGGTGACAGGCCACTTCCTGTTCTACCGGAGCTTACAGCACTCCAAGTTGCTCCTCCTATCGAGGACTTGCCACTATGGGCAATGCTACGGCTGAAAATGGCCAAAGACTGCCCGTGTCGCACCTGCCAGCCCATGGCAACAAGAAAGACCGCGACGTGTACATACAACACACTGATACACGACTTCAGTACAACCGTTTCAAATATTCTGCTCCTCTCGCTCATACGTCCCCTGGATCCCAACGGCGTACAAGTCTACTTCGGCTGCGCCATCTCCGGCACTTTCGTCTCTGCGGTTAAGCTGGTTCTATTTGGCGAAACGGCCAGGGGCCGATCACCGTCGTTGCCCACGAGCTGCACCATATGGGACACTCTGCAGCCGGCGGTTGCGATGCTAGGGCATGAATTCGGGGACTCTAGTGCTTGGGTAATGTCATCGTGCTACGGCCAAACGGTGTTTCCCTCCATGTTTGCAAGTACCGTGTTGGAACCCGAAGGCGTCCTCAGCCTTGAATGCATGCCAGGGCTCATATACAAGAAGAAGAGCGACGGGAAGAAAGATAAGGAGAGCGAACCCTACACTCTAGCCCAGGTTTCTCCCTCGGTCCAGTTCATGGATTTCAGCGACGAATCCGACGATGACGCTAATTCGCGGGAGGAAGGCAATTCATCACGGCATTCAACAGCGCCGGCAAAGCTATCAGGCCCTGTCTTGCCCAAGAACTTATACAGCGACGCCATTCAGTGGAATGTCCAGTCAGGAGAATCCAATATCTCCATATCCCTTACGGCACCCCAACTTCCAGGCCTTCCCATACGCAATCCCATGTTTGCCGTTGAGGCGGCCGCCGGATCAGTCTTTGTATATTGCAGCCATGATCGGATGGCCCCTTATTCGGGGGCGGCAACCCTGGCTCCTTTCGAGGTGACGCCTTGGGACCCAAGGTGGCCCGGACATCTCCAGAGCTTCGGCATTGTTCAGTGCGACAGAAATGAGCCCATGCGGTTTTTCAGTCTTACGGCGGGGCGGCCTGCGGTGATCCGTATGGATGCCTGCTTGGAGTGTTGCTCGAAATGCTGTGCTCTCACGGGGATTGGGTCGGTGATATGCTAGCGACATGCTGCGTTGTTTCAACCTCCAGAAGAAAAAAAGCAATTCTCTTAGTCGTAGGCTTCGATGAGTGCTCAGGTTGTCCATGGTTGGAGAGGCGGTGAAAACTCGATGATGGAGACCATCAAGAGCTGTTGGATGCTAGAAAGCAGGGCGTTTTCGGACCATTCTGGTCATCGTGAAAGAAGCAGTCCGCAATGGAAGAAATAATGGAAATGATGCCCAGAAGGGGTTGTATGTTAGTCTGCCCTCTAACCGCTGAAGTGGACGGAGGCTTATATAGCTGGCTGCTGACCCCTTGTTCAGAGGCCGGAGGCCTGGAATGCTCCGGGATGCTCCATTCGGATGCCTAGTGTGGACTGCTTCTATACACTTTACTACGGCTAATTCGAGACTTTTGCTAGCTTCTTGCTGGTAACAAGAGGACCGATGTTGTCGTTCGTTGAGGTGACTGAGGTTGAGGAGTTTTTCCATAACCTACTCGGTACTTTGAAGCTCTTAGGTGCTATTTATTGGAGAGGTGTAAACAAGGCCGAGCACCGGCCGATGCCTCTTTAGAAACCAGAACAGAATGCGGCCGGTAAGATGTTTTCTGACTTCGCGCTGAACAAGCGCCACATCTAGGCTTCCACCCTTCCCTGAGGAGAAATAAGCTTACTAGTAAAGAGGTGGTGATCGTCAAACTCGCCGCAAGGGGCGGTTGGATCTACAAGAAAGGCTCCGATGTACACTTGGTTTGGCGACGACAAAGTGACAGTCTGTTGTAAGAATGGCAATAAGGGTGGCCTCACCTTAGTATACTATGATGTGCAGGGCCGGTTGCATGCTAGTTACCAGTATTCTAACTGAGCACTGCTGGCCACTGAATCGGAGGGGCTGACAGCCAGCTGTCATGGCCAGGAGGGAAAAACAAGCCCGGTCAAGGGGTCACCAGTAACTGAACAGTGCTTACCAAAGAGGGTGTGGTTCCTTTATATCGCATCAACATTGGCCCGCGTCGACAAGAAAACGCCCACGTTTCTGGTTTCTGCTGCATGATTGGGATCAGGGAACTTGGGATACACATCTCTGCAGAGAGTCGCACTCAATCGTTGCCAATGACACTCCGTGCTCGAGACATGCGTACCTATTGTTCAGCGCGTATCCAACACAAATATGTAAGCTTCAGCTTCGCACTGGTCACGATGCTGGTAGATCCAGACAATGGCCGGGACTAGCCGAACTCCGGGTGTGCATCCCGGCGCACACCGCACATCGGCATCTTTATGCCGCTTTCGGCTCCGGTACCGTAGCTGTCTGGACCTGGGTGAATGCCGGTTGGTGTTAGGATTCCTTTACTTCCACCCAACCACAAAGCCGGATTTAAACTAGCGCTGTCAAGGAAAGTATCGGGCTTGACCATGGTCCATGGCTCGGACCCATTCCGGGATCCGGGTTCTGGGTCCCAGATGCACTGGTAAGCACTGTGGATACTCACGTGCATACCTCCACCTCCCCGCCAGCAGGATGGAGAAACTTTTCACTCGGCCCGTGGCAATTCCTCGGGGCCTCCCGTCCTCGTCTTCGAGTGCGCCTCCGAGTCAGTCTGGCTTTCCCCAGTCGTACATACTTCAACGCTGCCGAGGAAGCGAACCTACCTACCTTACCTAGACACCCGCCCAGGAAGAGTACTACCAGCACCGGCACCTGACCCCGGTATCCACTCGACACTCAGTGTCCGTAAATGACGGCGACCCGAACCAATGCAGAGGAAACCTGCCTAAACAACCAAAGCCAACGGCCCCTCGAGGGCGAGCCCAGGCCATCCCTCCAGGTAGCACCGACCCCGACACCGCGCGACTCAGGCATCCTCGAGAAAGAGGCTTCCCTAGAAATAACATCTCAGGAATTTGCCGCCGATGATGTGTCTGCCGTCGACCCCCTCGAGTACCCCGAGGGCGGCACCGAGGCCTGGCTCGTGGTGTTCGGATCGTTCTGCGCCATGATCTCCGTCTTTGGACTGATCAACTCCTCGGCTGTCTTTGAGTCCTACTTCTCGACCCACCAACTGGCCAGGAACAGCTCGTCTGAGATCGGATGGATTTTCAGTCTGTACCTGTTCATCGTCTTCTTCGGGGGCGTCCAGGTCGGCCCTATCTTCGACCACTACGGCGGCCGGATCCTCATTGCTGTCGGATGCGTCCTCATCTGCGCCAGTCTTCTGATCCTGAGCTGGTGTGAGAGTAAGCATACCTACCCTTGCCTTTCATGTTTAACAGAGCTGACCAACAACAGCATACTACCAAATCATCCTCACATACTCCGTCCTCGGTGGCATAGGAGGCGCGCTTCTGAACCCGCCCGCCTATGCCGCCATCGGCCACTACTTCAAGGAACGCCGCGGCTTTGCAACCGGCATTGCCACCACCGCCGGCGGCGTGGGGGGCATCGTCTTCCCGCTGATCCTGAGGCAACTCCTCCCCACTCTCGGATTTGCCTGGAGTTGCCGAATTCTCGCCCTCATCATGCTCGGACTCTCCATCCCAGCCAACCTCTTCATCAAATCGCGCTTGACGCCAGCTAGAGGGACCAAGTTCTCTGTATGGCAGTGGCCCGACTTCAAGATATTCCGCGACCCACGCTTTGCGTTCTCCTCCGTCGGCGTCGTTTTCATGGAATGGGGCCTCTTCGTCCCGCTCACTTTCATCGTGTCGTATGCCGCTAAGCACGGCCAGCACGCGATTGACAGTTTCGTGTTGCTGGCGTATCTGAACGCGGCGTCTGTCGTCGGCCGTGTTGTCCCTGGGCTACTGGCCGACAAGCTTGGGAGATTCAACGTCATCATCGGCACCATTGCGCTCTGTGTGGCCACTGTGCTGGGGCTATGGCTTCCGGCGGGGATGTCGCAGCCCCTGTTGATTGCATTTGTCGTGCTGTTTGGCTTCGCGAGCGGGAGCAACTTGGGGCTGATCCCGGTGTGTATTGGGCAGCTGTGTGAGACAGCGAGATACGGGACGTATTTCTCGACTACCATGATGGTGGCGAGTTTTGGAACGTTGAGCAGTGTCCCGATTGGGGGGGCGCTGTTGGAAATTGGTGGCCACGGTGGCACGGGCGACGGCGAAACGGCTGGCAGCGACAGGGGCTGGATGGCGGTGATTCTGTTTTCGGGCGTCTCGTATGCTATCGCACTGGTGTTCTTTACTACGGCGAGGGTGTTGGCTGTTGGTTGGAAGCCGCTTAGCAAGTTTTAAGTGACCAGGCTAGGGGTTTGAAAACCGCAGATGGACTGTGACAAAAGAGATTGGCGCAAAGTTGCAGAGCTAGAGGATCCGCTTGGTACTTGGGCGGCAGGAGGAATAAATAGCAGAGGGGCTGGGATCAAAGCACGAGAGGCAGCATCATGGATAGAAGGGTTAGCAAAACCAAAGTAGTACCTGCAATAAAAAACAGAAATAGTTCGTATGAATAACCAACCAGTCAAAGACTCCTTTTGTTAACAGCAACCCAAGTGCTATGCTACTAATGTCCTAGAAGAGCCACTTGCATATGTCCAATGATGCCAATCAAGCCAAAACGCCCTTCCAATCCGTGTATATATCCAGTGGAATCGAGCGACCGCCAATGAAATGCAAACGTTCATCCGTTTTCCCTTCCCAAAAGATAGATAGGTACTCATCAATCCTAACCTCCAACCCAAACCTGGGTACCATACCATACCATCCCAGGTATAAACCCATCCATCCCTAAACCAGCCACCAAGAACTAAAATATCCACCCCCCAAAACCATCCCTAAAGTCTACCAAGAACGAAAACCCCAAACCTTCTCTCCCACCCCCCCAAATCAGGCATCTATCTCCCCTAAGCAGCAACCCCCGTCCTCTGCTGCGTAATAACAACCGGAAACGACGCCCCCGGACACCCCACACCCTTCGTGCCACTAATGCTCTGCAACACCTGCACCATCGCCGTGGCCCTCGCGCGATTCGTCCCTTCGGACTGGTCATTCGCATTGTTGAATGTCTCCAGGTCAATTGGCGCGGGGACGCTCGGGTCCGGGAAGAAGCCTTGCGTCAGGAGGGAGGCGAGGCCGTTGAGGAAGCGCGGGTCTGAGGGGGAAGGAGGGCAGTCTGCGGGGATGGGGACGTTGTTTGCGCCGACGCCGGAGCCGGATTGGATGCCGAAGTCGTTGGGGATCAGGGCGGTGTTGACTGCGCCGCCGTTGCCGCCGCCGCCGCCTCCACCGCCTCCGCCTCCGGCATTGTTGTTGCCGCCTCCGTTGTTGTTATTCGGGGGTGGCGGTGGCGGGGGTGGTGCGCCTCCGGGAGGCGGTGGAGGGGGGGCGACTTGGTCTGGATTCTGGGGAGGACGGAGGGCAGGGCGGTTTCCCTGGCGGCCTTTGCCTTTGCCGCCGCGTTGAGGGCCGGGGAGGGCGGTGGTGGTTGAGGCGAAGAGGGCGGCGAAGAAGAAGAGCTTGGAGAGCTGCATTTTGGATAGGGGGGAGAGGATATGTCTTTGGATATCGGGCCTTGGAAAAGGAGTGGGCGTAGAGGACTAGCCTGCGAATCGAACTGAAAGGAGTGTATAGAATCGAAAGACGGAACCAGCCGCAGGTTTGGTCGAAGGGAATGAAAGAGGAGGGCGTGAAGAAACTCGAGTGCCGGTAAGGTGAAGACAGACAGGCTGGGGGCGGCGGAGGATGGTCACGTATATGTAGGTAGACATGCACGCCAGCGACTCCCACCACGACGCTGCGGCATGCAGAACATGCGTGCAAGTCCCGGGCCCATTCTCGAGGGACGGGGTACCAGGGGCCAAATTAGGTTTGGGGTGGCGTGCGTGGTGGCAAGCTCCTTTCCCCCCCGCCCGTGTCTGCCTCCCTTTTTGCTTCTTCGCTAGTAATGGTCGCTATCCTCCGTGTTTCCAACATCGGAGGGGGCAAACTGGCAAAAGAGGCACGGGGCGAGCCAAGGCGTCCCGGCCGGGCAGGTTGACACGGGCGGCGCCAGGGCAGCGGTAGTTGCAGGACTTGGCCTGCGCACGGGGAGCCGCCTAGGTGGCCACACAGCAGGTAGTTTTCGCCAAGAACGTGACGGGATCCCTTGCGGAAGCTTCCCTCGAGTTTCAGACGATCCAAAAATCCAGTGGGGGGTTGTGCATTTTAGCCGACGACCGCCAGGGCGAACTGCGGGGGCTCCCGCAATTGGTGGGCGACGCACGAAGCCCGTTTTGTCGATTGTCGCGGCCCCTGCAGCTGGCCGCCCTCCCCCTTGTCTCACCATCGGCCGAAGATGTATCAAGTTGCACTCAGGGTGGGATCGAGCGCAAAAGTTGCACATCAGCGAAAATCGCAGAGCGTCGAGTGGACGTGATGTTCAGATGATGATCGCCTGTTTCTCCTGCCATCTTATTATCCCGGTGGAGATTGTTTCTTGATGTGCGAATTTCATGCCGAGGGTGATGTGCCGCCGGGGCCCCAGCCGGCGATCGCGATGGGCGTTTAGGCGGGGGGTGGGGCCGACTCCGAAACCGAATCCGGCACTTCGGGCCTGCGTCTCGGGGAGAGACCAGCCATTCCTTTTTTTGGCAATTGTCTCAGTATCGGGAGGTTCTGCAGATGCTAAAAATTAGCGTGACCTATACAACGTGGTGGAAAGGGGATGTCCGCCCGCAGTGAGCTAGAATAAGCGACCTTACAGGAACGGGTCGCACAATGGCATGTCGGCGGCTCCAGAGCTTCAATGGATATCGCAGTCCAAGAGTTCAGAGAAGGAGGGAGGTCGTTCGATTTTCCAATGTGTCCTAGTACAGAGAACCCACCAGCAGGCAATCAGCTATTCGGGGCGGCAGGTGCAACTCCTGCTCAACACCGTCTCGCACCTCCCCTGAAAAGGTGAAGGTAAACTTGAGCGCTTCGGTCACAGATGCTTCGACGATCAGGCATTGCTTCACACACCACGTGCATGCCTATATAATGGCCAATTTTGTGTCCACGTTTCTCACACTGACTCAAAGGAGTTTGTGTCTCTTTCCAGCCACAACCTGGAGCACCCAATCAAAATGTGCAGAAGTGGCCGGCCCTGAGGCAGAGTATGCTTCCAAAAAATCTACGTTTGCCATTAAATGTTCTTCCTTTGATGTATGTGCGTCATGGCACTGACACTGCTCCAGCATCTGGAAATAGCCATGGCATACCCAATACGGCAGGGACACTTCTAGGTTGTGCAAAAGCCAGTACGCCAGCACTTGCGCTTCGGGTGAGCCCAGCACCACCAAGGAGGGGCCTATCAGTTAATATTTATCGATGGTGGCGATTCGTCTTTGAGAAAGTGTATTATAAGAATTCATGGCAGTGCGGTCAGTCTGCGACGTAGTCCACTGGCATACTGGGTCGCCCATAGTACCTCATCATGCGTCTTTGATACTGTCTCGTGGAAAACAGCAGCCCTGCCCCTGACGCCCCTGAAGGTGGTATATACAGACTCAGAGACTCGACACCGCGGTGGACTCTTTGACAAGTGTGCACTTTGTTCAGAGGCAGTGAAGAACAATGCTTGCCCATCTAAGATTGTCTCTGATGAGAACCACTTGGCCCGATTGGAGCCACAATCTGTATAAACAAGCCGCGCCTTGACGAAGGGCATATCACCAGCCGCGATGGCAAGCCGCACTCGGAGGGGTTTATTTTCCTCCTCTACAAGATGAGGGATTGCTTTCTTCCTCAGGCTTCCTCTCCACGGAACCAGACTCCATGCACGCAGCTTCTTCAAGCCACCGCGATACCAAGTCGCTTTGGAGAAACAGATCTTTGCCTGCTGTAAGTTCAATATTCCGCGGTATTTTTCCTCATGGTCGAGGTGAATTTACGCCTTTGCTGACGCCTTGTGCTCTAGCATCAGGCCACAAGACCACTTGTCACTGTATATTCAAGACGAGGTTTCCTTTTGACGCATTTCATCGGTGGTTATGCAGTTCTTATCTTTTCATCTAAGTTTGCTCTCCTCATCATCATCCTCTGCATTTTTTTCCAGCATCCGCGGATTTGGCCTCGATGCGTTCCACCATCTCCACTGTTTCTACTTTCAATGTTTCTCCAGACCTCACATATAGCACCCAACACACACAAGATCCAATTTTCATCATCTGCCATTCCATTCTCCCTCAATGTCATCAAACAGAAAGCTAACACTCTGCTCTCTCCTAGCCACCAAGCCCGCCACCGCCACCACCGCGGAGGCCGAGGGGGTCCCTGACCCGGACCCTCTCGGCTTCCAAAAAGTCGAACGCCTAGACTGGGCGTTCTCGCCGCCGCGCCGCCTCCCTCACGGCACGTGGGGTGACGAAGTCCCTGCCATCGTCGTCTGATGCCGCCCGGGACTTTGCGCGCCGTTGTGTTTTCGGTAGGGGGGGGGGGGGGGGGGGTTTGGGGGGGGGGGGGGGGGGGGGGAGGGGGGGGACTTTTTTTTTTTTTTTAAAAAC
>Ga0247760_1000706_pt1 | contig 35159 bp, 19 predicted proteins | sample UWRJL171409R4_FD_179936 | JGI IMG/M metagenome (GOLD analysis project Ga0247760, IMG submission 179936) | Plant litter microbial communities from Arlington Agricultural Research Station in Wisconsin, United States - UWRJ-L171-409R-4 | ecosystem: Environmental > Terrestrial > Plant litter >... | reverse complement strand
AGTCGCCGGGGATATTGTCAGACGTGGCGGTGTGGAGAGTGCTCACGAGGAGAGAGGAGACAAGAAGCAGGCCGCCGTTGACGCAGGCGAAGGAGCGGATGGCCCAGGGAAAGCCAGCTCTTTCCACGAGGGCGCGAAAGAGGATGGGGTATAACACGCCGCCCACGCCCGCCCCGGTGGCTGCGATACCTGTTGCCAGGGGTCGTTTGCGACAGTCAAAGTGGGTGGCTACGATGGCGAGGCTTGGGACGTAGAAGGCGCCGCTCCCGAGACCGACACAGACTCCAAGTGAGAGGAAGATCTGGGGGTATGTGGTTGAGAAGCTTGTGGCGAGGAGGCCGGCGGTATTGATGATCGACCCGACGTAGACGAGGGTTCTTGCGTATCCTGCATCGTAGAGGCGGCCGCTGATTAGACCAGTCACGTTGACGAGGAAGCCTTGGGACGTGCCAATCCAGGCGATGGAGGAGGGAGGGTATGATGAGAGGAATGTGGTTTGGTAGTGAGATTGAAAGATTCCGAATGAGTTGGCCAGGCCGCTGTTGCACTGCTGTTAGCCACCTCTCTTTCTCTCTCTCCTGCGGGGCGTTGACTTACAGTGAGCAGATTGACATGCAGAAACATGCCAAAACTAGACTCCAAGCCACCCATCCTCGGTTCGGAACTTCCAACTCACGCTTAGAGTTTGGATTTAGCATCCTGGTGTGATGGGACTTTTGAGTCAAGCAACAGGTCTTTTTTCAGTATGGAAGGGGAACATGAGCTCTAGCGGCTCGGGGCAAAGAGGGTTCTGCGACCCGACTTCATATGTAACCTCAGTTGAGGTATTAGTCCTCATATTCGGCCCTTTAGCAACTTTTGTCATGTTGCCAGGCTTGTAGGAACTTTTAGATGAGACCTTGAAGTTGTCCATTTCAAGAAGGTGTTTTCTCTCAGGGTTTGGTCGAAGCGTTTCGGCGCGGCGCTGACATCCTTTCACAGAGCAAAGGCACCTCCAGTTCCAATCCCCGATGTCGCAGTGCAAGCAAAGAGCGGATACATCCCTATGCTTTCAATTTGTTTGTAAGCCATGGCTGATTTTTCCCATTATGCACCCATTTACAAAAATCCATAATCGGGATGTCAATGGAGCCACCGTGGTAGGAACTTTTCCTGCGACACAGGTGTCAACGACTACCAAAGACCGAGAAAAACTCGATTGCGACGTAAGATGAAGGCATTACTGGCATTGCTGGCAAAATTGCCTTTCCCTGAAATTAACCTAGAGACAAGGTATCGAGACGTGCATTTCTTTTGGAAAGTCGTAAAGCCCGGAGTTGCAGTCAGCTGACCCGGCGGCACAATTGGCGGGTAAGACGTAGGACTGAACCCAGTTAACCAGGGGCATACACTCCTTACGAAATACACAAAGGTTATTTAAGGGCGACATGTAATGACAAGCGTAGCACTGACATAAGCGCCGCCCGTCCTTTCATCCAGATTTTTTGTGGCGTGTTTCCGTGATGGTGACGACTCAGCCCTGAAACGCGCGCTCGGTTGTTGTTGAACTTTGTTGTGGATGTGATCAAACCCCAGGCTTTCCAGCATCCAATAACACGGCTTGGATGCACAGCAAGCTCAGCTCAGCTCCAGGCATGACAATGCCTTCGGGAAGGGCTTCTCACGTTAGAGAGGTGGACGCACGATTTTGTCCATGTCCTTTCATGTGGTGAATTCGTAAGCCGGTTGCAATGCTTGTGTCAGCGGGTTCGCTAAAGCGGTGAGCTATTGTTCTCATGGGAAAGTCAGTTATCGATGTTCGAGGTATAAAGAGACCCAATTCAATTGCCTGGGCAAACCGAGTTGTCAATGCCCCCCAAACTACCAATCCGATGTTCAATGTTAAAACCATTCTCTCCCGACCCCATCCGGCCTCTGTCATGACCGTCAGCCGGCGCTTTACGGGCGTCTCACTTCCCCCTTCGAGGATCGTCCATCCGACCAACGAAGCCGAAGTGACCAAATGTGTGTGGACACTGGCCACTGCCTTTGACAAAGTCCCATGCACCAACGCCTTCAGCGCCGAGTCCGGTCAGACGGTTCTGAACTACGTCGACAAGACCATTCGACATTCCATCGGAGCAAACGGCGTCCTCGTCGAGGCGGCCAACGCTTCGGCTGTCGCCCTCTGGGAGCTTCCAGCCTTTCACCCAATCGTCAACATCGTACCCCAGACACCATATCGTTCACTTGGAATCGCCAAACAGGAGTGGAAGCAGACTGTCCAACAAGCCAAGATCAAGTACATTGGCACCGACATGGATCCCGAGACAGGGGGTGGGATGTTCATTCGTCCTCACTATCATCTGGACTTTCTTGCACGAAATCCACACACACCAAAAACACCGGGTGCCATCTCGGCTGTGGTGGTGCCGTACCTAGCGCGAGCCAATCAGGATCAGCTCAGTGTGTGGTTGGAGGCGACGTCGCTTGATGTGGTTCCTTTATACCAGCATTTTGGTTTTCGAGTGGTCGAGGAGATTACCATTGGTGTTGGTCGGGTGGATGAACAAGGAAGGCTCCAGCAAGGGGGTGAAGGTGTCAAGGCTTGGCTGATGCTGGTGGATAACCATGAGTCTTCTTGACCTGAAAGATATCAAGACGCAAAAATATTTCATCATATCCAGCTTCATTCCTTCGATTGACTCGTTGTCAGCACGCCAATAGACTGGCTCCTTCGCACAGCGAGCGAGTGATTTCCATAGTACCACGGAATGAAACACCCGCGATACCTCCAGACTTCCTCCTCTATACTCAGTTAGCATTGACAAGTCGCACAAATGGTAGAGTTCCTCACGTAATTCTGCCCACATGCATATCCAACTTCCGAACATGGTGTCAACAGCAAGATACAGCTCGGAATACGCACAAATTGACGCACATGCACTCCTTGGTCCCCTCGAAAACACTCAAAGTGGATGCATCGGTGATTTGTCACCTTCCTGCGCGTTTCCTTTCGGGAAATTGGCAGGGATATAGGCATGGGATGCCGCTAGGCCTTGTAGATTTGCTATTGTTTTAACCTAAAGTTGCCCCCACCAGCCCCAGTTACCTGCCCCGCCCCTAGCCACCTTGCTCAGGCGCTACTCAGGCACTACTCAGGAATTGATTAGGAAAGGATCAGAGAAATCGCCAAACATGGTTTAGACAAGTAAGCAGTACTCCGCGGTTCAAATGGCAACTTTTTCGCAAGGTCTCATTTTTAGGACACAAGTAGCCCAAAACTAGGACCCCCATCCCCCCAAAATTATATAAAACCCAGTTTACATCCTCTATTAGGTCTCTAATCCTATTTTCCTCATTTACGAAATTGGAAAAATCTTACCCTTAAGCTAAAATACTCCTCGAGCGTGTGAGGGGCCAAGTAAGGTGGATACCGTTACTTGGTGACTGAATCGATTATGGTTTCTATGAAGAAGAAGATCAAGAGTAGATACAGGAGCTGCGCGGAGCGCAGCTATATAGCCGGAGACCCGCCTCCATGGGAGCGGTGGTCTGGGCTCCCAGCCCAGACCCACTTTGGGGCCTTAGCCCCGTGACAGAGCGAATTGTTTCGTTTTTCTTCTTTGCTAGACGTAGCCCTCGTCTCTTAACCTATTAGTAGCCGATTCTGAAAATGGATAAAAGAAGAACTGCGGAGGAGAAAAGGACATATGCTGTTACGACGCTGAGCAAGAACTGGATTGATGGACTTGTTGTTGTGCGGAGGACTATCTGTGGGTGCCTATGGTACCTACTAGCTATCGTTAATGCCCCGGCTTCTCCCCGGGGCCGGAGACCTTGATCCGGTACTGTGACATATGCTAAGGAGAATAACTTCAATAATTCAAAGCTGAGCGACTGCGAAGCGAGCTTGCGAGCGCGAGGCTTTGCTATATGTCCAGCTGAACCAAAGTAACTCTGTACTCCTATTGGCTCAAAAATGCGGAAAGACGCGGGAACTCCCATGAAGCCAATAGTGCGTCCTAAATAGGAAAATGAGCGGCTTCAATAGCGGTCGTGATGAGGAGTTTTGCGTGCAGCCGTTGTTGACGAGGCAGTCGTGAGGATCCAACTCAGGCAGTTATAGTGTTTTGCGTGCACGCCGGAAATCCTATGGTACGACACCAAAGCCAAAACACCGAGGAGCCGAAAATTACCATCATATCCGCGAGTGCCGGCGAACCAAAGAGTCAACGAACGCCAAGGAGTCCAGGCCAACGAGCGTCAGCGAGTCGCCTCGCTCAGCTTTGATCCTCCTGCTACGTTCGACGGCCGCCCCTTGTAATAATACGGATGTTACTAATACTCCTATCCTACAGGATATATTGGATTATATTAAGGGAAAATACGATGTACAAAATAAAGTTTCATCGACACCGCTGTGGACAACCTTAACGATACTAGGCATGACGCTGATACCGCACAGAAGGGCTTACCTTTCCTTTTGTCCTTGTTACGGCCTAGCCGGCAAATGAAAACCTTAAAGCCGCCGAACAAACGCCCCTTAAGGCACTGCCGTGTCCAGGGAGGCTCGGCTCATTGTATCGCTCTGTCTGATGGGGGAATGGAGTGGTTGGAAATAGGTGGAATAAATGTAGTGAATGGAAGCAATTGGAAGCCATGGAGGGCTCCAGAGCCCTAACCCTAGCGTGTGCCAACAAAGCGATGGTGTGGCCTGTGCCCCAGAACATAGATCTTGGCTGCGCTGCGCGCAGCCAACTCTTGCAATTCATCATCCTTCTTTTTTCCTGCCAACAGACTGCTAAATAGCAAAACCCTGGACTTCGTACTTTTCCCGGCATCACTTTCCTTGCTGTTTTGTTGCTAGAAGGTGGTGCGACTAATTAGAGGGGTCGTATTAGCGGGATCGTGTGGGCGCAGCCACCCCCAAGGCGGCTTTTTGGGATCTCTAACGAATTAGGAAGGAAGGAGGTAGAGTGAGGCTTGGTTCAAAAAAATTGGCTGTTGCCTTCCCCGGCAAGAGAAAGTAAGGGCGGAGTTCAATAGTCTTACCAACGTAGTGCCGCTGCGGCACAAGAGAGGCGTAACTTTTAAGACCTAGCATGAATGCCTCTTTACTCTACTGTAACAAGAACCTCGACAGATGGCGGGTGCTTGTAAGTCACTTATTTCGGAATGGTTGTCCTCTGCTTAAGTCCTTATACCATCAATCATAGACGCCGTGTCGACGTTATCGTAAGGGCGTTATTTCAGACGGGGAAGGTACAAAATCGGATATAGGGAAACCTGGAAATAGGGGCTGCATGGCAATGTACCGTCTCCACTTCAGAGCTAGATATACCGTGTAACCATGGTTGCCTGAACCAAACTAGCCCTAAGTGTAGCATTCTTCACATCTTGAGGAGGGGTAAGGAATTTAGGGCATGGCCCATCTCACCGCGACGCCGGACCCTTGCAGGACGCAATTATGCACTGCTCATGAACACTATGTTGAACGGAATTCTACGTCTGCCTTGAAGTTTAGTTGGGGAGTCTCAAGTCATTATGCTTGAGAGTGTTCAGGTATAAATATGGTACCTATGGCCGCTTATAAGTTATTTTTTTCAGTGTCAAACAAGAGCAAGTAGCCAACCCAAGAGACTTTTTGCTTCCAACCTCTCTGTGCAAACTTTACAGCCCCAGCCATCACCGCCTTCAAAATGAAGCCCACTTTCAGTATCCCTTTTACCCTGCTGGCCATCCTTGGTCTCGCCACTGCCGCCGTTCTTCCCGTAGAGGAGAGATCATCCAACGTGGCCGACGTCGACAAGAGGGCCAGCTGTGTCCTCCACACCATCTGGGAGAGCAACTGGGGTGACGGTGCCTACCACAGGTACCGAGTGCATGGCTGGGCAGAAGGGAGCTTCGGGGTTACGAACTCCTACGAAATGATACGGCAATGGTGTACATACTTCAAGCGTATGTTCCGACTGTCATTTCACGTTGACTCTCCGAGAGCGAGGGGCAATACTAACGAAACGTCGACGCAGGGTTCGCAAAAGACCAGAGTGGCACCGACAAGCCCGAGCTTCAGAATCCTCAGCCCCAGTGAATTCACCAACGAGGCCTGGGGCGACGTTAGCACTTTCGAGGGGTCCAACGGCCATCAGATCTACGTCAATCACAACCAGGCCGTCGTGAACTCATGGTGCGAGTGGTCGGGCTACCGATGCGACGTCGACTCATCGTTCTAGAGAGCGCGATATGCTGTCACCTTAAGCTTGGTCAACGACTTAAGGCTGCTAAACGGACTAGCTGTCGGTCGCGATGTGTCGGGCGCGATGTTTCTGTCATACTTTCAACACGTACGATGTGGTTTAGGAACGGTTGAGGTTGATGTTAAGGGGCGCGGGAGGACATGGCACGCTGGAAATAGATGTGGGAGGCTCGTACCAGATACTCTAGTCAAAGACAAGAGTTTAGTATAAGTATCAATACCATTTCTCTCACCGCACTTCTGTTTGCTGGTGCTCTGGTTGTTCTCGAAATACGTCCTCAGGCATGTATAAAATCTCTTCAATAACTTCGGCGTCGTCCGCCATTGGAGGGTTGAGTGTGAAACCAGCCCCAAGCGATGTACATGCCTACCAATGCAACCAGTCCTAGCGAGCAGCCACCTTGCCTCGGATGGACATCGGGTTCAGCATAGCCGAGGAGAAGTGTAGGAAACACGCGATTTCCCCAGCCACGGTATTTTACAAACCACACACTGCTGTTCACCTACTTATTCCAGATCGCGGCGCCAACTTTGCGTGAGTTCAGCTCCCGAGTGATTAATATATTAAATAACTAACGACTCCACTGAGGGCCGTCATGTGTTTACGTAGACATACTCCTATCTTAAACCCGACATGACAAAGACGCCGCTAGGCTATGGCATGTACCACGGACTGCAATTCCGAATCCTCCAAATACGTAGGTGGCGAAAACGGCGCAGGACTGAAAGACGAACAATTGCTTATCGTTCATGTTTGCTTGGCCTTGATAGTATCGCTCGAACGAGGACTAGGTATGCATTAACCTCGAGGGTTCTCCAAAGACTGACCACACCAAAGACAGCAAAAAATTTATGCCTCTGAAGTCTTGTTTGTGAGGTGTCTCCTCAGGGCTATAAACTTGGACAAAGCCCCAGAGAATTCCTCGTGCAATATGCCCTGGACTAGAACTAATCTGTCTCAAGAGCCTTGCGCTGAGATAATTGACGGGCTTTCGTGTTTGCTGATTTACTTTTGGCTGCTCTCTCGTCTAGGAAAGAGATTCCCTTTTCTCTAACTGGGTGGCGGAGCATTGGGAGCCTCGAGACGGCGAACGACTTAGCCTTGCCGATTGCCTGAAATGGTATCGTACCCGCCCCCTACTCAGCAACCTACGCCAACAGGGCTGAGATACGGAGCTTGGCCCCCCTGCATAGTGGCGTTTTCTGCTAGTGTATACTAAGGGACCGACTGGTCTGGACCCCGCGCCCCCCTGAGAATCATTTTGCGCTACTGATCAGGCTGATTCGTTCGGCAAGCAATACGAGAAACACTTCACGAGGAATGTGTTAAGAAATCAGAGGTTGCGGGTGGGATCACGTAGCTCTTGCCGTCTTCAGGTTAATCGGAAACCATCCTCTTTGTGGCAAACAGAAGCGACCGAGTCAACGATGGGGTTTCCGTCGGCAGGTCAAAAATTCATCGACGCTCCCGAAATCGGACCCTTCTAGAAGGCGCCTTCTGAAAATGCTTGCGGAATGGCCCCGGGTGGGCCCGTGACCGGTCCAGCGTCCGAGTCAGCCCATCGGACTGTTGGGACCGCTCCGCCCACTGACCTTTTCCTCCTGAGCGTCAAAGTCGTATTGTGGCTGAGGTTGTTAAGGTACCGTATGTCTCCCTATTCAATACCTCGAGTGCATTCCAGCTCAAAAATATATCAGGCAAAAGCAAAACAGGCCCGATCGTAAGTTGAACACAAACCTAGCGGAATTTGCTATTAAAGCTGCAGCCGGTTGCTCTACCACTGAGCTGCCTGCCCTTCAAATGGGTTCCCTCGGTTGTGAAAAGAGAGCGGAGTAAGCGCCATTTGTGAAAGATCGCAGAGCCTTCGACTCGATGTTAACCTTACTTGCTGGCGATTGGGCCGAGTCTTAAGCTCAGAGCTATACCGGCTACGACGAGCAGGGTGGTGATAGAGAGTATTGCGACACATCGACATAGATGGTCGATGATGGCGACACTTATAATGGTACTTGGGCCTATACTGTCGAGTCTGTGCGTATAACTGATCCGAACGAGTTTGCGGTTCCAACCTCTGGAAGCAGTGGCCAGCAGAACCCTTCTCATAAACTGGGAAGTACCCGGTAGGTACCTATCTGGGAAGTAATAAGGCTGGGCCCAAAAACGACATGCCTCGTTCGGCTTCTAGCACAAGGGAAACCTTTCGATCGTAACAGTAAATGACTGATTCGCTGGAGGAAGAAAAATGAGTAAACCATCTCACCAAACAGCCTCGCTGCCCCCTTTCATACTACCGTTGAGTGCCATCCCTTCAGATTCCATCTTTCTCCCGCTCCATACCGACGAACCCTCCCCCCCGGACTATACGCATACAAATCTGCAGGGCCAGAGTTGAAATTTCTGGGCTGCCTGGACGTGACAACACTTTCTCTCAATGGAAAAAGTCGTAGGCATAGTATGGAACACAAGTCACAGCTGATTCTTTTCCAATGGAGACGAAATCTGGCTCTGTTTTATTTCCACTCGAACTTGGCATTTACAGAGCCGCAATACTGCACATCACCTACCGACAGTCCGCTGGTCGCATGTCTTGTACCAAGAACTTTATTCCACACTCGGTTCGCAAAGATCATCCAATCAGTTTGCGTCGTCTGACGATATAATCTACGTACTTGGGGGGAGGAGAGGGGGGGGGGAACCTGTGGAAATATGTGGAAATATGTGGCCCGTTCAATCATGAAACAAGCCCTTAGCTCAGTGATTTTGAATTTCCATCAGCAAGATAACGCTGTTAAATGGGGCCCGAAATATTAGTGGGAACAGAGTGGGTACATGTTTGGCTCTTGGACGACTCTAGTACTATCCCCCTCGTAGCTGGCCATTCCGCCACAATAGTAGATAGAATCTTCGGCTGGAACTGTGGAATCTGTCCTCCCCCTCCGCAAGGGGAGGTAGTGTAGCAATCTGAATTGGCAATGCTTCGTTTGGTAAGGGCGATTCTGACTGCTGGTTTGGAGGCTGTTCCTGTATCGGCTGTTGCGGGGGTCTTCGGTGGCCTGAACGGTCGATTTGATCGTGTCTCCTGCTTGGGCCGGCTTGGACTAGAGGCTGCAAGGCGATGTCGCCCTCAGTTTATGCGTCATGAGCCACAGGTCCTGGCTGTGTCGCCTGATTGTTTTGATTCGGCGCATTTTCCCCTGAACGATAGAGATCCTCCCACAGCATCTCCCCAACGGTATCCTTCCACCGCATCAGCTTAATTCCCCTCCAGTACCAAAACAGCACCCCGACGCAAAACGCCACCTGAAACCCCAGTACCGGGACGAGTATCGACGGGAACAGGGTCCGACTAAGGTGGACATACTCGTCCGTCATATCTATCAGGATCGCCACATAGTCGGTAAACAGGCTCCGCCCCCAGTAGTCGCAGCTATTGAAAGCCCCCATTGCCGAGAAGGTAATGGTAAGTAGACTCGGCGGGCCAATGAGCAAGTCTTTAGCGATGCCGACATGCTACCGTCGCTTAGTAGTCAGCGTATAACGCTATATATCCAGATTCCCTACCTAAAGCCTTATCGAGACGATAATGTTAATAGTCCAGAGGCCCATTATAATAAGGAGCTAGATATGGTGACAGCTGAAGCCGCGGGGGACCGTGTAGATGAGAATGGGAAACGCCCTAGTAAAGCCGGCGAGCACGAGTAAGGCTGAGATAAGAGGTAGCGGTGAGATAATGAAAGGCTTGAAGGTGGATGTGAGCCTGTCGCATTTGCGCTACTTACTAACAAGTATGGGAGTCTTAAATTTACAGTAGGTGTAGTTTCCACTGTTATAGTAAAGACTGTAAAAGAAGGTGCGTTTGTCGATCACTTTGGTGCTAACTATACGGTGGTGAGTTTAGGAGTTACTATACTCTATAATGTCTTCCGCTACTATAGCTTCTATAAGACAGGAGATGATATTTAGGTAGACTAGATTAAAAGTAAACGCCCCAATGCAGTTAGAAAGGAAAGTTATAGGGATTAGGTAGGAGAGAAAGAGGGCGTATGCTATTACGCCGCCTTATTATTCTAGTTAGTGATATTTTCATATAAAAATGGCTATAAAAGAAAAGACTAAGGATAAAGAGTACTAACGGTAAAGGTGGATCTCCACTAACTTCTCTTATAAAAGCAGACGTAACTTACAAAAAGTAGAGAATAATTACTAAGGTAATATATGTAAACTTGTCTGTCTTGCTGTCTGACTGCTTTAAGGCTGCCTGCCTTTAATAGTATATCCTCCTATTTCCTAAAGCGCTTAAATCCGTAATAATTTGCTTATAGAACCCTTTAACTTTAGCTCTTAGGCTAGCAATTTCCTTAAAGGCAGCTAAGACAGTACTGATAATACGGGCGTTTTGTCCATCACATTAGTCGCTATAAGTAATGTCGTAAATCTCGTTTCACATCTTGAATTTATCAAGCAAGCTTTAAATGGAGTTAATAGGATTACTGAGAATCTATAGAAGAGAAAAGCAGCGTTATTTATTGGTAGGGGAGAGCTTAATATTTAAGAGCAGGAGAATTACTTATTAGTAATATTATAATGGTTAATGGACTTAGACAGATATTTAGCAATTTGGCTTATATATAGATGCACTTACTTGGAAGCATCTATGTTATTATGACGACCTTGCAGGCCGTCACCTAGGCCGGCACGGCCCGACGGATTCCCCGCAGAATGAACAGTGCAGAAGGACGGTACACACGGTACCACGCACTGGGCCGGGGGTGCAAAGACCCGAAGCCCCTACGACTAATCAGAAAGGTGCTCTGTCGCTCCGGGTGCTCTGTCACAGAGTAAGGAAGCGGACAGAGTAATTGCTCTGGTTGCTCTGTTGCCAAGCCAGAGAGCAAACAGAGTAAGGTATAAAGGTACCCCCTAAAGTAGCTAGTATAGATAGTTATTATCGTGACCACAATGGTCGTAAGGGACTCCTAGTTCCTTACGCTAGTATTTAATTATTTATTTATGTCTTACTGTTCAGACTGACCTCTGTGTATTATAGTGATAACGACTTAAAGTGACATTAAACCCCCGTCTAGGAGTGCTAGTGTGACGACTCTGCAGGCCGTCACTTGGGCCGGGGCGGCCTGACGAATCCCCCGCAGAAGGAACAGTGCAGGAAGACGGCGTACACCGTCCGGGCGCACTGGGCCAGGGGTGCAAAGACCCGAAGCCCCTACGACCAATAAGGTGCTGCTCGCAGCATGTCGAGTGCTCGTATCGCGAGCAGGAGAGACCTCACGAGCAGAACGCTTGCGCGGTGCAAGGTGCTTGCATAACGAGCACTTGCAACGCTGCGAGTAAGGTACGAAGTACCTCTTAGTTAGCTAGTATAGATAGTCATGGTTGTGCCCACAACCACAGTGAGGGACTCTGGTTCCTCACGCTAGTATTCAATTGTTCATTTGTGTCCTACTGTTCAGACTCACCTCTGTGCATTATAGCGACAGCGACCTACAGTGACATTGAACCCCCCGTCTAGGAGTGCTAGCTTAACAAGCCGTCTTCGGAACGCCCCTTACCTGTTGGCGTCCTGCCATACGTTCTGTCTTAACCCGCACCAGTCCTCTCGAGGCCTGTGTCGGGTGCAGGTCGTAATAGCTAGCTTAATAAGCCGTCTTCGGAACACCCACCCAGTCTTTAGCGTCCTGCCATACGTTCTGTCTTAACCCGCGCCAGTCCTCTTGTCAGAAAAAAGGGGGTTCAGAGGCCCTGGGCATCTAGTTAGCGGAGCTGACTGGATACCTGGCACTGCCAGTACGCCAGTGAGCCTCAGCCACCAGAGTGACGAAGCCTGAATCCTGCAGAATAGTCTATAAAGAAGCCTCTGGCTTCCAGCCAGAGCTAGAGGAGGAGAGAGAACACAAGCAATACAATCACGCAGTTGCAACCCCCACAATTCCACAGAATCCAGAGTGCCGCGCTTCTAACACCTCTTGAGGCCTGTGTAATCCCTTTTTACTACTCTTTTATTACTACTTAATACTTATTATATATGTTGAACTTCAGGAACCTACAGGGCTGTAGTACAGCGGCTGTGGCTCAGAGGAAAAAGTGCGTACTGGTCCAAGCCGTACTACAGTGCCTACGGCACTGTAGGAAGCAAACGAAAGGCCTGAGTTACAGGGCAGTGCCACTGTAAATAAGGGTGTCACAGCGAATATTAACGCTGGAAACAAGAGGATCTGGAAGGCAGTGCCTTGTGTAATGACTGGAAAGGAGTAGAGTTGCTTGCTTTTTTTAGAATTAGATACAGGAGAGGAGAGGGCCTGTTATAAGCTGTGGAGGCTCTGGAAGAGTTCCAGAGCCTTCTGTAAAGTGGAACTAACTAATACAATAATGGAATAGTACTGTTCTGAACCATTTTACGTGGTTCTGTTGACGTAGTGGCTGTCGTGGCCACTGTGATATTCTACTTGATTCTGTGGGGCAGTAGCCCCACTGGATTCAGGGGGTGGAACCCCCTTGAATTCCAGAAGGTTCAGAGTGCTCTGGGGGCCCTAAGGGGCCCTGGAGTGGGTTGGAATCTTCTGGAACCCTCTGGGGTTCCAGAAGATTCGGCTGGTGGTTTCGGGGTACGCAACCACACTTACAGGGTACCCGGTACAGGGTACTCAGTGGCTAGAAAATTAACAATGGGTAAGGACGCGGATAGTGTACGTGTTGTTTTGGGCGAGGCCGCGGATAATAGGGATGGCTTAGGCGCCGGTGCCGCCGATGATAAAGATGGTGGGTTTGGGTTTGGACATGGCGAGGAATTAGAAATGTGGTGCTGTTGACTGGTTGGAGATGGTCTGTTGTGATAGCAGGAAGGATTTGAGTTGGCCTACTTGTAGACGTTGAAGTGTTGTTGAGCATCGCGATGATCACGGGTTAGTGGTGCATGAAGTTGGCGTTGAGCTCTGTTGAAGCGCTGCTAATAATATCAGTAATCCAGAAGCTGCTTTGAAATTCGCTTCAATCTCACGTTGGGGGCTGTATCACCAGACAAAACGCGAAATGTGCATGTATCTTGATTCCGGCTCGAGACTGCAGTGAGAAACGGCGTGTGATCACTAATCTGGAGGGTAATCAGTGTTGATGTCCCCGACCACATATCGTCATATGCTCTCACTTTCACTTTAGAGTTTCTCTAGAATGATAATCAGGTTAAAGGCTGGTCAGCCGCGCTAATTAATCAAGAGATATAGGAATCAAGGAAAGGGCGTCTCCAGGTGCTTCGGTTTGCTGCCACCAAATGCACCTTGCTCCAAGAGCGCCTGGAGATCCTGATCGGTAACCCAGTCTTGGGGTTCAAAGCGCGAGCAATGACCAACAGTAGTAGTAGCTGCTCGTGAAGCGCCCGATGATGACGACTCGGCCACACGGCTGCTCTCACCACCAGCATCGGAAGAGAGCAAGCGAGCTTTCTTGGGTGATGATGATGGCCCAGCTGGCGATTCTGCCGGCCTCTTACCGCGGCGGCCGCTGGATCGCTCCCCTGCCACCTCTGCTTCACGGGTCGGATACGGGTCATCGTCCGGCTCCGCAGCCATCTGAGCCGTAGACTTGGGGTGAACCCAACGGAACGTTCCGTCCTCGTTCCGCCTCACATCCTCCTTGCGAATGAACATATTCCGATGCGTCGGCATCCTCCACGTCACAGATCTCAGCCGTTTGCGGTGCGGCAGGCTTTCCGCAAGCATCAAAACGTCGAGAATGTGTGGGGTCTGCTTCGCGTTTTTGTTCGCCATTTCCAACCCCATGTTCAAGCCTTTGCCTTTGGGACTAGGTCTCCAGAACTTTAAGCTACCGGGTTGGGTATCCACCTCAGCGTTTGGAACCATTTTCCCACGAGCCTGAGCTTCAGCAGAAAGATGCTGCAAATACGCCAAGATATTGGCCGCGAGGGTCTCTTGGTGGCCGCAGACCAGGTAGGTAGCCATAGGGATGTTCCATGCCCGGCTTCCCCCTCCTCTGCTCATCACCCGGTCTAACCGCCTGGTCGTGAAGTGCCAGCCGTTCTCAGCTGCCTGAAGGAGTGCATCGGGCGAGCTCGCCGCATCTCTGGCGGCGTCGGGGTTCATGGCGAAGACGCAAAAGCTAGATTGCCTTTCAGCGAAAGCTTTGTCCATGGAGTCGGAAGTGGCGGTGACTAGCACAAAGTCGGGGTCCCCGTCATCAGGGAACTTGGTATCTGCCTCGACCCATGTGCAGAAGGGGGCTGTGATGTAGCGCTGCTCCCCAAGTTGCTTAGGCGACCCTAGTACGTCGAGATAATCGGATATGCGAAACAGGGACGACGATGGCTCGTTCTGGCCGATCTTGTGGCGTCTGTAGAGGTCATAGATGAAATTCCTGGCCTTGGGAATTTGGGGGCGCTTAACGGCAACGTCTAAGCGGTGCACCACTTTGCCATCTCCTTTCTCGACACACATTGGCCTGAGCACGTCAGATGGTATACGCTCAGGCGCGTCATCTGCCGCCATTCCTCCCCCGCCGGGGGTTAGGGTGATTCCCGTTTCCCAACATGCCCGCGCCGAGCAACCGAGAAGATTTGCTTCGGCCGTGTTTCTCAAGTGAGTGTCCAAAGTCCCGATCAGCGTATCGCTGTCTAGAAACGGGGCGCCAAGTCCTTCCTCTCGGGGAAAGCGATGCTGGCCCGCCACCTCTAGGAGGCCATCCACCAGGGTCTCGGCTACGGCCAAATAGGCTATTTCTCGAGTCTGTTCCCAGTCCGGGGCAAAGTAGGCTGTGGTGGTGAAGACGGCGAGGAATGCTTTGTCGGGTGGGTACGTATCCAGCCCCAGCCGGTCTGTCTCGGTCCAGAGAGCCTCGAGCGTGTCCAAGGCGTCTCGGCGGACGCGCCATGCTGCCTTAAGACAGCTGAGGATGTTGGATGCAAGCTTTTTGCTCTCCTCTGCCGAGACGGCCGTCCGCATTAGCATCGTGAAGTTGTCTTCGGTGACGTAGATGCCAAGAAACCGGGACCGAATGTAGCGTGCGTCACGCATTGCGCCGTGTGGGCTGTCGAAGATACGCAGGGCGTCTTGATCAGACCCGGTCTCGCCGTTTCTGTCCCGGCGAGCAGCCGTGGCACTGGTGGGTTTGTCTGCCTCTTCGTGGCTGTCTGCGCCCGATTCAACATCCTGGCGTCTGTCATTGGTCACGGGCAGGGAAGGCTGGGCCACTGTCATTGCTGTTATTTGTCGGCATTTTAGCGCTCTGACGACATCCCCGCGATAGACCTCCCGGGCCCAGTCAACGACGTAGTCGATGTGAAGCAGAAGCCGGAACGCGTCTTTCCCGTTATGCAAGCTCCCTTTCCAGAGCTGAAGTATTCGCTGTTGAGCCACGTTGGCTAGGTCAGCTTCGGTATTAGTCTATTCGAGGGTGTAGGCATGCTCACACAGTGTGCCTTCATGTTGCGTTTTATCTTTTCGATGTAACCAGCATGCAAGCTCCATTCCGCTCCCCGTCGACTTATCAGCCAGATGAGCGGAGGGATGTGGAAGTCGGCGTCTTCGTCAGCGCGAGCGCCCTGCAGTTGCTCATACCGCAGCTTTAGAAGGCGCCGAATCGTAGAACCGGCTTCCGTCCCCAGTTCCGTTTCACTCCCCGGTTGACTGTCGGGAGCATTTCGAACGACTAGGAAAGGGAAAAGTGGTGCGCCGTCTGCAGCGCCATTCTGGTCATCAGACGGCGACCGTGGCCCGTCTGGTCGCCTCACCCCAAGCCACTGCCTTAGATCATGAGATTTGCGAAGTCCGTAGATCTTGTACGGCTGTTTTGCCAGCTCATATCTCTGGTCTGGTGAGTCGACCGCGTCAGGGGGGTCGATGATGTTGTGATCAACTTGAACCTCGTGAAACAGTAACTGATTACAGAACTCGGGACTAGTAGATTTTACACGGCTTAGCTACACGATAGCCTGTTGGGATCTCGGTGACATTACTTGTGTTGTTCGCTTAAACAAGAACGACGTTGCTCCGCTTGACCGTGGCTATTCCGTCCAACTGTCATTGCCTCGGCTTCATGCCAAAGTCGTGCACGGCATTTAAGGCTATGAGAAAATAGATAAGTTAGGGAGGCAGACAATGGGTAGGAACAGGAAGAATTTTGTGCGGTGAGGAAGACGATACCAAGCAACTTCGACGGTGAACCGAGCCAAGACAACTCGTTCCAACTCGTCAAGACCATCTGCAGGTTCATGCGCATTCTGCCCCTTGTGCACATTTCCCTTTGCCAAACGTGCTATTTGTTTTGATCGGAGCACAGTCTGTTCCTTCCATGGCTTGTAGAGGGAATCTGCGCTGATGCATGCTTGGTATTGATCGGGGTTGGCCGTGTTGATTTGCCGAATGTGACGGAATACGTTTCTGCAGCTGCCTGGCCACAGCGGGCTATTTCTGGGACCCAGTGGAGCACCAAAAAGTATCTGGGAGTCTTCCCCTAGCACTTCCACCTCTCTGTTCATGGCTGCTGATCAGGAAGTACGGAACCTCTCTGCGGGTTGATGGTTTAAGATCACTGTAAACCAGAGCTCTACTGATAAAATCAATCCCCCCACCTATATAACCGCCGTCTTCCGTGTGCAATCATGGATGCCTGGACGGAGGAGGCCTCAATCTGGGTGCATGTGACGCGACATGCAGGGGTTCTTTCCCGGGTTTCAAGTAAAGTAGGCACTCAGCCAACCAACGTCCAATGCTGAAACAAGCGTGTTTATACGGAAGGTCCAAGGCAAAACTTCTATTTCTCAAAGGGGAGCCTTTTCACTCCCCATTGATCCACGGAAGCACTGGGCCTGGTGATTCCCCTCAGCTCTCAGGAAGAACAGCAATGCCGAAGCGCACACTGCGTCAGGAGAATCAGACTCGAGCCAAACGACCCAGGATCGCTGCGGATCCGCAGGCACCCGGTGAGCTCTGCAAAAGATGCAGCGAGGTTGCCGCTACCTCGACAAATCCACACACTCTCGTCGACGCGCAAAGAGGCATCCAGCTTGCGCCCGTGAACGAGTCGGTCGATCGACTACGCAGCTCGGCATGCGAATTTTGCCAGCTTATAGCTTGCATCAAGCAGCCCAAGTTGGACACGACCGAATGCTGTCTCTACGCCTTCTCCGCCAACAGCGTTTACGCCCATGCTCGCAAGCAAGTTCTCCAAAAATCGATGGTGGCTGATTCGCTTGTCCTCGGGATACTCCGTGCCACGGGAAAGCGTCCCAAAGCACAGCCAGACGACTTCATCGGCCTCATCGATCACACGAGACCACCGTCTCAACTGTTTATCGGAGCGCAGAAGATAGAACCTCGCCAAATTGACTACGAAAGGCTCAAAACCTGGATTGATTTTTGTCAGGACAAACACAGAGGCTTGTGTTTATCGCCAAATGCCAAGCCCCCTCCCAAATTTCGAGTCATTGACATCACGACACGCAGAGTTGTCCAGGCGCCGAAGGAATGCAATTATGTGGCCTTATCATATGTTTGGGGGAATCCAGCAGTTTCTACCAACTCTGGGTTCTCTTGTGTCGTGGAGGACAGCATGATCGTCTGCAAGGCGTTAGGATACAGGTATCTCTGGGTTGACCAATATGTGAGTCCTTTCCTGTCATTCACCGTCACAACGGCTCTATTCGGCGCGGCAGCACCCGCCTCAAAGTCTGACCACGGACCCCATCACCACAGTGCAACGACCAAGGCAATCCCAACGTATTGGAAAAACAAGTTAATGCTATGGATGCTGTCTACGGCAACGCCCACTTAACAATCATCGCCGCTGCTGGAGGGGATTCTGCCTATGGTCTTCCAGGCGTCGGCCTTCGACCTAGGGTGACACAACAACTCATCTCTCTTGGGAAAACGACGTTTATCCGGACCTTCACCCACCTCCAAGAGACGTTGAAAGCATCCAAGTGGGCGACTCGTGGCTGGACCTTCCAAGAGGGCGTCCTCTCCACGCGAAAGTTAATTTTCACTGACCATCAAGTCGCCTTCCAGTGCAACGGCATGCACTGCTCCGAAGCTGTCTGTTGGCCTTTCCAGCTCATGCACGCAAAGACGCAGAAGAGTTTCTCAGGGCGCGTGCCCAATCCAATCATTGCCCCTCTCATCGAGAAGAAAGAATTCAACAGATACAGGCCGTACCTGAACCTCGCCAAACTCGTTCAAGAGTATAGCGTACGTTCTCTCACGAATCCATCAGACAGACTTAAGGCCATCCTAGGAATACTATCGAGCTGGGAGAAACGCAAAGACCCTATCTATCATGTCTGGGGAGTCCTCGTATCTCCAAACTTTAGTAGGATGCTGAATGCCACGGATGGTTGGGAGATTAGACTCGGGGGCTGGTTCCACCAGGAGCCCTGCACCCGGCAGCCGACGTTTCCAAGTTGGTCATGGGCAGGCTGGTCTGGTGCGTTTGTTAGAACGCAACATCTGTTCGTCACCAACCGCAATGTCTTCCAAACCTGGCTGGAAAAGGATGACCCAAGTAGAGGACAAAGCCCGGCTCGCATCTCGCTCCCGACCTTTGTCATTCAACACGACGAGCACCGCGAGTACTCGGTGGCAACTTCCTTCATACAGCTGAAGGTGAGCGCCATCGAAGTCACATTCACCTCGGTCCGGTGGACGGCAAGCGAGGCGTGGAAGTGGGCTTATTATCGCCATGGCGATGACCCGTCACAGCCGCGCGGCAACGCGTTCAAGGATGGCATCTATGCCGAGTTTCAGTACCGCGGGTACGTCGAGCTATGGTACTTCTATGCCGACGACGAGGGCCTCGACCTCGCTTCGCTGCCTGAGAGACACCTCATGGCGCTGCTCCTCGAAAGCACGCTCCACGGTAGCAAGAAGTTCATTGTGGTGGCTCCCAAGCAGGGATACTACGAGCGGGTAGGATACCTGAACTGCGGGGCGCATACGGGAACTCATCCTGATGTTACATATCGAAGGGCAGACGGAACACTCACAAAGACGAGGCCACCGCCACCGCTTGGGGGCGAGGGTGGGAATTACCTCAACTGGGAACAAGGGCTGAGGACCATGCATATTCGGCTTGGATAGTGGCGATGGGTGGATGTGGTGTGGGTGCGTTGGGTGCTTGATGAAGTTGCCGGAAGGTATTTCCGAGGGTTTTTGGGACTTTAATGGCGAGATTAGTCTGTTTGCTTTCGATTCTTGCAGCACAACTTTTGTTTTTGGTAGTAAAAAAAAAATATTTTTTTTAACGAAGCTCTTTTTCAGCGCTTATTTAGCTACCCTTATAGAGTATTACTAAGTCGTGCTGAATAATGGAATATAGGCCCTGTTGAGCAGAACGTACCAGCATATAAACTCTCTGGCTTCGCCCAAGAGCCCAGAAGCAATTCAATCAAGCAGTTGCAACCCAGAGATTCCAGAGTGCACCGTGTTTCTTACAGCCCCAATGCTGGGCCTTTGTTTGCACGGGACCATTTTTGGGCCCTTCGGCTAAAACTGCACCTTTTCGGAAGGCTGTGCTGTTTAATGGGCAGATATTAGCCGAAGCTGAGCCGGGGCTGATCTGGACTGATCAAACGTGACGAAGAGTCGCGTGACTTTGAGCATGGATGGTCGCCGATTTTAGGGTGGTGAAACAGCTTATATCACCACCCTAAAGTCGACACCACAAATTTCCCTTTCCTTCTTCGGAACTGAGCAGTTGCCGCCCTTAGCCTGAGCCAGACTGAGCCAGACTGAGTGAGGGTGACACTTTTCTGGGCTACCTCGGCTATAGTTACCACGGTGGTCTAAAATGGCCGTGGAGTTGCGAGGACCTAGTTTTGGGACCTCGCATCGCCACCGTCACCACCACCTAGACTCCCGCCACGACTCCGGTGCCACGGAACTCTGTCGTATTTTTTAGATCTCAGCAAACTCAAAACCCCCTACTTAAACCCTGCACTACGCACTCAATTTTCTTCCTACAACTTACCAATTACACCAATTTGCAGATGGAGGGCTCTCGTGAATGGCGGCTTCAACACACCCTCGATTTCATCAGAAACGGTCAGAGTTATCGCCTCGCATCGCTCGACTGGAACATCCCAGAAACCACCTTCCGCGCGCGCGTTCAAGGAGCCACTACAGGCGCAAACTGAAGGTCTCTAAACTACAGAAGGCCAGACTTGATGCTGACTCAGCCGGTGATTCGGGAATGTGAGTCACAGCTCGACGCGACTGTGGGGGGAATCAACCGGGACAGAACTTACGTCATGCCGAAATTTGGCCTGGCCTCTTATTTTGAAAGTGTGGCAAACCCTCTGCGATGTCGTCTATGTAACCGTATAGGGACCAATTACGCTTCATAGATCTCTACGTACATCTTCCTGAACCCCCATAGTTTCCCCGTTCTCACGCCTGTCTATGTGCCCCCGGAGTCATCCACAGTGCGGTCTCCGGTACTTTCGTTGCTGCGAGTAGGATCTCCGTGCCCGCCAAAGGCTCTCTTCGATTGAATTCTCTGGGTTGGTACCGTCATTGACTGCGCTCTCGGCGATTTCCAGGTATAAACCGTCCGCTGAAGCTTGGGGCGACAAGTCTCATCCGCCGATTCAGTTCATCATCGACATGTTGAAAGATTTGGACGTCGATGTTCTTTCCAACCCATTCGCCCTGGCAAATGCCTTCATCACAGCCACGCTGCGCGAAAATCACGGGACTATCCGTTACCTCGCCAGCATCGGTGGAGATATCAACAGTTGCAACGAACTGGGTGTCACGCCACTACACGCTGCAGCAACTCTCACGTCCGGCGCGACATGCAGGCTCCTTCTGCAGCTAGCGTGCAAACCCAAATGGGATCCTGAATGGATATCCGTCGCCCCTTCATGTCGCCTGCATAACATTCAATGGAGAAGTCGCCAGTTCGCTCATTTCGGCCGGCGCAAATATTGACGCCTTGGTTGACTCATGCACGGTCTCCCCGTTTTCTAACACCAAGTACGGAATCATGAGAAGGATACGAGATGTTGTAGTAGAGAATAATGCCAGGACTCCGTTGGAGATGATGCTGTCTACGAGTTTCCATGGTGGCAGAAAGATATATATATTGGCGAGGGATCTCGTGGAAGCAGGCGCCACGCCAACCAAACTTGTGCTCACCAAGGCCGTACTAAGCTCCGACATCAACCTCCTGCAGGTGTGTTTGCGACGCGGGGAAACTCCCAATCGCATTCCGCATTTCCCCTCCCGGATGCATTCAGATTTTGACTCTATTCTTAGCCTTGCTCTGAGGAGATATGATACAGATTTCTTATTTTTGATCCTTCGGCACGGAGAAATGGCTGGATGGGACGAGATTGCTGCCGCTGGGTCTCTTGTAGGGAAGGAGTTCCGTGACGAAGACGTATCACTGGTATCTAAAGTCGTGAGGACCCTGCTGTCATCGTCTCATGGCGTACCGACTCCTCCCCCAGGATCGCTTTCTTGCCTCTGTTTTGGCAGGGCCCAGAAACGGGCCACATCCTGGGTTTATTCGAGTCTCGGCTATACGACTATTGTTCGACTGTGCTACTTCTTGCCGTCTTGACAGCTATCGAAACGGAAGAATCGTCGTTGGTCAAGTTCATGCTAGGCGAACGAAAGAGACCGGCAAAAAACGGCACTCCAGCAGGCGGTCGAATCAAGAGACTTGGATCTGATCGGAAGACTTCTGGAAGCTGGTGTCGACGTCAATCAGCCCCCGGCCGCTCGCTTTGGGGGTACAGCGTTGCAGCTCGCAGCTATCCATGGTCAATTCCGCATCGCAAGGCTGTTGATTGAGAACGGTGCTAACGTCAATGCACCCGGATCGGCGGTAGGCGGGCGGACGGCCCTGGAAGCCGCCGCAGAATACGGACGTTTGGATATCGCTAAGATGCTTCTCGATCAGGGCTTCGACTCCACTTCACGCCAGGAGCGGGTGGCGTACATCCAAGCGATGCGTTATGCGATAAACAGAGGCCATTTTTCGCTGCAAAGGATGCTTCACAGACACCGAACCTGGACCGAACAAGATGAGTACCTCGATGACAATCTGGTGCTTCAGACGGAACACGCGACGTTCTACGTGGAATCTAACGTGCTGGATTTATACGCCTAGGATGAGATGGCGAGCCACCCTCACTTAGACACCATAGACGTGTTATAAAGTGCGGAAGCATTGCCTCTTCGCCTTAGGTACTGTTCGAAGGAGGATTCTGCATATTGTCTAACCATAATAGGAGGCATCTCCCGCTTATGTCTGCTGGTTACATAAGCTCTAAGGTAAATGTGTTTAGCGTTGCCAATCTCGTAAAAGCATTTTTGTGAAACCAATCACTAGTTATTATTATGTAGTCCTTTCTTTATTTAGGGTAATATATTATATGGTGTAGCGTTGTTATTTGAAGCCACATTATTCTTTAGAACATGCTCATTTTAGTTATAGTGTTTTCCCTCTCCTGCTTTACCACAAAGTTGGCCTTACTCAATGGGCTGAACTTGCATCGTTCACTCGATCCTATCTGATATGAAAATACTGAGATCGTGGCAGTCAGGTTCTTTCGCGCGAGTCCAAGACTCCTGCCCTGCTCAAGGTAGTTTGCGCAAGTAATAACAGTGTCAGAAAGAAGGGGGTTCTGGCCAGAGGCCAGAGCTGTCAGAAATGAAGGGTCTGGCAAATGGAAGGTTCTGGCGATTGCCAGAACCATATATTTGTAGCCATTGCCACAGACGCGCAATTGCAGCCGCGTGGCTTCGCCACACGGCTTGCCACCATTCACAACTATGTGGAAGGCTCTCTGGCTTTGCCAGAGAGCCGAGGACAGAGTTCCACAAGCAATACAATCACACCGTTGTAATCTAGAGTGCCGTGTTATCTGACAGACAACTATCTTCTAATGCTGAATTAGTTTTCATGGCACATCTGTCGAACTGCAGCGGCAGTTCTTGGCGCTCAGGCGCGCAGGCGCCTTACCGCTCCAGGCTTGCCTGGAGCGCAGGGGCCTTAGATCATGTGCTCTCCCCACACACAGGGAGCTTCCATTTGTATATAAATGGGGAGTGCTTCGCACTCCCCTTTTCTACCAAATTAAGTCACTTTGCAACTGCACTTCCGCTGCTCCTAAGCCCCTTATTCCTCAGCTAAAACGTTCCATAGTTATAAGCCTAACTCTATCCAACTAAGTAAAGTGTAGAACTAATTGATTAAGACACTCACAAGTAACGCCCTCTACAAAACCCTTTTACTAATCCTCCGAATCGCCCATTATAACAGAAGAAAGCGCCCTTTACCAGAGTATTCCAGCCAATAGTTAGAAACTTAAAAGCGCGTAAGAGTAGCCTTCCTGGTTTAAGACTCTCAAATACCACGTGATAAACCAAAGGATCTGGCACCTTATTAATCTTACTACTCCCAACGCAGCTAATCTGTACATTAAACTAATCGTTCTAATAATCCACAAACTTATTAATAAGCGTTAAGAGAAGGCAATTAAGTTATATATCTTCACTTATAAATACTGGGAGTTAACGGCCTTATTTTTAAGGACAGTTAAGGATAAGTTAAAGCTTATTATAATTATATAATAAGATATTAAAGAGGAATATAAGCGCCTAGTGAACGAAACTACTACTCTTATTATAATTACTGTTAAAACTATTAACTTATACTGATATATCTAGAACTGGGTTAATCGTACAGTTAATAAGAGCCTTAAGGAACTAGTTATACAGAAGATAATTTAAAACAGCAGATATACAGTTTAAGTGTTTATACACTTCCTTTAATAGTAACTTAAACTTAATAAGATAAACCTTGTCTCCCAGATCCGTTAGGAATATTATGTAATAATAGAACAGGTTAAGAACATTAACGTGTTAAAGAAGTAATAGATTAAGGATTAGGAAACGGCTTATTGTAAGGTAGAAGCGCTTAAAGTTATAAAGATCTAGGGGCCCCTGGTTATTAAAGACTGGTTAAAAACTATTACAGTGTGTATAACGCCTTAATAAGCAAATTAGAAGCTTTCTGAACTAATAGAGTAGGAAATTATAAAACGCCTAACGCTTAAAATCACAGATTATATTTACATCTTCTCTACGTAGATCCACAAAGCGAAATACGTTATTAATAGTGGTAAGTAAGGTGGAGTCTTCTTCACTAACGACCGTTTTAAAACACCTAATAGGATTAATTAAGGCTTTAAAAAGGACTGTCCTTATAGAAGAAAACACCTATAGGAGCTTATAAACTGTTAAATCTTACACTTAGTAATCATTAAATTACTTTTAAACGCTTTTACTTACGTTAAGCGTATTAAGATATTAGGATCTGAGATAAGGGAGAAAATTAAAACGTAATTCGTAAGCTTTAAGTGGTTAAAAGTTCACTAATCCTGTTAGGAGAAGTAAAGAGCCGTTTTAACTGTTTAAAGTTAAGACTGTTTAAGTGCTTTAAAGTTCTTAAGATTTATTAACATTATAATAATTAACGTTTATATAATAAAAGTGATTATTAAAATGGTAAGGCAGTTCTTTATTACAGGTTTTATTAAGTACCCGCTCTCTAACAGCACCTTAGTTAATAATTATAGAGTAATGCACCTTATTAATTGTAAATCGCTCCTGGTTAAGGGGAGCTTCCAGTATACTAAAGCTGGAGATTATATCTAAGTGGGGATTAGTTTATTCCCAATCTCTAGATATAGTAAGTAAGTGATCTCAAAAGTGCTTATAAGCTTTAAAGGAACTGATAGTGAAGATCTAGTACTTAATAACGTAGCTATTATAAAGGGTTTTTACATTAATATTATCTTAAAAGCTCTAATTACTAAAGCTGGAGCTTAATATTATAGGTTTAACTGCATACTTTACTACGGTAATATGGAAAAGAACGTAATGTTAAAGAAGCTTAAATAACGGTATAATTTAGTGTTTTTACAATACACTCCTATTTTCGCTTATCTAAGCTTCTTAATACCTTTTACTGTAAGCGTTATAAGTACTGTATTAGTAACTATAATAAAACAAGGAGTAAGGCACTTACAGTAATAACTACGCCCTTAAGAAGATATAAAGCACTTCTGGCACACTTAGGTAGGGCATTTAGGGCTAAAAGCTCTTAAGAAACTCGTTAAACAAACACGTAACGTTATAATTACAGGCACGAAGATCATTAACTGTAAATACTACACGTTTACACACTTGTAACAAATTATTTCAAGATACTGTTCTGAAGGTTTCTCCCATCACCTATTCTTACAAATTAGCTAAGACCTTTTTTATTTTAAAAGAGTATAAGATAGATTAATTTACTTACTTATAGTTAAAGATAAGTACAGTAGTAAGCTTTTCTATTATCTACTAAAGGATAAGAAAGGGCTAGAAATGTTTAAAACTATTAAAAGCTTTATAAATTAGGTGAAACGGCAGTTTAGGCTTACTATGTATATTATACGTTAAGATTAAGAGACTTTAATAATCATAATTAGGGGATATATACTGTATTAACTTTAGGTAATTAAAGAAAGAATCGAAATTAAAGCTACTCCGTTATATACACATAAACTAAACGGTAAGAGTAAACGCGTAAGCTAGAAGCTGATTATAAAATCTATTAAAATAAAGGAGGGAGTAAACCTTCCTAAATCAATCTAGCCTAAGTACGTGCAAGCAGCTACCTACCTACATAAGATAAGCCCTAATTAACGAAACAACTAGATATTACCTAATAAGAAGCTTTATAAATAGTTTAAACAGTACTTCTAATAGTATATACCGTTAAGTAAACTTAATAAAAGCCTAGCAGACGATCACTACCCAGACTAAAGCAGGGTTTACACCTACAGATATTAAGCTTATATTCTTAATAAGAGGTAAGAGGTAGAGTAAGATAAGTTTAGTTTTAAGATTAAACCTTAAAGGTACATTAAGTACTTAGTTAGATACGTAGCCTCTAATATCTACTGCATTTAATACCTATAACTGAAAACAGTATTTATAACATGTAACGTAGTGTTTAATAAGAAGCTTTTCTATAAGAAGGAGAGTAAGGAAGTAAAGGTACTATTAGTGCAGGTTACTTAACAGCTACTTAACTTTATTAAAATTAAGCTGTAGATATAAGACGCTTTATCTATGCCTAAATTTCTTACTAACATTTTAAACCTAGATACCACACCCGCACTTACCGATAACGAAGCTTTAACCTCTAAATCTGATAATAAAGATACTCCCAAGGGTTAGAACTTAAGGGTAAACGCGCCTAGAGACGGAGCGGCGCTCTTTTAAATTAAAGATAAGCTTATAAAGCTTAAGGAAAGCTCTACGAGCACTGAACTAAGACTTTTAACCTTAAAGTTAACGTTAAAAGTTAAAGCTTAGCTTTAAACTTAAGGCTTATACCTTTACCTAACTAGTAAGTATATTAAATTACCTTCTGTGGATTATAATAAGCTTAAAAAGATTAAGAAACTCTTTAAGTAAAAGTCTAGACAATAAGAAACTTTAAAACAGTTAAATAAAGCTTTTACTAATAATATAAAGCTACATATAAATCTTAAGGAAAGTAACTATTTATAAGAGGACAGTTACGATAAAATATTTATAACCTCTAAGTACGAAGCTTTAGAGGAGTATAAAGATACCTTATTAGAAGATTTAGCTGAAGATACTATTACAGTAGCGGAGCTGGAAATACAGAATATACGCTTACAAATTAACTACCCTCCTACTTTAAGACAGAGTAAGAGATTTTAAAGGCAGTTAACTCCCTTTAAATTACCTAGGTTAGTAATTTATACGTTCACTATTTAAATTTATAATAAAGTAAGGATTAACTACCTAGTTTTTAACGAGAGCTCTGTAGGTTTCTTCGTAACGTTTTTACCTAATTAGTAAATAATAGTTAAAAAAGGGAGCAAAGCTTATAAGATACTATATACTATGTTCTAAGTAATAATATTTTAAATAAAGGTAAAGCTTAACATAACTTTAAACTTACCTTACCTCTACAGAGATAACCTCTTTAAACTATAGCTTTTAAAACATTAAAGGGATCTTAAAAACCACACGCTTAGCCTTAAGTTTAAAGAGGTGTACTAAGTTAAGATACAGCACCTCCTCTATAAAGGAACGTAATGTAAGATAAAATATACTGCAGCGCTCTTACAGCCACTCCCACTTAAATAGGTATTTACTTATAAGTTCTATAAAGATAATACACTTAAGAAATGTAAAGTTAAAATCTGCGTAAAAGGTAACCTCTAGGAAGTTAATATGCTCCAGAACACTTACATAACGACTTTAACTGCTTACTTATTTAAGATAATAATAGCGTTTACCGTTTAGCAAGACTTGGAAGTCTAACAGTTTAATATAATCTAAGCCTTCTTATACACTACGCGAGATAACAACTCCTTAATAATATGTAAGCTCCCAAATAGCTTTAAGGAAGAAGGTTTCTATTATAAGCTTAAACAAGCGTTATACAGCTTATAAGACTTATTACTACTGTAATATAAAGAGTTCACATTAACATTAAAAGAGCTTAACCTTACCTTATTAAACAAAGAGCTATACCTTACGTTTAACGAGAGTAAAACCGTATTTATACTCTTCTATATAGATAACTACTTTATAGTATTTATAAAGGAGCACTGTAAAGTTATAAAAGTAATTATATAAGAGCTTCACACGTAATATAAAGTTTATAAAAAGGGAGAGATCTTTAATTTTATCAGTATCTAAGTGATTAGGGACTAGGGTAAATAAAAGCTTTAGCTAGTCCATAACCAGTATATTAAGAAAATCGCCAAACAGTATAACCTTTTAAAGAGTGTGTTCCTAAATATCCCCCTCCTTAACATAGAACTCCTTAAGAATATAAAAAACGTATTAAAGGTAAAAGTTAAAGAGTATTAAGAACTTATAAGATTTATCCTATATATAATAATTATAATTTAACTAAACGTAGCCTTTTCAGCCTCTATCCTCTTACAGTTTCTTATTAACTTAAGCCTAAAGCACCTAGCTGTAATAAAGTAGATAATTAAATACTTATACAGTTTACAGTACGTAGGGATTAAATATAGAAGAGCAGGGTAAAAGGTTCTTATAATTATTAGTAATATTTCTTTTATAAATAATATAAAGATATACTGCTTATTATAAAGGTACATTATAATGCTCTTTAATAGTGTAATTAACTAAAGAGCTGCTTACTAATATACAGTTACAACGTCCTTAACCGAAACTAAGTTACTTACATTTATATACGTAGTTAAGGAAATAATAATATTTAAAAGGCTTATAGTAAATATCGCTTACAAGTTTAGCTTAATATAAAGGATCTTCTGTAATAACTAGTAAATAATACAGTTAGTAATTAAAGAGAACGAGAGAGTAAATATTAAGTTCCGGTATATTAATATCTATAATATGTAAGCTTATTAAAAGTATATAAAAGGTTTATTTAAAGTTACGTATCTACCTACGTAACAGATATTAACTAATAGATTTATTAAACTGCTCTCTCAGTAATGTTTTAAGCACTTTATAACGCTTATGAAGTTAAAGGACACTAATTATATTAGTTATAAGAGTAAAGGAACTATTATAAGGGAGCCGAAAGATTAAAGGAGTACCGCTCCTACAGTCTCTACATACAATGGCACATCTACACCTAAAGGTATAATAAATAATAAAACAAAAACGACAGGCAGCCAGACAGTGTGCCTAAGCGTGGCTCGCCAGATTAATAAGCTTACCAATTAAGGCTATAACCCACTCTTTAAGAGAGCCAGAGCTCCCTGCATTACTAACAACAGTACCCCTAACCAACTCCTCTCTGCTCTACAAAGCTAAAGGCTCTATAAGGAGCGCATATAGCATTACCTTCTGTTTCTTAAGCTCCTGATATAAGCAGTTAGAATAGAATAGCTTATAAAATATACTGTACTTACAGAAGCTGGCGTATTAGTTACTACAGCAGTAAGGAACTTCCTAGCGAAGGGCTTTATTAAAAAAGGACTGAACAACAGGTTAGTAAAGCACGTAAATAAGTCTATAAAGAACGTACACCTTTACGCAGGAGTGTCCGCTTATACAGTAAGTATAGTAAGCCGAAGCGCTTATATAGTCGAAATAGCAGTTATCGCTGTTACTAGTAATAGCGCTTTTAAGGCACCTAAGGTAAACCTCACCACACTTATTAGTAAAGGTAAGGCGCAGGGACTTAGGGGGGCGGCAAGCGGGTGATTAAGCCGGTTTACTAATCTTAAAGTCAGTAAATTAAGTATTTATTAAGAAGAAAAAAGCAGCTTATATAAGGGTTTACAGACTAGCTACACTATAAGTAAAGTAACGAGGAGTCACAAGAGGCTCCTTCTCCTCCTTATCCTCATCCTTATTCTTCTCCTAATGGGAGGGCGAGTAAGTAGGCGAGATTAAGCTGAACGGCTCAGGCGACAGGGTCAGGGTGTAGGCATAGGATATAGGCTTTTTAACACTTAAATTAAAGTTAGCCGCTACTTTTAAACGATAAGAATAAGTGAAACTTACATTATAAGCGCTTTCTACTTATTAAGAAGCTTTTAACTGCAGTTAGTCAGAACCAGAGCAGAAGAAAGAGCGGTGGAAACACTTATAGACGAGACCAGTTACGCTTTTGACAAGAACTAAAAGGCGTAAGAGCAAGTTAGTAAGCAGAAACGACAGTTTTTTTTTTTCAAGCAGAAGGAGCAGGACTTACGTTTTCTTAAGGCGCGAGCCCGCGGTCTTTGCGTTAGCCATAGTGGCTGGGAGCGGGGGACGAGAATAGTAATGTTCTCAATTTTTTTATATTCGCTTAAAGAAAGTAAATAAACGGGGAAAGATCGCGAGCTCTTAGTATGGAGTTGAGAAGCTTAGACCACTGCATAAGCTTACCGCTTTCAGTTTAGCGCGCGCCGAAAACGCGACTACACACTAACTTGAGCAGCATAATTTAGGAAGTTACAGGCTTGACTAGCCTCCGGAACTCATTATTTTCTATCTATAGCGAACTTCTTTTCGAACGTTCAGGTGCTTAAAACGCAGTTCTAAGCACCTGGGGGGTGTGTCGAACTGTAGCGGCAGTTCTTAACGCTCAGGCGCGCAGGCGCCTTACCGCTCCAGGCTTACCTAGAGCGCAGGGGCCTTAGATCATATGCTCTCCCCACACACAGGGAGCTTCCATTTGTATATAAATGGGGAGTGCTTCACACTCCCCTTTTCTACCAAATCAAGTCACTTTGCAACTGCACTTCCGCTGCTCCTGAGCCCCTCGTTCCTCAGCCAAAACGTTCCACAACATCCAATATAGTAGAAGCGGAGAAGCAGCTGAATGAAGAAGGAAGGTAGATGATTTTAGGTTAAGAGGGTGGACTTCACGAGCAACCCTGATTACCAGCATGTGTTATGTACAGATAATGGCGTTAAGTCAGATTTGTAGTTTTGCGGAATTGAGAGTAGTGGTGAGGATTTTATCATAGCCTCTTGTTTCTAGGGCGATCCGAGGACGCTATCTGTCAGAAAGAAGGGGGTTCAGAGGCCCTGGGCATCTAGTCAGCGGAGCTGACTGGATACCTGGCACTGCCAGTACACCAGTGAGCCTCAGCCACCAGAGTGACGAAGCCTGAATCCTGCAGAATAGTCTATAAAGAAGCCTCTGGCTTCCAGCCAGAGCCAGAAGAACAGAGAGAACACAAGCAATACAATCACACAGTTGCAATTCAGAGTGCAGTGCTTACAACACTATCTTTATCGTCTGCCTGAACATACTATCGAGGACTGCCGTTACTAAGAGCTGAAATAGCGGATGGCCTTATATTCCTGTGTTAGTGCTACCGTTGAGGGGATTCCAAGGGAGTTAACATATGGTACTGCTATAAAAAGAAGGGCCAGGAGGAAATGAGAGAGGTGGAATAAAAGAGATATTAGAATAAGAAAAGAGAGAATGGAAAAGGAATGGAAATAGTGAGTGAATTTTATAATTACTAATCTAAAACTATAAGATTATAAAGTAATAAAGTAAGGTATAAGATACTTTAATAAATAACTAATATTAATAATTATTATTATAATTATAATAACTATAATGAATTTTTATTCTTTATATTAATATTATAGTATTTATTTATATCTTATTATTTAAACTTACCGTTATATATTATAATAATAGTAACCCATAGTAATATTATACCCTTACTTAGGAGTGTTAGCTTAATAAGCTATCTTTAAAACGCCCTCCCAGTCTTTAATATCCTGCTATACACTTTATTATTACAACCTGCACCTGACAGAAGCCTCAAGAGGACTGGACAGGTTAAGACAGAGCGTATAGCAGGACGCCAAAGGCTAGGTGGGCGTTCCGAAGACGGCTTATTAAGCTAGCACTCCTAGATGGGGATGCAATGTCACTGTAGGTCGTTGTCACTATAATGCATAGAGGGGAGTCTGAACAGTAGGATATAAATGAACAATGTAATACTAGCGTGAGGAACCAGGAGTCCCTTACAGCTTATCGTGATCACGATGATGACTATCTATACTAGCTATCTAGGAGGTACTTTCGTACCTTGCTCTATTTACTCCCTTACTTAGCGACAGAGCAGCCAGAGCGGTAGAGCGCAGCTGCTCTGTTTGCTCTCTTGCTCTGTGACAGGGCACCCGAGCGACAGAGCACTTTCTGATTGGTCGTAGGGGCTTTGTGGGTCTTTGCACCCCTGGCTCAGTGCACGGCTCCGTGTGCACTGTTCTCCACGCGGGGTAACCGTCGGGCCGCGCCGGCCCAGGTGTCGGCCTGCAAGGTCGTCACATCTGTCTTAACCTAACCAATCCTTTAGGTCTGTCCCAGGTGCAGCTTATAACATTTATAATGTAATTATAAGGGGATAAATTAATAATATTAAAACGGTAATTACGTAAGCTATTAATTATCTAATACCCGTTTTATTATCATTATCTTACTTATAATACTAATATATTTTTAGAACTACTTTATTTTATTACGTATAAGTACAGCCTTAGCGTTAATCAGGGGGTCCTAATTTCAACACTGAGAGATCCCATGTTCGTAACCTCGTAACCTATAAACAAAGACTTATGGCAAAGTAACACTTGAAAACAAAATACTCAAGGCCGGCTCTTAAATCCTCCCCTCTCCAACAACCACTTTCAGATCCTTCCCAACCTCGTCAGCCCAGGCATCCACCTTTTCCCACTCGACAAAGTCGCCAAACCTCCACAGATTGGGGAACCAGTTGAAGATGAGGTTGGCCGGCCAGGGGATGTGGTCCTTCTCGACCTTGCCCTTGAACAGGACGTGGCTCCTGAGCGCGGGGATCTGCCTGCGCACGTCGCCCGCCAGCTTGGCCTCCTCGGCCGTGGCGTGCGCCTCCGTGTCGGGCACGCCCACTGAGAAGGCCCAGACGGGCCGCTTGGCCAGCTCGACGCGCTCCGTGTGGGCGAGCTTGCGCGCCGCTGACAGCCAGCTCTGCGCGTGCACGGCCGAGCCTAGGATCACGGCCGAGTAGGGCGCGATGCCACCGGCGGGGATGGTGCTGGCGTCGCGCACCTCGATGGGGCTGGCCACATGGGTGCCCAGGCGTGCGGCGATGCGCTGTCCGATTTCTCGGGTCGAGTTGTGTGCTGTTGCGATGGCGATGAGGACAGACATGGTGTATCTTTGGCGATGGTGATGTGGATTGAAAATGGGATTTGGCGCATCCATCATTTCAAGTTTTGCGCTGAGGAGCATGATATGGTGCTGTGATGGGTGGCCTGATGTGGGTGATGATGGGTGGCGTGTTTTCACATTTGAATCCAGGCACACACTTTTGGGCTAAGACATGCATGATGGGACATCGCCACCTCGTACCCCCGCCTTGCCCCGCTTCGCCGCGCAGTGGTACGGCCTCGCCTCCCTGTTCGGGCCCATCCGCATCGCCTCGCACCGCATCACCGCCGCCAGCAATCCTGCTGCCGTCGTCGAGCTCGAGCTGCGAAACCGCTACACGGTCCGGCTGGTGGGCACGACACACGGGATCGCCAGCACCGTGCGCATCTTGACCGATGCTGCTAGACCGAATAATGATGATGCCAATGCAAAGATTGATCGCGTCGAGGACCGCTGGGAGGGGAAGCTGCCGGGCGGTGCCGTCGCCGAGGTACGTCGTCACGACATCTCTCTGGGCTTCATACTGGAATGGGCGAAGGCGAGCGCGTGGGGCGTCTTTTGCTGGGGAGCGTGGCAGTGGCCGTCTTGGGTACGAAAGTCTCTCCAAATTCATATGGACGGAGGACGAGATTTGATTTGCGCTTGACGGGCATGTTTACTGACGTGGAAAAAAATACCGACAATAGGCTTTTCGGAAGCTCAACGCCGTGACCGTGCCGACTCTTGTCCGCGTGCCGAAAACCGACGAGGAGGATCGCAAGATGCAGCAAGAAAGGGACAAGGCCTAATGGAGTGAGTGGTGCAGTATCCGCCGGTAATCTTCTTCACTAGGGCACAGGACGCGCTACACGTGGTCGCACGCTGGACATGGCTGGGATGCGAAGATAAGATACATGTATCGAGTCCATATGATAAATGCTGGCTATTGATGCTCCACACCCAGTAATGCAATGCAATACAGCGCGTACATCGATCGTAAGGACATGTACTTCAATCACATCAAATCCGACATGAACGAGTGGCGCCGGAATTCACAGTATACTTGTGATGTCAACTCGACCGCCATATAGGAGAGTCACGGCATTTCATTTTCAGATCAATAAGTTGGTTGCTTTCGAGTTGCCCTCTTTTCCTGTTGATGTTGGTTCGAGTCAGCGCTGGAAATTGTGCTAATATATGTAGTCTCTACCTACTTGCCTACCTGCTCTAGATAGCCTCATCCTCAGTATATATCTGCGTTGTACCGTCCGTCAAAAGTAGAATTGTGGTGGAGCATCGGTTGGTCTCGGAGGCCAATACCGCACAGCATACCACAGAACCCCAAAAGAACATCGAGTGCCGGTGACGTACCTTTGTCACGCAAAGAAACCAGACGAAAGCGACTTCGTCTCACATTCCACTGTCGCAGGGTCGATTAAGTCTATGTTCCCTGGGTAATCAACGCCTTCCCCGGATTCCGCGTCCCGACTCAATTTCTTGGCGTCAGGGGCGGGATAATATCCAGCCCCTAAAAATAGTGCCAGCCAGCCACTGGAATGGGACGCGACCACTCGACAACGGCCGCGATGCCCGAACGGGCGCCGGGCTGAAACTCTCCGGCTTGCGCAGGGCAAAAAGTGGCGAATCAATTCCCCCCCGTGGTTATCACTGCGAGATTGTCTCGTACAACCAGAGAATTTCCAAGTGTTCCAATTGTCAATGAACACTCGCTACCGGGACGTCACCCTGGGCTTGTATAAACCGATCCGGGCTGGTCCGCGTTTCTTTTCGTATCCAGGTCTGGGTCTCACGATGCCCTGCTACTTTCAACAGCCACGAAAAAAATGCCCGGACCTGCATTCTGGCTATAAGTGCACGACACCTCTTCACCCACCAAAGTATTTCCATCGTCCTCACCACCAATCCGCACCGCTCACTTCCTCCTACCTACCTACTTCCCAACACACACCTTAATTACCTAACCCAGATACCAACCAGCCCACCGCCAAAATGCACCTCCCCCTCCTCCTCTCCCTCCTCTCAGCCACCTCCGTCCTCGCCGCCGACCTCACCCCCTGCGGCTTCAAAATCGCCCCCTGCCGCGACGGCTACACCTGCATCGCCACCGACCCCTCCTGCCCTCCCCTCCGCGGCGAAAACTGCGCCGGCCACTGCCTCCCCTCCAAGCCAACCTTCACGACCCTCACGACCTCCAAGCCCCCGAAGCCCACC
>Ga0247760_1000704_pt1 | contig 35195 bp, 14 predicted proteins | sample UWRJL171409R4_FD_179936 | JGI IMG/M metagenome (GOLD analysis project Ga0247760, IMG submission 179936) | Plant litter microbial communities from Arlington Agricultural Research Station in Wisconsin, United States - UWRJ-L171-409R-4 | ecosystem: Environmental > Terrestrial > Plant litter >... | reverse complement strand
TTACCGTAACTATTACAGTGTTTATTATTTTATAACTGTAACCTTCCTCTCCTTCTTTTTATTTTACTGGTGTGTTGTTAATCTTAACTGCTTACAGTATATAATTTAACCCGACTATACTCTCCATACTTAAGTAATTAACACCTAGTGTACAGGACACCTATACGTAGTCTATTATATTATCTCTTTCTCCGTTTTTACGTCTAAGTTGTGTTAATTCCCTAAAAGGGGTTTTTAACGTTAGGTCCCAGTCTTCCGCTAACCTTATTAGCGGTTTAGCCTTAAGGCTCTTACATCCCTCCGTATCCTATATTAGGTTATATATATTAAAGTCACTTATTATAACTACTCTCCCTTAGGGCACTTTCACCTTAATTTCAGTTAGGGGGATAACTTAATTATTTAGTTTTTTACTTAATATATAAATTAAGTAAACTGTAATGGCTTCCTCTCTATAGCTGAACGTTACTAACACCTAGTCTAGGCTAGAGTTTATAATCTACATTATATTAATAAGCTATTTACTAACGTATAACGCTACCCTCCCATTATAGTAAATTATACTAAATTTCCCTCCTCTTTTACATCTTAAAGTGTTAGTAAACTGGCTTTAAGATAGTTCTTATATCACTATTAGGTTATAATCGCTTTATGTTTCTAGTACCTTATTAAATCTCACATCCTTATTATTAATATTCTAGTATAGTACTTTTAACTTTATTAACTGTTTTATAAAGGGCTGCCTGTAAGTGGTGATATAGCTGGTTATAGGGGTTATTAAACTCTATTAATAGTTACTATTAGTCCTATTAGGGCTTTTACAGGCCGCTGTCTAGGTAGGGTTAATATGGTCTCTAGGGTGCCGCTAGGGTTTAGTAACTTCGTGTATTACGTGATACTGTTACCGTTAAGTATTTTTACTTTCTTTAAGAGATTAAGTCTCTTTACCTTAACCTGTAAGATTTATCTTCTCTTATTAGCTACTTAGTTTCTATATCCCTATATAACTGTAAACTAGTCGGTTACAGTACATTTATATTTAATAATAGGGGTGAAGTTTAGGTTTTACTTATTCCTTTCCCTATACGGTTTTTTATACGTTATAACTCTGTTAAAGAAAATCGCTTTAACACACTCGTGGTGCTCCTTCACTATATAGCAGTCCTTATAGAAAATTAAATAGTTATTATTATAGTTAATGTACACTAACTTATATTATTTTAGCTTTAGTTTTATTAAACAGGTTACTCTTTATTCGCTAACCTTTATATTATTTACATATAGTGCTTTTACATATAATAAGCAGTATAATATCTCTTTACAGAACTTTACTTTATATCCTTATTTACCACAGTTAAAATATTAAGTCGCTTTCACTTTACCTTTATAACGCTTATAAGGGAAATGCTTATACTTTATAATTATACCCTTTTTAATTAGGCTAATAACGTCTTCTAGGTTATATACTTTAATAATAAGCTGTATAATAGGGTTTGGTTTACTATTAGGTTGTTTACAACTTTACTTATGGTTAATCTTACTAATTTATATGTTATTATAAGCGTTAATGTCTTCTATTATCTAACCTTTATCTATTATAAAGTTATAACTGTTAATAAGTTCAGTATACAGTCCCTTTATTAACATTATATAAGTGTGTCACTTAAGGATTACTCCCTCTCCTAAAGCTTAATATACCTAGCTTTCGTTATTAAGGTTATTATACTATTCCCATTTATCTTTTTTAAACGTGATTACTACGTTACTAAACTATTAAAGGAGCTTTACCACCATTACACTTATCTTTTTAATATTCTAGTTAACCCTTTATATAATCTTTATAAAGGTATTATTCTCTAGGTTTATGTTTATAATTGTAAGCTCCCTAAAGGCCTTCTTAAGTACGTGGTACGTACGGGTTGTGTTTAGGGTTAGGGCAGTTATGTTTCTTAATCGGAGCGCCTTTATATAAGTGCGGGCTTTGTTAAGTCTAGTCTTTTAATTAACTACTTTTTCGATTTTCATTACTTTTTTAAGGATCTTCTAAATACTTATATTAGTGGTGTTACTAGTAGTGGTGGTTAAATTAACAGGTGTTTTTAAGGCGCTTGTGACGTGTTTACGTATCTGCTCTGTTCTGAAGACGGCTTTAAAGTAAGCCTTTGCGGCTTTAAGGATTGCTTTAAACGTACGCTCTTCAGCTCCCTTACTTATTATAACGTCTTAAAAGTTTTTATAAAGATTTTCCTCCTAGTTATTCTTCTACTTCCTCTTTATAATCGGTCTGTAAATGTGTTATAAGCGCTGTAGCTTGCTTAACCCACTTTTCTGCTGAAAATTTCCTCGTCGGTTCGGATAGACGTTTTCGCCCTTAAAAGAGGGTTCAGCGCCATCGCCAGCCGCGCCTTCGGTGCGCGATCGGTGCGCCATCACTGCGCGAGGCAGTTTAGGTCGCTGATTCCAAATCCGTTGTCCAAACAGTTTTTAGGGTTTTATAGCGTAAGAATTCAGCCTAGCGAAGTTTTTTTTAACTTAGATGTTTGGTAAAGTTACTTATTACTTACTACTTTTAATTAAAGTGGATAGGGATGAATAAGAAGTAGACTTTAACGTTATATTAACAATAGGATACAATATAGTCTTAGGTTTACCCTAGCTAGAAAAGTATAACCTTATAATTAACTGGAGGAGTAATTACCTTACCTTTGGTAAGTCCCTTAATAATAATTACTGTTTAAAAAGAGTTAAGAAGGTACTAAATTGCTTTAAAGATATATAAAACACTTAAAAGCATATTAAGCCTTTAGAACTAAATATAGTTTAGGTTAAGTTTATTAAGATAGTTAAAAGATTAAAAAGGTTACTACACTGTTTAAATGACGATTTAAAAGGTGGAAAGAAGTAAGAAGCTAATCTATAGATAAGTGAAGAAGTTAACTTATCTAAAGTACTTGTAAAATATAGAAAGTTTACTCTATTTTGAAAAAAGATATTATAACTGCTGGATTACGGATTATAAGATTATAAAATTAAGTTAAAGCTGGGAATAAAGCTCTGTAGCTTTTAGCTTTATTACTTAAACCCTTAATAAGCTGAAGCCTTAAAGGAATATATTAATAAAAACCTGAAGAATAGATTTATTATAGAGTCTTAGTCCGTAATAAGATACCTAATGCTATTCGTCCTAAAGAAGGGAGATAGTAAGTTACGTATAGTTATTAATTACTAAACGTTAAACAAGGATAAAATCGCCAGGAGCGAAAGTGAGGAATGGAGCGCCCCGTAGCGTAGCGAAGGGCCGTCGCGGAATGACGAACGAAGCGACGCCAGCAATTTTAGTTAGTTAAAAGTCTTCTTAACGATAACTATTACTTACAGTATTAAGATTTTAACTATATTATAAGTCTTAAAGGTAAACTACATAATTCTAACACTTTTACTAATAACCTTAACGCTTTAAGGCTTACAGAATTACTTTTATAAGGTAGCTAAGCTATTATTTTAACTACTTAACCCTTTACACTTACATTACTTAGCTAGACTGGTAATATTATTATTATTATTAGTTAAGAGGCTTAAGTATCTAACTTTAAGAGTAAGGGTAGGAGTTCTTAGAATGAAGGTAATATTAGATTTACAAGCCGTTAGTCTAATATAACTTTAAGCATTTGTTATAAGCCCTTATCTTAAGAAGGAATATAATTATATAAAACTATAAAGACAGCTTTAAGTAGTGTAAGTAATACTCCTACGTTAAGTAATGCCTTTAAAGGTAGTGGAAGGGCCTGTGTGAATAAAGGCAGTTCTGTAACGGCATCTAGAAGCCGTAAACTATTAGTAACATTAGGAATTATAAGAGTTATAAAAACTATATAAACTACGCGTAATAGCACTTAAGCCACATGATTATAAGGAACAGAGGTACTTATAAAGTTAATTATAAGCTAATCAGAGGCTGAGAAGGCGCTTAGTTAGCATAAGTTAATAGTTATTTATAGGATTGTTGTAAAAATGGAAAAATTAGCCTTATTTACACGGATTTCGATATATAAGCGTTGTTTACAGTGTAGTCAATTAAGAGGGTTAAATACAGTCGCAGTCTGGCAGCTGGCGTGGCATTGTAGGGGGAATGAAATGTCTAGGGGTTAGGGTTTTATATAGGCAATTAGTAGAGTTATAGTACAAGTAAGACTGTCAGAAAGAAGGGAGTTCTAGCTAAAGGCTAGAACTGTTAGAAAGAAGAGTTTAGAAACTACTAAAATAATAAATTTATAACTATTACCACAGACGTGTAATTGTAGCCGCGCGGCTTTGCTATGCGGCTTGCCACTATTCACAGTTATAAGGAAGGTTCTCTAGCTGAGCTAGAGAGCCTAATAAGCAATAAAATCACACAGTTACAATCCAGAGTGCAGTGCTTCTAACAAAGACGTTAGCTATAGTACAGGGATGTGTCCTCCTTTCTAAACTGTAAATTAACAACGTACCCTTAAACTAGTTAATACAGTTATAAACCGTCTATGTTAACGTTCTCGTAATCTGCTGATAATTAGAAACTAAAAGGCACTTCACGCATCTTAGTGGTTATGCTTATAAGGGGTGTAGCACTCCTTAATAGTACTAAGGTTAGCATCTAAGAAGTTGAGGTAAAGATATTCTATTAGGTTATACTACTTTTCAGCCTCTCTTTAATATAACTTTCCCTTACCCTTAAACTTCTAATTTCGGAATTCCTCGACCTAGTGGGTTTGCATAAGAGTGTATTCGCAGATCTTAACTGAAGAACAGTGCTCGTTCGTGTGATGCTCCGATACTTCACCCTCAGTCTTACAAAATTTCCAACAGTTATTGCAACGCAGCGCAGGATTATGCTGCGTGAGAACGTGCTCCCTAGATAAATAGAAATACGGACTTAATAATAGTTATTAGGGTTTCCCGGTAATGCCCAGTTAATTACTTAACGCACCTAACGTGCTCAAAACCACCAAAGGGATTTTAGCGATTTGGTATGCCGCAATGGATATCGATCTTTGAATATAGATGCGCTTTCTAGAAAGAGCAGGCAAACCTCTTAGCTGGGGTCCCAACCTCAACACGGGACCGCTTGTTTTCATCCTCACTTATCTTGTCTCTCGGATCCATATTATCTCTATATCTACCTACGTCTTACTCGTGCTGTCTTTATTATCTTTCCATTAAACTAGTGCGATGGTGCAACAGGGAAGAAACTACAAAGAGAACTATACCCACAGAACGTTGTTATCAGCCTGAAAGGCCGACTCCCAGACTATTAGTCCTCCAATCAGAGGGACACAAATGCAACTAATGTAGAAAAACAAATACGTACCTAGTATGGAACAAAACCTAGTATATAACAGTGCCTAGTATAGAACGGAGCTTAGCATAGAATAATAAAGGAAACGCGACTATAGATTAGGTTATCTTCCTTTAATTGAAGGGCTAGAATGTCACTGGGCTTTTAATAGGAGGTCTTCGTAGTGAAAGTCGTCGGATCGATTATTAATTAAAAGAAGTACAGTTTAAAGAACTGCGCGGCGCAGCCCCTTTTTTTAACAGTAGCACGCACTAGAGAACGCATCGCTATATACATAAGCGGCTACAGTAATATTACACACAGAGCCTAAAAAGAACAACAGAGTTAACCTGAACAAACGCCTTGAATAAACGCCCCGAGTCATTATAAGAATGCCCCCCTTTATTATTAAAGAAATTAAAAGAGTAGAATTGTCAGAAGCACTGCACTCTGGATTGCAACTGTGTGATTGTATTGCTTGTTCGGCTCTCTGGCTTAGCTAGAGAACCTTCCTTATAACTATGAATAGTCGCAAGCTGTGTGGCAAAGCCGCGCGGCTACAATTGCGCGTCTGTAGCAATGGTTACAAATCTATTATTCTGGTGGTTTCCAGACTCTTCTTTCTGACAGTTCTGGCCTCTGGCCAGAACCCCCTTCTTTCTGACAAAAATAAACGGCAACTAAGATAAGCCTAGAAGTGTGAGAGTTAGGATAACTACCCCCTTAAGTAAATAAGGTTTTAAAGTTATAATTATAAAAGTCCCTATTAATTAGGTTTAGTAAAGATAGGAACGATGAAAATAAATTGAAGAAATAAAAGTATAATATTAATAAGTTTTAACTAAAAGAATTATAAAATAATGCTTATCTTATTAAAGAAAAAGAATAAGAAAGAGCGATTATAATAAGCACCCGAATCTATTATTTAATTTAACTTACTAATAGTCTTAAAGACTAATTAGAATATAAAGGCTATTTTATAAATAAGTTTATAAGCGTCCCGTCTCCTAGCTTTTAGAAAACAGTTACAATAAGATATTATAAATAGGTAAATCTAACAGTAGATAAAAGAGGAACTTAGGGGGTTCCGTTTAACACTGGGTTTTTAACCCTAATTACTTAACTTAAAGACCCCAGTTATATAAATCTCCTTTGTTAATTTCTAGCTACTTAGTACACTGTACTGTGTACCCTATATTGTGTACCCTGTAGGGTGGTTACGTGCCTTGAAACTACCAGCTGAATCTTCTAGAACCCTAGAGGGTTGGAATCTCTTGAATCCAGTGGGGCTACTGCCCTACAGAACTAACTAGAGCATTACAGTGGCCACGTTAGCTACTACGTTAGCAGAAGCATACATAATGTTTTAGAATAATATTATTCCATTATTGTATTAGTTAGTTTCACCTTTTAAAAGGCTTTAGAAGAATTCCAGAGCCTCCTACAGCTTATAACAGGCTCTCTCCTCTCCTGCATCTAATTCTAGTTAAGCAAGCAACTTCATTCTACTCTAGTCATTGTATACGGCACTGCCTTCTGGATCTTCTTGTTTCCAGCATTAATATTTGCTATGATACCTTAATTTACAGTAGCACTGCCCTTTAATTCAGGCCTTCATTTGCTTCCTACAGTGCCGTAGGCACTGTAGCTAGCTTGGACCAGTACTGTACTTCTTCCTCTAAGCCACAGCCGCTGTACTACAGCCCTGTGGGTTCCTGAAGTTTAACACTAGGTATTAAGGTTTTTAAGGACAGAGCTAAAGGTTTAATTTAGCTTTTCCAGACGGCTTATATTAATAAGATTACTAAACTAGCCTTTACCTCTACTACTATTATTATAAAGGCTAAAGTAGTAATAGCTTTTGCTAAACTATTACTATATTAAGGTAAAACTAAGCCTTACTTAACTAAAGTTTACTAACAAAAGGTTAAATCGATTCTTTACGCTATAGTAATTACTAAGCCAGATATAGCCTTTATAGTGTTACAGTTAGTTAGATTTAACACTAATTTAAAGCCTTAACACTATAAGGCAGCTCACTAAATGTTTTATTACCTTGTTAATACTTAGTTTATGGCTTTAAAGTTAAGGAGTAGCGACGGCTTTTTAATAGCTAGTAATGCCTCCTTTACTAATAACTGTATCGATTAACAGAGCTCTTAAGCTTATATAATACAGTTATTTAAGAGCCTAGTTAGTTAGAAGGTTAATAAATATGATATTATAACTACTTTAATTACTAAAACAGAGCTCTTAGCTCTAGCCTAAGCTATGAAAGAAGGTTTATTTATTAAATAATTACCTACAGAACTATCTATTTAACTAGATAACTATTATACCACTATTCTTTATAATAACAATTAAGCCATTTAGCTAATCACAGCTAAAATAACCATTCTACGGACCATATGTGACGACCCTGCAGGCCGTCACTTGGGCCGAGGCGGCCCGACAAATCCCCCGCAGAAGGAACAGTGCGGGAAGACGGTGTACACCGTCCAGGCGCACTGGGCCAGGGGTGCAAAGACCTGAAGCCCTTACGACTAATGAGGTGCTGCTTGCGGTATGCCGAGTGCTTACATTGCGAGTAAGAGAAACCTCACGAGCAGAACGCTTACGCAGTGTAAAGTGCTTGTATAATAAGCACTTACAACACTGCGAGCAAGGTACGAAGTACCTCCCAGTTAGTTAGTATAGATAGCTATAGTTATACCTATAACTACTGTAAAGGACTCCAGTTCCTCACGCTAGTATTTAATTATTTATTTATATCTTACTGTTTAGACTTACCTCTATGCATTATAGTAATAATAACTTACAGTAACATTAAACCCCTGTTTAAGAGTGTTAGCTTAATAAACTGTCTTTAGAATACCCCTTACCTGTCAGTGTCTTATTATACGTTCTGTCTTAACCTGTACTAATCCTCTTAAGGCTTATATTAGGTATAAGTTATAATATAATACTAACGTTTAGTTCTAAACGCTATTTATTAAACTCTTAGATACTACCTCTCTCCTACTAATATATCGACCTTTAGAAAAGGAAAGGAGATTAAGAAAGCGTAAGCTTAGCCTTGGCTTCCTATTATCGATAAGTTAGCTGTACGCTTTGAAAACTTAAACTTTAACTAGTAGGGACTAGTTAAGGAACTTAATAAAGCCTTTTTTAGAGACATTAAAAGCTGTATCAGTTTTATTAAGAAGCTTTAAGCCTGACTTAACGCTGTTAAGCTAGAGAATAACGACCTTAAAGGCTTGTAAAAGAAATAAGTGAAGTTTCTCTTACCGTTGCGTTTTAAAGGAGACTTTGCATAATTAGAGTCTTAGATAACTTAACTCTAGAGCTATATTACCTACTATAACGAGCAGTTCTTCGAAGAAGAAGGAAAGGTTAGGTTCACTAGAGCCTTACTGGATAGAGTAGCTGCTTGCTAATATAAACCTTATGTAAAGATAATTAACGACCTCTTTATGGATAGAGTGCGTAAAGAGGCCCTTAAGACTTAGGCCCTTTTCGACGACTTTAATATGTTTATCGATTAACTTTAAACTAAGTTTAAAGAACTGGACGCCTTAAGATAGGCTAAATAACGCCTTATAGCCCTAAGGCAGATGTCTTCAGTCTTTAAGTTCTCTACACACTTTAAACTGGAAGTAGTAAAAACTAAACTTAACTAAAAGGCCTTAGTAATGCTATTCTAAAGTAGTCTGAAGGAGTATATTATTAGGGACCTTTACCGAGAAGACTAACTGGACTGTCTGTAAGAACTGGTTAAGATAACTATTAAGGCTGACAATTAGTATTATAATTACCATTATTGGAAAAACTACTGGAAGAAATAGACCCTTTACTAGCTAAGTAAGTTAAAGAAGAACTAGTTAACTATTACAGGTTACTACTTTAGGCTAATGGATATTAGTATAGTAAACTGTTAGAACCGACCTAATTATAATAAGCTTTAACGATAGTAGCAGTAGAAGTAGTTTAAAGACTTATCTTAAGTCTAGTGCTTTAACTGTGATAAGAAAAGCTATATAGTATAGCAGTACTTATTACTAAAGTAAGTTAGTTAGAAACCTGTCTTAGAAAGAGGGAAGTACATTAAGTTTAACTTAAGGGATATCTACATTAAGATAGCAGGTAACGAAGAAAACTGCACTTAGGTAGATAAGTGTAATTTAGAAGACGAGGAAGAAGAGGAAGAACTTTAAGACGTAGTGTACTTAGTCCTTAAGGGTGTCTTAGAAAAGTTAGTTACGGAGGTGTAAGTTATAGAAGACTGACTTTAAGGTGGAAACTTAGAACTATTAGAGGTGTAAGTTATAGAAGACTAACTTTAAGAAGAGATATTTTAGTTAGCTGTTATAAGCTTTAAAAACCTTACCCTGTAAACTTAAGAATTAAGGAAGTTTAAGAAAGACCTTAACTTAGAAATCACTAAGATAATAGAGGGAGTTGAAGAACTAGCTTTTTAGGTTACTTAAACGGTAAAGTAAGCTTTAAAAGGTAAAAGAGAATAAGTTAAGAGAATCGAATTAAAGAAATAAAAGTTCTTCTTAACAGTATCTTCTAAGACTCTTAAACACTTTAAGCACATTAAGTAGATTAACACCTTTACCTCTTTAAAAGAAGGACAGTTTAGATAACTGCTTTATATTAAAGTTAGTATACTTTAAACTAGTATTTTAAGGGTCTCCTGAGAAGGTATAAAGTAAGTACATTAATAGAAGGTTTAAGAGTTAAAGGAGAAGTATTAAGAGTTAATGGACGAAGTGGAGGACTTATAAGTCGAAGACCTTACTGTAATATCTAAAGATAGAGTAGTGGAGATTGGGTTATAATTCTGTAATAGAGTTTACTTTATTAATTAGCTTAAATACCGATTTGGTAAGGAAGGCCACTTTATAGAAGAATAAGTTAAGTTATTGTTACCTGAGTTTTGGGAAAAGGTTTGGGAGAAATAACGTATATAAAGGTAAGTGGAAGAAGAAAAAGAATAAGGTATTATTTCTCCCGTTCTGTACTTTATAACTGTAGCACCTGCAGTTAACGTTAACTACCCTAGTTACAGGGATATACTGTAGATCGATTACATATATAATAACTGCGCTTTTAACTGGTATTGTGGGCTTAAAGCCCTTTATAACCACTTCCTTAGCATATAAAGACGGGATTACGTTATTGTAAGAGTAAAATTAAAACTAGCTTACTATTAAGTCTCTTATTCCCTAACTAAAGAGTTTAGTAATAAGTAGAAGGTTACTATAGTTAACTAAGCTCCTATTACGTGTTAGTAAAAAGGAGTACTTAATAACTGTTTAATCGTAACGTACTTATTATATATTAATGGAAAAGCTAGAGAGTGGTAGAAACAGAAAGACTATTAACGGATCTAAGAGTAAAAAGATATTACTGTAATTTAAACCTGCAAAGCGTATTATCGATTTATTAAAGACTTTAGAAATATTATACTGTTCGAGGTCGATTAGACATTAAGGTGTAAAAACTTAAGAAAAGTTAATCGTTAGGTTTATTAAAGCTGCCTGTTTTTCTAGAAGGAATTAGGAAAAGGTTATAAGCCCTTTAGAAGGGCTAGAAACTAGTAGTTTACTAATTAGTAAAAACCTTAAGAAGAAGGAGAGGTATTTAAAGGTTAAGCCGGATAAGACTTTAAGGATAAATGATTATTATAACTTAGATGTTAAAGAAGTATAAGTATTATTCTGTCAGTATCGATATAATAAATAGAAATAAGAGGTTATTTAGAGTAAGAGTAGTAATTAATAGTAGGAGTACTTCTAACCTAATGTACTCCTCGTTAGTTAACTGAAGGAAACTCCCTAATAAAGAGTATAAAGAAGCTATTCCCATTTAGAATAAAGAAGGAAGCTTATACTAATATAATAACAGCAAAATTACTTACTACTCGTTACTCTTAATTAAAGTAAATAAGGACAAATAATAAGTGGACTTTAATATTATATTAGTTACAGGTTACAATATAATCCTAAATTTACTTTAGCTAGAAAAGTATAACTTTATAATTAACTAAAGGAGTAGTTACCTTACCTTTAGTAAGTCCTTTAACTGTAATTACTGTTTGAAGAAAGCTAAAAAGGTACTGAACTGTTTTAGAGATATATAAAGTATTTAAAAGCACGTTAAACCTTTAGAACTAAATACAGTTTAAGTTAGGTTTATTAAAACGGCTAAAGGATTAGAAGGTCTACTGCATTACCTAAATAATAATTTAGAAGGTAGAAAGAAGTTAGAAACTAATCTATAGATAAGTAGAGAAATCGACTTATCTAAAGTACTAGCGGAGTATAGAAAGTTTACCCTGTTTTGAAAAAAGATACTGTGATTACTGGACTATAAACTGTAAGATTATAAAATTAAGCTAAAGTTAAGAGCGAAGTTCTGCAGCTTCTAGCCTTATTACCTAAACCTCTAACAGGTTAAAGCTTTAAAGGAGTATATCGATAAGAACCTAAAGAACAGGTTTATTGTAAAGTCCTAGTCCCTAATAAGGTACTTAATATTATTTATCCTGAAAAAGGGAGATAGTAAGTTACGTATAATCGTTAATTACTGAACGTTAAATAAAGATACGATTAAGAATTATTACTTACTGCTACTTATTACGGAAATGTAAGAACAGATTACTAAAGTAAACTAGTTCTTTAGCTTCGATTTCCCTATAGGATTTAACTACGTTAGAGTAAAGGAAGAGGACGAACATAAGACAGCCTTTCGGACTTATAATAAGTATTACTAATACTGTATTATGTTAATAGGATTAATAAACGCCCTTATAACCTTTTAAGGCTTTATTGATAGTGTTCTTTACTCTTTCCTTGATAAGTTTATCTTTATGTATTTAGATAACGTTCTAATTTATTCTGAAACTTTAAAAGAATACCGAAAGTATATATAATAAGTTCTAATAACTTTTAAGAAAGTAAAGCTGACAGTAAACCTAGAGAAGAGTTACTTCTACGTTTAAGAACTAAACTATTTAAAGTTTAGAGTAACTTTTAGAAAGCTTAAAATGTAATTAGAAAAGATAAAGGTAATTAGGGATTAACTTACTTTAAGGAATTAGAAAGAGTTATAAGCCTTTATTAACTTTATAAACTTCTATTACTATTTTATTAGGTACTTTACGAAGATTGTAAAACTACTTTACAAACTTACAGGTAAAAGAAAAACGTTTAAGTAGACTAATAAACAGTAGAAAGTGTTTAAAGACCTTAAATATACCTTCGTTACAGCACTAATCCTAACTCTCCCTGATTTCTTAAAGCCTTTCTAAGTCGAAATAGACTCTTTAGAGTTCGTAATTAGTAAAGAACTTAGCTAAGTCTAGGATAATAGGAAACGCCACCTAATTACCTTCTTATTAAAGGGAATTTACAGGCTAGCCTTATAATATCTAATCTATAATAAGGAACTAATAGCGATTATTTAATGTTTTGTTAAGTAGGTACTGTACTTAAGTAGTATGGAAGAACCAGTCCAGGTCTTTTTAGATTATAATAACCTTTAGTACTTCTTAACGAAGGAACTTAACTTACAGTAAGCATAATAAGTAGAATTAATAGCCTTATTCTACTTCTAGATTCACTATATTAAAGGAAAAGATAATAAGTAAACTAATACTCTTAGTTAGAAACAGGATTATAAAGATACTAACCCAGTCTTAGTCCCTGTTACTATATTTAATAAAGTAAAGAACAGTATATTAGAATATATATTATAAGTGTTAGATAATTAGATATTAGAACAAATTATTAATATTTATATAAACTTATAAACAGAGTATAATATCTATTAGTAATAACAGGACTTTTAAGTAAGAAGGTTAATAGAAGGAACCTGTAAGTATAAGTACCCTTTAAGAGACTTTTTAAGGCACGTGTAAAACTGTAAGAAGAAGTACTTAAAGTATTTAAATTACGATAAAACTGGTTATTAGTTAAAACAGCTATTAAAAGGTATAAATAGCATACTTAAACTAGGAGTAAAGCTGTAATATTAAGAGAAACCATATATTCACAATCTGGATAAATAAAAAGAGTATGTTTAGTAAGTTTATAAGTCTTAATTTAGAGGATATATAAGCCAGGTTAAGACCTTTACGCAGGTTTAGTAAGCGTACGTTTTCCTAAGAATAAAAAAGCTAGTTAAGGAAGTAGTTAATAACTGTAATATCTGCTACCGAAAGTAGAATTAGTATTATAAGCCTTATAGGTTTCTCGAACTACTTTTTATATTATAAGTATTATAAAGTTTAATCTTACTCGACTTCGTTATTAGGATCCTAAAGTCTAAAGACCTTACTATAAGAGTTACTTATAATTAGATCCTTATAATAGTTAACAGATTAACGAAGTAAGCTTACTTCTTATTAACTTTAAAGGATATAATAGTGAAGTAATTTACTTATATCTTTAAGAAAGAGGTAGTTTTACAACACCTTTAGCTAGATAATATCGTTACAGATTAAGATAAGTTAATTATATTAAAGTTCTAGTAAGGGTTAATATAGAGAATAGGTATAAAGAGTAAGCTTTTAACAGCTTTCTACTTATAGGCAGATAGCTAAATGGAGTGAGTTAACTAAATACTTATAATATATCTTTAAGCCTATATTAACTTTGAATAAGATAATTAGCTTAAGCTATTACCGATAGTATAGATAGCTTATAATATAACGTTAGTTAAGTCGATAGGTATATTACTATTCTTCGCTAATTACGGTAAGGAGCCTAAGCTCCGTTAAAGCCTGCTTACCAGTACCCCTTAAGCTGTAATCTGTATAAATTAAATATAAGAACTGTATAATTACCTATAAGCTGAACTTAAGTTTATACGTAAACAAATAAAGAAATTTACTGATAAATACCGAACTAAGTAACTAGTACTTAAGTAAAAACTCCATTATAATAGCGAATAAGTTGAGAGACCGACTCTTTAGAAGGGGGATTATGTTTACCTTTTTTCACAAAACCTGTATTTGAAACGACTTAGTAAGAAGCTCGACTTTAAAAGGTACAGACTGTTCCGGATTAAGAAAAAGGTCGTTACCTCTAATTACAAATTAGATTTACTTATTAGTATAAAAGTGCAGATTAAGGTTTTTTACGTCTCACTTTTAGAACTTATACTGAAGGGAGTTCCTTTAGAAAAGAAGATTGAGATTAATATTAACGAGGATAAATATAACGTTAAGGAAATTATAGATTTATAAAAGGGAAAGAACATGTTTAAATATCTTGTTAGGTAGCTAGATTACGGCCCTGAAAGTAACTTATAAGAACTAGTTAAAAATCTTAAGTACTTAGACTTAATTGCAGAATTCTACTGAAAGAATCTAGACTGATTAAAACTAATAATAAGAACTAGAAATAAGATAAGATCTAATATTTAAACTACTATACTGAAGAGCAAGATTACTATAGGACTTAAAGTTTAGGAAGCGGTAGGAAACTCCTTAATAAGTACGGAAGGACATTTATTAAAACCTTTAACTAAGGTTATAAAGACTTTAGACTTAATAAGGAAGCTGGACTTCTGGAGCTTCCGACAAACTCTACACGAGAATAAGTACTGTTAAGAAAAGAAGTTAGTAAAGAAAAAAAAAGGGAAGATAAGTAAACAGTTACAAACTAAGTTATAAAGCAACCACTCGCTATAAAGACCCTGCTAGAAAGTTCCCCTAGTTAAAAGACTTTATATCTTCAGGAGGGGCGTCTAGCTTAACCTCCTTACTCTCTTAGAACTTTAATAACTCCGCTTTATAACTAAACACCTTCGCAGCCCGGTCCTCAAGGCGAGACCGCTACTTATAAAGGCGCACCAAGTGCGCTAACGCCTCTTAAAGCTTAACAGTAGCCTTATAGAGCTGCTAAGTAGCAGACTTGACTTATAAGTTAAAGTTCTGCTTTTTAATAAGAAGAGCCTTTAACTTCGCTTTATTAATATTAAAAGCGTTACATTAAGAAGGCCGGTACTTTTTTAGACAGTAATTGTAACTGTTAAACCAGTTCGAAACCTAATAAATAAGTAAAGGGACAGTAGACTTATAAAAAGAATAAAGGGACATTTCGCTACTAAACGTGTACGTGTAAGCTGTAAGGTTTAGATAGTGGTTAGTGTTTTTACCCTATTCCCGTTTTAAAACCTAAGAGCTGGATACTTATTGTATGGTAAAATGGTGAAAGGAGAAACTTACCTTTTAGGTTCTTTATGGGAAAAGAACGTTAAAGAGGGGGAATTATATAATAACTCTGTAAGCCATTACTTAAGCTGAGGTAGCCCGATAAATCCCCTGTAGAAGGAACAGTATAGGAAGACGGTGTATACCGTCCAGGTGTATTAGGCTAAGGGTGTAAAGACCTAAAGCCCTTACGATTAATGAGGTGCTGCTTACGGCATGCTGAGTGCTTGTATCGCAAGTAAGAGAAACCTTATAAGTAGAACGTTTACGTGGTGTAAAGTGCTTATATAATAAGCACTTGCGGTACTGCGAGTAAGGTATAAAGTACCTCTTAGTTAGTTAGTATAGATAGCTATAGTTATACTTATAATTACTGTGAGGGACTCCGGTTCCTCACGCTAGTATTTAATTGTTTATTTATGTTTTACTGTTTAGACTCACCTTTATGCATTATAGTGATAACGACTTATAGTGATATTGAACCCCTGTCTAGGAGTGCTAGCTTAATAAGCCGTCTTCGGAACGCCCCTTACCTGTTGGTGTCCTGCTATACGTTCTGTCTTAACCTGCGCCAGTCCTCTCGAGGCCTGTGTCAGGTGCAGGTCGTAATACCACACTACAGCATGTGGATATTCATAACTATTAGCTTCGACAGGAAGTTAGGCTGTAAAGTAATAAAAGTCGACTACACGCTAAGCTATAGTATTCTAGCAAATAGGGGTTACAGAGCCCTTCGGATTTTATAAAACGTTTATCTGAGGAACGAGGGGCTTAGGAGCAGCAGAAGTGCAGTTGTAAAGTGACTTAATTGGGTATAAAAGGGGAGTGCGAAGCACTCCTTAGTTATATATAAATGGAAGCTCCCTGTGTGTGGGAAGAGCACATGATCCAAGGCCCCTGCGCTCCAGCCAAGCCTGGTTCGGCAGGGCACCTGCGCGCCTGAGCGAGCCTGAGCGCCTAGCGAGGTGGCTGCAGTTCGACAGATTTAAACAGGAATACCCTGATTTTATGGACAGACAAGGCGGAATAACCTAGACTAGCTGGAAAATCTGTATGTAAGCCCCCAGTAGGAATTAAACCTACGGCCTTCGAGAAATAAGCTACAGAGTGTTACCACTATACCATGAGGGCGTCTTTGTTAAAAGGAATGGTTATTATACTGAACTATTAGCTCTAGAGCCAACCTGTTGTTGTTGGCTCTGTGGGGGTGGGTCAGAAAGGAGGGGTTTCTGGCCAGAAGCCAGAACACCACCGGCCGGAGTGTGGTGGAAGACGGCTGATCGGAGCTGATCGGAGCTATACGGGGCTGATAAAGCTGAACGGAGCTGAACTGGCTGTGCCAGTTCAGCTGAGTACAACGTACGAGCATATAAGCTCTCTGGCGAAGCCAGAGAGCCAACAAGCAATGGAATGAAGCAGTTGCAACCCCCATCAATTCCACAGAATTCCAGTGTGCAGTGTTTCTGACAAAACCCTTCAGCTTCTCCAGAACATGTGCGCTGTATTTGACAGCGACCTTGGGGAGTAATCCCGCGCCTTCGGTCATCCTCTGATCACATCATAGGCGCAGCAATGTAGGGGCCTGCAATACGATGGCTAGGTACCCCGCCGCTCACGATTCAAACATTGGTAGAGTACTCGTCCTCCGACAATTCATGGAAAGGCGCCACATGATGGAATCTTCCTCCAGGCACCTTGTATTAATATCTTCATTCGAATCCAATACCTAACGAAATGCTAGGAACGCGGAGAGAAACCGTTTGTGCAGCCCAACGCTCAAAGTATAGGTAGCCAATGCTTTTAAGTCTCCCCAGTGCTCCGCGACCTAGCCCACATCATCGCCAGCTTAGCACCTGTTTTCAAGCTGTCATTTCCCAGCATTCTCGCCACATCACGAAAGTACCGGTCAGTCTCAGGGCGCCTCAGAGTTGACTCTGTAGCTTCATAACGAACGATATCTCGCAAAGACATTAGTTGCCACATGGTTCCACCGTGCCTCAAGTGCGGATCGCCCGTCACTACAAGCATTTTGAACTGGTCAACTCCGATGTCCAGAAGGAACTGGATTGTGTCCAATCGGCGTGTAACGCAGAAATCTCCGTAATCTTGCTCCCTGAGTCGGAACTTAACAGTCGCCGTACTACCTATATCACCTATAACACCTATATCACCTACATCCCCAAGCAACCAAGCAAACCTCTGGGGCGATGAGTGGAGGTAGTGGAATTTGTAACCGAAGATGGCCCCCTGAAGAACCCCGATACTAGTATGATGTTTGCTTGGCGGCTGAAAGAAGATATGACGATGGGTTTTAGCTTTCGCCTTTAGGTAAGGCAGCACGGCGAACTGAGCGGTGAGGTGAAGAAACGTATTTCGTCCCAGAGTTTTTGGAGCGAAATAGCATGACCAATGGCGGCTGCGCTTCAAGTTCGCCCAACACAGCGCTCCTGGCACTCTCGTGTCAAGTGTATCAAGAGCGTGGACCAGGAAGTCGATGTTTTCGGCGGTGCTGTCAGAAACGCGGCTCGCGCATTCAAGTGCCTGCATGATGTTGTCAGACCACAAGTCGGAATCGGTAGCGAATTTGAATAGCGACTTGGATGTCAACTGAACTGTGAAGCCCTCCAAAAGAAGCAGGTTGGGGTCGAAAAATTCACCAGAGTCCTGTTGCAAACGGTCCCAGACTTTCGACTGAACAGCCCAGTCTCTGGCCGTGCGGTGAGTGAAGTCAACACAGCCATTTGACTCGACTAGGATACAACGGGTTCGCGATGCAAGTTTCCTCTTCAGGGAGCTCAAGAGATGGTCGAATTGCTGTCGTTCCCTGCCAGACTTGCCCTCCTCAACCAAGTGGAGGTGAGTGGGCGATAGGTCGTGTCGACGCGGGGCATACTCGTCTAACAACCAGGCAAAAGCCCAGTCCATAGTGAAGTTAGCGACTTCGACAGCTTGAATCAGAGTTGCGCCTCGCTGTCGGTTCCGCTTGGGTACGCTGCCCCAGATGAAGTCGTATAGGGCGGACATGTCCGTGGGCAAGCTCTCGGTGATCTCCTGAAGCTCAAGCATTCCGGACCCCTCCGTCGCAGCCTGTTCAAGAGAATCGACGACCAGTCTCAGCCATATGAACACACCATTTGCCTTTAGTGTGAGATCACGCTGCAGGTTCATGGACTCGGTAGGGTGGGCGGCCGAAAGTCCGCGGAAGGCCCTGCACCTCCGGAACCGCTCGGCAGTGAAGATCTCCATGTCGCTTCCAGTGTGAAGGTCCATTTGTAGCTTGGGAGACTCGGCATATGCGTCCTCGAATTCCACCCAAGGCCGACTTGCAACGCAGAGTTTGATGCCGTTCCGAGACGAGGTTGCGATCGATTCCACCAAGGCCACGACCTCACTTGGTGAAACATCAAACTCATCGAGCCCATCGATGAAAACGGCGAGGGAAACTGTTTTGCCACTTATGGCCATCAGCCTGTCAAAGTACTCGTCGACTTCCGACTCGGTCACTGTTTGCTCCCCTACACGTTCGGGATTAAACAGCCAGAAGTAGGCCCAGCGCCTGGGAGCCAGGACAGGTATCAGGTCTGGATATTGGTCTAGCACCTGATACAGCAATGACTGCTTCAAGCCCCGAAGCGTCTTTTGTGGAGTTGTTCCTGCGTGCCAGGCGTAATACCGTACAACGAGCAGAGGTGTTTCACCAGCCCACTTTGCCAGGTGAGTTTTCAGCATCGTGGTCCCGAGGATGAACTTCATGATGGTGGACTTTCCAGCCCCGGGTTTGCCAGTTATCCAGTATACTGGGTCCTCAGATCTCTCAAGCCAGTCGGGGAAGTTGCTCCATGTTGTCTCATTACCCGTTGGTTGCTGGGGGCAGTTGAAGATCCAAGAATATGTTTCCAAAATGCTTTGGGCAACGGCAGCTTCCCTTGTTGAGAAATCCACGAATTTAAGCGGGGCAATGATTCGTCGCGCGACAGAACGCAAGGGAGCGCCAGAAGGCTCCTCGGCCATGGAGGTCCTCTTTGCGTAGTCCAGAAGCTCCCACTGAGTGTCTTGCCCTGATATGGTATTGGCAATCTCGGCGCGTAAATCCTTCATGGCTTCGCTCGGTCCAGCCATGACGAGATTCCGCATTTCGAATGCTGCACGCTTGTTGGGCTGGTCATCTCTTGAGTCCATATCTTGATCAGTCTGCAGGAACGGGTTGATGGATAAGCCTCCTCTGGATGTTGCCCACTCCTCATACTGGGCTCTCCACGGTGATGGATCTTCCTGAGATGTTCTGGTCCGAGCCTCCCGGAGAAGCCCGCCAACGCCGCGGCCGGCTCGCAGGCTATCGTCAATTCCTTCAAGAATATGAGAAACATCAGCCATCCAGTCCGTGAATTGCAAGACGTGCTTCTTGGTCGTCCTCGTCTCTTCCCTGTAGGGCGTCAGTCACCCTGTCCCAAAAACGACCAGTTCTCGACGGGTGCATTACCAGATGGACAGCAAAGCCACCTCCATGACAGACTGCTTGAACGAATTCAGGCGCTTCGCCAAATCGTCGAGGTACTCGCCAGGTTTTTGCTTCGGGGACCCTGGCTGCCCGAAGACATGCTTAAGCTCCTCCGCCAAGCGATCGCACTCATCACGAATGTCGTGCACACGCCCAGCTGAAACTGAATTAGCGGTGCCCCTAAAGTCCTGAGCGGCCTCATGGAGAGCTTTGTTGAGGCTCGAGAGCTTCTCAGAGTGCTCCGCCAACAGAACGTCACGGTCGCGGGCCTGCTGTTGTTTCTGCCGGCCCTTGGTGATTAGACGGCCGCCGATGTCGACAAACTGAACGACGAGGGCCACGATGGCTAGCGCGCTTATCGGGTCCATTCTCCACAGGCTTGGTCGCACGGAGCCTTGCGAGAATTCTAGCGCCCGAATCCGCGGTCAGCTGGGTGCCGATTTGCGGCAAGAGAGAGGACTTTGTCGTAAGTAAAACCTAGCTGTAATTAAATGGCGGTAACGCGCCGCAGAGGTGATGTTTGCTGGCCGTAGCCTCTCACGGGAGTCGAGATGACGGTTGGTGCCATCGCGATCGGGCGGTGCAATGGTGCCTGATGCCCAAGTTCAGCTTTTAGTCTTGTCATGTGACCGCAAATCTCCGATTGGCGGCCAGGAACGCTGCTGAATGCGAGATAGGCATGGGGTGGCGGCGACAACGTGAACATGTTCATGGAAGGTTGAAAAATTGCGCGGCTTACTTTGCGGCCTGAAAGCAAGTGTGGTGCAATGAAGCGGCCCTTTTGGGTTCCTTCCTTGCAACAAATGTCCCACAGCAGTTCGGCAAGTGGACCCGGATTGCTGGGTTCGGTTTGTGTCATCAATATGCAATTAGAGGGGCCTTTCCCTGCCCTGAAAAAAACGCTTCCCGACTTGACAGCCACTGTTACCGGCTGCAGGGCATCCCTCAATTTCCAAACCGGTCTCCCCCCATGACGACATCCCCGCAACCCCTTTCCCCATGGCCGGGGTGCGATCGGGTGCGATCCAATATGATAAAATTATCTTGCTCAACCCAAGCATGGGTAAATGAGAACAACGGCAATTGATAGGGGCGCATCCCCCCCAACAATTTTCCCTTGAAACCCCTCCCGGAATTGCGAATTGTAGGTGCGGCCGGCGGTGAAGGTCTAGAACTCGAGCAGTGTGTCATACTCGCGTCCATGCAACGCATCTGAGCCCCAGTTTAACCCCGAGACATGTTCATAGTCTAGCGAGTATGTGTTAGTGGCTTTATTGGCACGCCTCTATCGCGAAAACAGCAAGAACGTACAGGGTGACGGAGTGGACGCGGGATCATCGGCTGGGAAGATGATATGATACATATCAACCCACTTTTCAGCTTCCGTTCTCGGGTCTTTCCTCCTTCGCTTCTTCAAATCTTGCAGCTGTGTGGAGTTGATACCGTCCAGAAACACCCCGTCTTCGCGTTCACAAGGGCTTGTCTCTGTGAGGTGCGCACTGAGACTTTCGTATGTAGAAAAGTCGTGAAGATAGCAAGGTCAATGAGCGTTTGGTAATGCGTGCCTACAAAAGACGTGCTCCCTTTCGAGCGAGTCAGCTACTTCCAGGGCCACGAGTTGTGAAGAGCGGTGCGTACTTGACCCGATGGACTGTCGTCCGACCGGGGTCTGGGCAAGCCCGGTGTGCCGGTACTTTTGAGGATCTCGTTTGAAGAACGGGCAAGCAAAGCGTGAGAAAGTACCCAGAGATGTCTTTGATTCTGTTGGCGGAGCTGGGCCGTCACCGAAAGACTCGCTGTCCCCTGTGTAGCCTGTTGACCGCGCTGGACGGGACGCCTGGGAGCGCCCGGCTGATAACCCGGTACCGCTTGCCCCGATGATTTGAGATTCCGACGGCTGCGCAGCGGTGAAAGCCTCAGTCCGGTTACCAGTGCAGCCTGTGATGTATGCAGTTGCTGGACCCAAATAGTGACACGGTCCGGCTCGTGGTCCTGCAGTCCTGTGCCGCTCCTCTGCGGGGACTGCGAAACGGGCAATGATAGGGGGTAGTGGGGGGGGGGGGGGGGGGTCAAGACTACCTCCAGACTCGAATTGATCAGATAGTGCACCGTCTTGGTCAGTATCAGGAATAGACCAATAAGCGGTCTGACCACTGTCGCCAGTGCTATGCCTACATGGAGAATAACCTGGGAGGGCACATGCACCTTGCACAACGTCTGATCGATTAATGTCAATGGCAACGGTTTTGATGTCACTGACGGAGAGTTCCCCAACTATATCCGCCAAGACCTGGTCTAAGATTAGTCTCACAAAAACATGCAGATTGTCAATTCTACGGCATTGCCTGGCCGCGCCCTTGTTCGAGACGGTACACGGAAGAAAATATGCTGCGACGAGAGGAGAACGAGGCTATGAATTTGTGAAGACGATCGCCGTCAATGATCGGAGCGCCTAACGACTCCGCAACATCATACCTCCCGTCGACCCTCTCGGTGGCTATTGCGACCACGGTCCTGGTGGGCTTCTCCGATGACACTCGTATCTTCGTCGATGCTCGAGAGTCCCGATGCCAACGTGGCTTCGTTACGTCGAGGCGTCCTCACAGACTTCGTCCCGATCGTGGGCGGATTGCGACTCATAGATAGTTCCCAACTCTGATCCCTGTCGCTGGACGACAGCCGTACTTCGACGAGACCAGGGAAAAATTTCACGATTAATGGCTTGAGGGTCATAACGCACGCGCATATGATGGAGAAGTTGACCTCCACTGTCGTCCAGTATGCTGAGGTTGTGTAATCCCAGGTGGTATCCGCAACGTTAGAGCTCAGTATTAAGTAAACCATTCGGAGTATCGATATCCCACATAGTCTTGCGGCTGTCAGCACCCGCGATGATCCCGGTCGTAAATAGAGTTGGTAGGAGTAAGACTTACAGGAAGCCGAAAGCGAAGAGAGAGTAGAGCAATAATTTCAAACGGAATCGCAGTCGAAGTGTCCGAATGGCGGGTATCGGCAAGACATAGATGAGTAAGTCGGTCACAACGTGCATGATTGAGGTCGACGCATACCAGCGGAAGTCGTGGCAAACGCCCTGAACGGTTCTATCCCAAAAGGCGGCAAGAGGAACACACGCCGTCAACACGGAAATGAACGTCCAGAGCCCGAAGATGACCGTGATGATGAGCAGGGCGGTCGTCAAGGTCTTCAGCCACGGATAGGTGAGAATGCGGCGGTAGAGCATCAGTATCGATAGTTTGGTCGCCCACAGCGACAAAAAGTATAGGAGTAGATCAAACCATCCTGCCTAGCATGCCGTCGTTAGTTTCTTTTCTTTCTTGCGCACACTCTACGTCCAGGGCTACCTTACCATGGCCAGCGGTTTCGCGTTCTGAGGCGGAACGGTCCAAATATGCGTCCCCATACCCAGAACCGCTTCTATGAACCATTTAGCTATGCGATTTTTCAGCCAGGCGGAGAGAACTGACGGATTATAATACTAGCTGAACACATGGCCGACAGCACAAGTGACAGGACGATAACCCAGTCTTCCCATGACCAGACCTGCAACAGCAAACGTCGGGTGTAGAACCTCGCAGCGACAAAGACGGCCGCGGCGACCCAGGTGATGACGCTGCAAGCGATGATGTTCGCCTGGTACGACACATGGTCTTGGGTGTGGTCAATGACAAGTCCAGGAAAGAATTGCGACAGCGGGTCCTCCGTCGCGCTGACAGGGGGCGCGGTAGCGGTCGCGCTGGACATGGCGACACAGTGCCGGCCTCGCCAAGCGTGGTCGATATTGCCATGGACGAATGCGATGCCGGAAAGACAGGCAACGGTACGATGGAGGGAGGGTCTTGAGGTTGCAGCGGCGAACCAAAATGGTCAGCATCGGCTGCTTGTTATTGTTGAATGAGGAGCAATCTGGGAAATTGGCCTCCAAAAATTGCAGGCCCGCCTTGCATGGTGCTAGTCAATGGGGCCAGTGTTCGATGCTGTGGGCGACAGGGGTTGGAGCTGTGCGCCGCTAGTGCCCTTAGTGCAACCGGTGTGATGAGCAGCAAAAAAGGAGGTGCCGTCTGTCCCGCTGTCTCCACAGCCGGGAAAGGCCATGACTGGCGTACACAATCGTGAACTGTTGAGCTGAGAGGCAACTGACACGCGTGTCCAGCAGGAGAGCCTCTCCTCGCCAACCAAGATGTTAGGATAGATGTCCAGGATGGACACCAGGATGGGCTTAGGGTTACATATCACACCAATTTACTATGATCTTGCCATCAGATTTCTAGGCGATGTTGCTAAAAAGGTCGGAAGATCTGCCAACTTTGCATGTCTGCACAGTCCACGGGTCTTTGTGATGTCGTTTACTGTGTATTTTGTCAACCGTTTGCTACACATGTACGTAGGTCCCAGGCCCAAGGCACTGGTACCGCGTCTTGGCGAGGGCGGATGGAAACCCAGACGGCCATGGCGGAATTCCCCGCTTGCTTTCTGTCTGGCACGCAGTGCAAGGGAGCAGAACTTCTACGCAGGGGGGACAGGGGGCAAAGCTTGGCACGGAGTCCCCGAGCTAGCGTCGCCGGCCTGCTGGATGGCGCTCCGCTGCACCAGCAAGTGATAGACAACAAAAAAACGATGCACAAAGCGCCAAAGATCGACAAGCGCTCCACTAAATCCCAATTCTGTGCCGTTAGAGCCCCACTGGAGCACGGATTTCTTGTAAAAACCTGCTTGGTGTACCGATTATTTTGTCCTCACTTGACTAGCTACCCAGACGGGCGCTGACAGGGTTCTGTATCACAGCCACACCACTTAATTAGGCAGCCGGTGAAGAAATTTTCGCTCATGTCACAAACATCCAAACCTCACGCTCCCAATTCAATTAGCGAGCAGTTGGGCATGAAAACTACCTCTGCCTTGTGCATGTCTGTAAGGATGGTAGCTGGGTTGAGGGAGAAAAAAAAAGGGCTGGAAGTCGTCTACTCAAAGCGCGCTGCTATCAAGTATCAAGGTGGTCAACGCGGGTTCCCCCCAATTTTCTCTGGTTCCGGCGTTCGTGTGTGACGACTTGCAAGACATTAGTGACATTGCTGACATTGCTGACTAAGATGACGCCCGAGTTGTCCACCAAGGTCTTTAATGGCTAGTAAGAGGGCGATGTGCCCGTGGGCTATAACTGGGTCCAAGCGTCTGCTGTGTGTCGAGCACTCTAAGCCTGCTCCACAACTGACCCCTGCTGTACAAATACGAGATACTACTTAGACACACAAGTTGTCGAAGAGGATCGCTAACATCTCAACCTCGGCCGAGAGCCTGAAGGGGCCGTCGCGGACTTCGCGGAGTTGAGGATACCGGCGATGGGTTCACCTACGATGGGGACGGTTGGAGTCGTTGAGGGCTAAGCTACGTAATGACGTGGTATGTCCTTGCGTATATACTGCCCATAGACTTGCTCTGACTTTTCAGCATTATCCTTCTAACTAATGCATATGGCATCAATCCACAACCTCCGCAGCTTGTTCCAATACTGCAGGTGTCGGAAAAACTCAGTTCTACGGATACAAAACCAGTGTGTCTCGATACCGGATGTTTTAGAGCCTCTATTCTAATAGTGTCAGTCATGTAGAAGAGCGGGGAAGGATTGCAGTGCAGTGCAGTGTTATGTTATATGGAGACTTTCAGTTGGAATCTAGCAGTTTCTTTTGGGCCGAGAGAGTGTTCAACCTTGAGAACCCGATACCGGCCAAGCAACAGGGCTCGGTCTGGAGCGTGGTATGTTGGATGAACCGGTGGACCGGAGCGGGACTTCTGTCTCAGGATCCTACTTGGTTCGCCGCCATAGCTCGGTCCGGCCCGAGCGTGGCCAGGATACCCCCACAGCCTCAGTGGCCCCGAGCGTTTTAAAACGGGTTGAAGCGGGCGGTCGCTACCGGCCGCATTAACTGGTCGCCCTGGAACTGGGGCACCAATTTAGACTCAAAGTGACCCATTCTTTAACGCTTCCCATTCTACATCTAATACTTGTGAGAGCTAGACTAGTAGATGGGTTGGTGACAACTAGCGAATCCCTGCTGTTGTATGTTTTTCATGCTTCTTTTTTATCCTAGTGTTTTCTTCTTTTATACAGATTTCGCCACACCTCCATGCTCAGACCTGCTTAGCACGGTAGGTACGATAGATCAGAAGTTTCGTCCTTATAACCAAACGACCCCCTGCCGATTGCAATTTCCACTATTTATCTCCAACAACCCCCCTATTTCCAAACACCATAACTCTCCCTATTCCACTCTAATCCTTATCAATTTTGAGATAGCTTCAGTGCACGAGCAAAAGATCCAGTCAGCCCCGGTGACGGATTGAACCTTTGGCATTTGCAAGGAAATGACGTTTCTTGGAGCGGGGAGGTCTGTATGGGAATCTCGCCATTTTACAGCCAAAATGGAGGGTAAAGTGGGCAGTGGCGATACAATATCAGCCACATTCAGTGTGTCCCCCGTCATGTGCATTGCTAATTGAGCCGGCCCGACCCGCGGCCGCCATCTGCTCGCAAACCACCTCGGACAGCGCTCAGACCTACACTTCTCCAGACCCGACAACCAGTGGTTTCCTCCCAAATTGTCGTAACATCCATACGCGGGGTAAACTATTAACTTAGATGTGCTAGGATCGGGCTAATCGCAAACCAAATTAACTGATGTAACGGAACGTCGCTAACCTCATGTGACAGCTGGATGGGAATAACAGAGGTTGTGAATAGCTTTGACGTTTGGGATCGTGAGTGCATCCATATAATCCGAACTTACGACCTGCAAGTCAGGTTCGATGTCGGTCAAAGGCTTGCGACTACTTGCAACCTCCTTACCAACTTAAGTTAGCACTAGACGTTTGCCCAAGACCCTTAACAGCCCTTCTACCTTGACACCAAAAGCCATGGCATCCCTCGCAGTCGTCCTTGCCGTCCTCGTGGCGACCACTGCCGGCCTGCCCAGTCCCCAGACGGTTGCCTCCGAGCCGGGCCTCCGGATTCTCCCTCGGTTCTGGGGCTTCAACATCACTAGTCTCACGGGCCCGGGCTGTCCAAATGTCGGCGCCGCCGACCAAGTCCCCTTTTCCACCCGGCCGACGTACGGCTCCAACACGGTCGACGGCTCCGAGATCTACTACTGGCACTTTGCCTACCCGAGCCTCCGCGCGGCCGTCGGCCCGGGAACGGCTGCCGCTGAGGCCTCGACCTGGTGTGAGACGACGCTTAGCTACAACGAGCTCGACACGCTCGGAGCGCCAGCCGCCAAGCCCGAGTACCGGCTCAAGCTACACAAGAACGGGACTACGATGCAGGCGACGTACCATCTAGACGAGGGTGTCGTGGCGAGGTGGAAGTTTACGTATTATCCCATTGGAGGGCCTCCAGTACGTGACCACTCGATATTCCCTCCTTCTTTGCCTCGTCGTTCGAGAAAACATGGTTGTTGATGTCACACGACTATCAGGTTGTCGACACCATTGATGTCGCTGGGCCGATCTCGTCGTCGCTCTCGCTGCAGCACAACTTACCGGCCATCATGGTGCCGGTGCGATGGGCGCTGCCAGACTGCGGAACCGGCCCCATTAAGTTCAGGACGGAGCTTACCGTCTCGGCTGCAAAGGAGAGTGCTAAGGGATCTGTCGGTTCTGAAGTGGTGCAGTACCAGGGCAAGCCGGAGTTCTATGGGGTGCAGCAGGGAGTCAGCTATGACTTTGAGAAGTGCGACGCTTAGCGTGTGGCTTTATGTCGTAACTCGAAGTCAGCCAGCAAGTGGTAGAAAGTTCAGTTTCTTTATGTTTGCTGAGGGCCCCTCTTTTCTGTGTATGGGAGTTTTTTCCGGATAACCCCTCTGCAGTTTCAACTAGTTTGAACTCGGTTTTGTCGCCATGAAGCATCTCGTTGCGGGTCCAGCACGCTAGTAGCATTTAATTCATAAAAGAAATTAGAGATAAGACTAAAGCCCTATGGTAGTAGGTTGGAACCTATAAACTCTCGAGGCAACCAACTCAGGCCTGCGAATTAATGGCTCAACTGTCCCCAAATCAGATACAACATGAACTGCCAAAGAGTAAGTGTTCGCTGAATTCTTATAAACATCAAACCTAGTTTGGATGTGAGATTGACCAAACATAATCTTCTCCAGCGATTAATATTCCAAAAAGTGGATACCGGTTAACAATGACAACGATTGATGTGGCTGCCACGACTATCATCTCTTTAATCCATTTGAACAGCTGCGAGCCGTTAAGCTTCTCAAAGCTGTTCGTAAACTGGTAGGTAATTATGCTGAGCATCTTGCCACCCCCGCATTGCTTTGGTGCCTGATTTGCCTCATTGGCTACGCCTGTGGAGGGCCTCCGTTGGGAATTTTACTCCACCTACCTGCATTGCCATCAGACCGCCAGTTCGTTCATGGCCCAATCCTCCAGCACCATTGCAAAATTTGACTGCAACTTCGAATATGAGACAAAAGAGAATCACGGAGCTTTTTCCTACAGCCGGCGCCGGCGCGGTAGCCGCAACTTTTCCCATCTCGAATTTCACAAAGCTGCCGCCTAACGTCAGGCAAACCATCTATGGCCTCGCCGGGCTCAAGCAAAACACCAAAGAGTCCTTTATCGACCTCAACTGCTGGGGCTGCCAAAAACCTGCTACGCCGCTCCTGGACGGCTGCTCCGCGAGGACCGAGTCCGAGGACCCAGCGCGCCTTCGGGTCAATTGGAATAGCAGGATTCCGGTCAACCTTCTACTCGTGTCCCGCGCCATCCACCATGAGGTGGAGGAAGCTCTATACCGCTCCCATGTTTTGGGCGTTTCTGCTAGTGGCCCTGGGGGTCTCGATGTGCTGGAGAATCTCAGCCCAAAAGCCATGAAAGCTATGAGATGCCTGCTCATCAGCCTCACCCCCTGCGGATGCTCTGGATGCTTTTTGACAAGAGTCTGTACCGATCCTACCTCGGTCGATGTACGACTGGGCCTTAGCACGTACGGTTGTGAAGGAAGATTCGACTATAGTGCTGCGAGCTGGGAGGACAAGGAGGCATACAGCAACGAGATGCCTCTGGATAGCCGCTCGAGCATCGATAACCGCACTGTCGCCCAGTGGGATAGAATCTGCTCGAAGCTAGCGCACCACGTCGAACCGCGGCTTTTCAACCTTTACGTTCACTGCGTGGTCAAGGATTTCAAGACGGCTGAGCTTGTGGCAAAGCCGCTCCGCCGGCTCAAGTTGCTCAAGGACCTCGGCATTTCTTTCGGGCGGCGCAAGACTTTACCGGCTTCACACGATGAGCAGCTCTTTTCTTTGGCGGAAGCCGCAGTTCAGGCAGCAAAGTACCGGCCCAGCTTCCCGTTCTTTGACCTCCCAACAGAACTACAACTTCATGTCCTGAGCTTCACACACCTTTTCTGTAATGAGTTCGATCTCATGTATATGGGCAAAGAGTGGGCGCTGAGCCGGCGGAATAGCGACGGCTCCGATGGGGAAATGATTGAGCCTTTGCGGATGGACGGGCATTTTGCCTGGCTCCTTGCCAAAGCGTTTTGTGCAGAGAGCAACATCGCGTTTAGGGACCGCTGCTGCTGCAACCGAGTTCCCGCTTCCTACCTCCTTGTCAGTAAGAGATTCCGCGACCTGGCCTTGGAGCTGTTCTACGGCCGCAACCGTATCGTGGTCAGGTTCAACGACATCCGCTGGTGCACGGTGGTCGGCGCACAGAGCTGGTCTGCACCGCCGCTCACACATGTGCTTCAGCACATCACCCGGCTAACACTTATCGCGTCAATTTCGCGGAACGTGGGCGCCACGATTGGGTTTACTCACCTCCTTGAACTCCTCCGCGCGCACGCGCGGCTACCGTCGCTCACCCTGGAGCTCCACGTGCGTGACAAGCATGATCGAGACGACGTGGTGGCCGCCCTTCACGGTGTGCCCGGTGTCCCAGGCAAGGCCCGGCGCAGAAGGCGACACGCCGAGATTTACCGGGTGATAGTCCGACAAGTCCGCAAGAAGCTTGCCGGCGGCGGCTTGAAGGCATTTCTTCTCTATTTGTGGTGGGAAAATTTTGATCCTCGGCTCAAGGGCGACGATGTTGAAGAGCGAAGAGAGCTAGAGCGGGAAAAGGAGATAGAGGCCATGGGGAAAGGATACGATTCAGAGAAATGGGGCAAAGAGTTACAGCGGAAAGCGTTTCCCCGCTCAAGGATGTGGTATTGATGCCCACCAGCCCCCACAAAACACGCATCTGTCCTGAATAGAAAAAGCAACATTAGAATATCCCACTAGAGAGAAGAGGAAGCTATAGCCAGCGAGAAATCGTAACGCTGTAACTGCGTAAGGGGCAAGAACTTGATATTCCTTCTATCGTAGAAGGCGGGCCGCCACGCAGCGAGATTGAACAAGATTGGCAGCAAACCTCAAATCTTTACAACATAAACTTGCAATGCCTTCCTTTACCATCAGTCATGTTTCAAACCCCAATTTCCCATTCACAACTGTTCTTCGAGCAGCACCTCGCTCAGAAAGGAGAAGATGTATTGGTCAGGCATAACCTCCGTGTGACTTTTGCTAATACCTGCCAAGCAAAAACCAAGTCACAAGCCATCATAATCTGATAACACAAACCAGACAAGCCAGGACACAAGATTATGTATAGGGGCAAACTCTGTCAACTGTGTTGAGCGCTGCTACCAGATGTTCATCCTGACCCCAAACAAGCTCTTCAAGATTGCAGTCTTGGTCCCTGTTCAGTCCGCGCCTACACAGCCTGCGTCTCGAGTTCAAGGGCTCGGGCTAATGAAAAGCGCTCTCAGCATGGCCTTCTGAAAACTGACGATGGTCGGCGGCTAGTTGGATGGACTGGAACGAGACTAAGACAAGTATTGGACAACCTCAGGTCGATCGACGAGCAACTCTGACCTTCCGCATCTTCCACCTACTACCCCCATAATAGGCAGGAGGTAATTTGCCGTCGCCCTGCCAGCTACCGATGCAAGGTCCTGACGTCGGCAGTTTCCATACACATCATAACTTGCTCAAACAATGGAACCTTTGTAGAAAACCCCAGGCTTGGAAACTTTCCGAAAGCCCTATACCGGGCCGAACATTCCGGTCCGATGTATGCCTCGGGCGGTAAGTACAAAAGCGTCCGAAAGATCTCCACCATGATGAAAAGACGAGCCAAGAGGTAAGGAAGTACCAGAACGACCAGCATCAACGGCCCAGTGATTTTACCATGGGAATCAAATTTGGGACCATCCTCCTCCGAAGCATTGTGTACACGGATCCAGTGGGCAGTCAGTAGAATCGCGAGAAGGGGTATGCATGTGCTGAGGAGGGAGCAAGCACGCCAGAGAGTTTGTTCCATCTGTGTGGGGAATTGGAAGTTCCTCGCAAGGCAATGGATGCCACCGAAAATAACACCGCTGATGAGCGAACCAAGCATGAGGACCCCGGAGTTGTGTGCTGGGTGGCGTTTCTGGAGTTAACTTTAACCATATTCATTTTGTTAACGCCTTGCGGCTAGTTCTAGTATAGATCATATGTTATATGAGACGAATCTAGGCACACGAAATTTCCTTTTTTATACCTCGCCCACGTGACACTGCTCACCCCGGCTCAGGGCCGGCTCAGTCCCGTGTCACGACCCATAATGGGCACCTCCAACCTGAGGCATCCACGAAGTGGGGATCCCAGGAACAGCCAATCAGAAAGGACCCAGAAGGGACAGGGGGAAACGCTCGGGTCCTCTCAGCATGACCGCCAATCAGCGAGGACCCGGGGACCTAACATCCCAGGCCCGGATCCTCGGGACATCGGGACCATTAGGATATATACACCAGACAGGCCCTGCTTTACAGCTAGTTCGTTTGTTTTTAGACAGTATTGCTAATAACACTACTGTATAATACTGTTTCGCGCTTGTTAAACTTTAGGAACCCACAGGGCTGTAGTACAGCGGCTGTAGCTCAGAGGAAGAAGTGCGTACTGGTCCAAGCCGTACTACAGTGCCTACGGCACTGTAGGAAGCAAATAAAGGCCTGAATTACAGGGCAGTGCCACTGTAAATAAGGGTGTTACAGCGAATATTAACGCTGGAAACAAGAGGATCCGGAAGGCAGTGCCTTGTGCAATGACTGGAATTGAGTAGAGTTGCTTGCTTAACTAGAATTAGATACAGGAGAGGAGAGGGCCCGTTATAGGCTGTGGGAGGCTCTGGAAGAATTCCAGAGCCTTCTATGAAGTGGAACTAGCTAATACAATAATGGAATAGTACTGTTCTGAACCATTCTACGTAGTTCTGTTGACGTAGTGGCTGACGTGGCCACTGTGATGTTCTGGTTGATTCTGTGGGGCAGTAGCCCCACTGAATTCAGGGGGTTCCACCCCCTTGAATTCTAGAAGGTTCGGAGTGCTCCAGGGGCCCCAAGGGGGGCTGGGGTGGGTTGGAATCTTCTGGAACCCTCTGGGGTTCCAGAAGATTCGGCTGGTGGTTTCGGGGTACGCAACCACACTACAGGGTACCCGGTACAGGGTCCTCAGTGGCTAGAAAATTAACAAAGCTAGTTATTCAGCGGATACTAAGTGGCTTAAGGTTATTATGTTAGTTAATTACATGGTTAGCTAGGCCCCGAATCTGTAAGTGGGTAAGAGGGTACTTAGCGGCCTGTTAAATCCGTATCCAGTTAGTTAAATAGTTCTCCTGGGTAATAGAAAGCCGTTACTGGTCTTGGTGAGTAACTGAACGAGGGAGGGCTCTATTAAGCTGGCGATAGAGAGTAGTGGGTGGGATAGCCTATTTCCAGGCTACTGGCCGGAGTTATCGGGTGCGTTGCGCCTCAGCGGCGGCCTTGCGGAGGTCTTCTTCAGTGTATGATATAGCCATTTCAAAGACAAATAAATTGCAGAAAGAAGGAAAAGAATTAAAAAAGAATTGACTGCGTGGTGGAAGAATTTATCTGGTGGCTGGGTGGCGCACCCCTATTACGACCTGCACCCGACACAGGCCTCGAGAGGACTGGCGCGGGTTAAGACAGAACATATGGCAGGACGCCAAAGACTGGGTGGGCGTTCCGAAGACGGCTTATTGAGCTAGCACTCCTAGACGGGGGTTCAATGTCACTGTAGGTCGTTGTCACTATAATGCACAGAGGTGAGTCTGAACAGTAGGACACAAATGAACAATTGAATACTAGCGTGAGGAACCAGAAGTCCCTCACGGTCATCGTGGTCACGATGATGTTTATCTATACTAACTATCTAAGAGGTACTTCCTACCTTGCTCTGTCTGCCCTCTGGCTTGGCGACAGAGCAACCAGAGCAGTTGCTCTGTCCGCTCCCTTGCTCTGTGACAGAGCACCCTTCTGATTGGTCGTAGGGGCTTCGGGTCTTTGCACCCCTGGCCCAGTGCGTGGTATCGTGTGTACCGTCCTTCTGCGCTGCTCTTTCTGCGGGGAATCCGTCGGGCCGTGCCGGCCCAGGTGACGGCCTGCAAGGTCGTCACAACCCCCCCTGGTTCGGCTTGTTCCACTTCAGGTGGTGTTTCGCTTCAGGGTGCACGAACTTACTATATAGAGTGTGAAGGTGTTAGGTAACCTTCGACAGTTGATCATTGACGGCTACCTATTATCGGGGATGAGATCACATCACGTACGAGAAGGAGCGTAGAGACTGCTGCAAGAACCAAACCGAACCAAGCGTAGCCCCATACCGAAGCACTTTCGCCGAGATATGTCAGGAGTTGGGCGGCCATGGCCTCATGCGCCAGCGTTACAATCCGTAACTTTAAAGTACTCAGGAACGAAAATTGTATGCTACGTAAAAGCTGAGAGGCCAGGAGACGGGGAATAGTGGACCTAATAAATACTGGGCAATTCCCTGGAAGCCTGCCTGCCTCCAGCAGGAAGGGATGGCCGGTGCAAGCCAAGACCAAACGCACAGATGGGTGGTTGCACGACATATTCTATTCAGCAGTTCCCGCAAATCACCTCAAAGAGTGTGTTGATAAGCACTGCAGTTTGCACCACTCAGCGCCCCAGCTCCCCGCCCTGAAAAGCACACAATGGCTGCTCCAGGAGAGCTCATCCAAACGGACGGCACCTCTCAGCAAAACCTTCGGATTAGGTATGTGTTAGAATAATGTATTCGCCCTTTAGCCCTCCTAGCACCTTTCTTATAAGCAGCCTAGCCGTAGAAAAGATGCAAACCCGTCAATTCCACTGAATCCAAGGTACTGTGTTTTCGGACAATAATTGGTAATTAGCTGAACCTTTTGGGACCACATCTCCACCTGACAGGTGGACCTGCAAACTATTCTACTGACGGACCATAAACTTCCCTACAATGGCTTCCACTTCGGCAAGCGCACCTGTTCGCAGGTCAATCTCACGCTGCTTCGCCGCGCACTCTTCCCGCAGGTCACTATTCTCCTTGAGCAGGCTCTCAACACGTCGATCCTTTTCTCGAGCTTCGCTCCGGATCACCTCAAAGTCATGGTGGGTGGCCATGAATACAGCATTTGACACCTCAAGCCGCTCACTAAGGGCCGTATTCTCGGCGTTTAGCCTCTCGATCTCGCGGCGTAGATTCTGTACCGTGTAGTTGAGCACCGCGACCTCGTCTCGTTTTTCATTGCGTTCGGCTTTGCAGTACTCGAGCTCCTCTTTACTCTCACTGAGTTCGCGGGTGAGACTCCCCATGGCGTTTCCGAGCGTTTCCAGGCGTTGGCGGGCATCTTCATGCTTCAACCTCTCCAAGGCGACCCGTTCGTCGACGTCCATGTCGGAGAGCCTCTTGATCTGGGCTTCAAGGTCCTTGACTTTGGCGATATGTTGTGATTCCTGGTTTGCAAGTCGTAAATTTAATGTTTCGATTTGTTGCATGTGCTCTAGTGACATCCTTCTGCAATCGTGCTTTGATGACAACAGATCCTCGCCCTGGTCGGGATCCGAGCTCTCACGGGCCGGCCATTCGGGCGAGCTGGTCTTCAGCTCGCCAACGGCTGCTGATGAGTCGCTTCGCACGAACGAGGGTAAGGTCTCATCGTGATTTCCTGGTGAGGGTGGGGACAGGGGCGGGGGCGGGAACCGGGGCGGGGGCGGGAACCGGGGCGGGGGTGGGAGGTAGGGCTGGACG
>Ga0247760_1000703_pt1 | contig 35215 bp, 31 predicted proteins | sample UWRJL171409R4_FD_179936 | JGI IMG/M metagenome (GOLD analysis project Ga0247760, IMG submission 179936) | Plant litter microbial communities from Arlington Agricultural Research Station in Wisconsin, United States - UWRJ-L171-409R-4 | ecosystem: Environmental > Terrestrial > Plant litter >... | reverse complement strand
TTTTTTTCATCGTGGTTCGGGAATGGAACCGGCAGTCAAGCCTTTAGGAACAAAAGAGATTCTCGGTTCCAGTCAGGCACGTGCAAAAATAGCATCATAGACTCGAGAGGTCTAGACTTGGATTCTCGCCGTCTTATTCTCCTCCCGCGTGCCATGTTGCCTCTTGCCTTCCGCCTCGCCTGGAGCCCGCCTGGATCCCAAAGCGAACCCCCGACTCTTGACCAATCAACGCCCCCATCCCAATGAAACACTGCGGCCCGGAAGTGCAGTGGGGACATACCCTACCCCACGCCGTTACCACCTGGCAGAGCTTATTCCATCTTTATCTCTTTCTCTCAAAACGAACTCGCCGTCCTCTCCAGAATTTTTATATCCGCATCAATCAGCTGGAGAATGTATCGCCGGTGGGGCCGGATTTGTATCTGTAGCAATTAATATGTCCAGATTTGCAGATTTGCCGCGCTGGGGGTGGTAGGTCAGTTCCAAAGAGGCTAATGGGGTCCGCAATTATCACCGGGTAATGCCCACTTGTAACTTTTTTTTCATGTTGCACACAACTTGTGTTTGGTTTGTCACCCGCTCTCACATCCGTTAATATCGGCACCATCGATCCCAATCCGGCATATAGGCGCGGCTCACTATACCTGTGGTCAAGTCCCATGACTGCAGTCCATGGCGGCCTTTGGGTCAAGTGCTTTTAAGTAGGACGAGTTGGCGGCGTTTTTTTCCCTTTCGTCTGCTGCTCCCCACCGCCGTGCCAAGACATTTCCACAAACATCGCGATGAAGTCGTTTTGCGCTGCCGCGCTGGCCTTTGCGGCCCCTGCCTACGCAGGTCTGCGCTTCGGATGCTCGTCCCTGACTACGCAGCGTCTCGACCCTGTCGTCGAGCCCGGAAAGGCACCCTCGGCCCATCTCCACCACATTGTCGGCGGCAACATGTTCAACGCCACCATGGAGGGCGATGTCGGTGCTCGCGCCAGCTGCACCACTTGTGAAATGTCCGAGGACTTTTCCAACTACTGGACTGCCGTGCTGTACTTTAAGCACCCGACCAACGGCTCGTACCATCGCGTCCCCGTCGTCAACAACGCTGCCCTCGCCCGTGGAACCAAGGGTGGCATGACCATCTACTACACCCAGTTTGACTTTTCCCGGGATAACTTGAAGCAGCAGCCTATCAAGGCTTTCCCTCCGGGTTTCCGCATGACCGTCGGCAGCCCCGGTGTTGACAACGCCGCCAAGGCCAAAACCCAAGTTGGTCTGCGCTACAACTGTTTGACCACCCTCATCAACCGTGGTGCGGAGATGGCCGACTTCCCCGACAAGCCGTGCCCGGCTGGCATTTTTGCCGTCAACCACTTTCCCGCGTAGGTTTTCCCTCGCCGTCTCCTATCCGCATGTTGGTCCTCTAACACTGTGTGTAGCTGCTGGGATGGCAAGAACCTCGACAGCCCCGACCACCAATCGCACATGTACAACACTATGAACCGGGAGGGTTTCATCAACGCTCCTCCCTGCCCGGCCTCGCACCCCGTGCGCATGCCGCAGGTGACGTACGAGACCGTCTGGGACACAACCGGGTTCAACAGCCTGTGGAAGGCCGGTGACCCGCAGCCATTTGTGTGGAGTTTCGAGGGAACCCGAGGCTACGGCACCCATGCCGACTACCTCTTTGGCTGGAAAGGCGACTCTTTGCAGCGCGCCATGGACAAGGCCGAATGCTTTTATGATGGCTGCGGTTCTATCACCAAGCAGGCCATGACTGAGGCCAACAAGTGTACCGTGAAGGAGATGGTTCGCGAGAACATTGATGGCTGTAAGTTTTTCTCTGTCCAGATCGTGCTAGGGATACGCTAATGTTGTATTCGTACAGGGGTCAAGCACATGCCCGGTCAGGGAAGCATGGCTTAAGTTGGCTGGCACTATTTCTCAAGGAAAGGGGAGGGGGAGGGTTTGGTGTATTAGCTATACTCATCCGTCTTGGAGTTTGGCCGTCGGTCCGCTGCTGCTAACTGTGGTGCGATGCGAGCTGCAGTGCGGCGCGGCGAGGCGAGGCGGTCATGTTTTATTCTGCAGCGTTCAGCGTAGTGAAACAGATCTCGTTTCCGTATTTATCGCGCGTACTGTGAGAAATGCGATGAATGCGCAGGGTTGATTGTGGTTTTCCCCTAGCGGGTGTTGTAGGTGTTGCTGTCGAACCTTGAGTTCTTCGCGTTGTCGAGCCCCTCGACCGTTTGGTGCCCACGGACGAGGGTGTACGCAGTCGGTTGTGTTTTCCGTGGAAGCACAGCGATTCGGTAAATTGTAGGATATGGTGAGGGATGGTCAACCGATACAGGAGTCGATCCGCGTCTTCGTGGGTGATCTGCACACTACGTCGATTGGATTGCTGTCAAATTGCTGGGAGGAGAGGTCAGTGCTGAGAGGAAAAGTCAGAGTCTCTGTTTCGAAGGGAGATGGACCCACACACGACTTGATAAAAAACAAAAAACTAGACTGAGGATCGAACCCAGAGTGTCGCGCCACAATGTCAAAAACGTCCTAGACAGATCGTCGGTGTCAACCCCAGAAAACCAGCACCACCAGACACATTCCTCTCAGGATTAAATCTGCAAAAATGGTTGCCCCTAGAATTGGTACCCGTCCCTGAATCAATCAACCAGCGAGAAGTGCCCGGAGGCAACTGCTCGGTTCCAGGTCCAAACCGAACAGCCCCATCTCCGTCACGAGACAGGACTGCCATTTCAGAGCGTAGCCGGTACCAACCACAGCCGGCACCAACTACGCCACTGACTGGCCAATTCTCACCTTGGTACTTGTAATGTGCTTCCATCCCATATGCCCACGAGGATGTCGCACGAGGAGGACGGTGTTGATGCACTCGGACCTAGTGTTGAAATCAACCTGACTCACGAGGTAGCAGGAGCCTTGTCAGCCCCACATTTTGCCTGATTGATAAGGCACTACACAGCTGATGCGGAGCAAATTGCTAAGGCATGTTAGTGCAGCTTGAGGGGAGAGTAGGTGCACCAGTCTCAATGTACGACAATCCAGTGTAAAAGCAGCGATCAAATTTGGGCCAGTATTCCCGATTTTTCTTCGTCTCAAATTACATTGGGTTTTTCTCTAAGATGCGCAGTTGCTTTGCAAGCGCTGCTCCAGTCTGGAAGACAGTTAAGCTACCATCACTGCTGAAGTGGGGTACGATTGCCACGAAGCTAGACCATGATACGTCCCAACTGCGCGTCATCAACATTGCTGAACCTTATCCATCACCAACCTGCATGACACGACGACCAGTTTTTGTCAAAGGCATAGGTACCAGTCTTTTTACTCTGGAACAGGACTATTCAAGCTTTTTATTTTCGCAGCCACAAGCTAGCCAGTAGCTCGGGGCCTTCGTGGGATTCTGACAAAGACAGACCTTCCTGAGGCTACGCACTCGACCTCCGCCCTTTCATCACTTTCCACACTGCACACAAACACGTGGCCAGTGGAGCCACTTTCAATTTCGGCGGTTCAAATATCGCTTCTCCGCCAACTACGATGGAAGACACAACAACCCCGGTTCCCAGGAACCCAGGGAGAAGGGACGAAGAGCGCCGCTTCAACCCCTCCAATCGCTTCCTCCCCGCTGACGAATCCCTTCTCGAGTCCGGCCTCTTTTCCGACGTCACCATCCAATGCCGTTCCAAAACCTGGTCTCTGCATCGCAACATCCTATGCTCACGCAGCGCTTGGTTCGCGAAGGCACTTAGCGGTGCCTTTGCAGAAGCTCAAACCGGTATCGTTGAGCTTAATGACTTGGAACCCGAGGCGATAGATTGGGTGGTTCGTTACATCTATACCGGAGCCTGCGACATACAAGGTTTACGCTCTGCGGCATCGGTCCCCGAGACGAGAAAGACGCTCTTTACCATTTGCTACGAGGTCTATACCGTGGCGGATTATTTCGCCATGGATGCGATGGTGGAGATTGCCCTAACGATATTTGTCGAGGAGATGCAGTCTCGTATGGCACCGGTGCAGTTACAATACGAAGAGGCGGAATGGTTAGACGAGTTCTTGGAGGCGGTGAAGTTGATTTACAGTCATGTGCCGAAGACGCTGTCAATTCCTCTCGACGAGGAGGGTATGACGCGACTCCGCAAAACCATGTTGCGACAGATTCACCCGGCAAGGTTTTATCTGCTGCAAGACGGGGATTTCAATGCGTTCCTGGACGAGGTGCCGGTGTTTGCACTGGATTTCTTTCGGAATATGCGGAGGACGGGGGATTTTGTGGCCAACTTGCCCGAGGCAATATGTGTTTCTTGCAAGAACAAGCCGGGGAGAAGTGATAGGGTGAATTACTATACGCACTTGGCGCCGGAGAAGATGAGGTTGACGGCGGCGTGTGCGACGTGTGCGCACAAGAAGGGGTTGGGCGACGCGATGACAAACTGGATGGGGAAGAAGTAGGGAAGAAGTTGGGGAGGAAGTGACTGGAGGTGGTACTGGAGGCGGTGGCTAGAGGGGGTGACTAGAGGGGGCACTGGAGGGGGTGACTGGGGGTGGTGGCTGGAGGGGGCGGCCGGAGGGGCAACCGGAGGCGCGACTGGAGTGGGTGGCTGGATGTGATGGCTTGAGGGGTTGAGTGGGGGGTGAAGAAGTAACTGGAAGGAGAGCGGTCGTCTTGGGGAGTTTAGCGTTGGTTTCTGGGATTCTTTTTACTGCGTTTATCGCATCTAGCATGTTCTCGTCCCGAGTATCCAATTCAAGTATGACCCCTTCTTGACAAGTCACTGTCTTTACTACTCACTCCGCCTTGACCAGCGTGTCGGGATAAACATCCCCCTCGGCGCCCTGCTTTCCACAAATCTTGCCTTTTGGCATGGTGTCTCCCAATTCACACTTGTCCTCTATCGTGGCCCTTCCCTGTCCTTCAAATTTTGTTTTTATTCTACCAAATCAGCACGACTCACAGAAAACAGAAAAGAAAAGAAAAGCAAAGAGAAAAAGAAGGGGGGAGGGGGAGAGGGGAAAGAGGAAGAAGAAGAAGAAAAAGAAAAGGAAAAAGAAAAAAAAAACTTACCCAGAGTCAAGACAAGTCCACTTTTGGAAAATGTGTAACTCCCCATCCCGGTCAGAGAAAGAGAACCAAGTCTCCGTCTCATCGTCGACACTTTCGCCTCCAGCCGCCCAAATGCACTGTCCTTGAACGGTGAGGCCTCGGCGGAAACAAAGACTGTCGAATCCGGTAATTAGATTTACGAGGCGGAAAATCACAGCGCCGCCGCTGCTTCTCATTTCGGGAGTGGAGAAATCGGTAAACCAGTCGGAGAGATGCCATATCGCTACTTCAGAGGAGAGGGATGCGCAGGGTATGGTTGTTGCGATGGAGTGTGCTGCTTGTAGAAAGAGGAGGAAGATGCGGAGCGCCATGTCGTAGAGGGGATTATTAGGCGATGTTGGTGAGATGGGATGTTGATGTTCAAGTTGAAGTTGAAGTTGAGGATGTGACGGGACTGGGCTGGACCGGCCGGCTGAATGGGTAGGTAGATAGGAACTGGACGCGCCGGTAGGGGGGGGTTTATCCGGGGATGGGTTGGGTGACGGGTGTTTCCGTCTGTTGGTTCCTCGCTTGTTTTGGGTGAACTACCATGCCCTCAGCATAAGGCTTACAGTGTATAATGCGCAGCGTCAAGTATGATGTAAGAGAGAGTAAAATATACAAGAGAAGAGAGAGTAAAGTGAGATGCAAGAAAGAGAAAATATACAAGAGAGTGAAGAATATGCCAGAGAATGTAAGAGAGAGTAAAGCAGTGTGCAGTCACGAGAAGACTAGGCCAAAACCACCTAAACACAAAAACAGAGAAACAAAAGAGGTCAACATGACTCCCTTCCATCGAAGGAACAAGAAAAAAAAGAAAAAACTAGTTAGGAACAGCAAAAGGTCACTTGAAAGTATAGGATACAACAGTGGGTTTTATAGGTTTTTATTGATCAGATTCCGAGGATCTTACTACATTTCCTAGAGGAAAAAAAGAGAGAGAGAGAAACCACCCCCGAAAGTAGCAGGGTGATTTGATCAAGTACCGAGCAGATCAAAAAGTCAAAGACCTAATTCCTTAGATAGTAAAAAATTAAGCCTCTGTCTTCTTGATCTTCTTGGCTTGAGGAGCAGACGGCTTGAGTGGCTTTCCCACAGCAAGACGCGTGACGGGAATGACGATGGACGAAGGGTTCTTTGGGGCAGGAACAGCTGGTGTGCTGCTGCTCCTACCCTTGCCCTTGGCACCCTTCGCACCCTTGGCCTTGTTGGCTCGGGGCTTTGACGAAGTGGATGTCTTGGGAAGCGGCGAGAACTTGGTATGGTCGTAATCCGGGTGATCCTTCTTCAAGGCTTCAATCGTAGCCTTGATGAAAGCGTCGGACCACTCGGAACCAGAAGTCGTGTTGTCATCGTAGTCGAGCCATTGCCCATCCTGAGGCCAATGGAAGGCAATAACAGCTGGTTGCAAGGGCGCAACATTCAGCCGCGCAATGCCCTGGGGCCCAAAGCCCAACAGGCGACGAAGTGGTTCCTCGAGCGAAGCCGCCGCCAAGTTGGAAGCCTCAAAGCCAGGCTTCGTCTTGACGTAGGCTTCGTTGGGAAAAGCCCAAGTCCTGTCGGAGCACTTGCAGTGCTGGTTGAAATGCGACTCGCAGTTCGCAAGCCCAAAGAAGCTCCACCACGCTTCCCGATAAGCCTTCCGACGCGAAGTCAGAAACTCATCCATTTCCGGGGTTGGCACCAAAAGTCGCAGCCGCGCCATAAACACCAACCAAGCTGCCTCCTCCCACCGCGGGAGGTGAAACCGATCAATTACCTCGACCAGCTTCCCGTTTTCCCCAAAAACCGGCTTATCAGAGCGACGCCGCGCAAGCGTAAAGAACCAACTCCCCGCGCCGAGTACCCACGAGGGGTACTCGATGAACCGAAGGCGTGCTGCGCGAAGGGCATCCAAGACGAGAGACTTGGTAAGCCCCTTACCCAAGCTGGCGAAGCCAGCCAGGGTAGGTGCCCAAGCGGGGGTGGACGACTTGACATTCCGGTGATGAGGCGTGACGTTGAGAAGGACCTCATCGAGATGGCTGAAGTGGATTTCCAAACCGGCGTTACACGCTTTAGGCATGGATGAGACGTAGCGTTGCATACAGACGTGGATGTCGGCAGCACACATGCCTGAGCGACTAAGCGTGTCGGCGAGAAAGAGGAAGCGGAGAACCTGTTCGTTGAAAGCGAGGTACTCGGGTCCGAGCTTGAGGATCGCCGGGTTGGAAATGGTACGTCCAAAGGGGCGAGGGGGGTACACGGAAGCCGAAGCGGGGGCGGAAGCAGGAGCGGGAGCCCGAGTTGAAACCGGAGCAGAAGCGGGAGCGGTGGCAGAAGCCATGGCGGGAGCTACAGCCGGAGCGGAAGCGGAAGCGGAAGCGGAAGAAGAAGCCATCCTGGTGGCTAACAGGGACTCTCTAAGAGAAAGAGAAGAAGGGATTTCCGCAGAGAGAAAGGATACCAGCTACCGGAGCTGATGAGGGAAAAAAGGAGTAAGTCGAAGCAGGAAGGCAAATAACAAGCGAGATCAAATCAGGGATTGAGAAGATGGTGAAATCGATTGCCAGTTGCCTACTGCAGAGAAGACGTAGAAGCTGATGAGGAGAAAATAAAACAGATTTGGGGGAGAGAGTTGGACAGTTTTATACATATGAAAATTATACAGGAGGCTGTAAGACAGCTGTGAATATCGAGTGAAGTCATTGTCGTGGACTGGCTGTGATGAACTTGTTGTGGTGAGTTGTGGTGAATCCATTGTCGTGAACTAGTTGAATTCATTGTCCAAGACTCGCTGTGCTGGCTTAACTGTGGGGACTCATTGTCGTGTACTCGTTGAATCTATTATCGGGGACTAGTGAATGCATTGTGAAGAGGTGATTGGGTGCTTCGATTTAAAAAAAGGGCATATGTGGGTCGAGAATGACCATTGTAAAGTTGAAAAGAACTGTGAGATACCACAAGCGACAACAAGGACCTTGTGAGCTGTCTTTGTTGACTCGAGCAATGTGAGTTGTCCTTGTCGGCTGTCCACTCATAGTTTCAATGCCAACCAAATCAGAAAACGTGACTGCGATTAGGCAAGATACCTAGGTAATACCGTCGTCACCCCTAGCTAAGGTAGACCTAGACTCGCTTGTTGAACCGCCTACTCATCTCCTTGGCAATAGAATCCCCAAACGAGTTATCTTCCCGGAAATGCTTCAAAAAGATGCGCAGCGACATTTCCGTCGTCATTTCACATCCGTCCGTCCATCCCGAGGGTCTCTCGTCGGTTAGCGATGATAGATCCGCGGGCATGTTGGTGGCGTCGTCTCTGTTAATCTCGGGTTCGATAAAGTCGCCTTTTACCTTGGCTAGGAGAGCGGGGATCTGTACACCCAGACCTAATCTCTTCCATTCTTCCTCACTTTCACTTCTCTTGTCTCCTCCCTCGCCGTCTCCCTCACCACATCCTTTACCACCCCCCTCGCCATCGACTTGCATAGCTTCCAACAGCTCCACAATCTCCACCCTCCGCTTAAGTTGTGTTACCTCTTCTTCGCTGATTTCACTTTTTGAATTAAGGATCTGCACCTCCTCCATCACCTTTATTCTCGCCAACTCCAGCGGCGTCATTTTCCCATTTTGAGTCCGGTTCCAGTCTCCACGGTATCCCTTGGTCAAAAGTGCCCTCGTCAGCTCACTATGACCTTCCACTACCGCAGCTTGTACGGCAGTGCCGAGAGTCTGATGAATGGCCCAATCTCCTAGTGATTCCGGAGAAGGAAACATTTCTAGAATAACTTGTATCATCGTTGCTGAGATTTGACCATGTGAATTCCACTCTGCATGTGGGATGGATGCTAGGGCATGTACCGCCGAAACACCTTCCTCTTCCCCCAGCTCGTTCACACGACGAGATGAAACCAGCGGGCTGATTTTAGCAGTGGGGGTCGTCTTGTGGAGATGGGCGAGATATTTCACCGCTCGAAGAGATGTCGACGTCTGTCGGTGAATCAACTCCCCAAGCAGTGTGTGAGAATCCGTGGTGGCTCCGTCGACAGCATGCAGAGTGTTTAGTGATGTGCCGGCCCCCTTGCTCACGAGTAGATCGGCCAGACTGAAAAAGCCGTTTCGAATGGCAATCACAAGTGGGGATGGCTGATTCGGCACGTCGGGATCCTCTATGCCGTGGGAGACCAGATATTCCGCTAGTGCAAGGTCGGTGGGAGAGTGTGTCAGACGTGACGCGAGATAGTGTAATAAGGTCTCATGCGAATCGGCCGTGTGGGCAAAAGGAGGAGGGTCTTGAGACATTAACAAGTGGAACATGGCGGCGTTGTTGCACTTCACTGCCGCCACGAGAGGACGGTGAGATGGTGATCCTTCCGGAGAGTGTCCGAGGGACAGCAAAGTCTCGGCAATATCGGTATTTCCACGCATAATCTCATCGTAAAGATGCTTCCCGGGAGGATGTGTTGCTAAGGCACCTTGTTGCTGTCGCTGTCGCTGTCGACGGTCATGGAGGATGGTGAGAGTTCGGGCTAGGTTGTTCTTGTACGAAACACCACAGCGGACGAGTCGACTCTGTAGTGACAGAGAGTCATATGGCGTGATCTTCTCGGACCGCGCAGCTTCAAGCATGTCGCATTCGTCCATGACCTGCTCGTTTTCGTCGACATGCCTCAAGAGTTCCTCGAGAATGTCAGGCAGAGTCAGGACAGCTGCAAGCTCCACAGGAGATTGGGAGGCCCGATTCCGGTCGGTGCGTCGTTCTGTCGGTCTCGCTCCATGCTTCAATAAGATATTGACAGCAGACATGCTCTGTTTGAGGACGGCTCTCCCTAATGGCGTCAATGTCATGGAGAAGTTGTCTTCCCAGTCAGCCAGAATGCCACGGATGTCTTTTCGTGAAGCATCGCTGTGCTTCTCGATATCGGCCCCAGTCGTCATGAGTTTGTCCACCACCGCCTCCATCTCGGACTCGCTGAATGCGCTGATACAATGCAGAGGTGACTCCTCGCAGAATTCGGCACCGTTAGGGTCTGCGCCGTTCTCCAGCAGCCACATGGCAATGTCAAACCGCCCCGTCCTGCAGGCCAATGTCAGGGGAGTGTCGCCATGGGACTGGTTCTTGAGGTTGATGTTGCAGAGATATTTCTGGCAAAGATGTTTCACGGCGGGAAGACGGCCTTGCACCACGGCCAAATGCAACAGGCCATGTCCCTTGTGGTTTACAAAGATCTTGTCAAAAAGGTACCCGTCGTCTGGGATGGGATCGGAGGTTTCTGAGGCCGGACGGAGGCAACTGTCATAATCTCCCCCAAGCTCCTGTTTAAGTTGAGAGTCCAGCGCGGCCAGATCCTGCAGAGCCCACTGCTTGGTCAACTTTCTCGACGCAAAGAATGGCATGCCTGTAGCTCCAGTCAGCGCGTTGAAGACCTGGTCGGACTCGCCCAGTCTGCGTCGCCATATCTGCTGTTGGCTGGCACTTGCAGAGCTGATCAGAGCTTCGGCATCTGGAATGCAATGCCGATGTCCCCGGACAGCTCCCCAAAAGAGATTGTCAAACTGCTTCTCTGCATCGTACGGATTTGGCACCCCGAGTGCGGCGTGGATTCGGTTTACCCAAGCGAGAGCGAGATAGTCAGTTCCGGCCTGCTCCTCCGGTGGTTCTGCGGCACGGCGAAGCCAGTAACACGCCTTGTCGGCATCGAAGGCTACACCAAAGCCAGACACATAGGACTGGAAGAGAAAGTAGGCGGCAGACCAAGGTTCGGGACGCAAATCTCCTGTCGTGTCGGCCTCGGCTGGGGCAGGGGCATTGGCATAGGCCTCAAAATCGCGAACCATGGCTTCCTGTTGACTTCGGTCCAGAAGGTGGCGGAGGCGAAGGGGCTCAAACAAAAACCCTCCACGAGTCGGACGGGGCAGATCCGGACGGAACCCGGGCAAGTTATTCTGCGCGTCATAATCATTTCCCAGCCGGCCCAACATGTAGCCGGTGCCATCGACATCCATGCCGTGTCTTCCAGGGATTCTGTTCTCCAAGCCCTGGAGGGTCTTTTTGTTCGCATCGTCTTTGACACTCACATATTGGTATGCCATGACCGAGTCCATGCCCCGGAGACGGACCTGGGCGCGGTCGAGGGCACGTTGTTTGGGGTCTCCACGTAGAGTGAACATCAAAGCCGAGGTCACCAGGTTGAAGCTCTGGCTTGGTAGCCTGTGGAGGAAGAAATAGTTTGCAATATTGTGGATAGCAGTTTCAAGGAGGCCATCAGAGAGCTTGAGCATGGTGATATCCTCGCGGAGCTTGGCGTTGGCGAGGCTCCCCGACGAGGTCATGCCCATGGCGGTCAGGATATCCTGCGAGTCGATCATGCAGCGCCACACTAGCATGCCGTACGAATAGGCATCTGTCTTCTTGGCTCCCTCCTCGGTCAGCTCTTCCGAGATTTCCGGGGCCTCGTAGGGGAAGGTGTGCATGGGGATTCTGTGGGTAGCATCACCACTCATATCCATGACGGTTCCGCCAAAGTCGGCTAGCTTCGCGGTGTAGGGCTGGTTGGGGGGATCTAGGTAGGAGTTTGGGAATATCAGCACATTCTCGTGCTTCAAGTCACCGTGGACCATGCCGCAGGCGTGGATGATGGACAAGGCCCGGCCGACATCGTAACAGAGCTTCTGCTTGATGCTGAATGGTAGAGGCTGACTGCGCTGCTGCAACTTGTCCAGAGTTCCAAAAGACGCGTATTCCTGGACGATGGCGGGAAATGGCGAGCCGGTATCAGCCGAGACATCCCAGCGGATGTCAAGAAGCCTGACGATGTTTGGGTGATAGCGGATGGGCTCGTGGAGTAGCGCGCGCATTTCCAGCAGGACCTCGCCCCATTGGTTTCGGTGATGTTGATCCTCTCGGACGGTTTTGACCACAACCACCCTCTTGGTCGGCTCCCTGGACTCTTGAGTGTCACCCGCAGCATCCGCCTCCAAAAGGTCGGCTCGCTCGACGATGAAGGAAATGCCGTGGCCGACGCGGGTTCGATTCACCAACCGACCTCGGCGGGCATCAAAAAGAGCAGTCTTGTCTCCACGCAAAAGACTGTCATCGAGGTATGCCACATGGCACATGAAGGATGCAAGACCCTGGCCTGGATTCGAGTGGCCATCCCGAGAAGTCAGCCATGGCGTGAGAATTCCGGGGGTATTCGTATTTTCCGTGGTTCCAACATTTTCCGTGTCCGTGGCCGGTGTTAGAACCGAAGCAGGATCACCGCTGGAAAAAGCCGATCCGTAAACCCAGCTCGTCATGATGGATGCGAAAGTTCCACCGCACAGGTCAATAGTGAGAGAAGAGGGGAAAGTCGCAGTTTTGGGCACCGCAGCAGGCCGGCTTGGCGTTCCGAACTGGCCCCGGTTTTCGTCCAGCTGAGGCCCTGTCCCAGCCAACCACGCCCCCTGTTTCACAGCGCCACCAATATTTGCTCCGCCGCCATCCCGATTCGCCAAGGGCGAGTGACATTGCTCTCACCGAGCCGGATTCGGGGCTCTGACCGTGCCCCCTACGTGGTAGTAGGAATCGGTTCGACTCTTTTTGCTGTGATCTTGACCGAAAGATGTCGGACCCATTTTTACTACCACGTGCCCCACTTGCCTTCCTACCCAATTCTAGATAGCCAGCGAACACACACCAAACACACCCTCAACACAACATACAAACGCCACCATGGAACCCGGAACCTACATTTCCATTGCGCAAATCGCCTTCCAAGGCGCCTGTGTCGCGGTCAAGACATTTCGAAAGGGCCTCAACTTCAACCAGGATGCCGAACGACTCGTTTTGGCCCTCGAGATGGAACGCTTTCGGCTGCAGATCTGGGGCGAGAATGCAGGTCTTTCACCGCCCGAAGGACAGCCGCCTACCCTCCCCAGTCGGCTCCTACCCATCTGTTCCATCTTGAACGACTATCTCGAACAGATCCAGTCCTTGGTCAAAGACGGTGGCGGACTTACTAGTCGCTATGGCCTTTCCCCGACTGAGGATCCTCCCACAAAGTCTGAACTGGTTCGCAAACTTGTTGGGCGGATGCACCAGTCTATTCGAAGGGCGGGCGTAGGCGGGGATGAAGCAGACGATGATGCGAAGGATGGTGATGAAGCGGGCGACGGCGCAGACGGATCCCTGGGTGTCCAAGACCTAGCTCTACAAGCGAAGCGCAGCCAGCTGAAGCCAACAGTGTGGAAGCGAGCTCGTTGGGCGGTTCGGGACTTGGACAAATTCGACAATCTCGTCAAGGACCTTGCGCAGCGCATCAGCAAGCTCAACGATCTCATGACAGAGACACAGCAACGGAAGACGCGGGAAGACAACTACAGAGTCAACATGGTGGTTGTTGGCAGTGCTGTTGACGAGGCGTCCCTGGAACTGATCCGCGCAGCTGTGCAAGGGGAGTCGGACACCTCGCAGGTTCGAGCTGCCATTGAACGCAAAGCTCTGGCGGTCACAGATTCAGATCATGGAGTTCCTCAGCGAGCCAACACAGCCAAGCTATCACAACCATTGCGAGTTGGGTCTGCGAGCGTGCAGCCTCTTTCGCTTGACCACTTTTTACTGCCGAATGGCTTTACTAATCTGAAGCGGTTTATCACGGTCAAAAATGCAGAAACAGATGGGCCGTACTTTCTGTTCGAACGAAAGCCATTTGACGCCAACACGCTACCCCAGGACATGGCACGTTTGACAAGTCGTATCCAGCGACTGGTGTTGCTTCTCCAAAAGCCCAAATCACCCGAGTTCAAAACACCCATCGCGATCAGCTGTATCAAGGACACGACGCGTTATTGCTGGTGGATCGTATACCGCTTTCCCCTGCACGAACCAAACCCCAAACTCGCCCTCCAGCCTTTGACCAAGCACAAAGGCAGTCCGGTGTCGCTTTTGTCCCTGATGAAATCGACAGCCAAGATCCGACCGCCCCTAGAACAAAGAATCACCCTCGCCAGCACGCTGTGCGCCACCTTCTCAGAACTGTATCTCTCCGGATGGATGCACAAAGGGATACGCAGCGATAATGTCCTGTTTCCCATGGCAGGTCTCGAGCTGAGTGAGCCTATTGGCCCGGACCAAGTGTGGGAGATTCTAGCCTCTCCTCTGATATGTGGTTTTGACTATTCACGTCACGAGAGTGAATGGGCTACAATCGACAAGGCGCGCAGCTCGGGTGATTTGGGAGCGGCCATATATCGACATCCCAACTACCAGGGCGAAGCAGCCGAGGGATACAAGGTCCAGTATGATGTCTATTCTGTTGGACTTATTCTCGTGGAGATTGCGCTATGGGTACCGCTTCGTTCGTTTCTCGACGCGACGAAAAAGTCCAGCAGCAGCTCTGCCACGGGGTCAGGTTCGGGTTCGAGTTCATCCATTCAACTGGGCACAAAGCCCGCCAGCGTCAATCTGTCCGCTGACATGAAGACCTTCCACGCCCCACATGCATTGGAGTTGAAAAAGCGGGTGCTGGGGAGGGTGGACAATGAGCTTGCGTTCCGAGTGGGATCGACATATTGTCAAGCTGTAAAGTTTTGCCTCGAATTCGCCGACCGCCAGACAGAGGGGGATGCGTTAGATGGTGGCGAGGTCGGTGTGCATCCGGCGATGGAGTTTTACGACAATGTCGTTGTGCCTCTTGCGAGTTTGCCGAATCTTTTCGGCAAGGACGGTTAGTGCTTTTGTTGTACTTGGACTCAGTCTTGGATTCACTGTCTTGGATGTGGGGTAAAGTCGTATAGAGGAGTCAAAAAGACAAGGAGAGGAGGAAAACAGACAAGGAGAAGAGTAGAACAGACAAGAGCCGGATAAAGAACATAAAGTAGGAGATGCGTCTCATTGTCGAATTATACAAGACTATTGTCGTAGTAAATGTCGTCCACGATATCGTCTACGAAATGAGTATTTAAGCACATCCAACTCTCCTCCAGAAATGTTTTTTCTCATCATCATCATCATCATCACACACACAACCTTCACAACAACTCTCAGTGGTCAATCCTCTCTACCTCAACCGATTTACAGACTTGATCGCTTGGGGTGTATAAGTTCGGGGTACCTCATCCGAGTTCTGAGTTCCAGGTTCCCAGTTTCAACAAACTCTCTTACAGCACTCACAGGTATTTTTGGTGATCCCATCCATTTAACTCTTATAAAAATGGCTGGCCGAAATTCTTCTTTTCCACAGCACTTCTCCAAACTCCAACTTCAACCCCTTTAACGTCCTTGCCGTTTCTGACAAGGGCGCTTCCCAGGGGATGAAGAAAAAGACAGTTCCTGCTTCTGCTGCTGTAACTCCGGATTCCGCTCCTCGATTTATAAGCCCCAAAGCAATTCGTCGAGCTGTCAAGGAAAATGCAAAGGCTGATGCGGCGGCGGCTGCTGCTGCTGAACCTAAGGCTGAGCCCAAGGCTGAGCCGGAGCCGGAGCCGAAGCTGGAGTCTAAGCTAAAGTTGAATGCAAAGCCCACTCCGGTCCGGGGTGTGTTTATTGCAAAGGCAAAGCCTGCTGTTCCGGAACCAGTTGCTTCTTCATCTGCATCGATTGAGGTCCCTGACGCTGCTCAAGGTCCTTCAGCTCCTCAAGATCCCAAGCCTGCTGCAGCTAGCAAAATGCAGGTGAAAGGCCACAACAACCGCCGGCGCGGAAATGGAAAAAAGTCAGCTGGTAATCGCGGCCCTTTTACAGTCAAGAGTTTCTCTGGCTTGGGGAGGGCCGTAACCGCTACGCCGGCAACGGCGCCGCCTCTGCCTATTCCTCGGGCGGGGAACTTTCCTTTCCTCCCTGCACGTGGCCCTCTTGTCTCTCTCCCTCCCCATTCAACATGATAAACGACTGGACAGTTTATCCTAGTGTTTCATTCAACATGGACACTTTTTTACTCTCCCTGGGTGGCTCCGCACAGGTCTTGGCCTGTAACGACCACCAGGGATTTTCTATTGGCAATTTTGCCACTAAAAAAGGTTACGGGACAGCGACATAAAATGCCTCACAGCCATGTCCATTGTCCCCCGTTTTCAATGCATGAAGTGAGCGTCTCACATACTTTTCACTTTGAAAAAGTATCTGGCACACCACGGGAAGCTTGCCGAGGTTAGCGGTGAGGAGACTTGTTTTTTACTCTGGGCCATGTTGTGCCGGAACACATTCCATACCATACCATACCTATCTATCTAGGTAGGTAGGTAGGAAGTGTTCTTAATAGGGTTAAAGTCTCTTCACTTTGCTCATTTGGTGTGTTTTTTTCTTCTTTTGTCCTTGGGTGGTATGAGCATGCTTTCTCATAAGGTTTGCAACTGCCATCAGGGCTTTCATTGCACATTTCGGGTTATAAACCGTCCCAAATAATGGATGGAGTAGACGCGCTACATCACGTGGCGAATGTATCTCCCCGGGATGTGTTAACCGCGACGAGATTATTCGTCGAGAGATCACCTATGCCCTTCGCCGGGCGTACGTACTTGGTGTTTTTTTTCTTCTTCTTCTTTTCCTTGGGTGGTATGAGCAGACTTTCTTTAAGTTTGCGACTGCCACTGGGACTTTCATTACGCATTTCGGGTCATGAACCGTCCCCAAATAATGGCATGGAGTAGACGCGCCACAGCAAGTGCATGTGGCGGATGTATCTCCCCGGCATGTGTCAACAACGATATACGAGAAAGATCATGGTCTTGTTTTGTTTGGGTGGGGGGTGCTTTGCATGGGTAATGTCCCGACCGACATTATGTTCGCAACGCAGAATGACAACAAATTCATTCTGCAAACAACTCCCACAGGGACCTGATTGTATTCTCTATTGTCGAACTTTTGTCTCTCCCCCCTGGCTGGTTGACGAGTAGATTAAATTTTTTTTTTTTACAACCACCGCCGGGGATTTTCCTGGGGAATTTTCCGCCCCGAAACCCCTACAGACAGGGCGCGAATAGAACGAGTAGAAACCTTATGGTGAGTCCAAAAATTCTCTTCGATAGGAGGAAGTCTCGGCTTTATTTCCTCATAATAAATTGTAATTCTACCAAATCTCCTTACCCTTGCCGTGACTCGCATTGATGACCAGTTTATTGTGTACCCTCCGCATTTTAAGTCTGTCGTGATACCGTGAATGCCGCCGTCTGTCGCCTTGTGAAAGGGGCTGTGACTTAAACTAGGCCTGAGTAGTATTCGAAATGCGATTGGAACTCGTCTGGGTTACTTCCCCCCAGTCTTGTCAAGAACTGCTCTGCCAATCCTCTTTAAATCATCGTTCGTCAACGGCTCCTTCTCAAACCCCGAGGGTGACACAATCTGGTTAAGCATAGCCGCGGCCAGCTCTTCCACACTAATGTAACTAACTACGTTGGTCAAGCGCGCAACTGCGGCCATGACCGAGCGAGCCGCAGATCCATCAGTGACAATCCCAGGCTTGGCCACACATGCTTGCACGCTACCCTCCGGCTGGGAAGCGGCAAAAGCAAGAACCTGGTTCTCCGTCTCTCCCTAGGTTGTGTTAGCGAGACGACACGACCAGGCAACACGGTCAGACAACACAGCCAGATAGGGTTATGGAGACAGCACCCACCCTCATCAACGCATATTCCGTCATCAGAAACGGACGCTTCGTCTGGTCGCGTTCGGCATGGCTACCACTCATGTAGAGGAAACGAAACGGCTTCGCCGGCCCCGCCTGCATCATGGCTCGGAGCCCAGCGAGAGTATAGTCCTGACAGACACGTTTCACCTCGGCAAACTCGAGGCGTTTCGCCGCAGTTGGGGTGATGGCGACGGTCCTGTCCTGCCTGCATTAGCTTCGGGTTCTCGAAATTCGACAGCAAATTGGGAGCGGCCCACCAAATGCAAGCATCCGCGTTGGCAAATTCGCGCTGTACTTCGGGGGAGTAGGTCTCATAACTCTCCGTCACGACGCTGCGGAGCTTGGCGGATTCTTCATCGCTGAGACCGCTGGGCGCAATGGGTTTCCGGGCCAAGGCAATAACGCTTGTAATCTCCTTGAGACGGACACTCTGACGGACGACCTCGGAGGCCACGAAGCCTGACGCGCCGGCGATGATGAGTTTCATGATGTTGCTACTGTTGCTGCCGTTGCTGCTGCTGCTGTGGAAGGGATAATCTCGATTGCTGCTGTGTCGAATGCCGTGACGCAGCGGGGCAGTGCAGCGTGCTTATCTCCAGCCTTAACTCCGTAGGGTTGGGTCATGTTGAAGAGCCGAGCCATGGTTGGGCGGTATCTATACGACAAATAGGGGACATCTGGGGAAGGTGTTCATAGTTTCTGAGGCTGGAGAGTTATAACCGATACGTAGGCAGGTACATGCACCTTGTGCTTTGTTCTCATGTCAAACAGAGACAATGTCCGACCCTCCCGGTCGTCAACTGTCGAATTCGACCTGCAAAAGCAAACCCGCGCCCGAAGGATCGCCAAGACGGTCGCCTTATTCGCTAGGTCAACGAAGCGCTGTGGCGCACGTTGTGCAACCAACCCGGCATCCAGTAACGATTCCTCGCTACGGTGCTCTCTCCGGTGGCCTATGGCGACCCCAACTGTGACCGAGTGTGGCCCAAAAGGGGTTCGCCGCATTTCGATGGGTGTGCTCAAAAGCTGAAAAGGCCTCGCACAGCCTTAAAATGATTCTCTCCAACGATGGGTCGCTTGTCATGTTGCATCCCGCATAAACTCTTACCCAGGTCTTTGCGACCAAAATTCGACCCGGAAATGGGCGACACGCCCTACAAATACCCTCCGCTGGGGGAGAACAACTCCAAAATTCGCATCCTCCATCTGCGGCCCGGGGAGGACAACGACTCCATCTTTGTGGAGATCAGCTGCGAGGAGCTGGTCTCCGGCATCGAGCCGTACAGCGCCCTGTCATGGCAATGGGGAACCGAGGAACCAACCCAGACGATCCGCATCAAAAACGACAAACAACCATCCATTTGGCGACTCAAAGTCCGTCGGAATCTATTGGCCGCATTGAAGCAACTCCGCGACCGACACAAGACGGTCCGATTATGGGTCGACGCTATCTGCATCAAGCAGGAACCCGAGGATGATCCAGAAAAGAGCGCACAGATTTCGCTCATGACCAAGATCTATGGCATGGCCAAAGAGGTGTGCGTTTGGCTTGGCGAAGCGTCCGACGACAGTGACATTGCCATCAAATTTGTCAATAAGCTCGTCAACCTGGATGATGAAAACCACGTGGCAGGCCTGGATCGGAGACCGTTCGATCCCGACCAGGCCAAGGAGCTGGAGGCGCTCATCAAGTTGCTGAAGAGGGGATGGTTCAGCCGTCGCTGGGTGGTCCAGGAGATTGCCATGGCGCGTCGGGCCACGCTTCACTGCGGCAAGGAGTCTGTCGACTGGAGCAAGCTTGCCGATGCCATTGCCCTGCTCGAGAAGGTAGGCCGCGACGGCAGCATCAGCCGTACGCTCAAGAAGCACGCTACGTCTGAAAGCCGACCTTCCGAGTATGTCGGAAGCTTCTCGTCGTTGCCGGCATACCGTCTGGTGCAGAACACAACCGGCATGTTCCGTGGGCAGGAACGCAAGGACATTCGCACATGGCGGTATACACTTGAGGAACTTGTATCCTTTCTAGCTGCGTTCCAAGCATCCCGCCTGCACGACACTATCTACGCCCTTCTCGGTCTTTCCTCCGACGTCAAACCCGAGTCGCCGGTGGTACCAGTGACACAGAGGGAGTTTTTGTTGCCGGATAGGCAGCCGTTTCCAAGGCAGCGGGCTAGGAGCAACAGCCATGGTCTTCGGCGTATCGGTACCGAGGTGATACGCGGCGTGACGGACACGATCAAAGTCGACTACTCGCTTGCGCCCCTCCAGGTATTTCAGCGCTTTCTCGAGCACGCCATCGCCCGTTCCGAGTCACTCGACATTATCTGTCGGCCCTGGGCACCCGAAAGCGGCGTTGATGCAAAAGGAAATTTACAGGTGGTGAAATTGCCGTCGTGGATTCCCTCGCTCAAGCGGAAGCCGTTTCAGCCCACCCGATACGGCGACATGGTGCGCTTCAACCCTGACCCGCTGGTGGGACCTGCGAGCTTTCGCCACCGGTTCTATAGCGCCTCCGGACTGACGGTGCCGAATTACAAGTTCTTAACGCCCTCTAACGCTCTGACCGACACGACCACGCCCGAGTTGCAGGTCGAAGGGTTCCCTCTCGGTATTATTGGTTGTATGTGGGACTCGGGAAGCTTTGGGAACGTCCCGGCGATGTGGTTAAAGGCCGGAGGATGGGAAAACGAAAAGGAGGCCCCGCCGGACGATCTCTGGCGGGCGCTGGTTGCGGACCGCAACGCCGGCGGCGACGACCCCGATCGTTGGTATCCCATGGTATTCCGGTCAGCGGCCAAGGACCGGCGAATCACGTACGGCTTTGAGACTCACCGATTGATCCACGAGAGTACGAATGCCATGGTTGCCGAGTTGTTCCGTCGGGTGCAAGCCGTTGTCTGGAATCGCAAGCTCATGCGCGTAACCGGCGGGTTCTCGCACTGGCTGAAGGAGAACGAGGAGAGCAAGGAGGTTGGTGGAGCGGGGGAACTGAACAGCGAAGACGAAAAGTCGGTGGTTGACGACGGGCAGACGCAGGCCGACCTGAATGGGTCTGCTGTGGAGGCCCCAAGAGACGCGTCGAGTGGGACCCTGAATGGATCAAAAGAGAAGGTGCGAGTCAGCAACACCGCGAGGGCAAGTAAGCCAGATGACAAGCAGGGCGTGCTTGGTCTGTGCCCCAACGACGCCGAGCTGAACGACCTCGTCTGTGTTATGTTTGGTTGTAGCGTGCCCTTGGTGTTGCGCAGGATTGAGGGTCTGGTGGAGGAGCGTTACCGGCTTATCGGCGAGTGCTATCTCGATCACGCCATGGACGGCGAGGCTATGACATATTTCGAGAGGAAGCTTGCCAAAAGGTACCTCAAAGTGCAAAGCGACATACCCGGGATAGAGGGACGAGAGGGGCAGGGAACGCAGCCCAAGAAGTTGAAAGTAAAGGTGGGGAAAAAGTTTACCCTGCAGTAGATTTGTAAAGGCAAAGGCGTGGGTGTCTAGGGTGTTGGGTTTCATGTTCTAACAAGGGCGTGGTGGGTGTTTACCTTCAACGAAGAGGTTTTAAGTATGAGAAGAGGTTCGTTGCGCAGGGCGCAGGGGAGTTTATTATTAGTAATTCACATCCTTCGTTTTCCGGGATGCTGCCGAGATCCCCTGGACTGTCTCCCCAATGTTTGACACTCACGGTTAACGTATATCGACAAAAGCCCCCTCGCTGTCTACAGTCCAACCCCTGAAAGATTGTTCGCGCGGTACCGTCACGGCTTAGCTGCAGCTTCTGGGCCAACCTACTCCTGGGCCGCTGTTCATGTATTGCGCGGACCTCTGCTGGATAGAATAGATACCTAGGATACTCGCCAAGTCCCGCGCTAACAATCTTTCAGGGGTTAGATTCTATATTATGATGGGCTGCGAATCCGAGGAAGGTAAAGGGCCCGCCATCGTGGCTGAAATTCAGCAGCTTCTCGATTGGTATCTGCATAATCGCCAGCTTCATCTGGAGCACAACACCTCCGGCGAGTCCTCACAATAACACTCTCCTGCTAGGTATTTAATGTACAGAGAGCCGTCTGGTCCTGCTCGAAATACAGCCCGCGGTCTAATAGGTACATTCAGTCCCAGGAGGGACGCAAGACCCGGAGAAATGAAGCGGGGGAACCATCAATGTCGGCCGACCGGCATGGTCAGGAGGGAGACAGGAGGGATAGGTGAAACATGATATTTATGGGACGGAAGGGAAACACGACGTTGCAGCCGGGAATCGCCAATCACCAGTAGCCGATAGGGCAAGGCCCGGCAGTATCATCTCAAGTCATCGATACTATCGTAGTTCAGGGCCGGGGGGTTATGCAACTCGTAGAGCCATGCCTCTATGATTGAGCGCGGGCCAAAGAGGTCTTGGACGTTCAAAAAATGTTCCAAAGAAGTTAAGTACCATGATCCTGAGCCGAAGAAATGGCGCTTCATGCGGAGGTTGAAGTGCTTGCGTGATAAAAACTCGAAAAATCGTAATGCAGGGGGTGGTAACGGCCACTCGTTTCGCCGGTTACCTTGTCCAGAGTACCTACGCATATTACCAAGAATCCAACGGACGTCTGTATGCCATGGCGCTGCGGGAGATGCCGTGTCATTGGTGTCTAGAACTTTGGCGTTGTTTGCGAGCCGCGGGGGGAGCGGCTCCGTGACAAGGTAAAACTGTTTTGCATCGGCCACTTTCTCGGGCATGGGGACTTTCTCTGGGCGGAAAACTCCAAACAAGACTACGGCAATCTCCCTTGTCCGTCCGGCAAATGCTGGCGCAGTGGGATCACTCTCCGAACCCTGACCGGTCAGACAAGCAATGTATTGCCGGAAGTACTTGTTGATAACATGCTCGTAGGCTACGTGGACAGTATTGACTTCTTGCAATTTCCCGAGGTCCTTTGGTGTGAGATGGCCGCAGTCGAGGCGGGGAATGAATCGACTGGACAGCTGGACTGGAACGAAGGTTTTCTCCGTGTCTTTGAGAAGCCACTCCGCCAAGCGCCCAAACACGGGTTCCCACGTCTCGAGGCCTGCTTCAAGGTTGTAAATGGGGAATTGCTCCAAGTACCGCACATCTTCGGGCATGAGGTTGTCATCGCAACCAATGTTATGTATACGATTGAGAAACCCTGAGGGGCCCTTAGATCCGGCGAGAAAGAACGGTTCGATATACGCCGAGGATAGTGCCGCACCGCATAGCAACATCCTGTACATTGCCCGGTGGAATTGCGTGCGCTGAGCTGCAATATCTGTTTCGGGGTTGAAGTTCTGGGAATCAATCAAGAGCATATCTTTCTTGTAATCCCAATTGAGGTACATCTCTTCAACACACAAGACCAAATGCCGAAGATCCAGGACACGCCGGAGGTCTTGTAGGTCGGGTCTTCGCGCATTCCCCTCGAGTTCGGAGAGAGGAAATGGGACCGGAGGAAGCCTGTTGGCTAGGGAAGCATCACAAACCAGGGCAGTAGCTCTAGCCTACGTCTCATTAGCTCGAGTCATGGTTCCACGTGGGTAGCCTCCAACCATACCGCCACAAGAGCCTGGTCGAATCCGAGTATCTCGGTCCTTGCCAGTGGCCAGATAATGCTGGTTGAGTTGGTGCACCAAATAGAGTGGAGGTATTGGCACGCCGCAGCCAGCGCGAAGACGTCCCGGAAAGAGTCGCAATCCTGAAATATGAGAACAATAATCTCCGGGGCACCAAAGATGCGGTCCATGGCTTGGGGAAGTCAGCCTATTCTCGGTGATCGCGAAGGAATAGAAGCTGAAAAGACGGAGGTTGCGAACTGAGAGGGCGTAGGAGATATATATGCAACTGATTGCCGCGGGCATGAATTCTCAACCAGCAACGTGCCATTCAGTCCCGCTGGCCGGAACGTCGAGAGACTGATCAGTCGACGGCGCGAAACTTTCACACTAGCGTCGCAACACTACAATTCAACCCCTGAAAGTCGGCTAGCATGTGACTTGGTGAGTATCTAGCATGGGCTTGTGCAATACACAAACAGCTGGAAGCTGTTTACCACGGGCTAAGCCAGAACATTTAGGTCTTAATTCTAGCCTTTGAGGCCTGGAATTTTCCTGCAAAGGCCGAAAGGTCCCATGATGGGGTCCTCGAAAAGAAAAGAAACCCCCCCCCGGAATTCCGGGGAGGTAGGTTGGCCCATTTTCGTATGTAGGTAGCCAAGCCGTGTAGTACCGCGTGAGCAACTTTGAGGGTTAGGCAGCGAACTTGGGACACCCCTGAAAGAACTCCGGCCGCAAACCTTTGTCTTGAGCGGCGCCGTACCATCTAGCAGGTGCGATGGCGCCCTAGAGTGCCCCACAGCACAGCAAAGACTCCCGTCACCTAGAGGGATCGGCAAATGTCCTTCCCAAACCAGAAGGCGCGATAGCGATAGCGTTGTTTCAATGTGCTCTCAGCAAGCGGAGATTCCCTGTCTTGATCCCAGCCAGCCCAGAGACACCTTCGACTCCTCTCTTTCCATTGAACAGAGAACGAATATGTTTTGCTGTTTCGATATCGCTGCCATTTTGACTTCATTTCCAGATGTGGCCGATGGGTCCTTGCATTCACACCGAGAGCGGGAACACCTCCAACTTGCGGGCTCGCTATCGGCTGAGCAGTCTGGTCGAGAAAGACACCGCCCAGCCCGAATGCAGACTCCGAATGACCTCGAACGCGTGGGACACCTGTAAGGACTTTATTTCACGCTACAAGCTCTGCAAGGAGACCGACGGACAGATGATGACAACCCGATAACTGCATAATCACCCTACATCTCGCGGTGACAGCATCTATGTAGAACTCTGCCGAGTTCTCATTACATGTAACTCAAACCGCACAACACATTCTACTGTTTGGGAATGTTCCTACTGTAACTACAATACACTCTCCAGCTACAGACAGCGGCCACACATCGCGGCCTATGGGGATGCTTCACGGCACATACACATTGCTGTGTCTAGACAGTCCCTCTCATGCGGTGGGTTACTGCTGTAGGAGAGCTGAGTGTTGACCTTGGCCTTTCCAATGAAAGCAAAGTTGCACTGCACATACTCACCAGCGCGTCAAGGTGGTCGACCCCAAGCTTGGTATTCAGAGTCTCCATCACCTACGCCGGCTTCTCGGCATCCTCCCACCGGCCCAGTTTCCCGTACATCACCGTGCCAGGGCGATTGGCCGCAGGTGCTTCATCACTTCTATAACCTCTCCCTCCAGCTCTCAACCTCCAGCTATCACGACTTAAAGGCACCAGGACAGGATTTTGATGTCCTAGCTAGAGCCGCTTCATCGTGCTATTCCAGCCTCTCCTCGCGAGCCTTCCGCGTGGGACGGCATCCGCGGCCGTTGCGAAGCGATTTCTATAACACCTGCGAGTTGGCATGATGGGATGTCAGGCTGCCCTACAGCGGGTCCCAGGGGACTCGGCGGCCAGCTTGTCGATCGCCTCGGGCCGATAAGAGCCACTCGGAGCGCTGGCTCGGCAAATCGCTTGTCGATCCCGGTCGGGAATGCCTCCGTGGTCAATAAAATCGCGGTCGCGCGGGAAGGGAATGGTTGCGAATCGTTACCGCAGCTTTGACTCGGGGTTGCGGGATCGGACAGGCGCTCGCGCAGATAACCGGTTTTAGAAAGCTAAAACTACAGTGTAAATACAAGGAATTGACGAATCATTAGTTTATATAAAATGGCTGACGGAGTTCGGCCTGAACTAAAGTAGCTTAAGTATGGCTAAAAATTGCACCGCCGTCCGTTCGTTCGGCGATTCGTTCGACGACACTTGACAGTAGTCCGCGCTACGCTCCAGCTACTATCTAGCACTACTCTTCGCTCTGACGGTACCACCTGCCGGCAGTCCCTGCGCCCGTTCCGACCGCGTTTCGCCTCACCTTCGACATCCCCAATGTGCCGCATTTCGCTATTGTGACACCGAGCTGCTATTATCAGCTGCACTCGCCACTAGCTTCCTTTGGTAATAGATTATGGATGGGGATGCCACAAGCATCTTAAAAGTGCTCGAATATTGCTGCTGTATTGCTGTTCGGTTGCACTGGGAATGTTGTGAGTGAACTTTAGCTCATCTGCCTTTGTACCTACATTACCGCTGACACTCTTGGCTGTTGTCTTGGTAATAGAATCGATAAGTACGGTAAGACGATGTGTCGAGAGATCGCCGGTGATGGTGACCAGGTCAAGCTTACCGTTGTTGTTGCCGAAGATGCCGTCGGCGGAGAGCGACACGCACGAGAGGTTCGAGGCTGAACGGTTGTACTCGCTCTCGACCTGTCAGAGCAGCAACCAAGGCAACATGTTGTCAGATGAAAGGCATCGAAGCAACTAGAACGCGCTTGAATAAGGTAATAACTATATACATGTAGTGACTCGCCCTCCCAGACCCTTCCTGTGGCACGTTATGAGAAGAAATACATAAGAGGATGACACAGAGCAAGTGAAGCAAAAGACGAACGTGCATTTACCTAGGAATCGGAATTACTCTTCGTCCTCATGTCAAACAGCTTGCGGAGGTTATTTTTGCTCCTAAGCGTTGAGGGATGCTCCTTGCCCAAGACCTTCTCCCTTAGCTGTAGCGCCTGCCGATGTATCTGCTCTGCCTCCTTGTACTTCCCATGGCTTCCAAGTACAACCGCAAGGTTGTTCATGCTGGTAAGCGTATCGGGATGCTCCTTGCCTAAGACCTTTTCCCTTAGCTGTAGCGCCTGCTGATGTATCTGCTTAGCCTTTTCGTATTTCTTTTGTTTACTAAGTATAAGCGCAAGGTTGCTTTTACTCCCAAGCGTATCGGGATGCTCCTTGCCCAAGACCTTTTCTATTAGCTGTAGCGCCTGCCGATATATCTGCTCGGCCTCTTCGTACTTCCCCTGGCTTCCAAGTACAACCGCAAGGTTGTTTATACTACTAAGCGTATCGGGATGCTCCTTGCCCAAGACCTTCTCCCTTAGCTGTAGCGCCTGTTGATACATCTGCTCGGCCTCCTCGTACTTCCCCTGGCTTCCAAGTACAACCGCAAGGTTGTTCATGCTGGTAAGCGTATTGGGATGCTCCTTGCCCAAGACCTTCTCCCTTAGCTGTAGCGCCTGCCGATACATCTGCTCGGCCTCCTTATACTTCCCCTGGCTATTAAGTATAAGCGCAAGGTTGTTTTTACTCTGAAGCGTATCGGGATGCTCCTTGCCTAAGACCTTTTCCCTTAGCTGTAGCACCTGCCGATGTATCTGCTCGGCCTCCTCGTACTTCCCCTGGCTTCCAAGTACAAACGTAAGGTTGTTTATACTACTAAGCGTATCGGGATGCTCCTTGCCCAAGACCTTCTCCAGTAGCTGCAGCGCCTGCCGAGCTATCTGCTCGGCCTCCGCGTACTTCCCTAAATTGTGGAAACACCCACCCACTTTCACCCAAAGATATGCCGTCGCCTTATTGTTATCTCTACCCTTCCGCAACCCAAGAGCGTGTTGGGTATGCGGAAGATAACTCATCCATTCCTCTCTATTATTATGTTCCGGGACCGGAAACGCACCATTAAGCCGTTGTAACACTTTTGCGGCCCATTCTTCTTGTTTCCCATCACGAGCTAACCAGCTTAGCATCGATATTTGAACGAGCCGATGGATGTCATAAGTATCAGACTTATTCCGCTGGGATATAAACGCATATGCCTTCAGGATCCCGAGTGCGTCAACAGTCTCTAGCCTCCCGGCTGGCGGCAGTAGAGATTGCGGAATATCCTTCCCAGCCAGGAAGCACATAAATTTAAGGTAGTCAGCAGCCAGCGGGTCGTGATCTGAGATATGCCGGAATGACACCAGCCAGGTTTTGGCGATAGGATTCTGAATGTTCTTATATCGGTGTCGGTCCTCAAAGTCCCTGCTTAGCAGCTTGATCATATCCTCATCACTGGAGTTACACAGCTCAAGGTATTGCGTAGTCGAGATCTGATTCTTGGCCATACAAGCAGACGCCTGTCGTAGCGCCAGAGGGAGGTTGGCAAGAAACTCCACCAGTGCTTCGTTGCTTCTTGTGTCGTTCATCTGATCACCCTTCAAGTTTTTCCGTAACAGCTTGAGGGCCTCGTCTCTATTCATTTCTTCAACTGAGATGCGGCCTTCTGACTCGGCGAGTTTTACTCCAAGTTGATGATTTCGCGTTGTGAACAAAAGGGATCCTTTCCGGCTGAATGGAAGATAGTCAGCAAGAGCAGGGTCCTTGAAGAGTAGATCTGTATCATCGGCGTTATCGATAATCAAAATCCAGCTGCCCGCACTCTCGCGGCTCAAGGCGGCCTTGACAAGCCCCTTGACGTCTGCGTCCGCTTCGTCGATTCCCGGAATCTTGAGCTGCTGGCCAATGGCGCGGTATGCATTCTCGAAAGTGGTGGCATCAACAGCGGGGACCCAAAAGACCGAGCAGTCCGGGTGCGCGTCGCCGATGCGAAAAGCGGCTTCGAGCGCGATCTGAGTCTTTCCAACCCCTCCTAGACCTTCAATGACAGTCCGCTGGCAGTCATGTTCGCCTCCACCAGGAAATATTCTCGCAAGGAGATCAGTGAGAATTGCTTCGCGGCCCACGAAGCCCTTGTTACGTCCGAAGGGGACGAGCCAGTTCCCCTTAACAGCGGCTTCACCAAGTTAGCGGGACTCCGGCTAGGCTAGCCCGCTCAAGATTAGCTTACAATCCGTCCTGCGTGTCAGGACAGCCGATGCGTTTCCAGCGAGCTGGCTGACGGCATCTTTAACGAGTTTGAAGTTGGGGCATTCTGGGCCCCGGAACTTGTTCATGTGAGAGTGGGTCGCATTCAAGCCTTGGCGAGGGAAACCATGCAGGGAGGCCGAAAGCTCCGTCACAAGCTATCCACGTCAGCTGCATCATTAGCGGGGATGAAATTAACGTACGATCTTGTGTGTCACGACAGTAGACAGCTTCTTCGCCCAGCCCCGGGATAGAATGCATCTTAGCATCTCTGTCTTCCTGGTCTCGAAAAAGCAACTCAGGGGTAGTCGTACCGCCTCGGCGTTGGCGATCTCGGTGAACTTCTGAACGCGCTGGCGAACGAAGTCGTGTCTTTGCTCGAGGTCTTGTATGAGCTGTTCGGAGGCCTGCTCTCCCATAATGCCGGCAACAAGCACATGCCACCGGGCTTGCTTCGCGGCATCGCTACCGTGGAACGGAGTGGCGAGAAACACAATACCAACAGTGGAAAGCAGGATATGTCTGTAGGGGCTGCCTTCCTGCGCCGCTCGATTGATCGCCTGGGACGTTAACTGCTGCCCGCCGTCCATGTATCCAGGCACATACCTCGGCCAGGATAAGCCCTCCAAAACAAGAAGCGACAAATATGATTGGTCGCGTTTGCGAATCGCGACCTTCGGCGACAAGACCGAGCAGCGTGTCGGCATGGCCAAGCAGCGTTTGCACGGGCGCATCGGCGAAGTAGTTGGCATTCCAGTCGTAGGTGAATATGCGGGCTTTTGGTAGCGCTGCCGGCAGCATGTCGCGGTCCGACAGCCAGTTCACAACCCCAACCCCGTCTTTCTTCTTGAACTCCCATGTCCACGGCGACTCGGTGCTGAGGCCGTGGATTGCGATGATGCTGTCCGGTTAGTCGTGCCTCTAAGCGTCAGACAGGGTCGAACGTACTCGATCGTCGTGTCGTCGGGAGCGCTGCCGACTGGGGCGACCCGGCAGAGTCCCCTGGAAGCCTAAGGACAGAATGGTGGCAGTTAGCGTTCGGTGCCCGCGTTCCATATGGAGAGGGATCGCACCTCCACCGCGGCAGTCCCACGAACATTTCGAGAAGCGGGGCTCATCGACCCCACTTACGCATCGGCCAAGCAAGGGTCCGGTTCGATCGCGGCGCAAGCTGTATTAAGCCCGCTGTCAAGGCGAAAGGATATGGAGAGGAGTGGCTAGATCAAGCGAAATCCAAGGGAAGCGCTTCGTGCCCTTGGTCTGCGATGCTGGAGGGGAAGACGTTGACATCAATCGTTGTCGTGGACGCCAATACCTAGCGCCCGAAGCGCCACGAACGACCATATCCAATCACCTCGACCCACTTTCGGACAGCAAAGTCGGCCGCAGCCAACAGTGTCCCACGTTGCACGTGCGATGCGGCTGGAAAGTCAGCGCCCAACAACTGTAAACGATTAAAGTGTCAAGTTGCGTCTATAAACGAGAACCCTCGTCTCCCGACGCTCTTAAGCGGATTAAGACGAACGGTGGAGAAACTGAAACGGGAGAGCTAAGTATGGTAACGGGATCAAGCATCTCCCGCGGTCACGGGTGGTAGGTTGGGCCAACAGAGTGCGCAAGGTGTACCCTCCAGCTCCGGAAAGCGGGTCGACGTATGGGCCGGGCCGATCACGACAGCCCCATCGCTCCTACGGGCGTCCCGTATGCTCCCGCGACATCCACCGGTCTGCAGTACGCTACTCCCGCCACCGCCGTACAAGTGCTCGTACTTCCCGACAATAATATACATAGCTTAAAACCGAGGGTGTTGGGGAAGCGACATGAGAAAGGCATCGCAGATGGGTTGCCCGCTACCTCTCGCTGCTACAAAACTACTCGAAAGCGTATCTTCGGTGAACTCTTCGACGAGATATCCGGCCTTCTTTGCGGAGGAACTGTCTCTTGGCAACCTAGCCGGCGTGCTGAAGCATCTCCGGTTTGCTGGCGCAGAGCGTCCCGCCACCCCACTGCACTTTCATATCGCCATCGGCCGCGAGATCGTCACCGCCGACCGGATGGACCAGCACCTGCTCTGGACCGAGGCAGACTCCTCGTCAAACCCCCAGGCTTTCTTCTTGACCCGGCCTTTGTCGCAGCAACTTGCAGTGTCCTGGCGGCTGCGCATGACAGAAGAATGGCTAGGCTGAAAGTACAGGTTATATAGGCGATTAAGACAGAGCCTCCGGCCAATGGCACGCTGGCCCCAACGTGGTGTTGACGTACATGAAGCAGAGCCGAGAAACAGGGCGTTAGGTAATAGGGACTCGAGCCTGGGTTCGATCACCTTTGACACACGGCCGTGCGGAGAAAGTTTGAACATCGAAATCATGGACACTCATTTCGGTCTCTACTGTAATGCGGAGTCCTACTACGGAAACAGCTGTTCGGCACCTGACTGCTTTCTTTTCCTCTTCCTTCTCCGCGCTCCCACGACGGTTGACCTGCACGAATTCCCCTGAACACCATACCATTGGATAGGCACAAAACCTCAAACCGCAGCCGATAGCGAGACAGGGTGGACGCTCCCTAACCCGGCCGAGGAGCGAGAAGTGGCCCAAGGCAATCCCTGTTGACGGTTCGATGCTACTGGTGCTGAAGAGCGTCGGCGGTTGCCCGTTCTCCCAGGTCTACATCACCAAAACGTTCCATGACAAGAGAATTCAGGTTGATTCCCTCCCAGTATCGGTCACAGCTGATGTCTACTGTCTATTTGCTTACTACAGGGTCTTCGCTCCTCCTTCTCCTCCTTCTCCTCTTGCCCTTCTATTTCAGATAAGTTATTAACCGCCTTAGGTACCTAGGTAGGTATGCCATCAGGAAATCTGAGCATCGACTCCCCAATTGATGCCATCCCAACGGCTCCTCAGCTCCCCACTGCATCTCGAAAAACCCCAGGCGGCTCTAGTATGGCAAGCGAGCCGTCGCAATGGGGTAACGTTTGGCTACCTACTTAAGTACACTTCAACTGATTATCTAGAGATCTTGAGCAGACGGCATCGTCAGCGGGAGAAAGTCGAGGAACGGCACGCATAGTATTGTCGGCGCGTGGGTACGTTACTCACTGGTGCGGTTGCTCTGGGAGGCGCAATGACTGCAGCGGCCCCGAATATTGACGTCGTAGACTTGGACATGGTTGGCTGGGTGATAACACAAAATGCGCTTGCCAGTGTCTGGGTGTCTGGTACCCCCGCACACATGGTGCCAAGGGTTGCCAGTGACGTGACCACATTCCCAGTAGAAGGCATAATTGCCACAGGTGCAGTCGTGTTTCGGAAAGCGGCGTTTCACCCGAGCCCACAGATTGAGCCGAGCGTTAATCTCTGACCAGAAGATGGTGTGAACCATTGCGCTCGCACTCAGGGTTGCAAGAGCCTAAGGGAGGTAAAAAGTTGAAGATAGCAGATGAGAAGGCGTGACGGATAGCGGTTCAAATGTCAAGCGGCTGGGTTGGGTTGATGTACCTAGGTAAGAATAGTGTTGCTGAGCATCGGTTGATTGCCGGGTAGGACAATACCTATTTAATAGACCCAAGACAGTGCCTAGACTTTCCCTCTGGGTTCGGACTCGCCGAGCTACACAGAGGCACCTCAGACGTGCTCAATTTGTGGTATTCTGATACATCAGAGAACCGCCGCAGAAACACCCTTGTGTCTGGCCCCTGCTGGACCTTAGGGTCCCTCAGATACAAACATTTCTTTCTGCCTCATGCAGTTGGTGCGACTGCTCGGCACGCTAGCTATTGGCTTGTTGAGTGTGATTGGGCGCCTTGCAAACAGTTTGTGTGGCTATGGAGAAGCCCGGAGCTAGGCCCACAAAGGCTTTCTTTGTCCAGTACCAGGTAACGCGACTTGCTATGGAACACTGGCTTCGGGCCCGCAAAGACTTGTATTCTTTGTCCAGTACTAGGTAGCGACTTGCTATGGAACGGATTTAACAAGGGCAGCTTGCACATAAAGGAAGACGATCTTGTTTTCACCTCCCTCCCCCCTTCCCCGGCCTTTACTTTCCTCCTTCATCATTCTGCTATCCCCGTCTTGTCAATCACAGCAATACTGGCCTAGAGGCAGCGAGAATCATGTCGCACAGATTGGCCGGCTGCTCCAGCCTTGACGGGGATTTTTTTGGGTTCGTATACGAAAACGAGGGCTGGGGCCATTCTGGCGATGCAGGTATACTCTCGGACGATGGTTATCGCTGGCCACCCAAGTACCAACCTGGGGCTTGGTACGACAGCGACACGTATCGCGCCATCAGCCTCGTGCACAGGAACGGCAAACCCATACCTGGCTTCAACAGCGAGGACGAAATCATGGCCTGGAGCGTCGAGCACGACAAGCGCGTCTGGGACCTAGACGGCGTGTTCCCCGAGCTCCAGGAGGCAACGAGACTTCTTCGCCGCGTCATTGCCGACCTCGCACCCGATGTGACAGCTGTGTCTCTGAGCTTGTCGGGTCGCGTGGCGTGGACATCGACATTCGCAAACTATGTGTTTGAGGGACCATCAACTTATTACCCTTCGGTGGCCGAGTACCAGTTCCCCCCGTCCTGTCCCCCGCTCCCCGTGGTCACGCGCGCAGAGCTCACTGTGCTTGATCGTCTGTCGTGGGGCGTGGACAAGGTCTGCAGCGACACGACTGACCTAGCCGTCTTCAAGTACAACCCCTTTGTAATGAGGGTCGGCGGCGACGCCTGGGATGAGCTGCAGATTATTTACCGGCTCCCGCGCAACCACGCCAACATACTGACCCCCAACGCCCTGGTCGTCGAAGAACTCACCGGGCTTGGCGTTGTCGGCTTCACCACGCCCTTCATCCCAACACCGACGCTGAGTCGCCAATCATGTTTCAAGCTCGCGTGGCTCCGGCAGCTCATGTCGCTCATTGACGAGCTTCACTTTGACTACGGCATCCACCACTGCGACATTGCTGACCGAAATGTCTTTGTGCACCCCGACAAGCCGGATGAGATCATCCTCTTTGACTTTAACTTTTCCCATGAAGCCAGCAGCTCGTATGCCGACGACGACGACGACGACGACGACCCGCGCGATGACATCAAGGGTCTCATAATCCTCACCTACACCCTCATCACGCGCGATCCCGAGTACAAGCTATACTTTCTCCCTAGCGTGGACGAGCAAAAGGTCCTCGCTGGCGCCCCAGGGTCGTGGGTCAAGCACCCGGAGGTCCAACTGGATGCCGACATCTCGGTCTACTACAACGAGGTCATGGAATGGGCGCGTAAGCGACGCGACGGGAGACAAACTCCCCCTTCTCCTCCTACCCATCCAATCCGCCCAGCCAACCGACCTGTCCCGCCCACGGACGTTGTCATGCTAGATGGCCTAGAAGTCGATCTGATTGGCCTCGGGTCCGTCATGAACCGAAGACGAGTTGGCCGTCCCGTACTCAACTGGCGGCGTCCACCTAGGCAGAAGCTAGACCCGTCCCGACCCATTTTGGCGACTGGTCGATATGCTGATGAGCAGGGGGAATATGACCGTACTAGGCCCGAGATTGCGGTGCCAGATCCCATGAGGGGGTTTCCTCAGCCGCCGGTTGTCTCGGGTCATGGCGAGGGGGATGAGGAGGAGGGGGATGAGGAGAAAAAGGGTGAGGTGGAAGAGGAAAAGGGTGAGACGGAGAAGAAAAAGGGCGAGGGGGAGGAAGATGATACAGAGGATGGCACCAAGAGAGCCCCGAAGCGCAAGAGGTCTGACGGGGATCCAGTGTCAGCGACACGGGCGCGCAGAGTCAAGGAAATACCGGAGCGGATGAATTAGCTACGGATTATTTGTTTGAGGGTAGGTATAAGGAGACTTTTTACGACATTCTTACGCGATTCGATAGGGCGATAGAAATAGTTTCTCTTGCAAGTTGTTTAATCTGTTCAAGTTATCCTGGGCGCCACTTTATAGTGTCTATCATCCCAACTTCATCCACCCATGGCGAGACATTGTCCGTGTAGTAAAGGCATTCCCGGGCTCTCTGCTGGCCTGCGTGTTTGTTGATAGGTATTCTGTCTCGCATACTTGGAGAGCGGTTCTCTGTTCATCTCATCTGGAATCTTTTGTCCAACTGTATTCTTTTACAGCGTAGTTTAGACCAGAATAACTGTCGTCTCTGGTATTGAAGGGTTTCGTTTAGATCCCGGAGGCGGATTGGATTATCACAGGAGCAGAGAAAAGACAAAGGTGAGAAAGCCACAGTTTACATCTGAAAGCCAAGGCAATGCACGGGTTTATCGTGATGGTGTTTAAAACCACTTTAATTAACTCTAGAATAAAGGCTGGTATCCTCCCCCAATCCCAATTCCAATTCCACCGGCTTCAACATCAAATATCCTCCCCCCATTACCCCAACGCACGTACCACTCACTATCAACCATCTCCCCCCCCCCCACACCGGTCCAAAATTCCATCCCGTCCCGTCCAGTCGCCCGGCTTTCAAATGGTCGTGACAACGACCTGGACTTTGATATACCGCCTTGTTTCGTCCGTGTACGCCCAAAACACGGAAACCGTCTGCCGGCCGTCCAGGATGGGGGACGGGGAAAAAAACCGCCCCTGCATGGACGCCTGCAGCGCGGCGATGGCCGCTGGCGTGTTGGCCACCGTGGTTGTGTACCCCACGATGGGGACTTGTGCGCCGGCGGCAGCGATGATGGCGGCGGGGTCGGGGACAGCGGCGGGGTCGGGAGCGGCGGCAGCAGGGTCGGCGGCGGCAGCGGGCGTGGCGGCGGCGGCAGGGGCGGCAGGGGCGGGGGGGGT
>Ga0247760_1000702_pt1 | contig 35215 bp, 29 predicted proteins | sample UWRJL171409R4_FD_179936 | JGI IMG/M metagenome (GOLD analysis project Ga0247760, IMG submission 179936) | Plant litter microbial communities from Arlington Agricultural Research Station in Wisconsin, United States - UWRJ-L171-409R-4 | ecosystem: Environmental > Terrestrial > Plant litter >... | reverse complement strand
CCATGTCCTGACAGTCGGGCGGACCAGGGCGGTTAAACGTCCCACCAAGTCTGGGTCCGACACCCAGCATGGGGGCATCTAATAGGCAGCCAACGACATCGCATGTCTTGCAGAAGGGTGTGCACACCTAATTTGGAATGATTTACAGAGCTTTGAACATGACAAGGTACCTAAGGTGGTACTCAAAGGGATCCAGCAAATGCTGTTGTGGCATTTATCCTCCCAATAAACTACCTACACAGTAATCGTATTCTATTGGTAGACTGGTATATTATAACACCACCCCTCCATTCTAAGGCATTCTGCTAGGCGTTTTCGAGCAACACCGCCTCGTTTGTGGGGTCATCACAGCCTGGCCTGCTTCAGGAAAACGCCACATTGAGGCAATGCTTGTTTCTGCCGCTCAGACAGCCCCGCTGCTGGCTGACGACGACAAGCGTTTCATTCCTGTCGCGAACTGCCGAAACTCCTCTTCCATTCCTTTCCTTTTTCTTCACCAGTCCCAGGTTTCTGCGTTTGCAACGGTCGCATCACTCAGCTGCTCCAGCCTTTTCTCCGCCGCTGTCATGTTCTCCGGCACAAATATTGCTGACGAAATCCCTCTCTCGTACCCTGGACAGGAGCATGATGCCATCCAACTCCCAACACCGCGACAGTTGCACATACAGGCTGTACGGGATCGCATTGGCTGGCGACCGCTTCCCCGTTGACTACCGTGGTCCGCGTCCCGCGAAGTTCCAGCGCCATCCCAAAATCGTCCAGCGGCACCGCAGAATCCTGCGAAGGATCTGCACCGCGTTTGTGCGGAAATGCAAGTGTCGGTGCGTCGGCGCCTGCTCCTTCCGTAAAGGAACATCTCGGACATCTTCCAACTGCAAGATGCGGTGAAGGCAGGAAATGTGACATACGTTGCAAAGGATGCAGGTCGGGTATAACTCAATAACTCCCATCACTAACACTCTTAACGATCACTTCAAAAAATAGCAAGAACCCAAAGTCTCAGACAGATCAGAGACCACAGACACGGACCCAAACCGTCGCCCTCGCTACCTAGTTACTTTCACCATGGTCACTGTCATCGCTTTCGCCCCACCGGCCATGTTAGCTCGGTCGTCGCCCAGACCGCCCACCTCTACGGCGCCAGCGAGGTCGTCCTTGCTATGCGCGACCCCTCCAAGCCCATTCCAGGCCTCACGCCCGCCATAGAAGCCGCCCGTAACTAGCCAAGCATAGATTCATGTCGAACTCGGTTCAACTACAGTCAAAGACGTCTTTGAGGAGCTGTGGGTCTTGAGCAAACGAGAGAAACTTGCGGACTGAACCGCCGGCCTTGTTATCTCGATCCCCAAAAGTTATCGTTTCCAAAATCTTCATATATCGCTGTACCTCCTCTGGTCCGTAGTCCTTAAGGACTCCCTGACACTTTTCCGTAACGCTGTGAAATAGGGGTGGGCACGTTGTGGTTGTGGTTATAGTTATTAGTTGGAGCTTACAGTTCTTAAATAACAAAAGCAGTATCGTTATATTGGGTGCTTTAAATGTCTTAAAGTACACTCTAGCGACACTAAAGGCTGCTTATATGTCCAGCTTAGTTATTAATTGCTTGGCGGACTACCTCGATCGAAGACTTCGCATCCAGTTTGTCTATAAGCTCTTTTCAGATTCTTCCTTAAACTCGGGATACAGGTTATACAGCTTAGCTTTGATAAGTTAGTTAAGAGAAACTATAATAGACTGCCCCTTATAATATACCTATCTCTGTGAAAGAAACTCTCCGTTATTGTAATCTTTATAATTAAGATAAAAGTTAAAGAATAAATTCATTCCCTTATTATATTTTACGGTTTAGCAATAAGTATGTAGTAACACTATATTGTAAGTAAACTAGCTATAGGGAAATTTCCTTATATTGACTACGTAGATCTTAACCTTATCTTCCTTATAGAGACGATAATAATATCTTAGATAGCGTACTGGATGATAAATAATAGAGAGCTGCTTTATAACATTAAATTATTGCTTTTATCTCCACCTTTCAAACATAACTTATTTAAATGCCTATGCAGTATCCTTATAGACACTTCTGTTAGCTTCAAAAGGATATCGACTTTACTGTTCAATTTATTAGAAATGCTCTCTATAAAAGCAATAATATCTTCATTACTCCGCTTAAAGCTCGCTTAGTTAAAGGTTCGGAAAAGGTATCGCGGAACGTCTATTAAACGGTATTGAGAAAGATAACTTACTAGAGGATAGAATAACATAAGCTTATTATAATATCTTTAAAGCACTTTAACCTAAAAGCCAATCTAGTTCTCCTTCTTCTTTTCTGTTCCTGCTCCTTTCTCTTAGCCTTAAGTCTATAGTTATAGTGAAAAGTATTGACATAAGCGTTATTAACTTCCAGACGATTCTTATTCTTATAATATTCTTTACTTTTAAAGTTAGGATTGTAAAGCGATTTAAAGTAAGTTTTATCTCAAGAGTCGGTATAGTTATTAAAGTTTAGAGTGCTAGATCTTTAAAGAGACTTGCTGTAATAACACTTTAATATCTTACGTAGGACGTTACCCTTATCGGTAATACTGCTAACGATATTTTAAGTAATGCCCTGTAAATAGGTATCGAAATGGAAGAGTAGTTTCTCTACTATCATCCCTAAACCAGCTAACAATTTAATTTATAATAGGATATAACAGTTGTTAAACTTCAGGAACCCACAGGGCTGTAGTATAACGGCTGTGGCTCAGAGGAAGAAGTGCAGTACTGGTCTAAGCTGTATTACAGTGCCGTAAGCACTGTAGGAAGCAAACAAAGGCCTGAATTACAGGGCAATGCCACTGTAAATAAGGGTATTGTAGCGAATATTAACGCTGGAAACAAGAGGATCCAAAAGGCAGTGCCTTATATAATGACTGGAATGGAGTGGAATTGCTTGCTTAGCTAGAATTAGATACAGGAGAGGAGAGGGCCTGCTATAAGCTGTGGGAGGCTCTGGAAGAATTCCAGAGCATTCTGTAAAGTGGAACTAATTAATATAATAGTGGAATAGTACTGTTCTGAACCATTCTACGTGGTTCTGTTGATGTAGTGGCTGACGTGGCTACTGTGATATTCTACACCTCCGCCGGGGTTTGTTTTGTTAGCTTAGTACATGCTCCACATTCTGACAAGGGCCCGGCAAATATCAGTATTTTATTGTACTACCCCCCAGCTTGGCAGTGGCTCTGGCAGTGGATTGAGGAGATCTGCAATTGTAAAGGGCATTTTTTCGCTGTGGGCGACTAGCTGCACTGTGGGATAGGTGCGTGGCATGTCGAAATTTAACTGGCAGGTATCTTGCTACAGAAACTGCTAGAACAATGACTTGGGTTATATTTTCCCGTATGCAGCTAGCCCAGATGACCAACCCTTGTTATCACCCCTGTAAGTCACTCGAGCTAACAAAACAAACCCCGGCGGAGGTGTAGTTGATTCTGTGGGGCAGTAGCCCTACTGGATTCAGGGGGTTCCACCCCCTTGAATTCCAGAAGGTTTGGAGTAGTCCAGGAGCCCCAAGGGGCCCTGGAGTGGGTTGGAATCTTCTGGAACCCTCTGGTGTTCCAGAAGATTCGGCTGGTGGTTTCGGGGTACGCAACTACATTACAGGGTACTCAGTGGCTAGAAAAATTAACAATAGTAATAATAATGCTTATTATAAAGCTAGTCTTATTAAAGTTATACAAATCTTCGTTAACGATATTGTATTTAACCTTAATATTATATATAAAGGTAAACTACTTATGAATAATCATTAGATCTTCACATTTAGCCCTCTAATAGTTATATTTACATATAAAACGCGTTTAAAGTTCTAACTAGCGCTTAACGAAGTTATAAGCCTATCGTACACCAATAGGGGGCGTATTGCGTTCGCGTAGCAATCGGTTAGCTATATCTTCCACGTAAGAAAGCCGGAGGTGGAATACGTGTGTATATAGCTTAATTATATACTGAATAATCGTTTTCTCTTCTAAATCCATAAGCTTACGTGAGTTAGCTGGTATATTACATCTTAAAGGCCGACCGGCACGTCAGTAGCGAAGTGTTGCTTCTGGAACATCATATACTTTAGAAATAGTTAGGATATTGGGATCTTAGCTATTTTCAGTTGCTCTAAGAGCTAAAAGCATCTGGGCTTGTTTTGAGGGGGTAGCTAATACTTGTTATAGTAGAATTGAGGATTAAAGGTAGAGGGGCCGCGTCGCGTAGAAATTTCGTCACTTGCTTATTTTCGTCGCTCGCTTATCATGCACGTTAACTACAGCTATAATGTAAATATAATCATTAACCTAGAGATGCGATGTTAGCTAGCTTTTTCTACTCTCACACTGCTACATCCACCTCGTCGGCCTTCAGGTATGCTAAAACTCCAGCCCAGCTTTTCCGTCCAGACTCACCTTATAATAGAGACAATCGTAAGCCATCTCTTTTATAATTTCCATTACCTGCCAACTTGTTGCTGAAAAAAAAAAACTCGGTACCTGAAAATACATCGCTACAGACATAGTTCTCTATTCAATCAAAGTTTCCCCATGTATCACCTTATTAAATCCAGTTATCTAACCCTCGTCAGCTAACACGGCTTTTATTCGCACTATTATAAAATCCACCATTGTATTAATGCTCAATTGCGATATTCGTGCCTAGTCAGCTAAAACAAGCTCCTTTAAACCAAGGCTTATAATACTAGCATTTATACAAACGTACTACTTTACTACCCTCTAGCAATTCTCAATTGGCAATAGGTTTAGAGAGCCACGGGTGTTAAAGTATGCTTTAAACCATGCTCTTCCTTCTAGGCCTTTGCAATATTAGTAGTATATTATCCTGTTCCATACCCCGAATCCCTATCTTCTTTAAACACAAAATGTTAACCTGTATTAAGCCAAGGCTAAACTACCCCTTTGAGGATCTCATCGCGATAAATCTGCATACTCATCTTACCGTTTATGTTCATAGAGACCTTATAGAAATACAATTTGGACTTGAAGTTATACCCAACAGCAGCTCAGACGGGATATCGCATAACCGAAACTAATTTATCATCTAGCTCTTAGTAATAGATACAGTCAGGGTAAAGCCTTTACCTGGCTTCTGAATAATTCGAATCATACCTTTGTAAGAGATAGTAAAATGGCATTCGTCTGACTCCAGAATATCACGCCAATTCTCTAGGTTTAAGCAGGAAGATAATACGCGCTTAATATCTTATATCCTTCTTTTAGCATTAGAAGGTAAAACCCAGCTTTTCTCACAGGCGATACATTTCCTATAATGAAAGGTACACGTTACTCTTTTAACGGTTTAAAGACTAGCCTTAATACCGGCTTCGTAGGCAAGGGTTTGCTAGCTAAGCTATGTGGCTCTAAAACTGTATTTTTAAAAGATTTCTTCTATACTTTATATGTCGGCTAGAGATATAATAGGCTTTCTAACCATCGTCTCAATAATAGAGTGCCTTTGATCAAAGCCGTTGTAAAGGATTACCCACCCTCTGGTTTTTCCGATATAGAGGCCTTGAAATACATCTGATTTAAAAAATGGAGCCTTATGGTCCTTAAGATAAGCCATAATACCAAGGAGCCAGCATTTAAAAGGTGTAAGAAAGTGAAGAGGCATTGTGAATGGCTTTAATTTTCAAGCCCTGAGAAGAGAAGAGGTTAGAGAGTGTTAGTGGTGGTAGTAGTGTTATAAAATTGCTAGTGCGCAAGCCATATCACCCCATCTGCTCTAATATTGAGGCTGCATTTTCTTGACCACAGGTTGCCTGCTAGACAAATGCTAAAGTGGATAGCAGCTTATTTTCCAGATATATAACTTCTATGTAATTACTAGCCTCGTTAATCACAAACACTAAAACATGCTCTAGCTTTATATACAGCCTTGTAAAATACAGTAATTAATCTACAAACTAGTTAATTATCTTCTATATATAATACGTATGTGGTTTAACTTCTTTCCAGAGTGGAATCTTCCTTCTTACGTTGCCTTAAAGAAAGAAAAGAAAGGTTAAGAGGAAGAATTTAAGATTAAAAAAGCTACTTATCCGAGATTACGCTTTTTACAAGGAATCGTTATCCCAGAGTTCCTTGGCAAACTTAGGTGTGATAACACTAGAGTGCTACTATTATCAGATATTAGTGATATGTTTCTGGCTACACCTGAGGGAGCTCTGCTCGAGGTTACAGCATCACAGAAGCGAATCTTGGTATCACCTGCGCCTGCATCGTCACCCTGCGGCTACTCAAATAGAGATATTGATAACGCGCTAGTTTTACCAGTAAAAACCCCGGGCCAGAATTGCGCGAGCGCTGGATGATACCGCTCTATCTTCCACACAGTAGCAATTAGGCCGTCAAGATGAGGGCTGACAAGAAGCGGGGAAAGTCCAACGTGGCAAGCTCCTACTCGCTGGCTGCTCCCTACCCACCTCTAAAATCTTTCCCTTCCCAACCTCCTCCCGTCGGCTTCGCGATCGCTGCCATCCACGTAAGCCCCAGCGCAACGTTTTTGCTAGGAAACGAACTTTGCCGCAAACATTTTTTCTGCGAACATGACGACGATAACGGTACCTTTGGTCCCACTGCTTGCTGAAGTCGATCGGGCCCTAGAGACAGCGACAACCGGACCACGACTGCGGCCCGCCCAGCTCTACGCCACCCTGCCACTCTTGACACCTCGGAACATCAGAGTGTTGGATATATCACCTACAAAAAACCGTGCAGAGCCTCTCTCTGGTACACTAAGGGTGGTCGACCTCGCGAACAGCCCACGTTTCACCGCCCTGTCGTATGTATGGGGAGATGGGGCACCTTCGCCAACTTCGTCAGCCATCGCTCCGACTTCGAGCATGTACACTCTGTTCTGCAACGAAGGGCTTCAAACCCTGCTCACACGCAATTGTTGGGAGGCTCTGGTTTCTCTCCGGCATATTTCAGGGAAGAAACGTGGGCTCACCGTCTGGGTGGATGCCATCTGCATCAACCAGCAAGACGACATGGAAAAGATGATGCAGCTCCCGCTTATGGAAGAGATATACACCTTCGCCGAAACAACCTGGATATGGTTAGGCAGCGGAAGCGACGACACATCCTGTATCTTGAGCTGCTTTCGGCGATTCAATTTAGCTTCAGGTCTACCCTCGGTTCCAGGGTACCCCTGGCTTCGGGGAGCCAAGCGACTTCCTGTCTGGAATGAAGTAAGGCGGTTTTTGCGTGACAACATCCTATGGACATACTTCTGGCAATTTAAAGTGGATTCATGGGCAAAATCGTACTTATCAACTCCAGGATTCAAGACACAACTGGCGGAACGCGTCGACATTTTGGCCTCTCTTTTGGGTGGCAGCTGGATGGAGAGGGCGTGGACATTCCAAGAAATCCTTCTTGCATCAAATCCAGTCATCGTTTGCGGCCAGGACGCAGTTGACTGGGTTACCTGGCAAAGAGGGGTTCACCTTTCCCTACTTATCGGCCAGAATCCTACGGATCTTCTGTGGTTTGACCTACGCTCAGCTCTCCATAATTGGGTGGGCCGCAACAATGGTCTTCCTTATTGCACTTTTCATTCCATCCCTCCAGGTTCTGAACGTATCGGGACAAGGGCGGTTCCCTGGCTGCGGCTTTTCAAACTCTATGACACAACATTGAGGCCAATTCGTTGGAACGACAGGGAACTTCGCAACAGCCCTTCTTCCAGGGATGACGGCATGTGGACAGCCCAAACTTACATGAGAAAGGGCTGTTTTCACGCTAGGGCCATCACCTTTTCCCTGGTCATTATCGAAGTCGCCTTTATCATGTTCCAAGCATGGCTAATGTTCTGGGTGCGAGTATGGTCCGACATCCGGGGTAGTATTTGGGGGTTGTTTTTTCTCCTTTGGGGGACATTGGTTTCGGCCCCATTGGGAGTTATCTGGTGGCGACGTTGGGGGAGACATATCAGTGGGAAACCACACAAGAAACTCTTCAGTGGGAAGGTAAAGGAGGAGGAGACTTTCGGGATTCCTGAACTCGGTTCGATTGAACTGACTCCAGCCGAAATCTATGAACAATGGAGGGCTGCGCGTCAGACGGGTATATCCTTATCACCAAAGCTGGGTCACACAGCGCCGCTCGGATCGATATATCAGGCCGGTGTCTTGGAGGCACTCCGGGAGCGCCGAGCAACTGTTGCCCACGATAAGGTATTTTCACTATACGGCGTCATGAAGAGAATGGGAATTCAGCCTCCAACACCCGACTACTCTGAGTCTGTCGGAGATGTCTACCATCGAGTCCTACTGACGCTAATCCAGTGGAACCCATCGCTGAGCGTCCTGTTACTGGACACTGGCCTGGGTACACAACTTGCTGGGGTTCCATCCTGGGTGCCTGACTGGACAACTGCCGCTGAGCGGTCGTGGATACCGAGGACATACATCTACGGCTCAATCACTGATAACAGACCATTTGGGAGAACACTCATCCCCACGCCAACACCAATGGCCGTCCTTTCTCCATGCAAAAGGCGGCTAACCCTCCGCGGGGCAGTTGTTGGGAAAGTGACGGAAGTCTTTGGGGCCTTCGAAAAAATCAACATCGGCGACTCTGACTTACAGAACTTTGGCGTCGACAACACCCCCCTGTGGCATGCAATGTACGTTATATCGCAGTGGCTTATGTGGGTCAGGGTGGCCGCGCCTCTTTTGGAGACATACGAAACTATGCCAGCTGCCGTTGCCGCTGTACTGTCCGGGGGCACCGAACTTCTTCACTTGAAAGACGGAGCTGGAAACGGGGCCTATCGAGACGCTTTCAATCTGTGGTATCAGGCAATGCTTAAATCCCAGAAATTGGCCTACTTGCAAACCCAAGAAGAGGGTGGGGGACTGGCTTCGAACTCATTGTCGTACTCGGCCCTTGACGTTTTATATACACTGGATACCTTCACGAAATTTCTACGACGAGAACTCCTGAGCCAGCAGAAAGCCCTCCGGTTCGCTTTCGATTGCGTCAATCAACTTGCTGGAAAAAGAGGTCTGTTCTATTCAGTTCAAGGACATATAGGGACTGGACCCGTGAATGCGGTAAAGGGAGATAATATCGTGGTCCTTCATGGACCGACAATGGCTATGATAACACGTACCGAGGCAGAGGGACGCCATGTAGTGGTTGGGCCAGCATACGTCCCGGGGTTAACGTTTATGAATGAGCACCGCGATAAATCGAGGAGGTACACCTGGGAGGACATCACTCTTGTGTGAAATATTTTTTCCTCGGTATTCTAGGATAGACGAAAGCCACAACCGACAAACTTCCTCCGTAAGTCGCGGCTGCTGTCAGTAGAGGTCTCAGAACTAAGTTTTCGCATCCACGGTTGGCAACGGATTTTTCCGGGACGAGATGAGATGCGTGACACCAGGTGAAGTATCTTCCAGCTCTCGCCTTTTGAACGGTGCATCAGCTGGGAGACTGTCTGGTAGACTCGGGGTGGACTATGACGTCGTGATGTCGAACGACTTCCAACCTCGGATATGAATGGTGGGGAAGGTAGCTCGGGCTTGTAGCCCCTCATTGTAGCTCTGGCACATAACTCCAGGTTCGAAATCTCCTTCCGGGGGCTCCCGGTCAATGTCAATAAAGTCAAAGCCGGCATTGTCTTTACTCGCCTGAGGACCAAGTACCGCCCATGCACTCTGTGGAGCTGTGTTGCCAGAGCCCGTACCGAATAGCTGGTCTTCTGCCCAAACCCTGTCAGCAATAAGGAGGAGTGGAGTTATTGAAGGGTTGTCGAATCGATAGGGAACACAAGAGCTGCCGAAAGTCATTGGCTCGTCAAGATCAACTCAGACGTGGACGAGTCGGCGGCCCTAGTTGCTTCAGGCGCTTCTGGGTGCTCAGGTGTTTCAGACACTTCTAGCAAGACTCTCTTCTTTGCTGATGGCGATTGGATTATTCGAGATGGGATAAAGCTTCTCTGGCTTTCCTTCTGATTACCGCGCACGATGCGTATCGGTATATGATCATACGATGGTTCTTAGCCACAAGTCTGGACAAGTGACATCCCTACACTTCTCTTCTGATTAAAGGAAAAAGCATGTTAAATATATTTTTAATATCTTTAGTCAAGTGAAGCGCCTGGGAGCACAGTTTGATTTATATTACTCTATTTTTGTCACTGGTCTTATGATAACAAATACAACTTTACTACTGGAAAGTTAACAGCCTCTGTGATTAGACCATATAACTGTATAAGCTGCCGTAGAGGGGGAGCCGTGTACCTTCTCGTCCTGCTAGTAAATATAGCTATAAGCTGCAAGGGGGACGACGATCCTGTTGACAGGATGTAGATTATCGCCTTATCCTTAAGGCTCCATTGTCCTGGAAAAGGCAGGTAGCCTTCCACGTCACTGTTACGAGTATATAAGTCTGGCCTTGGACGCCGTTAAACTAGTCCGTTATGGAACAGGGCATAATCTTTCAACAAGTGCCCTAGTCCTAAGCGTAAACGCTGTCAGTAAGAATAAATACTACCTTACTAACTATCACTCTTAACTTAACTTTTTTAATTAAATACTGTATCGTGCTGTTAGCTGTTAGCTTTAGGATAAGCGTTGCAGAAATGGTTCTTATGGTCTTTATACTAGGTTATTTTAAAATCTTAAGATAGTAGGAGTCGCTCTTAGCTAAGGACTTAAAAACTACTTTTTTAATCTTAGAACTGCCCGGTATAGAAAAGAGCATCTTAAAGACGTTATAATAACAGTCTCTATACTTAAAACCTCTGCTTATATTATTAGTAAGAAGCGAAACAACACAAGTTATATCTAGTTTATAAGATACTATCCTAAGTCAATAGTAAGGGTAAAGTTAATGTTAAGCTAACAGAAGGTAACCTTACTACTTAAATCTAACACTGCTAAAACATACTGTTATATTCTAAAGATACATATCAAAGCCACGCTCTTGCATTACTAGTAATATAAAATTGCTGGCGTCGCTTCGTTCGTCATTCCGCGACGGCCCTTCGCTACGCTACGGGGCGCTCCATTCCTCACTTTCGCTCCTGGCAATTTTGGCGTGGGGTATTAAGCTTATTTAAATAAGTGCAGCGAACAAAGTGACAGAAACCTGTCCGGAGGCTAATACATCTATTTAAAGAGATAAAACAATAATTAAAAATAAATCCTACTTTTTAAAACTTTATTTTTTAAGATTTAAAGACTTTATTTTACACAGTATACAGGCTTTCTTTTACGGAGTTTACAGGCTTAATTTTACAATTTACAATTTACAGTTTTTTTTTCACTTTCACAAATGCAATTCGAACTGAGAACCTCTTTAATTAATATTATGCTATTTACCACTATACTATTTCTATTTCTATCTGTGAAAAACTAAAGGTTTTTTTTAACCTAACTAGGTGAATGAGAGTAATAATTTAATAATTTTCAATTATAAGCTTATATAATCAAATGATATGTTTTAATATGCATTATATGATGTAGAATCCGACTTTACATTATTTTCAGGGTTAGGGTTAATTAAAGGGAGATATTCAGGTTTAAAGTGAAAAAACCATGACTTTCACAGTTATTATTTTAGTTTATAATATAGAGAAAGGTAGTATTATACGTATATTTTAACTGTGATTCTTAATCTAAAGCCTGATTTGGAATACCTATTAAAACCAGAGAGATATTTAAGTTTATATTAATGTTATTATTAGCCGTGTAGTAAAAAGAGTTCCAGCTCTGTATTTTACGTAATGAATTGTATAGAAAACGTAATTATTACTTCTTAATATGCTAATTATTGACAGGTTATTATTATAATAACTAATATTATCTAACTTTAAATATTAATATCTTTCACAATTTAAGCAGTATGGTAAAACTGATTCCAGTTTTGGATTCTATGTAATAATTCATATAATAAACATAAGTAATAAAACTTATTATATTACATATTAACCAGTTATTAATTAAATTATTATTATTATAAGACTTTACACAGTAATATCTTTCTTATTATAAGCTTTATAGTAAAACGAATTCCAGTTCTGAATTCTAGGTAAAAATCTACATATAAAACTACCTTCTTTGATCAGATTTAGCCTTGTTTTTATTTCCGAATACCCATTTGTTTAATTTTTTTCAACGCTAATAACTCCTGAGCCATAACCATAACCCTGAATCTGACTTCAGATTTGGAATCCTGGTCACGTGACGTATCTGAAAACATATCATATCACGTGATTTGGGGCTCGAGTAGGGGCCCGAGCGGAAGGGCCCGAGCAGACCCACTTTTGATAATGAACCGACCAGTCCTAGGTCGAGTTGAATTTCCTTATCAGTTTTGACTGAATTTCCTATAGTAATTTTTTTTTGGACCACCCTTACAACAAATTGTCCTCCGGACAGGATAATATTGTAATTTTAATAAGATATTAAACATCACTTAATACTAATATTTACTTTAATTAATAATATTTTTATTATGTTTAGGGAGCTTTTAAACTAGTTTAGCTTAGCTGCTAAACAGCTTCCTGACAGAGCCCTTATTTAAATTAGTGTGGTAACGTAGCAGAGAAGAAACTAAAAAGAGAACTACACCTATATAATATCACAGTCGGCTTAGAAAGCTAACTCCCAGACTACTAGTTCTCTGATTAGAGGAATATAAATGTAACTAACGTAGAAAAATAGATATATACCTAGTATGGAATAAAACTTAATATATAACAGTGCTTAGTATAAAACGAAGCCTAATATAAAATAATAAAGGAAACGTAACCGTAGACTAAGTTATCTTCCTTCAATCAAAGGGCTAGAATGTTACTGGGCTTTTAATAGGAGGTCTTCGTGGTGAAAATCGTCAGATTAATAATTATTAAAAGGAAGCACAGTTTAAAGAACTGCGCGGCGCAGCCTCTTTTTAACAGTAGCACGCGCTAGAGAACGCATCGCTATATATAAAAGCAGTTACAGTAATATTACACACAGAGCCTAAAAAGAACGACAGGGTCGGCCTGAACAAACACCCCGAGTTAATAGTATATAGGGGGGTTTAAATTTATATTAGAACTGTTATAGGTAGTTTTATTATTAGTAAATCCTTTATAACGTCTTTTAAAAGTAAGACTAAAATGTCTGTTATTAAAACAGCTACTCTAGATAGAAGAAGACTTATACTAGCTATCGTCTTTAAAGGGCTATGTTATAAAGCTAATAGTACCTTAAGTGGCTTAGAAACTAAGCCGAACTTTACGATTAGAAGTATAACTACTTACTTACAGGGTAGAGTAATAGTATTATTACGTTAAAATAGCCAAAGGAAATCTATCTACTGGAAACTAAGCTCCTAAACCCTTTAAAATGGCGCCTCTTTATTATAAACGGCTAAATTAGTTACATAACCAATAATTTCCTATATACCACTTACTTAAATAAGGTTTTCGTATTCTTTTTACTACCTTACACCTCTTATAAGATTTAACTCCTCGATCGAAGCGTTTTCTTAGTTTTAAAGAACTATTTCAGACAAAATACAAAAGCCATTACCTACTATAAAAACTCCATTCTGGCTAATAAATAACGATTCTTACTTTATTGTAGAGACTCCTTTAAGCGTAACTGTAACTTTCAGAATATAAGTAGTGGCTTTAAAAAGACTAGTATCTAACCTTTCTACCCTTATGTAGTTACAGATAACCCTAAGGCATTATTTAACGACGCCCCCTCCTATTAATCGTACCCTTACCTTTAATATCTACCCCCTTCTAGACCTTATAGTTTTCAAGATTCTTAAGAATAGTTAAGACGTTTATATAGCCTTGATTAGGGTTACAGGTAACGTTAACCTTAGTAATCGCATAGTTAAGGCCCTTCTTCATAAGGTAGAAAAGGCACTTGACGAAGGTAACGTAAAGAGAGCTGGTTTAAAGGTAGAAAACGACCGTTTAGTAGAGGATTCACGTGCCGTGGAGCCCTATATTAGAAAGAGGGTCTATAAGGCTGGTAACGATAAGTTTGCACGAATTGTAGATATTATCAAGGCCGAGGAAGCGGCTTATAAGACCCTTAAGTGAAGGAGAGTAGTTAAGTGAACACGGACCCAGAGCCAGTAGTTGAGGAGGTTTATAATATGATTGTTTATGGCCTGGATAGGCTTTATGGGATCGAGGAGGTGTAGAAAACATCTTGTTTGGTAGGATTTACTATAGAAATGGATGTGTTGTAGCATGGTGACGATTGAGGGTGCCCGTGCAGATCATGTTGCAAAGTCAGGTCGTTGCATGATTAGGTAAGCCTTTCTACCTCACAGATGTGCTTGACTGCTCCTTCCTTGCTTTTTGGGGCCCAGCGCTACTAATTTATGCTTCTATCGGTACAAAGAGCCCCTATAAGACCGGAAATGGCCATACCCCGCATCGATTACGTACCCTTTTCGGCTCCCCTGCTTATAACTCTTCTCTGCCTTTCATTCCCTTTCAACCCCTTTCTTCCATTCAATTCCTAATCTGGCCTCTGATTTCTGATCGCCCGGTTAGCAGCGTTCCCGCGCCTCTTTCTTCGTCGCTTCAACTGCTGGCTCCTGCGGCCCAGGCTTTTCAGCCCTGAGGTACTGCTGGCTCTGACGGTACCCCTACACGATACGAAATCGTTCCCTGCACGATATGGGAAGTGAGAAATAGAAGAGATCACGTGCCGGTTGTACAGTGCAAAAGCCAATATCGCTGCCCGATGTCTAACCCAAGATGAACTGCACCCCAACAAGTAACGAAATTCTGCGGGACTTTGCGGTTCAAGGGAAAGGGAAAGGGAAAAAAATGAGCGCGACTCTTTGCAGAATCTGTAATAACTTTCCCTGGGACTCGTTAGACAGGGCAAGGATTTTCCGGTTTGCCTGGTGGAAGAGAGACAACCTCCAGGTCCCCGAGGATGAGTCTATCGACTGTCGGATCCGGATCAGTCTTGGGCCAAGCTAGTCTGGCGGTGAAGGCAGCGGCCACGAGGACCAAGACAAGCAAATGGAACCCTTTCGCTATCATGCGGATATTGGCAGCATGAGGAGCGCGGCGGCCAACGGTTGTCACATTTGCAGTCTCGTCTTGAAGGGTTTCAACGACTACTCGATGGACGCCGTAGGGCCTGCACGTCAAGAAGATGCAGTCGCTTGGTATCAGCAAAAGAATTGCCGCATACACATTGTCCACGAGCCGTCGAGCGGCCTCCTCAAGTTCGATTTTGAGACCGAGTCAGCGTCGAGAAATACGGCGTTGCGATACTACTTTGTATCCCGTAGGCAACATACAAACCTCCCCACGTCCGAACCTTTGACTGACCATTTACGCCTAGCCAACGTAAAGGATACTGCAGAGGCCTTCCGGCCCAAGCTGAGCCGCTCAGCATCGTCAGATCACACTTTCTCAGTCATCAACTATTGGATCAACAAGTGCCAGCGCTTGCACAGCGGATGCGCCAGAGACGAGGCTCCCCAGCTCCCAACCCGCGTTATCGATGTTAGCACATCAACGCCGTTCCTCCATATTTCTACTGCCCCGGAAACCGGCCGGCAGAGGGCGAGATACACAGCGCTGAGCCACCGCTGGGGCGTGGGCAGGATCTGCATGACCAAGAAGGGTAATCTCGATACCCACTGCGCCGCACTACCTTTGGACCAGCTCTCAAATGTCTTCCTCGACGCCCTCACGGTGACAAGACGGCTTGGCATCTCATACATCTGGATCGACTCCCTCTGCATTATACAAGACTCTCCACAAGACTGGGAGGTCGAGTCGGGCAGAATGGCCGACATTTACAGCAACGCTTTCCTCACCATCTCCGCCGCTCTCTCGGGCGATGAGGATCTCGGCCTTTTCGCACCGAGGGACGACCTGTTGCGGCGCCCCTGCAGGGTAGAGCTCGCAGGGCCTTCTCAGACTAACGAGGGCCACCCATCGGGTATCGGCTGGGAAACGGTCCGAATTTGGAACCAGACCGACCTCGCACCTCTTAATCTAGCCTACCTATATCCACTCTATACTCGAGCTTGGGTGTTCCAGGAGCAAACTCTGTCACCTAGGATACTACACTTCACATCGGCCGGGGTGCTTTGGGAATGTTTATTCTCAAATTACGCGGAGCCCGAGCCTCTCCGCCACCGCGACTGGAACGACGCCCCAGTCAAATTCTCTCACAGACAACAGACAGCCAACGATCCTGCCTCACACATAGAATCCCCTGTGGAAATCGACCCAGCACACGGGAAATGGTTGGAGCTCATCGAGACGTACTCCGGCCGAGACATAACCTTTGATAGTGACCGACTGCCCGCCATGTCTGGCATAGCCAAGGCGTACAAAAGTTGGATGGGCGGCTTGACATCATATGAGGACTATGTCAGTGGAGTGTGGTCCCACAACTTCTTTCCCAGCTTGACCTGGTACCCCAACCGATCAAGATTGAGATGGAAGTTGAAACGACACGAGAGGACATCTGCATATGTCGCTCCGTCTTGGTCGTGGGCTTCAGTCAATGGGCCAGTTTCCTTTCTTGTGCGCCACCGAGGGAGTTCCTGGAGGTATACCGACTCATTGACGAGCGAAAGTAGCTGGCAAGGCGATACGCAGCCATTGTGCACACTCCTCGAAGCGAGGTCCGTTTCACGAAATTCCGAGCTCGATCCAACCGGCCGGATTCGTTCAGGAAGGATCGTTGTTCTGGGGCCGGTCTGTGAAAGCCCATTTGTTTTTATGGCTTCACACCATGCCGACAAGTCCGGTGGCGTCGTCTTTGCGTTGGTCAGGAGAGACGACCCCACAGCCACGCCGATCACTGAGAGGAAGAATACACCCTTCGAGCTGGACGTGCTCCCAGTAGATGGCAAGGAGACGCCGGCCACGCATCTGACTTTGCTGCGAATCTACCCGGAGTTTGCACTGATACTGGAGCGGATCAGAGACCTGAGCGAGGGGGTCTTCAGCACCTACAGGAGAGTTGGGTGGTGTCTTATCAAAGGTTACGACTCTGAAGCGCCCCTTGTCCGCCCTGATCTTTTCCAACGGGAAGAGGTGCTTGCAATCATTTAAATAGTAGAATTAAAACAGGGAGTAAATATATACGATAACAGATACATTTTGTAAAACCAACAAGCCACAAGCAAATAACAAAATTTGAGAAAGAAAATTCAGTTAACATTATGACTAAGGGGCTATACTGACTGAAAAGGAGAGAGAACATCTACCTCCTGGGTGCACAAAGCGGCTGAGACACTTGCTGCTGAAGAAGAGACAGAAGAGAACTTAGCGTAAAATGTGCAAAGGGGAGAAGCGAGATGATATAAGGGCCAACAGTTTACCTCCTAGTTATCGTGATAGATAACATCTCTTATTATCCACGCTCGCCCAAAACACATGCTATGTCGGCAATCTGCAGTGGAGACTGCTGAGCGGAAAACAACAGAGTTAAGGTCATAAATCGTAGCTTTTTCAGACTTCGAAGGTTGGTTGAGGGCGAAGGACACGCCCAAAACATTCAAACCTAGTCAAAAAGCCTGTTTCCTAGTCCATCCCCGATTCTCCCCTCCATCCTCCCACGTTCTCGTGATTGCCATCACTTTCCAGCTTGGTTTCAATATGGATGGGGTACTTCCACAACCCGCTGGCGATACACCACGCATATGTGGTAGCATACCAGTAGTTCGATGTGAACGACCATTTTCGGCGCTCCTTGATATCGGCGCGGCGCTGCGGCGGGTCTTCGAACGTGAACAAGGGAGCAAGCTCCTGGGTGTTGGCCCTCGCCGACTCGAGTGTAGGCGCGTATTGCCAAGCTCCGTAGGATTCTGTAGGTGGTATAGTACCGCTCTTCCATGCGGCGAAAATCTCGTTGGCGGACGTCTGGACGGCCGCCTGGCACCGCTTGCGGTTCTCATCGTCTTCGGAATCCAGGAGCCGCTTGTCGCCGTACATCTTCCACTTCGCACCTTGGGGATCGACAACATCGAGCCCGATGGCATTGTCTTCGTCGTGCATGAGCTGGATAAAGATTGTGAGTGGATGCCAAGTACAAAGGGACTCGGTTGTGTTACCTTGGCGCAATTATCGGCATCGGTGAGCTTGCTATGTAGCTGCCGGCGCGGAGTTCGAGTGTGACCAGCTGAGAAGGAGTCTTCGAGGAAATGGTCGGCAAAGGCGTTCATGGCGTAGGCAAGGAGAAGAGTCCCCTGATCGGTGGCCTCGGTAGCCTTTTGGAGGGCCACGGTGTGGCCGGCATCATAAGCGGTCCTGGCGTCGGTGCCAAAGTGGTCCCAGTTGATGAGGGCTAGGCCGGCGTAGCTGGGTTGGTTGCTGGGACGCCCGATGGTCAAGGCCGTGAATTGGACACTCTCGTCGGGGAGGGTTGCGTAGACCTTGGATGGGTCCTCGTGGTTGGCGAAGGCTTGGTTGATCTGGTCTACCTCGTTGAGGAGGAGCTGCAGGATGCTGGTCGCCTCGCCTGGCTGACGGGTCGTGTCCACGCCGAGGGCTGCCCACGCTGCCGAAAAACGAGTCTGTTGGTCCTTGGGGGTAGCTCCATCACTAATAGGTTCGGTAGTGCCGTAGAAATCGCCCGCAAGCCCGTTGATCTGGCCGTATGTCAAGAGCAAGCCGTTTGGGAGCTTGATCGGTAGATTAGCAGCAAGGGCGGATTGGCTGCCTGCGAGCTGCAGGGTGACGCCGTCACCGAGAAATGTATGCTCTGCGTACTCGAAGCCTAGGAAGGTGCACCCATGTATCAGCACCGCCGCTCAAAAATACCACACCCGAAACAGGACTAACCCAGTCGGTCTTTCTTCAGCGGCACGCCCAGTAGTGGCGCAATGAGTGGAGCATGGCGGAATGACACTGTTGCACCGGTGCCTTTGGCCTCAAGGTCCTTCAAGAGGTTCTGCACTTCGGTCCTTGTGGATGCCATGATGCAGGAGGAGTGCTAGTGGAGGAAAATGTGGTCCCATGCAAAGATAACTTGGGGTTGATCTTCTGGCGTCTGCCCGAACTGCTTCATGGGGGTCTTGTCAGCTGTTTTTATACCCGAGCCACGAGCGAATACGAGCATCCCACGAAACCAATGGTCCATGAATGAGCTCGCCCTTCAAGAGACCTGTTCTACTACCATGAGGAAGACGCAGACTCGGTCGCAACTTGATGCAGGAATCCAAGAGCGTCGCATCCATCATCCTCGCTCAGCCAGCCTCGTCCCGTCAGATTGAGGTGGATAAAACCCGCGCTTTAGCATAGCCCCGTCCGGAGTTGGTACAGTTAGAAACGTGAAGGTTGTTTTGTGTTGCATCGCTTTTAGGCGTAAGTTGAAGTGGACGAATAGTGGCACTGCCTTTCAGCCCGTCAGGCGCTGTGGCGAGCTGATGAGCCCCGCATTTTTCTGTTGAAGGCTGCCGCTGCACTCGTTGAAAGAGACATTGCAGCAGCGCAATGAACGGCAGTTGTCAGCCTTTTCTGATTCGTTCAGATACCACCAACGTTGTCAAAACAGGCATCGCCGCCCTTTTGTATCTGCCGTTGGAAAACTAGTCAGCCAGCCAGACCACATCCTAGCAAGCTGAAAAGGCTCTTCTTGTCAAGGAAGAGGGGATGCCGGCAGCGATCTGACAGCCGATAGTCGACTGCAACAACGGAGCTGAGGTGTCGGTGGCTTGCTGATGAGGCAAAATTGCAGTCGGGTTGGTTGGGAGGCTCGGACTGAAAGCTCCGTAATCTCACCACTGGGAGGTGACAAGACTCTTGTGTCTTTGCCTCAAGCACTCTAACATCAAGAACAAGGCAAATATGGCACCGATGGGATGTATTTCAGATACAGTTGATGTCCGTCCTACTTCGATGACTGGATCACGAAACGACATCCCAGCCGGAACGAAATCCCCGAAATTCCAATAACATATCCGCTATCAACTATAAGTAGCAGAGACAGCCATCCCCCCAGGTAGCAAGGAAAGTCCACCGCCAGAGAACCCTCTTTGCACAATTCGACAACCATCCTATAGCATCTTTCACGGGTGACCCTCTCAGATCGTACCTTCCCCAACACAAGCACTCTTGATCCTCTTATTAGCACAGATCCTCCCTTCAAGCCAACATGTCTCTGCGCATGAATCCGCTGGTGCCGCCCAAGGCTTCCGACAAGATCGAACTCACCGATGCCAACATGACCATCGCCAATGATTGGTCTGATCACATCACTGTCATCATTGACAACGACAGCACCATGGGCCAATCATTTCCGTCACCGGTCAACCTTGATTCAGGAGCAACTGCCAGCGGTTATATCCAGGCAAGCCCCTGGTATGTGCCAGGCCAGTCATCTTTCGATATCACCTTCCACTCTGGTCATAAGATGACAATCGATATCGGCACGGGCCTCTACGTCACTGATGCGAGCCCGCCCGCCTTTGCCGATGGAACGGTCGGCGCCGTCTTGGCGCCCGGCCAGCCCTTCAGCACCGGCACCGACTTCAACTTCCTCTTCTTTGACGGACCTGGCATCCTGCCACCGTTGATCAATAGCTTTGTCCAGGCCAACCTTCCCGCAATCATTTCGTCCATCAACGCAACCGGAATTACCATCAAGGTGTCGGACAGCATTAGTTTCAACATTTCGACCCTGCAGCTCGATCCGTCGTCTGTCGTGTGCACCTATGCCGGCGCTCTCCCTAGCGAAGACGCCAACGTTTGGAACGCTAATGTGGTCGTGAGTGTCGGGGCCGCCACCATCGTCGGCTCCGAGACAATCAGCGACCAGACCGGATCACTCAATCTCTCCATCACGAACCTCGTCCTATACGCCCAGGTGGCTTTCGACACCACTTTTGCGACGAAGCCCAAGGTGAAGGCCTTGCAGTGTTCTCTCGATGACTACAGTTTGTCGGGCACGCTGTTAGCCATTCTCGAGGTCTTGTTTCCCGAAATCGCCGCCTTGGTGGCCTTGGGGGCCACTGCTTACCGAGTTGCTGGGTTCATCAACACCACATTCAACCAGCAGATCATAGACGCCATCAACTCGGCCATCGGAAATGTTTTGAATCCAGCCGTGGCTGTGGGGAAAGCGGACCCTGCAAAGGACATGGGTTCGCCTCCATCTTCGCTCGCCCCTTCCCCGACCGCAGACTTGAGCACGTGGATGTCGACTCCTCAGATGCAAGCCAAAACACTGGGACAGATCAAGCTGCCCGCCACGCACGATAGTGCCACGTACGGCCTGACATCGACCCTGAGCCAGATCGCGTATCCCGACATTCAGTTTCTGTGGTATCTCAGCGACCAAGCCGCACCTGCCAACAACACCTGGCCTGTCACGGTACCACCGACAGCCGCCAATCCTGCTTATCTGGGATCTTATCTCTACGACTTCGTCATGAGCGTCGGCGTTGGCTCTGCCGCCCGCACCCAGGATCTGACCATTCTGCAACAGCTGCAGTCGGGCATCCGCTCCTTCGACTTCCGCGTCTACTTTGACACACGCGACAACAGCTTTTACATTCAACATGCACTCCGTGGCCCGCTGTTCCAGGATGTGCTTTCTCAGATGCAGATGTTTCTCCAAGCCAACCCCACCTCGGGTGAACTCATCTTGGCCACCATCTCCCACACCAACCTCCAGGGCTACCCAGACCAAATCGCTGCGCTGACGAAGCTGATCAACTCGACCATCCAGCCGGAAAATATCTACTACTGCGCTCCCGACCAAGGCCAGCAGCAGTGGGACTTCCAGACGCTCGCAACCGCCACGCTGGGATCCCTCACGTCAGGTGCGCCAAAGATCATGTTCATCAACGGCGATGGCACCGATGTCACCTACCCCGACACCATCAACAACACCAACGGATATGCCGGCGTGCCATGGGACGGAGAAAAATACACTGTGCAGGACATGGCCGCACAGCAGGGACCCGCTCTCCAGAATCACACCGAGGCGCTCTGGTCAGTAGGCTGGGTCCTCGGCGCCAACAACACCGCCATCATCCAGAGCGTACTTGCCGCCCTTAGGGGGCAGCGCGTTTGGACGCTGCAGCCCATTGCAACGCAAGCGAACAGTGTCTTTCAGGACTTCCTCAGCCAGTACACCGGCGGCTCCCCTGCTGATGCGAGATTCAACCAGGTTGTAGTCGACTGGTTGGAGTGCGGTGGCTCCCCTTCCTTGCCTGAGTTCATCATTGGCTTGAATTCGTGATTTTGCCTTTCTGGTATCTTTTCTTTGGACCATTTGATGCACCGTTGTTAAGCTTAGATAATAGTCTTTCGATGGAGAGTCTGTCCTAAATCAGAAAAGAGGTTGTCGGAGAATTTGCTCCTACTGGATAGGTTCTGGATACTAGTAAAGAGCACTCTACCGCACGCTCGCTAAGTCGTGGCTATGTCCAGAATGTTGCAATCGGCGGTCTGAATCCAATATAGTTGAGTAGATCGCTTCTTTAAAAGCAGTAATACGGCTGCATGCCTTGCCGAGTAGCCAACGTTGTGCTGAAATACTTAAATGGCAACATCTCTTCCCATCACTCCTCCCCTTTGTCAAGGACACCACTCAAGTTCTGACCCGACTTCCTTGAACAAGATACGGACAAAATGAAGTCTCCAACATTTTCCTCCTCGCGCTGTACGCACTTGTGGCGGCAGAGAACCGTAAGTACACCAGTGAAAAGCACGGAGTGAGTTGCCCCTATTGCCCGTTGTCCACGGCCAGTACCTGACGTACACCACAGGTCATTAAAGTGAAATGCGGCATGCCTGGCAGCTGCCCAGGAAAGATGGGCTACATTGTGAAGAACCTCTGTTCAGGTGATTCAGACAATGTCTGTTATCCAAAGATTTCTTACCAGCCCACCTATCGCCGACTCCCGCTGCATTCACGAAAACGAAATCGAGAGAACAGTCTTCTTCCATCGTACTCGACAGCTTAACTGCTGCCATGACCACAAAACATCGATGTATCTGAAGGTTACCAATCCTCAAGCCGGAGACTTATGGGACTGGCGGCTGGTAGATATGTTTCCGCCTCCCTTCCAACTACAAACCAGAACGGGTAATATTCCAAGCGGTCTCGAGGTCTGGTTCATACCAGACAGCCGGTTTTCGAAAGGTCGCCCTCTCTGGACCGAATTCATCATTGAGCTCCGCGGCCGCGGTCCTACCCATCTGCTCCTGAGCGTGCGGCTCTTTTCCGACACGGATTCATCTCCGGCCGAGAGATCGTATCAAACCCGCAAGGAGAGACACGCTTCCATTTTGGATTGGACAACGGGTATCCAGAACCATGGAGCGACATCAGGATCGTCGCCCCTCCAGATTCCGTCGTTAACCCTGCTGCGCGGCGGCCTTACCGATACTCCATCCGAAGCAAGTTTGCTCGATTTAGTGCCCACAGAAGCTCCGACAATTGTTCTTGGTCGACGCGGTCAAGGGTCAGGTCATATACCCGACGTGCTCTCCTGCCGCGCAACTTGCGAAATCGCCGAAAAGCGATGTGCGCTCTACACATATATCGAGATAGGTTCACCAACACCACAGTGAGCGCGCCATTGAGGGGTTGGAAGTTCAGGAGCGGCGGTGGCGCCAGCAACGAGAACATGAAGAAGTGGGGACCGGAGGGGGATATACGTGGCTCTTAGGTACCGGTGTGGTAGCGACAACGTGGTCGCCACCGTGCTGTTCGAACAAAATCGCAACGCTGTACAGAAAGTCCGCGTTGAGTTCGGGGTTGCTGATGCCGACCTACAGCTCAGCTTGCTCGTTTGTCGACTGTGGAGAAATGGGTTGTTGTGTGCGAGTGGTGAGGACTGGGGAGGACTGAAAATTGTGGGGGAAAGTGCACGGACGCGGTACCTTTGACTATCAATTATCGCACGTGCCTAGGTAGTAGTCATTCTTGCTGCAGTGGGATTGGACAGTGTTGCCCAACTGGACACTGTAACACGGGACTGTGGATTCTGCACTCCGACGCGCCGTGATGGCTCTCGTGACGCCCGTTATGTATTACATTTGTTTTGAAAGTAGGGAACTTGGGATCCGGCGACTATTAATGGTTAACCGTTTGTAGAGTGTTAGAGGAGGATAGACGTCGCAACCACACTGGATGTGGAGGCCGCCCGATGCAGTGCTAAGGTCGCATCCATGGACAAATCTGTACACAATTTAGAATATATTATGGGGCGTTGCACCTGAGGCGAGCGACTCGAAGCTCGCGCCTACCTCTACCAATTCACTTATATCAGCCGTCACTCGCTTATAGAAGCTGAGCTGCCCGCACAGCATACATAGACAGTCAATACTCGACATGGACGACATCGCATCAATGGAAGCAGAAGCGGATGGTCATATTCAGCGGCTGCGGGAAGCAAGAGGGATCAAGGGGAACAACCGCGATATCTCCGACAGCGTACTTGTATCCAGTCTCAATGAGGCTCTTAACCTGTGAGTGCTCAGTCGGCACAGCCGTAGAGTATCAGTGCTCTAAACCAAGCCGAAATAGCCTCTCCGACCAGCTCTACACAACACCGACGCACTTCCTGCTCGAGCTGATTCAGAATGCCGACGACAATACCTACCCCGGCAGAGTTGTGCCGAGACTTCACTTATCATTATACAAAAAGGCCCGCAAGGGGCTTTTCCGATCTGACTGCAACGAAACTGGCTTCACTTTCGGGCAGCTAGATGCCCTGACGCGAATCGGGAAGAGCAGGAAGGGGGCCGCTGACGGCTGCAAGGGGTATATCGGAGAGAAAGGCATTGGCTTCAAGTCGGTCTTCAAAGTCGCTGACGTGGTACATGTTGCAAGTGGCTACTACGAGTTCAAATTCAACCGCCGCGATACCATTGGCATGATGCTACCTATACCTTGCAGCTTCCCTTCGGATGACCGCGTCAACGGCCATACCCAGTTCTTACTGGAATTGAAGCGCAACTCGGACTATGCACAAATTAGAGAGGACCTCAGAGGAATCAGATCGGAAATCTTGCTTTTCATACGGAAGTTGAAACAGCTAGATGTTTCCATCCATGGGGAGCAAATAGTTTACAAGGTTCGAACCAAGCATAGGGACTTCGGCTTCGGCGGGGAAACAGTCGACATCTCTGAAACCACAGACCGGGAGACCAAGAAGACCAAGTATATGATTGAACGGCTGACAGTGGAGGATTTACCCTCAGATCCCCACAGGGAAGGAATAGCTACGTCCGAGGTCGTGGTCGCATTTGCCGTTAGAGACCAAACTACGCCAATCGTCAAAGCTCAACCGGTTTTTGCTTTCTTACCCATCCATGATTGCGGCTTTCCGGTACGTCTGACCCCTTAGTTGCCCTGCAGCAGCATGAATATTCACCATATTGGTTGCTGACGCTTTGAGCGTCCAGTTTCTTATCCACGCCGATTTTCTCCTAACCGCTAGCCGAGAGAGCCTCGAATACCATTGCCCTTGGAACTTGGCTCTGCACAAGGGAATTCAAGACGCCGTAGTAAAAGCGATAGAATACCGTTTCGTGGATCTCGACGAGGACGAGGACGACAAGGGCCTTTGCTACAGTTGGCCCATGTATCTCAAACGGCAACCAAGCAGCCAGGCATTTTGGAATTCCCTCCACCACAACATCCTGGAGGCCTTGCGCAGTAGGAATATTCTGAGGTCGCGGGATCCGGGAGCTGCAAGTGGCTTGCATAAACCTGGGCAAGTCCGCTACGTGCCCGAGGCATACCGATTCGAGGGCGACACTCTTTTCGATCTCCCGTTCATCAACAAGAAGCACTTGTCATTTGTCTATGATCACGTGCATAAGGACTTGCGGTCCATCGGGGTCTCTACGCTTTCTCTACGTAACCTGTGCGACGAGTTTTGCCAATGGGTGGAGGAGGTTGGAGTCGCTGGTCTCAAGGAGAAGCCAGGCAAGTGGCATAGCAAGGTCGCTGAGATTTTCCATTACGAGGAGGACTGGATCAAGCAAAAACTGAAACGGTTGCCCATTATTCCGCTTCGCCACGGTTCATGGGTCAAGGCCACGGAACATCACCTCTACCTTCCATCCCCGGATAGCGAAGAATTAGTTCCCAGTGGCGTCAGCATCTCGATTGTTGCGAAGGACGCTGTTCGGGATCCCTACAGGAGAAAACTTTACGAATACATGGGTATCAAGGAATATAATCCTCGCCAAGTATGCGAGCTGATTCACAAGCTCTATCTCAGGCTCGCTGTTACCTGGACCGGCCGCTCGGACGAAGACCTCATTACCGATGCCGTGTACCTGTTCATACACAGGAAAGAGCTGGATAGCGATAAGCCGCCGGATATTTTCTTCGCAGTTCACAAGGGCGGCGAGATTGTCCCGAAACGGTCAACACGGATCTACCTGGTCGACCCAAAATCGAGGCACGGCGTAATCGCAAAATACAAGGACACTCCAGAAAACCCCTTCACTGTGCTGTTCAATGGGTATGAGACAGCCTTGTTCGAGTACGGTGGAAGAGAGTTGCGTCGGGACTTCCGGAAATGGCTCTTGCGGTCTCGTATGACATTCGCAACAACCCCAGACCTGGTTCGAAACTCCGCTTTGACGCTGGAGTGGATTTTTCTTCGCAACCAAAACGTCCTGGATCTGCTGCTTGTCGTCCGGGACCAACTTTCCACCACCGTATTCACACCTCCTAAGCTTGTTGAATCCGTGCCAAGGCTCAAGGTACCCTCGCTTGACGGCAAATCTCGGAGGCTTGGTGGTTTGGCGGTACCAACTCTCGATCTCAAGCGCCGTTGCCCGCATCTCCATTTTGCTGACCTCCCAGAACCAACGCCACAAAACTGGGAATTTCTGTCTCAATTCGGCGTCATCGTCGAACTAGGCGCGACCGCGATCCTGGGAGAACTCCAGGCACTCCGTCAGATCTCTGTCCGAGACCTTGACCCAAGCGCCATCAAAACCCTCTACGAGATGTTGAACTCATACGCGCGCGAAATACAAGGCAGATAGTGTAAGTAAAAGCAGCAGCGGGTTTCGTTTCTATCTAGTCCGTTGGGGCGTATTCCATGTAACTACCCACGCTAACAAGACTTGACAGGAGAGAATTTGACTCCAGCCCACTGGTGTTCGTCCCCCAACCAGAGCCAAGGTGGCTAAGCCATACGGACTGTGTTTGGACCGCACCCAAGCTCCTGACTCGCGTCAGCAAGCTCATGATCTACTACAGGAACTGCGAATACCTGTTCCATTCTCTCTTGGGCGTGAAAGCAGCTGGAACCCGACATGTCGTCGACGAATTCTGCGAGCCGGTTTCTAACGACGCCGATAATATAGAGCAGCGCTTCGAGGCAATGCTGTCCTTGTTGGCAAGATTTCACAGAAAGTCCAGCTTAACCGACGCTCAAATCCACAGGATCCGCTCCGCCCCAGTGCTTCCTATCCTGGCCAAAGAGTTCGCTCCGGGAGCGGGGTTGTCTCGGATGGAGATGCAGTAATTTCGCGATAAAGACTGGTATATACCGGACAAGGTGACCTTTGAGGCTGCGCTTCGAGGCAAGGTCAACATGCTCGCGTTGCGGGTGCAGCCTGCGATAAAGCTGAAAGGTCTGTTCAAGGATTTAGGGTGCGAAAGGAAATTTCTCTCTGAGGCCGCCACGCAAAGTGTCAGACCGCACGGAGGGACCGTTCCCAATGTCCACGAAGAACAGGAGTTGCGTGAGCGGCTCAGATACGTATCTCGGTATTGAAAACCCTTCTCTCGTTTTAAACACTTGCGTCTGTTGTACTTACTTTCTCGGCAGGGTGCTCGAAGGCAGCCTACATGACGGGATGCTCAATGTTTCAGCGATACGAGTATGGTCGGTGCCATCGATCACAATCACCATGTCACTCCATGACGTTGAGGTAACCATCGACAACGAGCTGGTCACGGTCGAGGAGAGCACAGACAACACGGACATATACCTGCGAGAAGGTATCCGACAAAATTCTAGGCAGGCTGAAGCAATGCATGAACTTGTTGGGTATTTTAAGGAGACGGTGGGGTTTGACGAGAAGTTTAAGTCCCTCATCAACCTTCTCATGATTGCTCCAACTGACAGCCTCCCCGTAATCCTCGACAAGCACGACATACCCCTTCCTGAAGGCTTCCACGACGATTCGGACGCAGACTCCAGCGAAGAAACTCACAATTTGGTGAATACCGAGACGCAGGCCGAAGAAGACGAGACCAGCTCGGACGGTCCTGCTAGAAGTCGCGACTCTAGTGGCGATGATGTCTCTGTCAGGGAAGGCTCACCTAGGACCAGCGCTGGCGCGCTGTTCACACCTTCTGAGAGGGGTACAAATAGCGAAGCAAAACGGCGGGACCGCTCCTCCGGCACACATCCTGCTGCGCACGGCGACGACCCGATTCCGTTGCGAGAGCTGATCCCTTCACATCAACTGCGAAGCAAAAGTATTATCCGGAGCGCGAGCGAGTTCCGACTATCCGATGCAGAAGCTGCATCCCCGATCCAGCGCCACGCGGAATCTAGAGCCATACCACTCCACTTCTCTCTGCCGATCAGGACGAGAACTGCCGGTATCGGTGCAAATGAAAGTGAATCTTCATCGGCACTTGGAGTGTTAGCCACGAGGGTGTTTCCGCGGCTTTCTTACCCAACCAGCCGTGGAGAATCATCCGGCCAGACACATAGCTTGAGGGTTGAGGATGCGAGTGAGATAAGCTCTCGAGGAATCGGATTTTTGGGAGAACTCTTCGTAACCAATCCCGTCCTTGGAAATCATAGATCGCGTGGCTAACTCAGGCATCTTGGAAAAAGGTATTTGAAATGCTCGCTAGGCAGATTGACAACTGGACCTTCGAATGCTGGACAAGCCGCATGCGATCTGAGGCGGGGCATCCGCGATTTCAGGGCCTCGAGCGAGACTTCTCAGATCTCACATACGTCGATTCCTCCGGGCAGATGAGGGCTACGCTGCGAGACGTTGGTGTCGAGCCTAACGCAGCATGGTCCGATGCAACCAAATTCCATCTCGAGGTCAAGAGCACACTTGGTCCCTGCGCCGAGGCTATGTTCGTCCCGCAGAATCAGGTAGACAAGGTATGCAAATGCACACCCCAAAGCCCCTAGGTACCTACCTTGTCCGATTGGAAGCAAGAAAGAAATGGTGGAGGATGCGTGGGATAATTTTCATTGACGCTAATCACCCTGATGCGGTTCTCTTTGCAGATGCGAGAGTTTGATAGATCGGCGAATGATGCGTATATATTGCTCCGTGTGTTTGATCTTGACGTCGAGAGAAACCCTGGGGTCAAGTTCTTCTGCAACCCATGGAGTCTTTACATGGAAGGTGTCTTGAATTTTAAGTCTGACGAGGGTTACAAAGTATACCAGTAACATGATATCTACGGGATGTTGCTATAACAAGAGCGAATATCTGAATTATCTTTTAAACTAGCGTTCAAGGGTGGTAAAATGGAACGAAGGGGAGAAGACGGTGCTGAGGATGATACTGGCGGAAAGATAGGCGATGGGGGAAGTCAAGAATTCGGATATTGACCGGGAAGAGTCTTGCTCATAATGTCCTCTTCTTACGTGACGAGAGCTGTATGTTGAGACTTGAAATTGTTCCGGTATAAGGTGATAGGTAGTGATGAGTCTGCGATCCTGATGAAGGTGTAGATGCGTCTCGACCCCCAAATCATACAGCAGGTTGCATGTCTTCATATACTTCAGGCTATGGCTGAGATCATCACATGTACTATGTATGTATACTATCACAAGTGTGTAGTATTCCCAGTCGGAGTCGCAGTTTCACATCAATAATCAGAGGGCTTCGTCACGTCCACTCAACCGTCCTACCAGGAGAACCAAACAATGAGAGGCTGAAGTCCGCGGATGCCCCATGTTCCTTCGCAGACATGGTATATCTGACGCAGAGTAGCAAACCTCGAACATTGAACAGCGAAGCCGAAATGATATTTGGCCACAGGGATCTCTTAGGTGGCTCAATCACGAGCAACGATTTGCTTGCGAGCAGGTGAGTTTGAGAGACCAGGGCCGCCCTCAAGCTCTGTCGGAAACGAGGAATAAATATTGACATTCGCATGAGTCGTCTCAGCGGCACTTCCCGAAGACACCTCAGGGGCTTTGGAAAACAAAGGCCATGACTCTCCATCCTCACAAAAATAGTCCAGACACTTCAAAGCATTGTCTTAACTCGGCCTGTATTACCCTCACTGCCAAAGACTTAAAAAACAATACGTTTGTGACAACCCCTGTCTATTGCTTCGTTGTGCACCCACCTCGTGGAAAAGGGGCTGACCCTAACCCTCCACGTTCCCAGTGTGGATCCGCACATGCCCCTTCCTCTATTGATTGCTTCGTGTCCACAAAGAACGGCAACCGCTGACGGCACGACAAACCCAAAATCCAACCTCGACCTGACACACACCTCCACCCCCACCCCGACATGGAAATTCTCCCAAATGCCATGGCGCTACATTGATCCCAGATCTCGTCAGATCTCGTCCATGCCTGCGTCCGCATCCGATCTCTCGCATCCCACGGCACCATCTCTGCCCCACCGCTGATTGGCCCGCGCGTCATTGCTCCTAAAAGCACGCCATCCCGCCCAATCCACCGCATCGCTGTGCTTTGAAACCGCCCCGGCCACAGCCAATCTTGCTGTTTCGATCTGTCCTCTGATACTATTTTATGACCAAGGGAGAGTGTTTCCCGGCACCTGCTATCATCCCAGACCCCCTTGGCCGCCTGTCGCATATACTGCCCGGCATTGTTACCTTTGTTGTATCAGGCCTGCCCCCACCCGCACTGATTGCATTTACACCAGACCAGTATTGCGCAACCGACCGTTGGGTGTGTGCAGCGCATTGCCGGCCGGGGGTTAGTTAGGTTGCCTTGCTACGAGGTGGTGATGGTGGGGGGAGCTTAATGTGTCACGGCCGCGCTCGTGGCCAATGCATATGACGCACCACCCCCAAGCGGCAGGTGGAACTCTTTAGGCTCTCCGAGTCGAGAATTGCGCCTTGTGACGGCCAGTGGTGCAATGGGCTTACCTGTGTCCTCGAGTGGCACAATAGGTGGTGGAGGTGGTGGTGGTGGTGGTGCGCGCGCCCGCGGTAGTGCTGCTGCTGCTGCTGCTGCCCAAGGGACGGATGGCTCCTGGGATGACAGTGATTGGGGGTTCGGTGCCGCTGCGGGAGAGGGCGATGGTGTTATAAGGTCTGTGCCCGTTCTTTTGTGGTCTTGGGGTGGGTTTCATCCCTTTGTCTTTTGTCGTCCCTATACAAATTTCTTTTCGGTTTGGTCTGTCTCTGGGAGACGGGCGCTTCTATCGTCGCCATGCCCCCCATTGTTTCACTCAGTTATGCCACGTTTGGCTCCAGCTCTACCACGCGCAACTCCAGGACGAGAGCACAGCTGACCGCCATTGAAAGACTCGAGGAGTGGAAGGAACGGGACGATGAGTCGGATATCAGCAAGGAGGACGCCGATGTCACGTCCACGTTGATCGGGGACGGTGGAGCTCTGGGGATACCTGAGGCTCGGAGGGGCTCTTGGTTCTCGAGCAAAAAGGGGAAGGAGCAAGACCCCGATGATATTGCTACACAGGTGCGATTGAAAGTAGCCGGATATCTAACTGGCGCTGACCTCCAGCAGAGAAGTGTCTTCGACGACCCAGATCTCGCAGGCCAGTATCTGCCACGATCCGACTGGTAGGTTGCCATTTTCACCGCCCGAGCTTCAACCGGGAACTGACGGTCTGTAGGGAAAACATACATCGGTTCAATCCCAACGCACGGTGGACATGGCGGGAGGAGCAGGCCTTGGTACGAAAAATAGACTGGAAGATTATGCTCTGGACCTGCGTCATGTTCTGCGCCCTGGAGATGGATCGCGCAAACATCAAGCAGGCCGTGACGGATGACCTGCTTCCCGAGCTTGGTCTCACAACCAATGGTTTGTCCGCCAGCACCTGACCTTGTGTACATGGCCATTGACGCAATGTAGACTACAACGTCGGCAACTCACTTTTTGCATTATCATTCCTCCTCGCCGAAGTCCCCTCGCAGCTTATCAGTAAGAAGCTAGGAGCAGACCGGTGGATCCCCATCCAAATGGTCCTCTGGTCCCTCGTTGCGGCCAGCCAGTTCGGCATGAACACCCGAGCGAGATACATGGTGTCCCGCGTCCTTCTCGGGGTTCTTCAAGGGGGTTTCATCCCGACTGTCGTCCTCTATCTGTCGTACTTCTACAAGGCACACGAGCTCACGATCCGCATGGGATTCTTTTGGACAGCCATGGTGTTTGCGGACATATTTGCAGCGTTTTCGGCATTTGCACTCTTGCATCTTCGAGGTCTTGGCGGTCTGTCTGGATGGAGATGGCTCTTTCTCATTGAGGTGAGTGATGCTCATCTGCGCTTGTTTTGGCGGTGACTAACAATCCGGGTCACAGGGGTTGGTTACGATGGTTTTTGGTTTGCTTTCGTTTGGCTTGATGCCCTCGTCACCAACCGCGACTGCTGGGTGGCTGCGTGGAAAAAATGGTTGGTTCACAAAACGGTAGGTCAACAATGGTGGTGCGGCTCGGACCATGCTGACAACATCGCAGGGAGGAAATAATAATGGTTAATCGCGTCATTCGTGACGATCCGTCCAAGAGCGATATGAACAACAGGGAGGCGCTTACGTTCAAGCTTCTGTTCAAGAGTCTATGTGACTTTGACCTTTGGCCGCTCTATCTGATTGGTCTGACGAATCATATCCCCTTCGCCACTCCCAGCACTTACCTCACACTGTCTCTCAAAGGCATGGGATTTACAACATTTCAAACAAACCTACTTGTCATACCCTCGCAACTACTTCACAGTGAGTCGCCCATCCACCTGGAAGACAACGACATGCTGACGATCGAAGTTATGAACATGCTCATCCTCACATATCTGAGCCAAGCAATCAACCAGGCGGCGATGGTGGCCATGATTTCGCAGTTCTGGGCGCTGCCGTTTCTTGTCTGGCTTCGGGTTGTTGATACAACAACCGTGTCGAAATGGACGACATGGCTCGTCATGACAATTTTCTTGGGGAGCCCATACGGTGAGACATGCTCATCGTCCAGATTTGTTCAGGAACTGATTTCTGTAGCCCATCCCATCCAAGTCGGTTGGGTATCCCGCAACGCCAACACGGTCCGGAGCCGGACTGTGGGAGCAGCCATGTACAATATGTGTGTCCAAGGGTAAGTGCCATGCCTCAAATTCGGAAGCCGTATGTTGACCCTCCGCAGTGGTAGCATCATCGCATCCAACATCTACCGCGAGGACGACGCCCCGAGATACCAACGAGGAAACAGTGTCTTGCTCAGCGCTATCGCATTCAACATCGTCCTTTACATTTCGACAAAAGCATATTACACCCACAGAAATAGACAGCGAGACCGGGTCTGGGATAGAATGACGGAGGCGGAACGATTTACTTATCTCTCGACGACTAACGACGCGGGGAATAAGCGCTTAGACTTTAGATTTGCGAGTTGACGGCCTCTGCAATCATTTTGGACATGATCAATGAAGTTGGATTATCATCCCTCGGTTCGCTGGACATTTCGCCGCGTTCCCACCTGTTCGTTTCGCGTTCACCGACTCAGCTCGCCCAAACATCCCCGCTAGTCAGTACTGAACCACGCTGAGGAAAGCTCCGTACCCCAAACCCCCACAGCCAATCCTGAGAGGCTAGTCGCGATACAACTTAGCAGCTACTAGTGACCGTCAATACGCATTGGTCAACGCAGGAGAATGTTGCCCCTGCTGCGGAGATAACACCTTCATAGCAAAGTTTGCCGGGCGCGCGATAGTGAGCGTCTGCAAGGGAGATAAGAGCTGACGAGGAGACGGGGGTGTCACGCAGGGAGCGGCCGTGATGGCTTGGCTTGATGCGGCTAGTACAGCGAAAAATAATCAAACTGGCCAGGCCCCCAATTTGCACCTGAGACACCTGCAGGCGCCATCGCGAACTCCGGCCCCCGAACTGGCCATAGATTGCGAGACCCTTGACCTTGGCGCCCCTGACCAGCCTATCGGCCCCCGGCCTAGCGCACAGCCTCATCTGCGAACTGCAGCTGCCGGCTTATCACCAGCGATGTTCCGGACATCTTTGGGGGAGCAGATTTCCGGAGGGAAAATTATTTTTTCCTGTCGCGCGCAACTCACTTCCTCAAACCTGACACCGGCTTCTTCCGTCCACTCTTTTCCAGGATCACGGCTCCCGGCGCGCAAGGAAGAAGTAAAAAATGGTGATCAGGCTCTCCCGGGCCGTCGTCGCCCTCATCGCGGCCTTTGCCAGCACGCACGTGTGCGCGAGCAGCGATGCATCGCAGCCCGTGTGCGGCCAGGACTGCTACAACCCCCCCACCTGGCATCCGGACTGCGAGACGGCCACCAACAACACCTACTGCCCCAACGCATGGAACCCCGACGGCATCGGCTTCCAATGCATGGCCATCGGCGCCGACAAGAAGTCCTTCGCCGCGACGTCGCACTGGTCCTCCCTTCCCGTGACCATCGTCCACTCCTACCCGCACGTGAAGCTCGGCTCGCCCGTGCTGCCCCTCGAGCTGGAGAACATCACCTCGCTGCACCTCAACGTCGAGTGGGCGCTCGGGTACAATGACACCGCGACCGGCCGCGCCGTCGACGTAGCCGGCATCAAGAAGCTCGGCGCCATCGGCAACGTCGCCTTCGACATCTGGGCCGACGTCGACCCCGTGCGCGCCGCCAACGAAACCGCCGCCGGCATCGAAATCATGATCTGGCTCGGCGTCTTCGGCCACGTCAACCCCCTCGGCTGGGACAAGCCGCCGCGCGGCCAAATGACCATCGGCGACGCCAACTTGTTCGTCCCCCCTTCCTCCTCCCCCATACCCCCTCACTAACAACCGCCCAGCACCCTATACGTCGACTCCGGCCCCTCCGGCCAAAATGTCCTCACCTGGCTGCCCAGTGACAACTACACCAGCATCTCGCACGACTTCACGCCGCTGGTGCAGTATCTCATCAAGCACAAGTTGGTGTCGCCCAAGGCGCTGGTCGGCACGGTCGCGTTTGGCGCCGAGTCGTTTTTCTCGGTGGAGCCGGTGACGTTTTCGGCGAAGGAGCTGACGTTGTCGCT
>Ga0247760_1000701_pt1 | contig 35242 bp, 42 predicted proteins | sample UWRJL171409R4_FD_179936 | JGI IMG/M metagenome (GOLD analysis project Ga0247760, IMG submission 179936) | Plant litter microbial communities from Arlington Agricultural Research Station in Wisconsin, United States - UWRJ-L171-409R-4 | ecosystem: Environmental > Terrestrial > Plant litter >... | reverse complement strand
ATCTGGCTCGGCCCAGAGTCTCCCACAAGCGACTTCGCCATGTCCCTCATCCGCGATCTCGACGGCACCAACCTCTGCTCCCCGCACAACTCCCCCTCTCCCTCCGGCCTCCGCGCCATCGCCGAGCTGCAGGCCCGCCCCTGGTGGAGCCGCGTCTGGGTCATCCAGGAGGCCCTCCTCTCCCCCAATCCCACAGTGCACTGCGGCGAGTCCACCCTGCAAATGGAGGCGTTCATGGTGCTCGACGACATCCGACGCGGATGGCATCGCCAGTCGGGCACATACCTCCACACCGAATCTAACTCCATCACCTCCCTGTCCATCCCGCTGCGCAACCCCTTCTCGGGAATCGTCACCTACTGGCCTGATGCACGGGAGCGCCTCCTCTCGCCAACTCCACCCCCCAACCCCTCCACCCTCTCAGAATGGGCACAATACCTCTCCGATTTCAACGCCACCGACCCACGCGATAAGATCTACGGCCTGCTCGGTCTCGCGACAGCGACCGACAGGCAGGTCATGCGGCACACGCTGGAAAGGAATTCCCCTGCGAGCCAGGTGTACACGCACGCAGTGGCGTGGTTTCTGCGGACCGAGAGGGAGTTGCTGCAGCTGAGCTTTGATGCGGACAGTCGGGCGGGGAGTCCGGTGGGCGAGACGGGGGGGACGCTGCCGAGCTGGGTGGTGGATTTTTCGGGGGCTGTCCCAGAGGATTGGGACGAGGGAAAAGAGGCGTGGTTCAGGCCGGGGTATGTCCCGTTTTTGTTTGAAAAGAGGTATAATGCGGTTGGGCGGAGGGATTTGCTGGGGAGGAAGATACAGGGGGAGATGTTCCCGTTTGGGGGGGTGCCGGCGCTGGTGGTCAAGGGGATGGTGGTTGATCGGGTTGTGTATGCGAGTGGGATAGGGCATCTGAGGCCGTATGGGACGACGGATGTGGGGGGGAGGATGGCATACAGTCTAGAGCGGATCAGAGCGACGGTAGAGAAGGTGGTGGAGTGGGAGGCGGAGGCGATGAAGCCTGGCTGGGAGGATCCGTATAGCGGTGTTGGTCCGTGGGAAGGGATGGCGAGGAAGGAAGTGTTTAGACGGGCGGTGGTGGCGAACCGGAATGGGTCGGGCTTGGAGCTTGATCACGACGAGGAGTGGGATACGATGTTTGATGTGTTGCTGAACCGGAAGGAGATGCCACTCGAGACATGCGACCGGACGCCGAGCGATCAGGAGCGCTTGCAGTACTTGCTGCCCATGCGGCTCGCACTGCTTCCCAGGACGGCTGGACGAAACTTCATCATCACGTCGAAGGGGTACTTTGGACTGGCGCCGCTGAAGAGCAGACCTGGTGATGACGTGTGTGTCTTGGAGGGGGGGACTACCCCTTTCATTCTGCGGGCTGTTCAAGACAGCGAGCTGGGTCAGTATGGAATGACGCCAAAGGAGCGGCAGAGGGTTTTTAAATTGGTTGGGGAGTGCTATGTGCATGGTGTTTCGGACGGAGAGTGGATTGATGGTCAGAAGAAAGAGGATGTGATCGAAGTGGCGATTATATGATCCGTTAAACTTCAAGTCGATTTGACAAGTTTCACCACATTGAATTGAAGCCCAGCAGCTCAGTACGGGTGGCTTGCTACCAATATCCTGCAGCATTGATGTTGTAATGGCTCGTCCTTCTCGGACCAATTGAAGCCCCTTTGGGATGACCATGAATTGCTCGTTCTCAGCGAGTCACCTACCCTCATAGTAGGTGACTTCGCACCCCTTGGTCACATCTTCATGACCCTCGAGGAGCCGGTAGACCCCTCGATGATAGGTTGCAGCACCTCAGCCAACCTCCCTTTTCTCTTTCTCCCCCGTTTTGCGCCTATCTTTTTCACCCTCCCCGTTTCCCTCCTCGGAATCTGGATATGCCACGTCTTTTCAGGTACCTCCCTATCCTCCCCTTCACTTTTTGTTGCCCTCAGGAATGCAACCTTCACAACAGTTTTCACGCCCCTTTCCCTCAACCTGTCAAAAAGCCTGGGAAACTCACTCAGCCATGACGAGTCTCCGTTCCCTAGCCGGTCTACCAAGTCTAGATCAATGACAAGGTACACCTGCTGTAGCCCCTCCATGACCGCGCCGAGAAGGGAAAACCACTCCTTTTCCGTCCGTGCGCTCTGGAACCTTCTTGCGCTGAGGGAAGCAAATTTCTCATCCATCAGACCATTGTTTGATGTTAAGATTTGCGAGGCCAGACACTTCATGACATCATTTGGTACAGAATTCTCTGTTGAGCAGGCTGCCTTGCTATCCAGTGCCCATACGGTGGGGATGTTAGCTGATGAAACGAGGTCGATGATGTCGACGGCGAAGTCGCGGATGGCATGACGCTTAGCAAACGAACCGTCGACGAGGAGTTGCGAAGAGATTGAGGATGAGCCCCATTCTTGAAACAGGGGAGAGTGGTAAATGGATAGGTGTTGAGTGCTTTGGCGGAGGCGGAGTTTGCGCTTTGCGGAAAGAGTGTTGCGGACCACATTAGGGGAGGGGAGGGCAGATGTGGAGAGGAAGGTCATGATTTGTGAGAGTTGGATCTCGGACAGTTGGCGGTTTGTGTTGATGAGGCCACTGAACTGCAGTTGTGTTGCCCCTAAAGTGATGTAGGTGTTAGTGCCGTAGTCTCATAAAACGGGTTCTGATGAATGACAGTGGTAGATTTACCATCGATGGCCAGTTTGATCTCAGCTAGCATCATTCGGCTCGTCTCGGCATGTGCCATTCGCGTTGCTTCAAGCTCATTTCGGGTAGCCTCAAGCTCGAGACGAATTTGACGCTGCTCCGTCTCATTGGCAGTCTGGGCTTCATTGAGCTTCAGCAAGATTTGCCGTTGTTCAGCCTGACTCATGCCCAAAGCCAGTCTGTCGATTTGCCTTATCGTGTCCTGGATGTCTTCCACAATGTCCTTGAAACGGAGCGAATACGGCCGGGTGATTGATGTCACCATATGCAAAAACCTTGGTTCTCGATACCACTTCACTGCACGGATGGCGAACCTGACAAGATGGGCGTAAAGACTACCAATTTGCCCCTGCATGTCCTTGGTTGGATATAGGAGCAAGTTGAGCTGAACATGCTTCACTGCTTCGCAGATTCGGCACAGGGCCTTGGAGACCTCCTTGATCAATGTCTCATGATTTGTAACCCCCTGTGTACACGCTCTGTCAGTTTGTCATGTCAAAGGGCAGCGAGACGTCAAAATTGCTCAAACGTACAACGAATATAAACTTCAGAAGGCCCCAGGCTAGCGAGACGTATTCCGGGTGGTGCTGGGACATCACATCCATAATTTGGGCGTAGTACATAACCCTGGAGCTTAGCCTCGTGATCCATTTCCATGCTTTTCCGTTTCTCCTCGAAAGATATTCCGTTTGAGCGGACTGGATAACAGATAGTAGATCCTCTATTGTTGATGGACTTCCGGTTTGAATGCTCTGAGCCTCATGGAAAGTCGCGGTGGCCGAATGAGGCCTTCTTTACCATCAGAACTTCCTCATGTGGTTAACGGTAAGTTGGAAGTACTGACGCAGTTTCAGGTCGCTCTATAAGCCAACCTGTCGCTCTCAATCGGTCGGTCATGTGGGTTCCATGATCCATGGTAAGTGGTGGTTGACCGATGCTGGAGGTGCAGGACGCAGAGGGAAGACTCCAAAACCTTGGAACTGATAAGCAATCCGACTTCAAAGCCAGCAGGCGCTCCTGTGAGGGGTAATTGCGGCTGTGTTCTTGCCCGACCCGAATGATTGGATCTCAGCACATTTTGACGGTCGCCTCACTATTTTGTGCAACGAGTTGCCATGCATGAGTGGGCGGGATGCATCCGAGCACCACCTCAGCCACCTAAAACCCCGCCCACAATGGAAGAGCTGCCTCCCTGCCTCCACTCGCCCGAATAAAGATCCTTTCAACTTATTTCGTCGAGGCTTCTCAACGCCGAACGATTCGCTTTCTTCGGCAAGCTCATGTCCGTTCAAATCGACAATTTACACCTTTGCCGAAACCTCGTCCAAGACCACTGGCATGGACACCATTGAAAGCAACCTCGGGGCTCGTGCAGTCGCCTCCGAGTCCTTTCCGATTGAGTTGCGGAACCCAAAAAGGCCGCACCCGCAAGACAACTCTGACACCTCCGAAGACGAAAAGCGGCCGGATAAGCGTAGAGCTGCGGCAACGTTTCGAAGGTCGAACTCCGAGAGCAGCAATGGACCAAATAGCCCGATCGATTGGAAAGAATCACTTTGCCAAGCACTTCACGTCCCCCACGACATCGAGGAGGCAGAGTTAGAGAAGGCGCTTCGAACAATTTCAGTTTTGTTCGCCCCCAAATGTGAGACTGCGACATCAAATGGCCAACCGAAACTCGAACCAAGCTATGCTATATTGTACAGGGTGTTTTGTCAAAGAAACTTCGAACACCAGAAGAAAATATACGCTGATGAGCCAATGTACAGAAGCTCTGATACCAGCGAGTTCAAGCACCTAGCCGGACGGAAGGAGATCACTGATATTACGAGATTCGTGGAGCGGACGCCGGGTATCTGTTTCGTGCCTATCCGCGAGTATCGGTGTTGCTACCTGACAAATCGCACAGAAACAGCCGAACGACCCCCTATCGAAGATGAAACCATTTACCTTGTAGACGAAGCACTGTGTTTGGCACTTGTCGATTTCCAGGAGGAGGCTATGACGCCCGGAGATCCGATCATTTGGCCCGAAATCAAACCACACCAGGAACTTCGCAATCTACAGTACTGGCTCTACTATCGACAGGACTCGCTCAAATCCTTCCTCATGAAGAGAGCGGGCAAATCTCAACCCGTGTTAGCGTGCTTCCAGTCATATATGCAGGAGTCAAAGCGCGACGAATACAGAGAGGTCGCTGAGATGCAGAAGGAGGGAAAGGTCACACGAAGACATATCAGATATCTGTTTGTATGTGCAAAACCCAAAGAGAAGAATGCACCAGACTAATATTATCAGATTCCCGGGGATGTACTGATTTTAAGAAACAAGGAAGACCAAGATCTTGATCAATGTTACAAGCTCAAAGAGTGGCCCAAGTTCACATACGATTCGCACCCCTCACAGCCCGCCACCGGCAGTCGACAGATGGACGGCACTTCTATACTCTACGTGGAATGGACTATCAGCCTCAGTATCTTTGCATGGGGATTTGATGGCCGCTTCAAGAAAGAAAGCCTCACTAAATCCGCCACATTCTGCTGGGACCGAGACGACAATAATATTCTCGCCATCAACAAACTTTTTCTCTACCCATTTACGTCTGCGGTTCCCGAGCGCAGAGATAGTCTAAAGCGTCGAGGAATGATGTTCTGGGCCTGCCGAGCGATTCGTCATATCCAGTATTCCGGTTGGGATCTTGCCCACCGTGAGCACTTCGTACGTCTTGGCAACACTCGATGCATTTTCAAGCTTCAACTAATGCTGGAATTGATGCTAGACAGCTGCAAGGTTCATGGTAGATAACATCATGTGGTCTCGCCAGTCGCAGAAAGGTGCCGTCACCGGCGTCCAGCCTCAGGATAAACCACCACTTCGGCCACAGAAATCTCAAGAGATTGAACAGAATTCATCGGCCGCCGAGTATATCTCGCTAGAGGCTCCAACAACCAACGATTTCTTCCTGCTTCTTCCACCGTATCTTGCTGCATTCGATCTTCAAGACAAAACTTGGCGTCAGTGAACATATACCCTACACATACAACCAATTGATGACACTAACACGACTTCCAATCAGGCCACTTGGCTGTAGCCAGATTCGCACCAGTTCAATGGGACAAGACCGCATTTGAAGGTCTTGTCCTCGAAAAGGACACCAAAGAGGTGATCAAGGCTTTGGTGACCCACAAAGTCAAGAACACGGTATCAAGTGATCTCATTCGCGGAAAGGGGAGCGGACTGATTCTTCTTTTCCATGGGTAAGCTGTTGGTCCTACACCGGCCAATACATACGAAAGGTTTCCCACTGACGAAAACGCCAGTCCCCCGGGGACGGGCAAAACATTGACAGCAGAGAGGTGAGCATCCCTCTCTGAAAATAACACTCCTCGTTGAATCAGAGGGGCGGTTCTCATACAGGGCTAACCTTTGATTTAACGCAGCGTCGCGGAGGAGGCCGCAAAGCCGCTCTATCGAGTAACCTGTGGAGATATTGGGACAGTGCCGGAAGTCGTCGAGAGGAATTTGAAGAACATCCTCACAGTATGCAAGAATTGGGACTGCGGTAAGGAAATTTATAGGGATCCAGACTAGAACTCCTCTCCTATGAAAGGGAACCTCGATGGCTGACAGCATCACCGCGTTACTCCACAGTCGTCCTTCTCGATGAGGCCGAGGTATTCCTTCAAGAGCGGTCTCTCACGGACCTAAACAGAAACGCTCTGGTTTCAGGTACTTCCCATGAAACAGGCAGGTATCGTTTTGCAAAGTTTGGCAACACTGATGATACAACAGTCTTCCTACGCACGCTGGAGTATTACGACGGTTAGTCCTTCAGCCTCTTTCCTCACATCCACCTCACATACCAATCTCAATACAGGAATCATGATTCTCACCAGCAACCGCGTCGGCACCTTCGACGAGGGCTTCAAGTCCCGCATCCAACTATCCCTTCACTACCCGAAACTATCACAAAAGTCACGCCGCCTCGTGTGGCAAAATTTCTTCGACCGCCTCGACAACGACCCCGTCGCGGTAGCTGAGCTAAACATTGAGGACCTCCGCAGGAACGCGGGTGCTCTGTCGAAATTTGAGCTCAACGGCCGTGAGATCAGAAACGCCATCAATGTTGCGCGCCCGTTGGCACGATCGGAGAATACGCGGCTTGATTTCGAGTGCTTGGAGAAGGTCATCAAGGTACAGCGGCGTTTTGATGAGTACTTGAGGGAGGTTAATGAAGGGCTGGGTGATGATGAGGTTGCGAGGGAAGACGGGAGGAGGTAAAGTCCAGCAGCGACGGAAGACGTGATCGAGGTGGCGAGTATATGATCCGCTAGACCTCACGTGAAGACCCCGCCAGTGAGAAATGAGTAACGCAACTGTTTAGACGTTGTCGGTAACGTGCTACCATGTCGTATAGAAAAACTGAACATACCTACTGAAGAACTTGAAAACCCCCATCAAACCAAAGTCATCACGCTTTCCTCAATCCCATCCCATATCATGCTCGGGCTGACAGTAGACGGCGAAGATGTGTCACCTTCAGGGACCTCGAGCCACGAAGACTTGAAGAATCCCACACGAAGTAAAGTCCGGGTTCTTCAGGACATATCTTAACCACCAAGCCTGCAAACAATCCACCAACACTCCCCCCATCAAGCCCCGCCGCAGGCACGTCAGCGAGCAAGACGCATTCCACAACTTGTCCCTCATCCAGCCACTTTGAGTTGACTCGGTCCGAGTCAGCTGCCTGGTGCTCCGGGCACACAATAATGTCGGGGTAGAAGTCGAAGACCGGCCAGCCCGTTCGTGGTCCTGGCACCTCAAAGAGGACCCTGTACTGGCACTTCTGCCACTGACAAGGCTTGTGCTCGAAAATGCCCCTTCTCACTTTCGTTCTTACAGTTAGCTTCCAGGTTGCCAAAGGAGCAGGCGGGTGGGCAATGGCGTCTCTGAACGACACCGCCGGCTCGGCGGTGGGTAGACGCACGACCACAGTGGCGATCGGACGGCAGGCGAGACTAAAGCCCACCTCTCGGTTAGTTGAGACCCACGACCAGCTCGGACCTAACATGACCGAGCGGTAGGCTTCAGGGAGGGCCTCGGCATGCGCGTTCCTATTGTCTGGCAAGGCCTGCCACAGCATCTGGCCGACGATGTCTTTTTCCCATAGGCCAAAGCTGTAGCTGCCCCAACCGAGATCCTTAAACAGGTGAGTAACACCATCCAGTGCAACCAATCGATCCCGCGCAGACGTGAATGACCTCGCGGAATAGGCGCGAACGATCTTCTTCCAGTGACTGGACGCTTCGTTGGGCGCCTGTAATGCCCGTCGCAACAGAGACAGCGAGCCGTCGAGCTGGGCGCTGCCGCACTCGCACATAAAGCCTTGGTTGCATTCCCACATCAGCTCGCTGGAGGTGAAATGTGCTGTCCTGGTCGCGAGTAGCCGCTCCTGGAAAGTCCAGCCACGGCCCAACAGGCGGTGTCGCTCAAGGTCTTGTTTCGCGTCATACAGGAGATCATGCCCCAGGGCCTCTCGAACGTAAACAGGTGGTTGATCGTCATCCGAGACCACCAGTTCGTGTGAAAAGCTGGTAGGAACACGTTCTCCGCTGCCGGTCGCAGAAGCTCTTCGCTCGCCGAACAAGCTCTGATGGCAGTCGCCTGCCCGGGTGCCCGAGATGACGAGACACGCATTTGTGTAAATATCCTTCATCTGCGCCGCCTCTCTGTTCCAGTCTTGGGGGTCATCTTGGACGATGCAAAGAGCGTCAATCCAGATGTATCGGATGTCCAGCTCTCTTGTGATTTGGATAGCATCACGCATGATTTTCGGGATGCAAGGCCATGGGATAGCTCGGCTGTGAGCAGTGAGATTGCTAATGGTCGTGGTCAGGTTTCCGGATGTGCCCCAGCAATAACTAAGTGCGACAAATGGCCCGGTGTCCGTCTTGGCCGTAGTGTGCAGCCGAACTTCTTCGAGCTGGATTGTCCCAACGTCGATGACTCGCGTGGGCAGGCTTGATTGCGGGGTATTGCTGCACTCGGGGTGCTCTCGTTGGCAGATCTGCATCCATCTTCGAATGATTTCGGCCGATTCTCCAAGTTCGACCTTCGCTGGGAGGTGGGAGAGCGATGGCCACTGGGAAGCTGTGCTTGGGCGATGGGCGCTTGGAGTACCCGGGAGGACATAAAACTCAATAAACCTCGTCTGCTCGCCTTGGTAGATACCGATAGGGGACTGGTGGTCCGAATCCCGAAATATTCCGTCCAACTGGAGTCGGTCGGGGTCGGAGTTCTCCCGAGCGGGCTTCGGCCGCATCATGCGCACCCCTTTGAGGATGACTCGACACCTCGCGCATGTGTCGGCGGCCGGCGACTCGACGAACCTGGTCCAGTCTTTGAACCAGGGCGCGTCACTGGCATCTTCGCAGACTGGGCAGGGCATCTGGCAGTGCGCGGAGAGTGGTAAATACTCGTTGAGGGGAAGACGCGCGACGCCGCTGTCCGCGATTGGGCAGGGACACAACTCGGCGAAGCTGGGCAATGGAGATGCATGAAACCCTAACCCTAATATTTCGTGGACGGGTGCAGCGATTATCTGAACCTAGAATGTGGATTTGGTTGCACAGCTAATCCAGGCGAACGGGTTTCGGGAAAAGCGGCTGGCTGGACTGCGCTGTCTCGGTTGGTTGGTTGCGCCGACCCCATAGGGCTGTTGGTTGCAAAGTGGGGGTGTGATTGTTGGACCTCGGCTTGGTTACCATGTCGCTTCCTAAGCACGGGTTCACAAAATGAAGATACCTCACTAATGCGAGAATTAATTGGCTGTCTACGTATTGGATAGAACTGTCGAAGTGAGATGCGAGAGTGGGGCGACCATGTTCATGCAGAAATTTCGGAACAGGAAATCGCAACTCGGACTTTGAGGAAAAGAGAGACCAAGAACCAGGCAATGTCAGCTAATAGGCCCGTGCACTGGCGCCTCGCCGCGCAGTCAGCTTTAAATCAACCACACCCCCACCATTTGTTTCTCCCCCAACACACCGTGTCCACAGCCAACAATCTCACTCGACGTCGTGACATCACAAACATGGCATCCAACGCGCCCGCACCGAAACCCAAACCGCTCTCCTTCATGGAGACGCTCTCCCACATCGTCTCATTCTACCGCCCCGCCGAAAGCGTGTCTTCTTCGCCAAGCGAACGCACACGCGCGCCCCCAAAACTCATCATCTTCGCCGCGTGGACCGGCGCACAAGATCAGCACATCGCCAAATACCTCACCAAATACCAAGCCCTCTACCCAACCTCCCCCATCCTCCTCCTTAAGTCCCCACCTGCCCTTGTCACCTGGAACCCACTCAAAATCCCCAACGCCGTCGCGCCTGCCGTCCCAGTAGTCAAGTCAATCTTCCCCGACTCCGCCTCTTCATCAGCGGATAACCCCGAACTCCTCATCCACTTCCTCTCCAACGGCGGCTCCTCGTCCATCTCCGGCCTCTACACCGCCTGGGCAGCTGCCTCGCCAGACGGCAACGCCACTCTCCCCCCGCACGTCACAATCATCGACTCGGCGCCCTCGTCCATCTCTCTCTGGCCCTCCATCGAGTTCTTCAAAGCCTTCGTCCCCCCCTCGCAACACCTCATCGCCACGCCCCTCCTCTTCCTCCTCTCGGCGACACTCTCCACGGGAATATCAATCGGTCTCCTGACGGATTGGCTCAAGACGTGGGGAGAGACGCATAATGACAGGGCGAAGAATAAGGAGGAGGTGAGGAGGCTTTATGTGTATAGCGAGGAGGATAAGCTGGTTGGGTGGGAGGGCGTGGAAGCGCATGCGAAGCAGGCGGTGGAGAGGGGGTTTGAGGTGAGGATGGAGAAGTTTGTGGGCACGGGGCATGTGTCGCATGCGAGAGGGGAGACGGAGGGGAGGTATTGGGGGTTGGTGGGGGGGATTTGGGAGGGGAGGTGAGGAAAGGGGGTGTTGGGAGAATTTGAATGTAGGGAAGGAAAGTGCTGTTGCCGCTTCCGAGCCAATGTGTGGTCAAGCGGCGTGGAGTCGTTTAATGTGAGATTCAAGTGAGGGGAACGGATAGGCACTATGTCCCGCCTGGTTTGCACATTGGGGGATGGCAAGAGAGTAAAGGGGACTATTTGCAAGCACACGAAAGTCTATCTTTCTACGCCACTCTAGACATAATCCTTCTGCTGAATATTAAACGGATTCATTGGGCCCGCATCTATAAATCGACTCCTCAATCATTGCAGCCAGTGTAGTCCACCCCACCAAACGACACCTCAATTCTTCAACCCGTTAACCCACACTTCTTGCGGCACTCCTGAACCCTGATAAACGGCCCTTGGGGGACCTCCTTCCTGATCTTGGCAATATCCTTCTTAGCAATGGCACCTCCAAACGTCGTCACGATAAAGTCGTCGTCCAACGCAAACGTCTCGGGCGCGATTAAGCCAGCACCGGGGTCTTCAGTCGTAAACGCCGCGACGAACTGGGCAGGCTCACATCCGGGGTTCATCTGCATGTGCAGCGACCCGATGGGGAAGACGGTCATCATTTGTGGTCCCAGTGTCAGCTTGACCACCCGCTGGTTGCCGGCGGCGTCGACGGCGCCGCTCTCGGGTACCATCTCCGTGTACAGGGTGCCGTTGAGGACAGTGAAAACTTCAGCGGATCGAGGGTGGATGTGCAAGGCGGCCATACCACAGCCTTTGCAATTGATAGTGGTTAATACACCTGAGGTAGTGAGGTAGTGTGGATAGCTCACCGTCCACGTTTCCCACCGACATGCTGATGCCAGAGCCAACGAGAGCGGGAAAGGTCTGCCCATTGGCGATTGAAGACGGCTGTTTGCCAAAGTCGTAGAGGAAGTCGGAGTCCTTGAGAAGCTTGTATCGGTCGATGGCACTGTTCAGCGGTGTGGTCAGCAAGAGGCATGTTGGAAGCTGGATCGACTTCGGGGACATACGTGTCAGCGAGCCGGAGCTGGGTCGTCAGGCTGAGTTCTGCTGTTGGGGCCGCCACCGTAAGAGGCGATGCGGCGAGGATGGCGCCAGCAGTGGTGGCAAGGAATTTGTAAAGCATGTTGTTGCTTAGGATTAAGATGAATGGAGTCGGTGTGGTGACTGGAACTGGAACTGAAGGAGGAGTGATGATGTTGTTTTGTGCTTGAAACTTGACGGTAAATATGGAAAATGTGTCCTGTTATAAACACATCAAGTCTCCATCGATCCGAAATTCATCTCAGCCACAATCGCGTAAACTGCGTACAAGAGGTTTGACCCAAGGAGTACGCTGCTGACTAAATCCCTATACGCAGCCGTAATCACAATACGCTCCCAACACCGCCACTCAATGTAACTCTGCCATCAGGCAAAAATCCCAAAATGAAAGTACGCTTTGTCAATTCAAGTATGTTGGACTTGCTGGTTCTCGACGGAGCGGATCTTTGAGGCGCACAGCCGCACCGCGTCTCTAGACATTGATCAAGGTCCGCACCAGTACGCAAACCAATCACCGGTACGCATCTGCACAGCGAACACATCAGGCTCCACTTTAAAGAGGCGAAGAACGATAGCAGCTTTTCACTCGCTGCTTGTCAATAGCGGTTACTTGGAGCTTTATAAGTCTCTTGATCCAATGCTCGATTATCGGGGCGAATTTTGGGGTTTTGCAATGAATTCATACCACCATGACCCGCCATAATCTAGCCAAAGGTAATAACAAGCCCCTCCACAGCCTGCTCCTTTGAATAGCTCACACCATGGACCTTCAGCTCAGTGCCGTTGAGAAGCGTAATCGTCCCGCCTTTATTGGACAACGGGACCTGCGGTACAAGGGCGATGGTAACACTCGCGCCACCTGCAATACCCTGCGCTAGGATCACATGCGACTCGCCATTCTTGTTACGAAGCTTCCAGCCGCTCAAGTTCACCTCCGCATCGGTGCGATTTTTCAGCGTCACCGTCTCCGGGTCAACACCTGGTTGGCCATCAGGCCCCCGAGGATTGACCAACGCCTTGGTGATGATAACGGGCGTGTCGCTGAGGTCGTCTTGCTCTCGGGAGGGAGGGGAAACGTCGCCATCCAAGAAGTTGGCCCACGTGAGGTACCCGGTTCTCGGCAGCGGTTGGCCGGCATCGCCCGGGCCGTCCTCGGTGTGAACGGCCTGGGAAGCAAAGCCAATGAAAACTGCCTCCCAGTGATCCGCAAACTGGAGGAGAAGGCCGCCGTCCTGCCAGACGCCGTTGTCTCTCGACCAGCGCTGCGGGTTACCCTGGTTCATGTGCACGTTGTGGATGCCCTTTCCGTTGTCGAACGAGGAGCCGTAGATGTAAACCGTGGCATCGTCGGCAATGGCACGGTCAACAATGGGCTTGAGTTGGTCAAGGATGTCGTTGTTGTCGCCGGCCACATCGTGCGGGAGGATGCGGCCCTCGTTGCGCTGGAAGAGGTTGCCTCGAATAAAGTCTAGGGCGATGCCGCCGCGGCCTTGCTCGGATGTGCCCTCAAGAAGGCGGAATCCGCGATTGAGAGAGGCGAGGTCTTCAGTGATGGGGTGCCGGAAATTGGGGACGGTCCAGTAGGCGAGGCGGGATTCGTTGCGGTCGCCAGACTTAATGTTGATGGCGGCACGTCCCTCTGCTGGCTCGTCGTCGACGTAGTAGAGTGAGAGGTGGGGCGAGTTCGGGTCAGCTTGGTCGGTTTCGTAAGTGTAGCGGACAGGCTTGGCCTTCCAGACGCCGTAACTTTCCACGGGCATGGTGTTGGGTTCGATTTTGGAGTGACAGGCGTGGCCGCTGGAATAGGTAGATGCAGGAAATGGGCGAGAGATGGAGTTCCCATCAGAAGCACGAGGATCTAACTCGGGATTTCGCCTTTAAAGCCTGCAGACATGGAGTGCTGGAACTGATGACGTGGCAAAGGGCTTGTGTCGGTCACAGACAAAAATAGCAATGCAGACCGGTTGAACAGCAACGAAGAGATCTGGTTCGCCATTCTCCGGACGGTTCTAGTTCTAGGCCCCCCATTGTGTAACCCTGGCGCCAGCCACAAAGCTCTCCGCCGACATGATGCTTCTCAGCCCTACTCATCAGACACGCTAATCAAGGAGCTCAAAATCCGAGTCTTGCACGCACGTGTCTCCTGCTGCCGTTCCAGGAATCCACCCTAGTCATCATCAGCGTTTCTGTCCAACCAGAAAAGTCAGCATAATTAATCCCAAGACAACAGGTAAATCCGCTGCTCACCTTACCGACATACCCTTCATCTCGCCACCGGCTACTCGCCATCCTTGAAATACAAAAGAATCGAAACGTTCTTCATTGCCTCCTGGCGCTGTCTCACCAGCTTCCGGGTGGCATCCACGTCGTTTTTAAAGCCTTCCAGGTTGCCCCTCTCGCAAGACTTGAGAGCACAGCGCAGATTCCAGCGGAGAAACTTGAGCCCGTCAACATGCTTCTCAAGAGCACTGTACATTTCCGCAAGATCGGCGGACTTGTCCAGAGGCCCCGAGCTCTGCCAATTCGCTTTAATGGCCTCGGCTTCCTCCTCCGAGAGACCTTCAATAACCACGGTCTTCACATTGTGTAACCCGAGCCATGTCTTAACGACGGCGGTGGCATTTGACTTCTCGGCCTCCGTCAACCTGGAGTACCTTACCTCGTCGTCATCATTCCTGCACATGCTGTTTAACATGAGACGGTCGTAATTAAAGTCGAATTTCAGGTGGACAAAGTCGATGTCCGGTGTCGAGTTTTGTAGTTCGGCTCTGATTCTTCGTGTTTCTTTTTGTAGCATGTCCAACGGATTCGACTTGGTGTATTTGACGACAATATCTGGCCGCCTTAAGTATCGCACGACCTAGGGCGTCTGGGGGCGTGAAGGGCATATGCGGAATGAAAGCGGTTCAAATACGGGAAGTTTGCATGAATATTCTGTATTTCCAACCGGAATGTGTTCTCGCCGTAGGGAATGGCGTCTCCCTCGTTGTAGATCGACTTGCATGTGCGGAGGAACTCGCTGCTCAATGTCTGTCGCCTGCAGAGCTCGAGAATTCCCCTGTGACGAAAGAGCAGTGGATAGATTCTGTTTCGTATCTCGGCTAGCAAGGAGAAGAATCGGCATTTGGGTTGATAGTCCATGATGCGAGCGATGTCCGACATGGTCTCTATGGGCGTTTAGTGGTCGTTTGTGGTTTGAGAGACAAGGAAGAAGGGAAGGAATACCACACCGTTCGACTTTTCCTTGATGAGCTTTGTCACATCCTCAGCGAGTCAGCGGACAAGGAACCCTTTCGTCAGAGTTTGGAAGTTAGCTGCTGAATGAGGTGGGAATTATAGTTTGAGAGAAACATACCTTTGGTCGATCTGATGGGCGGCAGCAAAGGATGCCTGGATCCCTGAAGGCGCTCCGGCGGATGGGACGCTACCGTTACGACAGATACCGGGTTCGGAGTCGCATAGGAGCGGACTTCATAGGCGTTAGTGAGTCCCGGGAATTTGAGCCTGTATTATTCGCTGAATGTCGGGGTTTTGTCGTTGAATGACCAAGCATTCCCTTTAAATCCTCCTCTCCTGGGATTCAGTGAAACTGACATGAGTGATAACAGGCCACCATCGCCAAGTTTGTGATCAAAATCTTTACGGAACCCTCCTCCTTTCCTATCTTGCAGGCTACTCGCAAATTGCAGGCGTTGAATGAGCAATATGAAACGAGAGTAAGCAAACCAATGGGTCGTAGGGCCCGCGAATTAGGGGCAGAACTTTCTTTGGTCTAAGTCAAGGTAGAGACAAACGAGTATTATCCCAAGGTTGCAAAGAAGATGCCGAGTTATAATTCAGCACTGAATAAACAAAAGAGAGTCCCGAAAGTCATCATTGATAGAACGCGGTTACCGGAGCCATTTCTTGAAAGCGGAATGCCCAGCTGCAACGACACTAACAAACGAAATAAAACAAAACTATCTTTGTGTAAATAACGCCAAAAAGTCTCCGGTGACAACAGTCAGCAGTTGCTCGCTTGATCAGATGACAACAGTGCCTCCATTCGCACTGACAGTACTGCCAGTGACCCACCGGCTTCCCTCGCTGGCCAGGAAGGCGACCACCTGTGCGATATCGTCAGGCGTGCCGGGTCGACGCTCAGCAGCCACTCTCCAGACATTAGCATCGTGAACCTGCTGTTTCTGTTCCGCGGTCATAGAAGCAATGATGTCCGTCTCAACATATCCAACCGAGACGGCTACGGAGCAGTCCGCACTTGGTTAGCGTTATTAGGAAGTTTGGGTGGTGATATGGTGCTCATACCGTTTGCAGTTATTCCCCGCGAATGACCAAACTAGATAGGATATGAGCTACGGCCCCTGCTATAGAGGAAAACGTTTGTGAAGGATGGGATGAGATCAACGCGTACCTCAACAGCCCAGTTCTGGGTGAGTCCTTCAAGCGCGGCTTTGCTGGCAATGTAAAGCGGCATGGGTGGTATGCCAGGTCCGATGTTGACCCCCCGCGTGGCTAAGCTAGAGATGTTGATGATGCGACTTCCCCGAGGCATATAGGGCAAGGCTGCTTGCACAAGGAAGATCGGTGCGCGCAAGTTGGTGTTCATCACGGCCGTATAGCGCTCAGGGGTGATAGCTTCTGTCGCCGTCCAGTCACCCAGAGCCGCATTGTTGACTGGTGAGAAGGTGTTGGATGAGCAGCTGCCAAGGAACTCTTCCTAGTCGTGGTAGAACGTACCAACAATGTCAATCTTGTCAACCTTGAGCCCCTTCAGCGTTTCCTCCACGATCTTGACCGGGCTCGCAGAATCAGCGAGGTCGGCTTGGATTGCGACGGCACGGGCTCCACCTCCTAAGCTCTCCAGCTCTTTGGCATACGCCTCCGCCGCGATGGATGTTGCTTTATTCTGATAGATCATGGCCACGCTGGCACCGCGCGAGACGAGCTCTTTGGAAATGCCGGCGCCAATGTTGCGAGTCCCCCCGGTCACAATAGCTACTTTCCCGGTCAGGAGCATTGTGACGGCTGCCACAAAGAGAATTGGTTGATAAGAGACTGGGAAAATATGCACAAGAACTGCTTCTGGTAAAGCACCGATATCCAGGTTCAAATGATCAGGTAGTTAGCGTGATGCGTTTTGAAAAGCGAGTTGTGGACCTGACCATATATAGAGATTTCTACAATAGCTAATCCTTTTGTTCTTCGCTGCATCTGACTTTGGTTAACTTGCAATCTGATGGCTCAAAGGTTGTTCTGTTTTCCTCCTTTTGCAAGTTACTATCGTTTTCCCGGCACTTGTTGCTGACCTGGTCAGCCGACCGTTACAATCTTGCCCGCTGTAGCGTCGATGTCAGGATTTAGTTACCTACCTACCTGACATTGAAACAAATAGCTCGCTGGCATTGTAATTACTCATCAATATCTCCGCTTTCAGCTGGGGTGGATTGGCGGGATTGGACGCTAAATGATGACCTGCATGTCACCACGCACGTCAGCATGAGGGGACGCATGTCAGCATGAGGGGAGTTTTCTGACGAGCATTGAAATCTGACGCTGGTGGCAACCTGTTCTAGATCCATTTTCAGTCCTATTCTCTCCCCCCCGCCGGCGTCAAAGTGATGGAAAATACTTGGCTGCCGCACATGCGGTCCCCTAGCGAGAGTTGGGTAGGCGTGGTCGACCGGGACAAGCGACGACGGCTGCAAAACCGCCTCGCCCAAAGAGCTCGGCGTAGGACGCAAACCCTCCTCTCCTCACAAACTGGCGGTGTCCAATTAATAACTGACCCAACTAGGCGCGAAAAAAAAGACAAACGAGAGCGGTGCAGACCCCGCTTTCCACCCAGTTCATAGCCAGGGACTAGTATATTGCTCTCGATCGATTTGATGGGATTTGTTCGTAACGCTGACTTCTCTTGCCACACAGTCCGCTAGCCCCGCCAACGTGTTGACAGCGCCGTCGGGCCAACCCGCAGTCACTGCGACTAGCCTTTGGTCTGACGGGAATCCGACTCGCCGTGCTTCCTCGGTCGCGGGTCTCGAAGTAACTCTGTTCGGCCACACAATTGAGGCCACCCCAGCTATGTCCCTAGCAGCCGCCTTCCGGGATGATCTGTAAGGCTTGTGCCGATGAAACGAAGATGCCTCCCAAATCTCGCTAACCCCAGAATGGTAGATCCGCGTATGCTCCCAGCTGTCCTTGGCGGGCAATGAAGCCTCCTCCCGGCCAACAAGTGCCGCCAGCGGCCTCCTCCTCGCCCTTCTCACTCACGCTAAACTGGATGCACGTAGCTGCAGCGCTGTGGCACAATGGATACGCGCTGGGTCTTGACTGCGGGCCACCAAACGTGCTCCTTCGCGACATAACCGCACCTGAGAGCACGATGCCACCGCCCGAAGCGCTGCGGCCGACCGATCTACAGGCTACAGTAATCCACATCCAACTGATCGATTGCATCCCGTTTGCGACCGTGAGGGATCGCATATTGAGTGGTTCCTTTATCGTCAACATGGACGCTCTACGCGATGATCTGCTCAATATGGGTTTGTCTTGCTGGGGTCGTAGGCCATGGGACCCAAGGGCGTGGGAGCTACCTGCGGCGTTTGTGGACAAATGGTGGTGGTTGCTGGATGACCAAGTCGTTGGAATGACGAACTTTTGGCGGGAACAACGAGCCGAAGAGCCGCTGGTTTGGCGGGGCAATCCTGGGGGTGAAGCGTTTCTTGGTCTTGTTTGAAGTGTTCTTTTTGGCTTAAAAAATCCAACAACGTAATAGGATAACAGCCCATATCTGAGACGGATCCAGACGTTCAAAATCTCCATTGTCGGTAGAATCCTACCTTGCCACTGCTTTCCCCTGACCTGCTCTGAGCTGGGGCTGAAATCACCAATTTGTTCAAAGCGCTCAAAGAAGTTGGCATCTCCCCCACCGACACAGATCAGGGCGATGGTACATCAGAGGCCGTCTTGGGGTCTAGGAACGGGTTGGGTTTTTTCATGCTACCAGTGCATTGAGGGAAGAAATCTCTTACAGCCCAAGGCAGCTGCTAGTGGGTGACGTGACGGGTGGATCCGCTACATAAATAGTTTTATAGACACACCCAGCATTGGGTCTGCAATATCCCCTCAGCATCTCCGTGCTTGGTAGTGCCACCAGGCCCCGTTGCTTGTATATCGCGTTGGAGGAGAGGAGGTCGAGCTCTCCCAGAATCTGGGCGTACAGTTTGGCCACCGTCGTCTTCCCGGTTCCCGATGGGCCGAGAAATAGGCAATTGAGAGAAATTTGGAGTGGCTCCTTGCCTTGTAGCTCACGGCGGTAGTTGGTCTTGGAGCGTCGCATCAGAGACCGGACTGCCTTTTTCACATCTTCGAGACCAGCCATACTATCGAGCTCTTTCCATGCCGCGCTCTCCGCCCACAGCTCGGCAGGTTCAGGCCCCATGATGTCCTCCATGATGAGGACCCTCTTGGAGCTGTTGGCTTTGGTCGACCCTGAGTTGCCCTTATCTGGGAAATCGGCGATAGGCCCGGCGCACACTATCAACGGATTCAGCTGAGTTTGTTTCAGACGATAGGCGTGTCGCTCGAGTGTCTGCTCAAACGCCAGTATTAGCTCATGAATGTTTCCAAAGCCATCCGTATTTCGGCCTCGGCCGACACGTTTGGCCAGCATCAGAGGATACGGGCTTTCAGGCCCCCCGTCAACCTGCAGGTTGTTGAGTTTGATTAGTCGTAGAAGGATGACCCTGAGGTCCTCGTCATCAAAGTCTGGAAGTCGAACCCGTCGCCAACACTCCCATCTGTTCTGTGGCCGACTCTCGAGGAGTTTTGAGACGCCAATGACACTTCCTGTCACGATAACTACTTGATTTTCGTCGATATCACGGCTGGCCCGTGAAGGACATTGCCAATCGTCTTCCTGATTCACTTCGTCGAGCATGATGATCTAGCAAGATTCTTAGCCGGCCAGTATAAGTATCTCCAGTGCATATGACTCTGTGGTCAGAAGAGGGATGCCCAAGAAGAAGGCTACCGTAGGCAATTGGAGCAGGGAGAATGAGCTGAACTTACATCTGAATAACAGCCCTCAGGCCATACTTTCAACTCTGTAACGCCACTGACTTATCTCCGTTCTTTTCCGCCAAGGGTTAGGGTTAAGGTTGTCTGAATATGCATAGTTACAAAATGCCCGGCCAAGCCACCCATCCCTTCCCCAGATTCCATCGACGCCTGATCCCCTATTCTGCCACCATTCTGACGCTGGCCAGACCCCCACCTGCCGAATTGGTCCTCGCACCGGCAGAGATCAGATACGAATGGCCAACCCCAGGACCTCTATAGACATGCTTTATCAGTTCTACACTACTCCCTGGCAAAGGGGTGGAAAGCTCGCTCCGTGTGTAGCCGCTGTGTGAGATCTTGGTGATCCTTCTGCCGCTCACCGTGGGCTAGCGGATGTGCGCAGCTGGAGGTTGCTTGGAGGGCACCGCGCGTCGCATTAACCCTAGGTTTCGCCTCCTTTGATATCTAGCTATCTAGTATGGATAGTAGCGACATTGGGTGCCTAGAGCTGTCCTTTCGCACCTGTTGCTCCTCTGCCCCCGAGCTGCATGGCCCGTCGTGACACCACTTGATGGATGAGGATCGGGTTGAGCGGCCTTAGTCGCCCACTCGGCGTGGTGTTGCCTGTGTGATAGTGGAGCAAGCCGCGGCTGAGGCTGGGTGGAAAGAGGATCCCGCTTGACCGCATGGGATATTGTAACCGAGTGATATAACTAAGTTGACACTGGTTGTATCTGACCGATTTGACCCAGTGCTGGCGCCGAGGACTGGGGGAATGGCGCTGAGGGTGGTCGGGTCGCTTCGCTCGCCCGCTCGGCATAGTCTTGTTGCCTGCTCCATAAATTAGTTCTTTAACTAATGGGAATGACAGACTGTTACTACCAGCGGATAGTAAGAGTGGTCTGGGGATATTGATTAGAAGATCTCTTAACTATTGCTAGGTTGTGCTGGATTTGGTATTAACTAGGCTGCAACTTGCTAAGGAACCAGTAAATCACCGTAGAGCAGAACGGATGATGGCTAACCAGACTGAGGGAAGTCCAGTCCAGGTACATGTAGTCGAATTTAGGTTGGGAAAGGTCTGTAATGGAGGCACCTTTTAACTAGCTTGCCATTGACACTTGAGCCAGCTGTAATGGCTATGGCTGTTGGCGACCTTGCGAGCGCGGGCAAAGGGCAGTTTTCGGAGACGTGTGACACTGAAAAGTTGACCCAGACACATTTAATAAAACGTGCGTGTTCAGCTCAAGGAAAGCCTCTAAAAGCGACCTGGTCTGCATTTCCGGGCACGCCACTGCTGGTTTCTGTTGTTTGCCCGGCGATTCTAGTCTGATCCCGCACGATGCCTCCCACAAATAAGGCGTCCAAGACGGACTCTGAGCGCGTGTAGCGCCACGGGCTTGGATAGGTGTGGGGCTGGAAGCACGAGAGTCCTTTCCCAAGCTGAGCGCTGACAACCAACCCTCGACCAAGTCGTTGATGCGTTCCTTCCTCACCCACTTACCCTACTTGTAGCCTGTATCATGGAATTCCGCCATATAACAGTGCACCGTGTGATTAGGACCTGCGATGGCCGTCCAAGGTCCGTACCTACCCGCCCCCGTCCACCAATGCCGAGGCCTGAATCCCAGTGCATCCTACGGGCTCTGTCTGTCAGAATCTCTCCGTAGTATTCGATTACCACCTGGCACTCATCGATGCACTGGTCGACTCTAGGAGTGCGTCGGCCATGTCGAGGGGCGTCAAAGCAGATCTAACCTACATCAATTTCGTCGAGCAGCAAATCCGCCGCACTCCGACACAAACCTTTAGTCTTGCACTTACAGGCCCAGGGAACCGCGAGCCAGTACAGTCAAGTCACATCTTCAAACTAATGTGGGACGTGTCCAACTGCATCCGTCGTATGCATCAAGTCAGCATTCACGACGCCGTTGAGGAATGCATTCTCGCCCGCTTCACTCCTAGCCTACAACTTGAAGATGCGAGTAGCGATCTTCAGCGGCGGCAGAATCTCATCCGCGCCGTTTCCGTCACCTGCAGTTGGATCACCATGCTATTTCGTCCCAATCTCTCGCTGCAAGCGGCAAGCACTAGCCCGGGCTCGCTGGACGTTGATGGCGAGGGACAAAAACCCACCTCGCAACCAAGCAGCCTGTGGAGGGTGAACACAACTCACCGACGTCTTAGCAATTTCACCCCAGAGCACTATCAAAATTGGCAAATCCATACAATATCATAGCCGAATTGGCTGTGCAATCTACTGAGTCTTTCCACTTGGATCCCGTCCTTCTACCAAGAATCGGAGACTAGGTACAAAATTTTTGTGCATATCACATACCAGAGACCGAGTAAACAGCTCAGCAGAGCCAAGCCAGTTGAGCCGAGCCAAGACTATGAGGCCAAGCTTGTCAAGCTAAGTCCGTAGCAATAGCCGAGAATCATGTCCCAGTCTTGGTGACGCAATTTGGGGGTTGGCACAGGGCCCAAGACCCGGCAGCGTGCGTAACCCGGACTGTCTGGCCCCGGATTGCTGTGCGACGTACAACTGGGCGGAATTCTTGCATCGCGTCGAAAGTGAGTCGATATTTGAGCGCTGGAAACATCAAACCTGCCATGCCACCTACGAAACTCGTTTTTCGGGCCCAGCCGGCCTAATCTATTGTCGGAGGCCTTGGCAAGACTCAAGGGAGATCACCTCCGGCGAGACGACGACGGCGCAGATGGCGATGACGCCTAGAGACACGGGAAGTGGGGCCATCACCCGGATCCGGGAGCTCGGCGAGCCGGAGGTGGGAGCTCCGCCCAGAGCAATATGTGGGGATATATTCAGTCACCGCCCAGCCAATGTCATTTTATCTTGTTTTCACCTCGCTTGCACGGCTGGCTGGGCTGTGATGTTGCGTTCTGTCAATCTTACTACCACGCCGGAAGTTGATGGCCGTCGTAAGCCAATAGGGTGGCGGGGGGCATGGGCTGCCGCGCCGGGAGAAACGGGGCTGAGTCGGTTGACGTTCTTGTACTCCCTGTACGCGATGCGAGTGAACCGGCCCGGCCCCGAAAAAATTGGGGGAGAACGCCGAGGATGCCTGCTGGTGACTTAGATGGCCGTCCAAGAACGCCGAGGGTGGCCAAGCACCCCTCACCCCCGCCAATATCGACGCGGTCCCGCATTCACTTAAGACAGTCTTGGCCGTCACGTACCCAGTAGCTATCGTCTAGTCGTATGCACGCAACGCCGACGTTGCTATTCCCGATGTTGAACAGTACGGGATCCCCATAAACTACCGGCTTCCATGCTTGTTCTCTTGGACGCCTCCTCCAGGCGAGCAGGTTGCCGATGCCATGGCCCCCCGCAGTTCCTTCTGTCATTTAAGTCGATCAAATCTCGCTGATTGATTGGGCACAGCTGATCGGCCGAGCGTTGCAATTGATGCATGGCACGCTTGGGTATGAGAATTCGGGCTTGCAATTCCATTCGGCAGATGAACTGGTTCCACATCAGGACGCCCTGCCTGTTCAGAACCACGCCCGCCCACGCCCGCGGGACATGACCTACCATGAGGAAGGGGATATATAAGACAAGGTGTGCCTCTGTCTCGATTCGTAGGACCTCCGTAGTATCAAAGAGTCTTCGCAAGCCCCCTCCCCCAACACTCTTGTCTATTTCCAACACGTCTAGTAAGCAGCAATGAGGTGCTCTCTGGCGACATCGCACCTGCTGGTAGCTCTTGCAACAGCCCAGCAAGTTGGCAAGCAGCAGACTGAAACACACCCTAAGATGTCGTGGAAGAAGTGTACAGGCAAGGCGTCGTGTACCACCGTCAACGCCGAAGTCGTGATTGACGCCAACTGGCGCTGGCTTCATACTTCGGACAACCAAAACTGTTACGACGGCAACGAGTGGACCGGCGCATGCAGTACTGCTACTGATTGCGCTTCTAAGTGCCAGCTTGAGGGCGCTAATTATGGGACCACCTACGGCGCCTCGACTAACGGTAATGCCCTCACACTGACATTTGTAACAAAGCACGAGTACGGCACCAATATCGGCTCGCGATTCTACCTTATGAACGGGGCTTCCAAGTACCAAATGTTCACCCTCATGGACAACGAGTTCACCTTCGACGTCGACCTGTCTACCGTTGAATGCGGTATCAACTCGGCCCTCTACTTTGTTGCTATGGACGAGGATGGCGGTCTGGCTAAGTACTCCGGCAACAAAGCCGGCGCCAAGTATGGTACTGGTGTAAGTATCTTTTTATTATTCTCAATCCGTCTTCAGTGCAGACTTTTCTCCTTGGAGAACCTTCTCCTCGGTTGTCATCGCCTATACTTGCTTATTGGTCTTTGCCAATACCGTAACGGTGTTCCGGTGCTGATTGACCTTTAAATATATGAACCAAAACCTAACATAGCCCTAACCTCTATATAGTATTGCGATGCCCAGTGCGCCCGGGACCTCAAGTTTGTTGGCGGGAAGGCGAATGTCGAGGGCTGGAGACCCTCTAGTAATGACGCCAACGCTGGTGTTGGTCCGTACGGTGGCTGCTGCGCCGAGATCGACATTTGGGAGTCTAATGCGCACGCTTTCGCCTTTACGCCGCACGCATGCAAGGATAACAAGTATCACATTTGCGAAACCTCCACCTGTGGCGGTACCTACTCGGAAGACCGCTTCGCAGGTGGCTGCGATGCTAACGGCTGCGATTATAACCCGTACCGTATGGGTAACGCCGATTTCTATGGCAAGGGCCTTACCGTCGACACTAGCAAGAAGTTCACTGTTGTATCCCAATTCCGCGAGGACAAGCTTACTATGTTTTTCGTCCAGGACGGCAAAAAGATCGAAATGCCCCCGCCCAAGTGGGATGGTATCCCCACGGACAACAGCGATATCACTCCCGAGTTCTGCAAGGCTGCCCCCGCCGTCTTCGGCGACCGCGACCGCTTTGAAGAGGTTGGCGGTTTCCCTCAGCTTAACGCCGCTCTCCGAGTTCCCATGGTTCTCGTCATGTCCATCTGGGACGATGTAAGTTTTACCAACAACCCAAGACACATATGCACACAACCCTCCACCTCCACCCCTCGCAAAAGGAGAAAAGAAAGGAAAAGAAAACTGATAGTAATAGCACTATGCAAATATGCTCTGGCTCGACTCGATCTACCCCCCTGAGAAAGAGGGCGAGCCCGGTGCCGCTCGTGGCCCCTGCGCTCAAGACTCTGGTGTCCCCTCTGAGGTCGAGGCTACCTATCCCAACGCTAAAGTCATCTACTCCAACATCCGTTTCGGTCCGGTTGGTTCGACCGTCGACGTCTGAGACCAACGGTCGTCATCATGCCGACAACAAGCATTTCTCATTCGGTCGCTGTCCATTTTTTTATCGTCATATACTAGTTTTTGGTCTCGGGGAGCGAGCGGTGTCTTTGTATGGAACGTTGTGTGCTCTCCATTTCGAAAACTCGACGCACAAATAGATATCATTCACCCGAGTCTTGGCCTTGAAAACATCATGACTAGTTGTGCTGGTTAGAGTGGCGGCGGGTCCATATTTGACAGTTGGCGCCCACCTTTTTCGAGTTAAGCGCGGAGAGGGAACAGTCCGGAGTTCTGGAAACTTTGATATAGGTAGTGTTGATTTTAGGGTGGTGAAACAGCGGCGCCTCTATCCGTTACCGCTCGAGAACTCCCCCCTCAATGGCCGAGGCTGGGTCTACTAGGAGGGCGTGCCATCCCCGAGAACCATTCATTTCACGCCAACTCAGGTTGTGTGGGAATGTAGAGAGATGTACCGGACCGAGGATATGTTGCCTAACCATGCCAATATCGTCGAAGTGCGTACCGCCTCTGCGTGCATTACACCAGGGGGAATTCAGGGCGAATTTACCATGGTTCAGCACTAGTATGAAACGATAGTTTGCAACGGTTATAGTCGTCGTGGATTTTCGAGAGCAGAAGACCGCCTTGTCGCTCTGGCTGGAGTAGCCGAGATATGGCAGCAAAGGGTTGGTGACATATACCTCGCAGGGCATTGGGCATCCAGCTTTGCGTTTGGCTCGCGTGGTTGCGCGGGCGCGAGTAGAGTCTTCAGGACAGACAAGCGGATTTGGAAGGGCTTAGCTATCGCAAGCCAACATGGTGAATATAGGCCTTTCATCATTGCCAACACCACTACTCCGACCATGACATCAGGTGCTCGGTAGTCTTGGGATGAACTCATCCATCTCGGTTAACCCCTTCCCCCGACTTATCTTCACGTGTGCGCCAAATAAGTACGTGAGCTAATGCAGTGGACAGGTCTTGGTTATCGCACAATGGACACATCGAATGGTGACCAGTCTTCGACGAATATTATTACCCAGATCTTCACTTGTCTCTAACGACGTCAAAGCTCGAATACGCCGGTCCCAATACAATTCAGTTCAGTCCCGTGACAGGAGGCTTCATTACCATGACCGGACGTCTGGCGCAGGTTGTCCTAGACATCATGCCTCCCCGCAATAACATAGTAACAGGGAAGATTGGTGGGGCATTTCGGTTACGCTTCTACATTGGCTATATACGCCCGGGGGGCTCAGGCTCCTCGAGTTCTGGGGAGTTTATAGCCCTAGCACTTGGGGATGGTTACAAAAAGTGGTCGGTTTACGAAACATACCTGCTCGTTCTCGTCCTAGAGCTTCCGAGGGAGAATGAATATAGGATAGCCGGGTTTGCCGTTTTTCGCTTTTTAGGGGATGGAACCCGCTGGAACTTCCGGGATTCAATACAACCGAGGGAGGTACGCCTGTATTGAGAGGCGGCTATACCGTACGGTGTGCAACGAGACTTCCGTTTTACCTTACGTATATGTCTCCTTGCGCTATGATTCCAAACATAACACCAACTGCACCGAAGGACTAGAATTTGATGCCATAGGTCTTATCGCATTCTTACTAAGCCTTCTTGCATTCTCAAGAGTCCTATCCCAATGCAGGCGAGGGCTCCCGAGATGCAGTCAAAGTCTCTCATGATACAGGTAGGGCCTGTCGAATAGGTAGCTGTCTAAGCCTTGCTGCCCTGATCAGAGAGCTATGCCGTGTAGTAGGCCATATCCCGTTCCAAAAAGCCCTGCTTACATTTTAGAAAGGCCTTCCTAGATTCCGAAAAGGACTTCTTATGTTCTAGACAGGCCTATAATGTGGGAAGCCTAAGCCGTACTGTTCTAGCACAGGGCTGTGTAGAGATTCTACGAACGTGTTTTCGTACGGGGATAAGAGCCTCTTTCCTTTAACTCGAGCCTTCGTACTCTTAGTAGGTACCTTCTTGTTCGTTTATCTGGACCGCTCATGTGTCGACCAACATCAACAACCGTCGAATGGCTGCATATCAATTCGCGGTAGGCAGGGAGCCTGGAACAGCAACTCAAGAAACCGAGACGCTTCTGTTTCTTGCACGTCAGCACCAGATCCCATCATACAGATGTACCTAAATCACGGGAACTCACCCTTTTTCTTCTGGAAAGTAATCCTCATGTGATCCCCATTCTTCTCCTTCGGAATACTCCACTGTCCCACGACCGCTTTCTTCTTCCTCGACCCTTCAGCCCTGACGATCTGCACCTGACCCACAAGAGGTTTAAGACAGATTTCCACGTGGTTGTAGCAACCATCCTGCGTCTCTGCTAAGAAGGTCATGGTGATGGTCTCGCTTGGAAAACGCTGCCCGGGCTTGAGCGGCTCTAACTTCCGCCAAACCTGGAGCGGCTCGCCGGCAGCGACACAGCGGATTTTGTCCCAAATAGGGGAAAAGAAGAGAATGAAGGTCTTGGGGTTCCAGGTTACTGTGGCAATCTCGGAAGCCTCGAACTCGTCGATGAGCTCGCACCCGCGGACAAGCCTTTGGAACTTGCGGCGTGTCGTGGGGTCCGGGAAACGATATCGGGGATAATTGGCTTTAAATAGGCGGTGTCCATCACGACACATAATGATGATCGCATTGGTGTCGCGGAACTCAACTTCATGAGACGTAATATCTTGGACGTAGGGGAATGTGGCGAGGTGGAAAGGGCCCGGAACTGTCGGTGTTAGAATGGATCCTACGCGGTTCCGCGACAGTATGAGGGTCTACCTACCAATATGCTTTATGCTGACTATATCACCAGCACAACGGAAGTGTAGGACCGTTGTGTCGTTATCTGAGATAGCGACCTGGAGTGCCTCGAGCTCTAGCTTGCGGTATCGGAGAGGGATTTCGCAACCCCCAAGAATTCTAAAGGTTCAGGTCAGATAACTGACGATAGGGTGGATAGAGGGAGCAATGAGAGTAGATGTCTCGTACAGGGTCGTTCCACAAATGTTTTCAAAGCAGGAATTGGTATCGACGGTCTCGATGTGAAGCATATCCCACAGCTTCATTCCCAAGATTGTGTCAAATCTTTCCAAGCTCTGTTCGTCTTGTGGTATGTTCTCGGAGACTGGGATGACGACGGCGGTCTCGCCAGTTGCCTGTACGAGCGGTGGTGCCGCTGCGGTCTCCCTAACCTGCGCTGGCAGTCGGCTCAACTCGCTGAGTCGAGGCTCGGCTTGCTCGTTTTGGACCTCCAACTTGGCTAATCTCGCGCGGTTGAGCCTCTGGTCGAGCGGTGTTATCATGGTCGGATATATTCGCCCGATCCGAGTGCTGATCCCCTTCAGGCGTCCCAGGCTGCCTTCGCCGACGACTTGACCAACTGCGTGGCGGATCATCCCCCTGTTCTTGAACCCGGTGCCGTACTTGTCGAGAAAGTTTTTGCATTCGTGTAGAGCGTCCGATATTTCCTTGTTGAACATTTCAGAGATCTCGATCATTCCGCCGGGGCCAGCGTGTGCTTTCAGCTCCTCAAGATCTTTGGTTATATCCGCCATCAGAATCTTTAGCAATTCGATCTCTTCCGGCGCATTTCGAATATCGTGAAGGAAGTCAAAGACCTCTTTGGCAATCTTGAGCAGCGGAAAGGCGATGCCGATCACGCCGAAGGCGAGAGACGCCGGGTCTGTCATTGGCAAAGCGGACACGTGCGATTTGCCAAGCAAGGGCAAGAAGGGTTTTGGGGATTCGTTGTGGTCGATGTGTCTGGATCATAGCCCGCAGAAGGGTCCATTCCAGTCGGCTGCCGAGCACTGAGTCCACGGACTTGGAATCAACAATCGGGGGGGGGGACAATGTGATGATAGGGAGCGGAAGAACAGGTTATGCCGACACTGGTCAATCGGGGCGTCAAGGCTCCGGTTCAGGGCTGACTGCGGAAAGCCCCAGGTGGCAGGAACGCATGAATGACCTGCACCTCCGTCCCCAAAAATGTGGAGGCAGCCCGCGCCTGTGCCCTCGGCCGCTCAAGGAAAGCGCGAAGGCCACCACACCTGATGACACACATCGGCCACTTCAGCCAATAATCCAAGCCATCTCTTTTGTTTTGTCAACGCGTGCCGCCGACCGGGCACAAAGGTCCGGCTGGGACGTAGCGTATTGCCAATAGCGCGAAATTTGGGCAAAGCAACGACATGTCGAGGGCGCCATGGCCTCGAATTGCTGCGCACTGCCCAGTGCCTTGGCGGCTAGCTGCGGAATGAGCGGGCTCTGCCTTGTCGGTGTCTTGGTTCTCCGCCCCGATGGTCCGCGTTTTCTTTTTTGTCGTTTCTTTTAGATCCCGCCCCAACTCTTCGTTCTTGACATGAGCGACCACATATTTTACACCGCACCTCCCAGTGGACGACCAAATACTAACCCAGGATGCCAACAATGACGAACCACGAACAATCCAAGTATTGGTGGTGGGCAGCGCTCCACCATCCAAATCCCTTATCCCCGGGAGCTGAGGTGTGTTTTGTTCTACCCACAATGCTTGCTCATTCTAACCAGAACAGCACCGGACTCGGACTATCAAAGTCATTGACCATGGACGTCTCGTCAAGAGGCTTTGGTTCGTCGGCGCATCTGGATTCTTCGCCACCAGCTACGCCCTCTTCTCCAACAATGTGACCAAACCCCTACAATACTTCACGAATCCACCATGCGGCCGCCTCGGCTCGAACGCCGTTATGGTCTTGGACGAGCTGACACTGAGCGGTGCTGCCATCGGTATGGTGAGCGCCGGAATCTTGGCCGACCTGTACGGCCGCAAGAAGCTGTACGGCTTCGAGCTGGCACTGCTGATCGTCTCCACGCTGGGACTGGTGCAGGCGTCCGAAGGCTTTCGGTCCCAACGCCCAGATGGCAGCGCCGAGTACACGATGGACATCTACTCGTGGCTCGCGTGGTGGCGCTTTTGGCAAGGCATCTCCATTGGTGCTGAACACCCGCTGGTGGCCATCATCACGGCCGAGTGGGTGCGTACCAAGTCGCGGGGACGCATGCTAGCCGCTGTTTTCGCCATGCAGCCCATCGCCCGTCTTGCAGCCTATGGCGTGGGTCTAGAGGTGCTCAAAGGTGTTAGCCAAGCAAACGGCATGTCACCCGATGCCCCTATCGATGGAGACCGATGGAAACACGTTGCCGACCAGGTTTGGCGCTGGGTGACAGGCATCGGAATCATTCCTGCCCTCTTCGCCATGGGCTTCCGCTTCACCATCCCGGAGACACCATTCTACTACGTCGACATTCTGCAGGAAACCATGAAGGGCTTGGGGAGGGCGGCGGGCTTGTACCACGAAGAACTGGACCATGACCCGCCATCCATCAACAATACCGCCGACGCAGCCATCTCAAACAACGGCTTCAGCTTCTGGCAATGGTGCTCAGGCGCCTTTTACGCCCTGCGTACCAGAGAAGTCGGGAAACACCTTGGTCTGCTCTGTGCCCTTTGGATCATGTCCGATGTCTCGTGGTACCTACTCGCAATGGAGTCACCCAGCGCCATGGCCACACTATGGTCTGATCCGCTTGCCACAACTTCATCATCAACGGCCGACGGCACGCTCGCCAGCGGAGCTAGCGCGTCGTGTCCCGAGTTCTACAACTGGCGCACCGACCCTAGCAACCCAAGCACCTCCGTGTATCGCGAGCTCGAGAGTAGCGCCACCCGCTTCATGATAGTTGTCTCCATCGGGTCCGTTCTCGGGAGCGCCGCGTTGTACGCAATCATCAACCGTGTGCACCGTCGCGTGCTTCTCATGGTGACATCCGCCGCGCTGACGCTGTTGCTGGCCATTTCAGGCGCAGTACTGCTTGGCACAGGCACACGCAGTTCGCCAGGGAGCCGAGTCGCCATTGACGTACTATTCGGATTCATGCACTTCCTCTTCACCCTCGGACCGCGCACGCTGGTGCTCATCATGGCAGTCGAGTTGTTTCCTACCATGTACCGCGGCACCTTTTACGGGGCGGCGGCAGCAACGGCCAAGGTTGGTGCTATTGCTATACGGCCTATCATCGGACGAACGGCAAAGCTGGAAAACTCCCTGGGCGTCCGGCTCATGGTAGCGGTTGTGTTGATGGGAGGATGTGTTGGCGTTTCGTATTTCTTGCCTGAGGTACAGCGCTCGAGGAAACCGGACGACACCGAGTCATCGGATGATACCAGTGTGGGCATACCGCAAAGAGTGTGGGGATTTGTTGAATCCATTTTACCGAAATTGGAGACCAAGACCCTTGACGAGCTCGAGAGGATGGCACTCCAGAGAAAACGACCAGAACCCCTCACAGACGGCGACATCGAAATGTCCCCAGCCCCTGCTTTGACTGCCCAGGCATCACTATCAGAAAACTTGCCTCAATAACCATCGGTATCCTTGCCACAGAGAAACCTCCGCCGACTTTTACCTCGCGCTTCCTCCGCCGTCTTAACAGATCTAATCATTCCGAATGCGGCGGATGCAGCACTTGGCACCCGGAAGAACCGGATGTTCGAATCCATCCATGGTGCAGAACACACAAGTCGTTTATGCCAAGGCACCATGCTGACATTGCGGCCGCCTGCCCGCCAGACCTGCATGACATGCTGTTGTTGGCTCTCAGGCTACCAAGCTCCTGACAATAGCAGTGGGTAACGACACTCAAGCATTAAAAGAGCCCCGAAACTCACCAGGTCTCGCCCCTCAGTCCGAACTACAAAGTCTAACCTTTTAGCCTCCTTTATAATATCAACCAACCTCAAGTTGTCCTGAACCACCGACCCATTTCAAGGCAAACCACCACCCAAAATGTCCACCATCACTTCCCCCACCTCAACAAAAACAACACCCCCACTTCCACGCCTCCACCTATCCCCTTCGCCAAAACCCTCCTCTCCACCCTCTCCACCAGCCGCACTCTCTTCAGCACAGCCTGCCTCCTCACACCAGCCCTCGCCCTCCTTCCCCTCGGCGTCACCACCCCCTCCCTATCGCCCGAAGCCTTATTCGTCACACGCATGTTCGGCATCCGCGAGATCACGATTGGCCTGGGCTTGTTTCTCGCTAAGCGTAGCGCGCCTAGAAAGCGCGAGATTCCTAGGTTGGAAGAGGTGGGAAGGGAGGAGGTGAGGAGGGGGATTTGGCTGAATGTGTTGACGGATGGGTTGGATTTGGTATTTTTAGGTGGGCTGTTCTTGAGTGGGGAGTCGGTTGGAGGGGTGGTGTTGGGAAGGATGGCAGTGGAGGCGGTGGGGATGTTAGGGGCGGGGAGTGCGTGGTTGTATGAGTGAGGTGGGTTTGTGGTGAAGGAGAGGGGGAGGAGGGCGGGGTTTTGTTGTACGAAGGCTCTGGCTAAGAGAACGGGTCCCCTCAGCCAGTCCGAAAATGCGGTATTGGGATTCTTGCACAGTGCTGTTCTTAACGGTAAGACCTGGACCTGTCACATCACAGGCCTCCAACATATTCCGAAAGGCCTGCTCTGTTGTTCAGGTAGGCCTTTTCCAGCATATAAGGGGGCCCCTTAAGGTTAGAGGGGGGCCTTTTTAAAATGTCAATAGTCCTTTTTGTTTTAAGAGCAAGCCTGTTATTTCGAAATTCAGGGCAGTCTTATCAGGAACAAGGCATCTTCACACTCCCAGGAGGGGCAATTCCTTTTTTCGCTAGAGCCTTCGCAACTAGGTATTTATCGCTACATCACGATATTTTCGAAATACCTGAATTTTTAGGAGCATAAATCCCCATATCAGCGCTCATACGTAAGGTACGAAGCTAGTTAATCATCCTCCTCTTCATCCTCGCTCCCATTGTGCTCGGCGATAAAAGCTCGGTAAGCCAGAATGCCTCTCATCCCTTCCTGGTAAGCCATCTCCAAGATACACTTACGCCAAGTCTCTGCATTTTGAGGAAGCGCCAGTGCAGTGGAGGAAGTTGCCCAAAGAAGATTAAGGTGAGGCCTCGACGGGGGAAGGTTCCACCCCCCGGTATTAAGAAGCACCAAGCTCTACGCTATCATGTCAGCGATGAGCCGTTACGTAGTCCCCTTTCTTCCTTCCCCCGGCCGCTTTCTTCGTCCAAGGCGCATTCCTCGACGCATTCGCTTGCGTCGCGAACACTCCTTCCCAAACTCCTCCAAGACCGCCTCAGCCCTTTCAAGCTCGCCTTCCATTTTTTGAAATAGAATATCCCCCTATCTTCCATGCCCCCTCCAGCAGCACCAACATCCACCTCACCCACCTTCAGTGTTGCCGCCTTCCACATCCCCTTCCATCCCTCCACAGCCCGTACCGCAGCCCCGCATCCAGGCTGCACCCCCTTAGCAACCATGTAGAATGAAGATCGTAGAGTATGGGCCGTCAACGGCTTATGCAGCATAACGGTGTCAGAACCGACTGAATGTGTGGATTAACCTAACGGAGGGCCAGGTGTCGGCGCGGTGCAGTAGGACAACCATGTTCCCGCCTGGGCGGATGCGTTGCAGGGCGAAGACGAGTTGGGAAGTCAGGAGGCGAGTGGCTTTTGCGGTCTGTGTAGCCCGGGGGAAACGGTTAGTAAATGCTTGATTTGACAGGTGTGTTGTTTGAGGGGGAAAATGGGAAGATGGAAAACTGAAAGGGGGAACAAATGTAACAAGACTTACGCTCTCCCCGCTCATGCGTGCGAAGGACTTGACCATAGCCTGCGGAGCATCATCTCGTGGCCGCCTTGTGGAGGAGGGAGGCTGATGCCACGAAGCAGAGCCGACGGGTTCCGCTCCAGGGCCGCTGTAGCGAAGCCGCCCGGGGCCATGCAGAGGTCAAGGATGGCATGACGGGGGTTATTTACACAGCAGATGGTAAGCCCGAACGTGGCCTCGTCAACTTCGAGGCCGATGGTGCGCATCAGACCGAAAATGTGCTTTGCTGCTTCGGTATCGGCGTTGTCGCTTCGTTCGCGCTGTTTCTGGAAATAGGCATCTCCTCTTTCCGCTGTCCAGCCCTGGTATGTATTGTGAGATACAGCCGGTTTTGGAGCCGCAAGGGGGGAGAAACATGAACATTTCAACGTGACTAACTTCCCTTTTCAAGTCGCAAAGCTCGCGGTAGCGTTGGAGGCGTTCCGTGAGGAATTTCTTGATGAGACATGTGGGCGGGACTCGCAGCGGGTTTTCGATGATTGCATCGCCGGAATCGACAGAGGCAGGTTTACTCTCTAGAAATTCTGCCATGTTTTCCAGTTCTTCGGAGCGTAAATAACTGTCTTTCGCACCGGGTTGGATGGTAAGTACCTAGGTATAACACCGAGGTTGAAAAGAGGAGATGGCATTTAACAGCAACGATGAGACCTTTGAGCAGAAAAGAACGCCAGGGAAGATTCCAGTCGAGCCAGATAGAGGATTTAGATCTGGATTGTGATTTGTCTTTTTTTATGTCGAAATGCTTGATTGTTGCATCTGGAGCTGCAGTGTGCCGTCAGGCCTCCCAGCCAGCCCAACCATGGTGCCCTATGCTGCAACCATCTTGGATGTGGCGTCCACTCGGCGGCCGGCAGTGTAGTATGCCTCCGTATGCCTCTCTTTGGGCGTGCGCGCCAACTTATATTATTCGCCCAGTATTGGTAGTAAAAGCATGGCTGAGACGAACGACGTCAACGGCCAGGTCAGCCTTTGTGTAGTAGTAGGCTCAGGGAAAAAGAAAGCGTCCTCTCCCGTCAGTGCAAAAGATGCCTTCTTACTGTTAAGACTGCCCGTGGTTTCAGTTATGACAGGCCTGACAAGTACCTGGCTGTCAACTCCTTTCAGATGCCAACATGAGGATGGTCGCCCAACGCTCAAAGTCCGAAATGCATATTTCAGTTCCGCTCGGCTTTGACCAAGCGACATTCTCTCTTCTGAATAAGCCACACAAACGAAAAGGATAATAGTCCTAAGCTCGATCATAGTTACCCCCGATTTCCTTCTCCGTTACCGTCACTCCCACCCCCTTATCCCCTTTCCCACCTCTCTCCTGTAATTCGTACCCCATTTCTTGTACAAACCCCCCGCCCCCCCTTTCCTCTCCTTCCATTCCCCTTTCTCTTTCTCTCTCACTCCCCATCCCCGCCCTTTCTACATCCTCCTTCT
>Ga0247760_1000700_pt1 | contig 35246 bp, 33 predicted proteins | sample UWRJL171409R4_FD_179936 | JGI IMG/M metagenome (GOLD analysis project Ga0247760, IMG submission 179936) | Plant litter microbial communities from Arlington Agricultural Research Station in Wisconsin, United States - UWRJ-L171-409R-4 | ecosystem: Environmental > Terrestrial > Plant litter >... | reverse complement strand
CGCCCTCACCGCCTGCAACGACTGCATCAACGCCAACTCCCCCTCCCCCTCCGCCGTAATCGCCTCCTTCATCAACCCCCGTTTCGCCCCCTACATCAACTACTGCGCCCTCTCCCTCTCCACGACCACCTCCGTCATCGCCCTCCCCGACAACCCCAACCCCACCGCCCTCCCCACAACAGGAACCGTCCCCCTCGCCTACCCGCCCGGGTCCCTCCCGTCGATCCTCCTGTCCACAATCGCCACCCTCCCCGCAGCAGAATCAGCCTCTATCGAAGCGAAATGGTCTTCTGTCGCAGGAATTGCCTCCTCAGGGGGGTATTTCGTCGTTCCGACGGAACTACTTATCGTCACGACGGAGACGCTTGACATAGAGAGGACGATGGAGGATGGGCGGGTGACTACTTCACGAGAGGTGAGGGCGACGACGATTCCGAATTTGAAGGCTTGGAATTATACCGTGCCGGGGACGGGACAGGGGAATGGAGGGGGACAGGGGATGGGAGGAGGGGGGAGTACGTCTGCGGGGTTTAGGATGGATGGGGGTGCAGGGGGAGGAGGAGTAGGGGGAGGGAGTAATGCGTGGATCGCAGGGCCGGTGATAGGCTGCGTGTTGGGGATTGCGATGATTGTGCTGGGGGGACTATTTTTCATGCGCAGGAGGAGGAGGCGGCAGGAAGACGAGGCGAGGAATGCGGCGCCGGAGGGCGGGGATGCGCTAGGAGGCAAAGCGCAGTTGCATGGAGAGTGTGTGCCGCGGCCGATGACACCGAGGGAGATGGACGCGGGGAAGAATACGTTCTGGCAGCTGGATGAGATGTCGGCAAATGAGATTCCTGCGGCGGAGCTGCAGGGGGATGATAGTTTTTGGGTGAGGGATGAGAAGATACGGCCGGAGAGTGGGAGTACCTTTTAATGAATAATGAATGATTGGATGTCAAGCTTTGGCTGTGTTGTGGTCACTTTGTTGTGGTCACTTTGAGGGCATGGAGACATTGTTTGAAATGCAGTTGATTCTCATGATCATTCCGGGCTGGAATGGAGCCCTCTGTCCAACTTCCCGGCTGGTAGGATTGATGTTCCTGGCCAGTAAAGAATATTGGGGGCGTTTAACTCGCCCAAGGCTAGTACAACTCGAAATTGTGAACAGAAATCACAGATTTGATGAGATCGCGTCCTTTTAGCCCTCCCTCCGACACACCTATTCACATCAACAACTCACCCTCTTCACATCCTACCCGTGCTGATATAGAGTCTCCTCGACACTAGTTCCCTGTAAAGTGGCCCGCTGGATCCACGCTCTTAGCCAAGGTCGTGTCAATGCCGATTGAGATCCAGCCGAGGAGACCACCCGAGACATCCTTGCCATTGAGGAAGACATAATTGATGAAGGGGTCGCCAGGAGTCGAGGCCCCTGCGATGAAGCCGTCCTTAGCGTTTGTCGTCAGGGTCTGCTTGTTGGTGTTGTAGGGAGAGGTCTTCTCAACAAGGGTGATGAGATCCTGGTCGAAAAAGAACTGGCCGACGTGCGAGGCCGTGGTGTCCCTAATCGTCCTATTGGTCTGGGCGACCGCCTTCGCAGTGTGCACCATGACGTGCGTATGAGTAGTACGCCCCGTGTAGTGACCTGGGAAAAGGGTGCTGAACTGGGCAACGCCATCGGTTGTGGTCTGCTGCGCGCCGCGGAGCCACGACCTCTTGTTGTTGGTCTTATCCTCAAGGTTTCCATTTCCACTGGCAATGACGCCGCCATACACACCAGTGGAGTTGGTCTCTGCGGGTCCTTGTTAGTAGTTGAGAAAGGAAAGACAGCGTGAAGGACGACTTACGCCAGATTTCAACAAAGACGCCGGGCACAGGCTTGCACGTGGCAATGTTGAGGACTTGGATGTCCAGGTGCAACTTAACGCCAGTCTGGGACTCAACCAAGTTCTCGCGAATGAACTCTCCCATGACGTAGTAGGGACCCAGAATAACCTCGGGGCTCAGAACGCACGAGGCGTTGGTGCCAAAGATGACGCTGAGGGGAGTGTCCAGATCGTAGTTAGCGTTGGACTTGTGCGAGGTGTTGATGGGAGCGGCACGGCCTGTGCTCTGTTAGCCCTTGAATATTAATTTTCGAAGCGAAGAAAGAAGAACTCACCAACCAAGCCACGCTCCTCGACCAGGCGCTCGGCAAGCTCGTTACGGCGGATGACGGCACGGCGCTCCAGACCGCTGCGCTGGATCTCCTCGGCGCAGTGGGAGAGATCGCGGTGCGACATGCGGTTGAGCATCACCTCGCGCTCGGCAATCTCCTGCGCAATGTCATGGCCGGGGTGGGCAGACACGCCGCTGGCGGCCAGGATGCCGGTGAGGAGAGTGGTGAGATGCATCTGGTTTGGTGACTGATTCAAGTGCAGAGGAAACTATGATGGTTTCATGTGAGTTTAACGAGAAAGTGTGGCAGCGAGTTGGTCACGTCTCAACTTCTTGGAAAGAGAGGCGAGAGGATTGGCTGTGGCGGAAGAAAGAAATTCTTTTGTGTTGAAAATTGAACCGGCCAGAGGAGGAGAGTCTTTAATAATCTCAATTTGTGTCCCAGTTTGCGGTGTTGAAACTACAAACGGAAGGAACGCGCTGCTTGACAGTCCGGTGACTACGAAGTCACGCGTTTCACCCAAAAGTCGCGTTCATTGACTTCAGAAATTAATGAACAAGAGGCCCGGATGCACCAGAACTAGCAATATGATCTGCCTTAGTGTGTCAAAAGATGGGAGCACTGCAGCTGTTTGTCCTCGGCTGCGGCTCAGAGGTCTGATCCGGGAAGGTAGACAGGCTGCCGAGTGTCCAACGCTTGAAATTCGGGCAATTCAGCCGCCTGTGCGTTTTTGGATGGCACACAGCATTCATCATCGGCGTTAAAGTCAGATCTCTTAACCTGTGATCAAGCAACGGGTTGTGGGGGAGCCAAACGTCGGATGGTAATTCTAGCGTCACAGCCGCATCCAGCCAATGCGCGTCGTTGTGATTACCAAGGAAGCCCTCGGGGAACAATCAGGGGCCGAAAGGATGCCATTCAGGCGGGAGCATGGCAGTCCGTCTACCGGGTAGGGTGCGGCTTATCGGAGCAGCGCCGAGCAAGGTTCTTCAAGATCGATCTACCCCTGAGCTGACGCGCGCCTGTTCCTCCAGATTCGGGGGTCATGCCATTGGCCCCAAAATTGCGAAATCCAGATGAGAGTGAAGGAGCAGGCCACCTTCATGCCCTGGCCTGGAGCTCGCCGGGCGGTGGGGGTTGATAAGCCTGGTCACGGCACTTGACGTTCACACCGTACCCACCAAATGCACCGAACACGCCTGGAACTATCTCCCCCACGACGCCCTCTCGTTGAAAGGGGAATAGTTTCGTCCGAATTGGGCAGCTACATGACCTCCCGCAAATGTGGCGGGCGTGATTAGCTTGCCACAGTAGAAGCCGCCTCCCTATGACGCTCTAAATACTAGAACTCCGAGTCGCTGATTGTGCTAGTGTTTCGATCATGACGTAGGAAGTTGGTTGTTCTTCACCGCTTTTCGTTCGGAATTAGGAGGGGAAAAGCTCTAAACTTGTTGTTCAGAGCGGAGCAAAAGTAAAAAAGAATGGTTATTATTGCTAATAAGTGGTAGTAGTTGGTATTTTAACATGTTACCGATTTTTTGCGGTATTTGCACGCATCCCCCCTGTTGCGCCATTACATGCAAAAGTAGGTCTTGATACCTTCTCGGGTCTTCAACCAATGTCCAGCCCCCCGGTAAGGGCAGGCCCCCGATCGATAAACCTGGCCTTGTTGTCTTTCCCTTGCTCCTTGGTCTGGGACCAGATGAGTACGTTTGAAAAGCCTGAAAAGTTCATAACAGCGTCAATCATCGTGCAAAGGAAAAGAACAAGACAGGGAACTTCGGCCGGCGTGGCTCTAAAGAGCATCTCCAATTAATAATCAGTTAGTAGCGAGTAACGAAAAATGGTATTGGGCAACAAAGTAGGGTGAGTTGCATGCTATCATCACTGGGCCATCTCCGAGTCCATGTCATAAGGGGCCGACTCCGTGCAAAATTCCCCAAATTCGAAGCTCAGTGTTTCAGCTTCACCGAAACCCCTCATACCCTCCTGGTTCCACTGGTCTGGGCTGGTTGCTAGCAACTGATCCCCCGACGATGTCCACGACAACATCGAGGGAGAAACATCGCTCATCAGTGATGAGAGTGATGATTGCAGAGACTGGTCAAGGCAAAGGTCCTCTTGCAGAGATAAACGCGGAAGAGACGCGTCGGCGAATGCGCCACCGTGGAGGGTTGCTGCGCTACTCCCGCCGAGATATGACAAGGGCGCTATGTCATCAGACGGTGAGAGCAGGTGGTTGTGGTCGAGCGTGCCCAGCGAATTAGTGAATGATACAATGTGATTTGTCCGAGTTTCTTCTTGGGGTTGATGGAGTCGAGAGGGAACAGTTGGAATATGTTCTTGTACCGTGGGATCAACCGAATTGGGATCTAGTAGTGTGCCACGGACGCGCCCAAGCAAGCCTTCCACTAATTCCGAAATTTCCGAAGATGCCGCAAGCAAACGACGGTCAAAATTCGCATCGCCGTGTTTCGCTTCGATAAGCTCCTGGATGAAAGCTGAACCCTGACGTTGCCAGCAGTCAGAGATCATGTCGATAGCCTCTACGAGTTTGTTGGCCACGTATGGACTCCCAGGTCGAGGTGATTCCGGGAAGAGGATGTCCCAAATGCTGTTCCACTGCTCGATTTCATTGAGACTGCGATTCACGCGGCGGCTTAGAGAGTTTTTCTGTTTGTCGGTAATGCCTGTGATCGAAACACCGCCAGGAGGTTCCATACACGCTAACTTGTTGGTGTGTACGTCCCGGGAGATCTCGTCGGCAAACAATTTTTTGCAAATCGGGCAGTATATTCCCCGCCTGTGGCGGCGAAGGAGATGCTGCTTGACGTCGCGGACCCGAGTCAGCTGCAGGCGGGAACAGCTTTTGTGCTGCGCTTTGTCGTACTTGTACATCGGACATGCAAAGCAGCGCTTTTGCTCCCCGGTGTTGCGGTGGCCTTGAGTGTCCCGGCCGCTGTCTACGTCAATATCTTCGCCCTCACCGTCGTCGTCGTCGGAGTCCTTCCCGGGCGGTGGCCGCGGACATCCTTGGGACAGCGAGCGAATGCGAGTTGGTCTCTCGCGGGAGCTTCTCTTGGCCACACCATTCGTGATTTTCCTTTTGCTTGCGCCGACGTAGTGCCTGGGCGCCGGTGGTTGCGCAGCGTTGGCGGTTTCATCCTCCCCGTCCCTGTTGATGAGGATATACTCGAGGTCCGCGATGCCGCTGACATCAATTGGGTGCGAGTCGGGGATAGCGAGATGATCAACAGGTGAAGCAGCACAATCAGCCATGCTAGCTATGGCTTGATACCCGTTTTTGGCGGAGGGGATTGCTACATCTGAGTTATGCGGCACCGTCTCACGGGCAAGTCTTGGATGATATTGGGGATGGAATGCTCCCGAATCGTGAGCGTCTTGTTCTGGTTGGCGAAAATGGGGCATAATTTCATGGTCGACAGGCGTGACAAGGCTCTCAGACGTCTGCAAGTTTAGGAAGTCACGGATGAGTAGGTAGGTGGAATGGATATGAGAAAGCGCGAACTTATTGCTGCCCAACCGACACGTGGGGGGTGCATGAGGTACTAGCTCAACGCCCCGGGGGTGCAACGTCACCGCTCGCATCGACACTGCAAGGCTCTCACCTGAAATGGTCCCCGGTGGGTTGTTCACACAATTGTGGACTGCCCTCCTCGGGGAGTGTGGATGCTGCTTCCTCAGCTAGAGGGTGATAGCAGTCCACACTCCACAATAGTTAGGAACAGATGCGGACAAAATCGCATTTAATGTGCCGAGTCGCAAGACGATCGCACTGAGAAGTTGACACCTATTTTCCTCATCCCATCAAAACCTACCCTAGAACGGAAGTGGAGGCTGCGAGGATGGATAGCTCGTCCGAGACAACGTGGGAGGCCGTACAGAAGGTAAAATTGTAAGTGCGCCCACGCATCGCGGCAACGAAGTCATGCTGACCAGATGGATCCCAGAAAGGAACAGGCCACTGGCATGCGAAGTGTTCGCTTGGATGCATGGCAAGGAGATCGTGGTCTCGAATGGTTGTCCGCACCTCGCGAGGCGGACTGGCATTTCCAGAGCCCGACCAAAAGGCGAGAAGATACCGCAGCAACTGAAATCGCTCGGTTTGACGCCGGGTTCTCCGGACGAAAGTAAAGGGTGGGGGGTTTGACACGCTGGAGATCCGAATTCTGCGAGCTGGAGGACAACTGATGCGACGCAGAGACTGTCCCTTGGATCTCGGATTGGATTGAATTCAGAGGTGAATGCTTTGAGCCCCGAATAACAAGGCGAGCGGGCATGGAGTGGCCTGCATTGCAGCCCGAGGCGGACTGCCGGCCCCACAGTATGTACATACACCGACGGCAGGGGTGTAGAAGTGCTGTCCACAACTGTGGAATCGACACCAGCAACATTGTGCATGCAATTCTCAATGGGCAGAAAGTCAAGGTGGACGAAGGAGATGGGCAGTTCATGCTGCGCGGCTGTAGCTTATAGACTCGGTTATCTTCCTCTTCATTGATATGCAAATTTTCGCTTGATTCCTGATCCCCCTCGGGCCACTCTGGTTGCCCTGATGTCGTTGAAGTTCATGGGGCCGTAATATCCAATCCTTCAGCGCCCCTTGTTCCCCACCCCAGCCTTCCCTGGCCACCAACTCCTGCCGCTCGTAGTGGCTTTCGGGCCCGAAATGGCTCCCAGGGTAGCCTACTTCACCCCGGAATTTTGTCGTTTTCACTCGACGCGCCAGGTCGTCGCTTCCAGCCCCACGGCGTCTCAAGGTACCTACCTTACCCAACTCACCCCTTCTTTCCAATCTGCTGAGCCTTGCTTTGTTTTTGGCGGCAAACCCTTGTGTCCCGTTTCAGCGGATAACGTGCGTCCTGCTTTTTTACTGACTGGCAGCTTCGCTCTCAGGTACTTTCCGCTCCCCAGCGCAGCCCTCATGGGCGGGATTTCTCAACATTCTCACCCTCGTCACCTTGTTTTCCTCTCTCTACGTACCAAAAGTCTCTTTTGAACAGGAGTCTCTCATTTTTGCCCTTCTCCTATCCGAATGCCGCCTATCTTTGCACCCGGCTACGCAGAGTAGGAACGGCAAGGAGCCGTCGTCTCGACGCGCCAGCGACCGCTCCGAACCCTACAAGCATCTCCGGTCAGCGCCGGCCCCGGGTAATGCGGGGAAAGCCGACTCCCGGCGCCGCAAAGCCGGCGACGACAGCAATCGCTCTTCCAGGACAAGGGTAAAAACGCCGGGAACTACCGCACCTGTCGCTGGCCGGTCCCTAGCTTGCCTGCTGTACAAGTTCAATCCAGTCGAGCATCGAGGTTGCCTCTTGAAGAACCACCTCACCTCGACAAGTTTCGTAGTCCAGCACATGCTTCGGTCTCATGAGCACCAGCCGGTTCATTGTCCGACTTGTGGTGTTGTGTTCGACAGCCGAGAGGCGTGCAACACCCACATCACTCAACAACAATGCTCGTCACAACCTTTTGACCACCCAGGACTCACGGAAGATCAACTAAACGTCCTCCGCAATCCCCCCCGCGAGCGCCGCCGACTCGACGAAGAAGCTCGTTGGTTCGACATTTGGGATGGAATGTTTCCAACCAGTGCCCGTCCGGAGTCTGCGTACGTCCTCGAAGAACAGCAAGAGTTGCTGAACATCATTCGCCGAGCAATCCACATCGCTCGAAGGTACGGATACCGAACGTCCGAGTCGGACCCTCCCGGGCGCGATTGGGCTTGGGGTTATGAAACTATGCCGGAATGGGGGTTCATCCGCGATCATATCATCCCATGGCCATTCTACCCAGGACAAGTCCCAGTGGACCTGTCATTCCTCTCATCAGATGGCCGACTTCCACACAATGTAACAAATGCGCTCATTTTCCAATCCAACGCCGGCAGAGAAAGCCCCAGCGACATGTTGCCTCTCTCCCAATCACGTTGGCCTACTCCACTTCAGGTCCCCACCAACTACAGCGATATGGGCCTGGAACAAACCCTCGACACTAGTGCATTTGCCAGCAGCTCCCTTATGAGCAGCAGCCAGCCAGTTTTCAGTACTTCCCTCGGATCTGATGACCATTCGTTGGGCGGATCGAGCATCCCACACCTAAGACCCCGATCGAGTGAGAACCCGCCCTTGTCTGGGATGATGCCGGAGGACCACCCGGAAATCGACTCAGACCTTTGCCACTACTCCAACTTGTCGGACTGCAATAACGACATAGGGCCACGTGAACCCCCATTCGGCACATAAATGCCTGGTTTACTTACTCACGAAGCCTCAAAAATTCGCCGATGGCAGAAGGTTGTGATAGGGTGATCCGCTCCACCAAGAGGTGAACCATACTCCCTTCCAATTCGGTGTCTTGCCTGGCTGACAGGCTTGTAGGGCCCGAAATGGCCACATATTGGCACTTCGAGGAGCAAATATAGATACTGTTTCGGTCGGAAAAAGGTTTCATGGTAATAGAGTATATCAAAATGGGCGAGAGTCGGTGACGGACCGCTCTAGGGGTGAATCTCTCATTCCTTTCCTCCGCCTTGGACATGTGTCTCGCTTCGTATCATCGCGGCCGGCAATCATAGATTTCCATGTCAGACGTTCGTTTTCTCAGCCGCTGTTGGTAGAGGGTGTGTGGACTCAGCTTCACTTTTTTCTTCCCAACTCTAAGGGTATCGCAGCTGTAGCGAAGGAGCTTGGACTCAAGATTTTGTGGAAAAGTACATCCCATGCCTGCGTATCGTTCGTGCGATCCAGCCAGCCGGAATTCCAAATCCCCCTACGATCTCAGGACCTCGAAACCATACATATGCTAATCAGTCGACTGCTACCTACCTGTGCCCAATTAGACCAACCCATAGGTCTCCAAGATTCCTTTCAGTACGGACGCGTGGAGCGCCTCCAGGACGGGCTCATCTTCGGATTTATCTAAACGTATCAACCCCTGCCTCTCCAGCTCGTCCAATATCAACATATGTCCTTCTTCACGCCAAAACTGCCGTATTGCGATGACCTCGCGCTCCTGTGGCTTCAGCAGGTGTACCAAACTTGGGATGGATGCCCCCGGGAAAAGAATGCCCCAGATATGGAACCATTGCGCCTCCTCACCCATTCCAGATGCCACAGATTGTCTGTAGGCGGAGTCGAGCTGTCCCACTTGGTCTTCAGACACGCCAACCGGTAAAATTACGTCTTCTCGCAGTTTGCATGACCGCGCCACAATGTGTCGGTCACGGTCTGAAGCTTTGGGGAAAGTCCTGTGGCATGAAGGGCAGAAGTACGACAGCCGGTGGTCAACGATGAGGTGTTGGATGAGGGAGCGTATATCGGGCAGCACAAGCGACCACAGGCAGTCGTAGTGCTCTGAAGGAAAAAGACGGTAAAAGGGGCATGCAAGGGGGGCATGGGAGGCGCGAGTGTTGGCTGGACGGACAAAAACTAGCGAAGGGGAGGAAGAAATTGTCGAGCCCGTATATTTGCTCTCGGACGAGTCGTTCGAAAGGACCGAACGCTGATGACGGACACGCCTCCGAGACGAAGCGGGCGTTCCGGGGCAGAGAAGCGGTGACTTTTCTTGCTCCCATGCTTCAGCCCCGAGTGCGACAAGATGTTGGAGCGCAGATAATAAGCGATGGCCGGGGTCTAGGAGCTGCAGCTTCTCGGGAACCGAGTCAAACAGTAGGATGTCGTCTTCATCCGGGCTGCTATTAGTAGTGCTAGAGCTGTCGGCATCCCTAGTACCCCATATATCGGGTTCCCCAACCAAATCTTCGGCACTGCACTTGAGCAACCGTCTGTCAACGGGCTCCAGAGGGGGCGGAATGGCATTTGCCCAAGCTAGTATTCGCGAATCGCTCGGAAGAAAGTTACCCCTGCAGCCAACGACTGCGTCACCAGCATCCAAACAAACATGAATGCGACTCATGGTTATGTCTTGCTTACACAGATGAAGAGACTCGACACTCCATGGCATTGAACGGACGAAGATCCCGGGTTGAACTTCTTCGAGCATGATGCCCACGTAGTTTGAGTCGGTCAGATGGTGCTGAGAGGCATTGAGGAGAAGCAGAAGTCCCACATTTTCTCCTGATCGTTGGTGCGATAGGAGTCCTTCCACCCGCAAGCCTCGGCTGTCGAAGCCCAGTTCAGTATCTGAGACAAAAGGTGTGGCCCAGGTCGGATGTGAAGCAAAGTGGCTGAAGTCGGCGGGCGATTCGGCGAGAATGCCACTTTGAAGGTGTGCATCGTCTCCAAGTCCCTTAGGACGCTTCCAAGCCAGGATGGAGAGATCGCTCGTCCGCATGATGAGCTTTTGCTGCAGCCGCCGGAAAGCTATGCGACTTCCCTCGCCGGGTTGCGGCATCAGCCAGTCCCCCACGCCACAGATGCCCGCTAGGACATAGGCCACATCCTCCGGCCTAGTTGTCTGTCGATATGCTGCCCACGATAGGCGACGGCCCAATGAGATTTCGAACAGCATTTCCCGGTTGGCGAGTACCGAAAGGTCAACACCCGAGACGCGGGACAACAGCTCGAGCCAGGCCGGCGGAGAGTCTGAGTCCTTGACGCTCACAGAATTCCAATCTCGATCAAAAAATTCGACCCGGCGTGGGGCGACCAGTTCCGGCAGTGTCCAGAGGCGGGTGAACCAACGGCAGCTCGATAAGGCCGTTTCAAGCACCTCGAGGGAAGGTGCGTTGGCAATAACTGGTGGCAGGTCGGAAAGATACACGATGCAAAGTGCCGCTTCCCATACCAGGCGGAAGGAACAAATCACCGACTCGATGATGTCGGCTGAAGATGACTGATCGATGCAGAGGCTGTCGACCCAGAGATACGGTATGCCGTATGCTCGTGCCCGATCGCAAGCGCGCACAATGCGACGAGCTGCGGGGCTCTGCCGCATCGGCCATGCCTGCTCTTCTCCCCAAGCAACGGATGTGGAGGAAAGGCGGTGTGCATCGTAGAAGGTGGGCTCGTCGGGTGTCTTGCTCCATGTATAGGAGAGAATAGCGTACTCGAAAGGCTGGCGATCCGGCAACGTCACAAGAGCAAACGAACTGGTATCGAGAAATCTCATTGGAGATTAATGTCGATGAGATCGCAGCTATCTCACTGGTTCTGTTCGGCCGGCCCCGATTGGAGGATGAGGATCAGAAGAAAGAATAATGGACTTGAGCCTCCCGACTCCGAGAGATTTCGTCTTCTACCGGCCATGGACCAAATCAATTATAGATGGGCAGGTGCTCTCAAGTCCCGGAGACAGCACTGCCCTATTCAAAGATCAGGTGCACCTGCCGGTCAGTTACCCGTCCTCTGACACAGCTCCTGCAGCTGAATGTGAAGCAGGAAACGTGTGCCTGACACGCCACATTACGCTACTCGTCAGGTAATCAGTCTCAGAACACATTGTGTTCTGAGCTCACCGCAGAGCCTCCCCCAGTTGTGTTGGGGATTTCATTGGCCAAGGTCGTCAGACAATCTCACAGCGTCCTTTCAGAAGGCACAGTGTGCGCTATGAGTGGCCCGTGCATGATCACGAAACCCTCCGGAACGGCTTGGTCAAATCAAGACTGGCTTATTTATACCAATCGGACTTTTCTTAATGTCTGCGATCCGGACTGTTCTTTGGCCAAGCGGCTGCCTGCGGCCGATTGTGGGGGTAATCTGGCATCAAGCGCTCTACGACGCCTACGTCAACAGGGACACGAGACAACATTGAATTCGCCCGAGTTCACAGGCCGGTATCATGCTACTGCCTCCACTCGTTTCGCCTCCTTACTTACTAGGTGTAACAAAACCACGAAGACTCCCGGTCGCCTGATCGCCTTTAGCCCATCAGATGTCGAATTCAGTCGCTTGCACCCCAACTTGTCCCACGCTCGTTCATCAAAGCTTTGACCGAGAGTACCGAGTCTGAAACTTACAATATGATTCACCGTAGGCACCAATAGGTACTACGTCGGAACGATTGTGCCCCGCGCCCCCAAAGAGACTCAGGCTTACTTGGAATTCGGGCTTCGGGCTTCGCGCTTAATGCACGGCCGGCTAAGGAAGTTCGACACTGCGGCAATTTAAGAAGAATGTACCTATAGAATCTCCACTATGCACCTGAATGGAATTACAACACGCCAGCCAACTTCGAAACCTCAACAACCGCATCCACAAACGCCCGCGGCCTCTCCTGCGGCAGATTATGTCCCGCCCCTGCAACCTGATGATGCACCCTCGGGCCCGTGAAATACACCGCGCTAGAAGTCCCATCCGTAGCCGGGAAGTTCCCATCAGCCAGCCCATCCAACGTCACGGCCGGGACCGTAATAGGCGGCAGCTTCCGCAGCTTGGCTTCCAGCTCCGCATAGTCAGGATCCCCCGGGGCGTAGAGAAGTCTATGGCGGTATACATGAGTCACGATACTCACATAGTCGGGGTTGTCGAACGTCTCGGCGGCGGTATCTAGATCTGCCTCGGTGAAATTCCACTGTGGGGAGTTGCGCGTCCAGACTAGGCGCGCGATGTCCTTGGGATGAGATGCGAGGCCGGCTTCGCCCCGTGGGGTGAGGAAGTAGTAGAAGTACCAGAAGCCGGCTTCGATGGGCACGGCGAGCGGCTGCCATGCGTGGTCGAGGTCTTGGATGAGGTAGCTGTTGACGGACACCAGGCCGATGCAACGGTCGGGGAAGAGCGCGCAGGCGACATTGGCTCCCCGACCGCCCCAGTCGTACCCGGCTAGGATGGCACGGGGGATTTCCAGGACATCGAGGAGCTCGATGATGTCGTAGCCGAGCGCGGCTTGCTCGCCGGATCGGAAGCTCTCACGGTGCAAGAAAGTTGTTGGCCCGTTGCCGCGTAGATACGGGACGATGATGCGGTATCCGGAGGAGGCCAAAGCCGGCGCGACCTGGCTGTAGCTGTGGATGTCGTATGGCCAACCATGTAGGAGAAGAACTGGGGTGCCGGAGCTGGGGCCGGTCTCGTAGTAGGCTACTTGTAGACGAGTTGTGTTGACGTAGTGAAGTGGTGTAAGACGGGTTGCTCCGGCTACCGAAGCAGCCAGCGCGAGGACTATTGCAAACAAGCGCATTGTGGCTGGAGTAGCTGAGATGGTGATAAGAACATGGTCAGGACCATGAGAGAGTGTTGAGTCCCCGGAACAACTTTATGCAAACAGAAGCCCCGAGTCCCCGGTTGTGATGTGCCCCCTGCGCACCCGGAGTTACCGCTGATCAGCCGAAGGGCGTCTTCCTGGGTTGGCTGAGTGAGCATTGCCTTCAGATATTCAGAACTTAAACAGTCGCATGCGGTTACTCAGCAGGTTCGGTGTCATCTGCAAGGTTATTAAGCGGGCTGTGCCGACGATCTTGACAGAGGCGGATTTAACAGATCCGGCTTTACAATTCGCTTAGTCCGTGATTCCAAAGCCGGAGAATGCCGTTTGCTTGTGCTGCGGGTAATTAATCGGCCAATCTCAATGGCTTTCTCGGCAAACAAGCCCAAGAACGGACGAGCGGCAACCACCGGCATATTTATCAGCACGAGTTGTTAGTTGTTAGCATCTCCTCAGAGCCTCCTCCTTTCTTGCCCATATCCATCTGACAGGGGATTACCTTCCCGCTTCCCAAGTCCGGCGTCGCAGTCCCGCGCTCCAATAGCCTTCAGCACCGGTCGAAGCACCCCCTGTGGAAACTCCGCGTATCCGGGGAGAGGCCCTTGATGAGTATCAGCCAAGGGGTTGCTGTTGCTGTCGACGTCTTTTCCATGAGAAATGCCTCGTCAAGATCACACCCAGACGAGAGTAAGACGTTCAGCATGTGGACTCGTCAAGTGGTCCATATCACTTCGGGATCGTGACCTATCCCCGTCCAAAGCCTTTGGAGAATAAGCGCAAGCGGTGGCGCCTCAAAATCGGCAAGATAGTTTAGTGCTACATAGAGCTTCCTTGCTAGATATTGTACTAGTTCATCTTGCACGACCCTCTGCTGGAAGAGACATCGGGATTTCTTGGACAAGGTTTTAGGCTGCTCACTTTGGGGCCCAGGGGGGTCAGAAATACAGAGACAGTCCTCGGCGTCACCCAGGAGGTCCTCGCCTGTATCGAAGTCTTGATTTTGGTCGCTTTCTACGAGAGAAGCGTATCTGAAGATGCAGATGTGGTCTACTGAACTAGGGCCTCCCCGCTCAACGGCGGGCTGCAAAGTATGAATCTGGCCGAGACTGTGTGCCATGGATTGGACCATCGAGTCCACCTCGCGCTTTCTGGCGGCGCTGAGAGCCCGTACTCCTTTCATCGTCTAACTCATCTGCTGCTTGGCGGCCTCGATGCCCTCACTACACGTATGTGCAAACAGCATCAAGTCAGTGGCTAGGAGCATCATCAGGTGTGCAATGCTTTGACTGACCTCGACACAGCGCACAGGTGCACCACCATTGACCCCTGGTGTTCTACCAAGCGGCCTTTATGCGCATCACCTCCTCATGCGACCAGATCGCACACAAAGCCTTCTGGAAACACGTCCACCAGCGCTTGCAGTGGTTCCGGCTTTCAGCTTCCCGACCACCTGAAGGAGCTGATGGCAGTCTTTTTGACAGGCTAGCGCGAGATCCCTAATCGCACCTCAATGCGGTAATAACGAGATATCCAGGCTGTCCATCGCGAGGACTGCCAGACCCTCGGGTGAAGACGCATTTTGGCCATCGGATGGAAACCCCGCCTGTTTTAGCTGAAGAGCTGACGCCAAATGGAACAGATGCGAAAAGATCCCTTCTAGATTCTGGTCCTCCTCCGATGCTCCAGACCCCGATGCGTAGATCTTCCGCGTGCCGTTGAGAAGTCCGGTTGCGAATTAGACGAACTGGGCAATGCCCGCAGCCAAACTAAGGGCCGAAATCGGATCCATCGGGGCTATTATGCCCAGCCCGCCGCCCAGCCGGAGGTTGATCGATTCTTGGCAGTTCAGATTGCTGAGGCGACGTGAGAAAGACTCTTGGTGAATATTGGACGCAATGTCTGGGAGGTTTGTAATTATGGAACAACCGAAGCTGGGACAGGAGCATCAAGGTTCGGTGTGCTGAATACGATAAAATCTGCCAGCGCATGCAGTCCTCTGCGCCAGAAAGCGCGTGCATAACTTCGATGGACTGAGTCTGCTCAGCAAGAGCGAACCATTGACACCTGCAAGTTGACCGCTTAGGTTAGACCGTGGCTGATGGCTGAGTCGACACTGCCCTGTGCCAGTGGACAAGGCAGCCTTGATAGGTGGAATCTACGGCCAGTAATCGGGCTATTCTTCCCTCCCACCACTCACCCTCGACCACTCAACTCTTTCCGCAAACACCAAGCGAAAATGGCCGCCGTCTCGGTCGGAGATGTTATCGCCATCGGGAAACTTGTCAAAGATGTCACCAAGGCGCTGCGCGACACCCAAGGCTCGAGAGCCGAATTCGCCGCTGTTTGCAGCGACTTGGAGAATCTTCAAATCGGGGTGCGCCAAACACAAGGGGTCGTCTTCAGCAACAGTCGACGGAACCGAGACCTAAACAAGGTCGTCACCTCAACCAGCGTCCTTTTGGAGGAGTTCGCCACAATGTTGGGCAAGTATCAGCCGTACTTACGAGCAGGAGGCTCGGGAAACTGGGCGAGCGACGCTTTTCGCCAGCTGCAATTTTCGATGCGCAGGCCCGAGGAGGTGAAGCGCTTTCGCGAGCAGATCGGTCTCCGTCTCAATGCGGTCCAGATGATAATGAGGACCGCAAACTAGTGAGGGCCCTGCCACCTACCCCCGTAATCTGAACACCGCATTCTCTGATCAGCCAATATTTTCAGCTTGAGGATACTCGCCATGAGCGGCGGTCAGGACATAGGGGAAGCAAGCAGCTCAAACAAAGCCCTGCCAACGGAACACCAAGCCCATCCAGAGCGTTTACCGCTGCGGGAACCTCAAAACGGATCAAGACCCTTGGTGGAGACATTGTTCGAGGAAATACTGACATGTGCGAAGACCGTGAAGTTTACAGACAAACGCCACCAGCAAAAGATCAAGCTTGGGGAGTATGCCCTTCGAGCGGTGGGCGAGACCGGATACATTCCTTCCTCTCAGCTGTTCTGCAATGCCTTTCGTGGAGGCAGCCACGTGCAAATGTCCATGGTTTTTGCCATGGCCTTTTCTGGTTCTTGTCCGAAGTGCAACCGAAACCTGGAGGCCGAGCAGCCTCGGCATATTCAGTGGTGCGTTCTGATGACCATCAAATTACCTCGTATCGAAACGCTTACAAAATGTCCGGGCCGTTGTTGCAGCTCCTCATGCGGCATTTTGATCCATACCCTAGAGTCTAGCCTCGAAACTATTGACCCACTGACGAGCACGACTTCGGATTTTTGAATCGACGAAGACGCTGTCATACAGGGAAGAGTGCATGAAGAATTTATAACCCGCCTCTGCGATATCGACCGCCTCCCTTCATTGGATGACAAGTCGGTCCTCCATGCATTCGGTTTCTCGGACACCGAGCTGAGCATTGACAAGAATTTGTGCTCACCCGGCGAATTCACCCACATTACTCTGTGTACGCCAACATGGCCGTGTCTGCCCTCGCCGATGCGGGTCTTCGCGCATACGCAACCGGTTATCCAATCTCTCCGGTCCGACGAGGTCATTACCCATATTCTTGATGACGACGGACCTGTAGTACAAGCTGTCACCATTCTGTCTCGTCTGGCTGGCCTTCAGATTGAGATGGAACTCCGGCTGAGGATCATTGTCAGTGCTGGGAGAACGATACTCCAGCAGTACAGCTGGAGGGCTAGCCGACTGAGGTTGTTCGCCTGGAGCATGATTGTTCACTTCGAGAGACTCATCGCCTGGTTGAATTGGCTCAACACAACGCCTGAATCGGAACTTGCAACTCTCGACGTTGACAGGGAGTTAAGCGATGATGCACGTGCTGCGTCCAGCCATATGTCACGACTACACATCATTCTCCTGCTCTGGCCTCTCTGCCAACACCATAAGCAGCACCTGGCCACTTCCCTTAAGCGGCCTTCGCTCGCTTTTTTGGCAGACGAGGCGCTCCTTCAAAAGGCAGAGTTTTCGGTTTTGATGGCTGCGCCACTCACCGCCTCGATGTTTGGCCTCAAAAACATATGGAATATCACAGCGCCGCAGTACCCTGCAACGAAAGGGTTGTATCCAATATTTACAAAAAAGTCAAAGTCCTTTGCACTCCTAGCCAAGGCACTTGGTTCTATTTGTCAGAATCTAGCACTTTGGGGCCAATAATGGTGATGATTGTGAAATTGATTGCGTTGTTGTTGTTTTCAACTACTGTGGAAATCTCTGGCTTCCAGGGGCCTCTGTTGCCAAGCCGGCTGCTTCCGCTGATGGCCCTAATTGCTTATGTAAGCTGACACTATTGACGACGATACGGACATCTCCGAACTTGATCCAGCCCTCCAAAAAGCCTTTACCGACCTTACTTAGCCCGAAAAAGAGAATGGCGGAGAAGATAGAGATATCGCAAGGGAGCAAGACAAGATACTCAGGGAAAAGAACTCTCCCTTACTGGGGTAGTGCCCCGAATGACTATGGGTGGCTCTATGGGGAGGTGGCTGATTTGATAGCATCCGAGGCTCTCGCTTTTCGGGAGCAGTGTGTGGGAAGCGCTGAAAATATGACTTTGGGGCTGAGCGTCATTCAGGGGGCCGTGTCGAGCATCCGGCGGCAGCGATGGAGGAGGCTCTATCGGGACTCAGACTCGGAATAACGGAGTTATACCTTCAAGGTCAGGTTATACATTTCTATTTTGTCTTACTCAGATCAAGAGAACTTGAAAAGGCGGTGGAGTTGGAAGGGGGACAATGATATGGGGGTTGGTGTACATGTAAACGATTTTGATGACACCGCTCTTCAGGATACCGAAGGTCCGTCCCTCTGCTGCTCGGGGCATATATACTCATCCCCCTTTTCCCCCTTTCCTCCCCTCCCATGAAACACGACAGCACCCGCCGCTCACCCGGACACCGATAGGAGGGCAGTTCGACCCACCCTTGCCCCCAAAGAAAGTATGCCCACCGCTATTTCCACAGCACCTAGCGAAATCCTGGGCCTTCCGGAGAGGGAGCTCCTCGCAGATCTGTTTCCCTCTATCAACTACATTCCACTTTTATGTTTAGATTAAAAGGGTGCGAACATACCCAGGCAGTACCCGTACCACCGACCAACGCGTAGCATTCCTCGCTAAGGATACATAAACCAATACATTTCTCTACCTTACGCTAACTTGTTCTAATTATTTACTAACTCGGGGCGCTTGTTCAGGCCGACCCTGTTTTTCTTTTTGGGCTCTGTAATATTACTGTAACCGTTTTTGTACATAGCGATGCGTTCTCTGGCGCGTGCCGCCGTCAAGAAGGGGCCGCGCCGCGCGGTTCCTTGAACCGTGCTTCCTTCAATTAACAACCGACGATTTCACCACGAAAAACCTCCCATTTGAAGCCCAGTGGCATTCTGGCCCTCTGATCGAAGGAAGACGGCCTAGTCCACGGTCGCGTTTCCTTTGTTGTTCCATGCTAGGCTCCGTTTCATGCTAGGCACCGTCACTTACTAGGTTTTGTTCCATACTAGGTACGTATCTGTTTTTCTACGACAATTGCATTTCCGTCCCTCCGATCGAAGGACCACTAGTCTGGGAGTCGGCCTTCCAGGCCGACTGCGACCTTCTGTGGGTGTGGTCCTTTTTGTGGTTTCTTCCCTGTTGCGTCACCGCACCAGTTCACTGGCGAGGCGAGAGTGCGACGGTTGAGTCTGAGTTGGGGCTTGGGGCTGCCAAGGCAAGGGTGGCGAGGGGGAGGAGGAGGGTGGTGAAGGCCTTTATTTTGATGTGGATTACAATAATGATCTTGAAAATGGGGGATGGATGATTTTGCTGTGAGTCTAGTGGTGTAGTTGAGGAGTGATGAGTGCTGTTTTCGTTGTCTGGTATCTGGTTTCCGTTGAGAGAAAATGGTGGGGGATTTATATACCAAGAGGTAGCGTCCTGTGCTGTGAAGGATCATTTCATGTTATAAAGCTCATCAAGTCCCATTGAAAACTAAGAAGAGGAAGGAATGGAAACCAGGGCCCGTTAAAGCACCTAGTGTACAAAAATTGATGTCATAGCTTCTAGAGTTATTCGAGCAGAAATCATGACATCGGGAGGATTTTAGTACAGGGCAGAGCGTAGGGCAGAGTACATTACCCTTGGCGGATACTTGTGCTAGCTTAGAAACTGTAAAGAATGATTGGCGACCTCGGATATATCTCGGTGCGGTTTCTGACGAGGGTCGCATTTGAGTGTAGTGGGTCTTTAGACAGGATTTAACTGCTAGAAGGATGCGATCTGGGTGTCTATGGAATAGACTGTGCCGTTCAACAGCATGGTGTCCTTGGACCAAACCTTGTAGCTGGGCCGAAAGCTACGAGTTAAACCTATCTACCTGGGAGTAGAACTAGGGTGGCAGAACAGAACTGACTGGGGTCAGGCCACCCAAGTCCAGAGCGCCGGGGTTTAGGTCAGGGACCAAGTTATTACATGGACATTGATTGAAATTATCATATAATGGCGGAAAGCAAACGTGTTAAACCAGTGATTATAAAGATAGGGGCCGTGGTACGCAGATATGTCAGCCAAACTTGGGAAATATCAGGTTAACTCTCCGTTACAGTACCGTCTCAGGGTGGGGGTTCATGAGCGGTAAGGTTACGCTTGAGATGGCGGGCGAAAGCTTGACGGTTTATTTAAAATAAGCTAGTTAGATTTTGAGCAGCTCAGGAAAGTAAAATTAAGTACAAGGCTCCTTCTATAAAAAGTAAACATTTAGGGGAAGGAGTGATGGATGTTAGGCCTACCCCCCTGTTATCGCGCAGCTCAGTTAAAATAAGCCGTTCGCGCGCAGCTTATTCCTGTTAGGCGGAAGCTTACTGGCTCGTTTTTTAAAAAGCTGTTTTAGTAGCGGCTTAGACAGGGTTCATAGACGGCTCATGAACCCCCCTATTGACGGTACTGTACCCCCAGCGTGTCCAGGCCGCCTGCCCACCCTCCACCACATCGTCTTCTCGTAATCTGTGCCTCTCCAAGCCAACAAAAGAGAGTTCCCCATCCTCACAAGACTGGGTGCCGCCTCGGTATTGCTGTCGGGGACTATCTCAGCAGGGGAAAACCTCTCAGATTCCACCGACCAGGCCGCCAGCCAAGTGTCAGTGGATTCATGGTTTGCCTTGTATGTTGCATAGATGGTGCCGTCGAGTTCTGCAAGTGCCGGGCCGAGGCTGCTCTCACCATGCCAGCACATCTCGTGGGGCTCTACCAACAGAGCAGTGCCTTCGCTGTCCAGGCGCATCCAGTAGAGCTTATTGGTGGAAACAGCCTTCCAGGCGACAAACAGTTCGTTTCTGCGGCATGTAAGCCCTGGGGATGTGTCAGTCTGGATGAAGTCGTCAAGTTGTTTCACCTCCATTTGCCAGTTCTCGCCATCGTACCACGACAGATACACATTCGAGTTGACGGCCCCCCTCCACAGTGCGTACACCCGCGAAAAGCCGCCCCATTCCCAGCGGGCGAGAACCGGACTGGCAGTGCTCCAGGCTTTGGGAATTGGACGCGGTTTTGTCCATTCGGAGGAGTTGTTTGAAAGAGTCGAGAAGTAAAGTGTGTTGTCATCAACCCCTTTCCAGGCAGCCACGAGTTGGTGCGCTAAAGCGGCCACTGCGGGCCGCTCCCTGCTCAGTGCATCCTTATGAAGCACACCGACATCACCCGGTGTCAAATGGACATTATCATTCGACGACATTCTCGTCCACCACAGGTTCAGACTGCCAAAGAGATGTTCCGTGCCAGGCACAGGACCAAAAAAGCCAAGCGGCTCGTCTTTGCCACGCCACACTGCAACCAGGCCCCCCTGAGACTCAGTAAGGGCGGGAGCGGCTTCACTGATTGCCCTATGTGGAACTAATCGTTCCGGTCCAGGTCCGGTGCGCCAATCGAGACTCCTGGCCTGGGTGCGTTGATGTTGACGATCCACTTGGCGGGCCTCCTCAATAAGGCGAGCCATTGCTCTTTGCTTCGACTCCCCATAAATGACGGGTAATGTAACATCAAGGATGCCGAAAAGACTATACGCCTGGTCCTCTGGGCGCAAAGTTTGGCGCCCCTGCATCCATGCGACCCGCTCAAGGACTCCGAACCTCACAAGGGAGTCTCCACGGAGTGCTGCGAGCGGTATCCCGGTGATGCTGCGGATAATCTCCTCTTTGTCTCTCTTGCTCCCGATCTGTGACCAATCCATTGTAAAGAACTCCACGGACCGAGGAGCAATGAGCTCTTGGAGGGTCCAACCTCGTGTGAACCATCGGCTGGCGCGGAAGGTAGCGTCGTCGCTGATCTTTTCGACATCAGAACTGTATTCCAGACAATGGGATCAGCCAAGGCACTCGCACCACGGTATTGGGCAGATAGGCAACAGTGAGGTGCTAGAGAACTGAACCCACAGATATGCAAAGCAGCGCTCCGAGTTTTGATACCACAGGAACATTGAGTTGATCGCCGTGTTGTGTTCCACGCTGCTGTTCTTGTTGATACAGCAAGTGTCGACCCATGAATACTCCAGTCCCATCTTTTCTGCCTGCTCGACGCAGAACTCGATCTTGGCAAACCCCTCCTTGTCCTTGCCGGTACCATTGCATAGATCCTCGAACGTGCATTCCTCCTTGCCCCAGGTGTGGGAAAGTATGGCATACGGGGGAATCGTGCCCGGATCGAAGGGCCCTGCCAGGGCGATGTTGCCGCCATCGTCACGCTTCAGGAGCCGCATTTTTGCTGCTGCGAAAACAAAAGTACAGAAAGATTGAAGAGCTCAGTTTGCCGGATCAAACTGCCTCAGCAGACTGGCAATTTAAATATCGGAGGGAGAGATGGGGAAGTGCGAGGAAGGCTCTAGAGGCTTCTCTCAAGTTGGAAACCGTAAGAGGCCGACTCGGAGGAGAGAAAACCCCGCTCTTCAGCCACGTTGAAACCTGGAGTTTCTGAAGAGTTGATTCGCTAGGTTCACCTACCTATTTGGAGATGTATCATTTTCTTCTCAACATCGGAATAACATCTATGGCGATCATCGAATGTAGCACTCCAGGGCAGTTGGATTTGAGTAGCCTGAGGGCGATCGGTTGTGTCGTTTTTGTGACCGTGGAAGCTCCGGGGCCTAATAGGTGTGCAGATGGTGAGGAAACCGCGGAGGGTCCGCCAAGTCTTTTTCTTGGGCTATGCAGGAAATGTCGCGTGTCATTTTTCTGATTGAGGGGGAAAAAAGGCCAATGGGAGCTCGCGGCAGTTGCCGCTGGTTCGGAGTTTTCTCAATCGCTGCTCGGGGCCTGGAGCCTGATGCCCGCTCCTTCCAAGCTTTCTGCCATCCCAACAGCGACCGGGAGCCAACATCGTGCCGACACGCACGATTCTTTTACAGAATGCGACTGATTCAGACCGAAACGCTCCAGCTCGTCGAGTTCATGGGCGACTACGACGACCGGTATGCCATCCTCTCGCACACATGGGAAAAAGAGGAGGTTTCGCTCCAGGAAATGCTGCTGGTCAACAAAAACGCGCAGCCCGAAGCAGACCAGATAAAACAAAAAGATGGGTACCAGAAAATCGCCAAGTTTGCTGCCTTAGCCGCGGATGACGGCTTCCAGTACGCCTGGGTCGATACCTGCTGCATTGACAAGTCCAGCAGCGCGGAGCTCTCTGAGGCCATCAACTCCATGTTCCGCTGGTACCGGAAAGCTGCGCAATGCTACGTCTACCTGGCCGACGTCCCCAGTCTGTCAAATGTCCATCGCTTAGACTCGGCCAAGGGCACCAACTGGTATTTATCGGCCACGAATGTCCGCAGCACCAAGGAACCTAGAGTTGGACCCATCTTTCGCCAGAGCCGATGGTTTACCAGGGGCTGGACACTCCAGGAGCTTTTGGCACCTACTGCTCTTAGATTCTATTTCTCTGACTGGACTCCCGGTCACACGAAGACAGAGCTGAGCCGCGCTCTCAATAAAATAACCGGAATCCCTGACCAAGTTCTGTGGACCGGCGACTTTTCCCGGACCCCTGTTGCCGAAAAGATGAAATGGGCGTCTCGGCGACAAACAACCAGGATTGAGGATACGGCCTACTGTCTTCTCGGTCTTTTTGATGTCAATATGCCGCTTCTCTACGGAGAGGGTGACAAGGCATTCCTGCGACTACAGGAAGAAATCTGCCGAAGTACAGACGATCAGTCGATATTCGCATGGATGGCAAAGTCAACTTGGTTTGACAACTTTGCAAAATATCGGGGGCTATTCGCCAGATCTCCGGCAGAGTTCAGAGTTGAGGAACTCGGCTTCTCTCATTCCGAATATGAGGGCTTCGTTTCTCCAAGTTCATCGACTAGCTTAGGCTTCAATGCCTACATGAGTCTCACTCCGTTGGCCCATGTGACAGCAACGGGTATCAGCCTAAACCCGCCAGTTGAGTCCCCTGACTATACAAATGAGTTCATCGCGATTCTCCGTACCGAGGCAAAAATCCAGATCGGAGGGACCGGGCTGGGGAAGCAGGCTCAAACTGTAGCGATTCTCATCAAGGAACTCTCACCTGGTGCAGCCGACCGCCAATATGCACGTGTCAACCCCTCGATATTATACCGCTTTACCCCCGGTCAGTCTCCTCTTCCGCCCCCTTCGGACTTGTACGTCAGGAACACGATTCATATTCCCACCAACCACATTTCGTCGAGATGGCGCGGATTCATCATCAACAACGACTCCAGACATGACAGAAGATGCACTATCTGGACGCCATATTCGAATGAGAAAAAGACAACCGCCTATGTGGAAAGCACAGAGGTTTATTGCCCCAGCAGTATCTCTGATAGCCGGCATATCTTGGGCAAGAGTGGTGTGGCCGCTGTAGTCACGTTACATCCTAGAACATCATCAAACTCAGCTGATTCTTACGATACCGCAATTCTTGGACGCCGTCTTTCGGATGGACATCCTACACTGCACATACTACAAGAGCGTCAAATCCCAGATCCCTCCGCTTTTGACTTCAATGGATTACGAGGCTTGAGCGAGATGGGGCCTTGGGATGCACGGCTACCCAAACGAATAAGATACTATGACTTTGAAGAGAGTTATTCGACATATTTCAACCTTAGATGGGAGGCCAAGGTTCAGCAGGACATGCTGATGTGTTCTTTTGACATGGATGTGAAATATGGAATATGGGGAATGACTTGAACGGGCAGTTATCTGCGCACAACGTAACACCAACATACAGTATATAGGTAGCAACATGGAACTGCCCGTCAGTATGCACAACTATTCCAATCATCTAGACTCTCTGCTGTCAAGGACACTCGGGGTTTATCTAGGTATGCAACTATCTGGACCACTAAATGTTAGGATGCAATTGTGCACATTAGATCTAGGGGAGAGAGGTGGGCCGACGTGCCTATTATGGTCTGCAGTTCAAGTATCGTACTGTTCTTTAAAAGGCTGTTGAACGAAGGTGTCTATTATTTCTGTACTGAGTTAAGAAAGTGTATTGGCGTATATCTTTGTGCCGCAGTTAAAAAGTTCATTACCTACCTATGTTTTGAAGAGCAGAGCTGCAAGGGGGAAGATATACAACTGGACTTCATCCAGCTCAAGACAGCCGACAGTTGGCCCAGCACCAGGCTCACCTCCTGTCTCTTACCTAGGAAACATGTCCAAAATCGCGCTTCTCAGCTTCTAAGTAGGTACTACTTGTTTGAGAATCCTAATCTGGCCGAGGTAAAGACATGGCCGGAGAGGGCGGTCAAGACTCCTCCAGCAGAGCTGAGCCCCCAGTGGCGGCAGTGAAGTACCTAGCCTGTGCACTGCCAATTTGGCAGTGACCCTGTGCCATTGTAGTGACGAAGTCTGATTCCTACAGAAATTCTATAAAAGAAGGAGGCTCTGGTTGCAAGGCTAGAACCACAGAACAGAGAGCACAAGCAATGCAACCAAGCAGTTGCGATGCCATCATAAATTCCACCGAACCCAGAGTGCAGTGCTTCCAACAGCTTTCAGTGTATCTCTCAGCCTGCGAGCAAAGCACTCTCCCTGTGCTGATGCTCAAGCGCATCCAGGACGGTAGTGATACCCTCCCAACTCTCGGGGAGGTGCATGACCTCTACACTTTCTCCCGCGACGGCGATCACGATCTTCGTCGGCTGGCTGTCCGACTCCGGCAGTATCAACCAAGCCGACCCATCAGCAAGACTGGCAGGGATGAGAGCCAACTCGTGGAAAACACTGAGGGAACAGAACTGGTTTTCGTTCTCGGTGCTCCTCGTGGCTCTGTGGAAAAGCACCCGTTGTTGTTGAATCGACGTCCAGTAGCAGTGATCCCTCCAGTAGCTTCGGGATGGGCCAGCAACGCGAAACGCATCCCCTCTGGTGACCCCGGATGGGATGTTCCGCCACGCCTCATACTGGCCAACTGGTAGGTCTAGCACCATCTGCCAATGGGAGCCTCCCACCGTTGCGGCGAGGACAATATATCTCCCACAGTATGAAAGATCGGCTGATAGATTGGCTTGCTCCATCCAGGTGAGCCAAGAGCTTGTAATACTGCCACCAAATGCTGATTCTGCTGATTTGAAGCACCAAGGTTGATGGCCGTCAAATCTCATAGTCGCCTGGGCAAGGTCCATCCTCATGCACTCTTCAAGATCTAAAAGGAAGCAGTGGATGTCGCATATCTCTCCAGGGTCTTCAGACTTGCTGCGAACCCAGTATGTCAAGACACACCAGGGTCTGCCTGGGACGAAGTTGGCCGAGATTTTCACGTCCTCAGATTCGAATTCCGGGAGGCCCACCATACCCTTGCTCTTCCACCGTCGCTGTCCCTCTGATTCAAGGTCAGGCTCTGTCCATACTCGGATGTCGAACATGAGCGCCCCTTCAGCGGTCGAATCCCAGGAAATGAGCAAGTAGTGTCCACAGGCACTAAAGTTTATGGATGCACTGTCAAACCATTCCCTGCTCGAATTCGCCGTGCGTACGTCGTTGGAAAAGTAGGTGGATGTTCTCCAGTCTAAGGGCTGCTGCTGGGGGGTCTGACTTAGATCAGCAGTATCCATTTGTTCGAGCTTAGATCCGCCGTGTATTGGCCAAATATTATAGGTATCTTTCGGGCCGAAGAATATCCAATGTAAATTGGGGCTGATTTGTGACGTTGACAGGGGCCCAAAGATGTGGTCTGGCTTGTATCGATATTCCCGCTTGTGTGAATTGTCGAGATTCCAGATCTTCATTTGCACACTGAGTGGGGTTAGCCGGGTGCTCTAAACTTAGCACTGTGTGTACTCACCCAGTCGGACTCGCAAGCATGCTGCAGAATTCCGCGCCATTTGGGGACATCAAAAACTTGATGTCATCCCGGGGGTGCCCGCGGAACCCCAGAGGCTGGTCGTGTTCCTCCAAGTCGGGCAAAGTGAGCCTGGATACAATGCGGTTTGAAGTCACCATAAACAACAAATCGCCGGCCTTGGACACACAAAGGCCACACAGGTTATCGCGAAACGATCTCGAGGCCAGTTTCCGCGGCTCTTCAGTGTCTGACGACAAGTCCCACGTTGTGATCTCGAGGTCCAGACGGTCCGAGATGTATGTTGAGAACACTGCAAGCTTAGCCTCGGGCACGAATATGATCTGACGCTGAGGATACGCTAACGACTGTTGCAGCTTCACTGTTGTTCCCGTCAGCGTATCTTCCAGGGCGACCCCTTGGAACTTCCCAGTTATGAATGAACACATGATAAATCTCCCGGAGGGGTCTAGACGTAGGATTTCGCTCATACTGACTCGGCGTCTTGATCTGGCAAGCGCCGTTAAGTCGGGCTTCTTTATTTCAGCCAAGCGTGCCCCCAGGGAAGAATATCGGTAGCCTGCGAAGTCCCGGCCATTAGGCCCGACATACCGATCCCGGCTGACGATTATGGATTCGCCGGCGCCATAAAACGACAAGCTGGTTGTGCAGAGTCCATTTGCCTCCTGTGGTAGTTTTGGGAGGTCGACGACGGAAAACGGGGTGGCTACACCAGTTCTGAGCTCGATGCGTCCGGCTGGGCACCAGAGATATGTGCTGTCGTCGCCAAAAATAACATGTGCTGCGGATCCGTCAAATAAAACTTGATGACTCTCCGCTTGGAAAATAACCCGGGCCCAGTCATCGTCATCTATGTCACGTTCGAAATTGGTGTCTTGCCGCAGTTCCCACACACATGTGAAGTAATTGTGCCCGCTCTTCATGCCGTAGACGCAAGCGACCATATGCTCGTCTGGTGAAACCGCTGCATCTAGGAGGACTGGTTCATCATCACAAGAGTAGTGACCATTTGTCGATGCGCATCTTTCGATTTCGGAAAAAGCCTCAATTGTAACTGGTCGTAGCTGTTTCCCTGATCGAACGTCTTGGATCCAAAGCTGCGGTTTGTCAAGGAGGTAGTAGTCGGCGAAGATAAAAGCCCCAAGTTTTGAGTGATTGTGGAACAGTCCCAAGGAGTCGGGGACGCGATAAAACGGAGGCAATTTAGTGCCTTCAAGACTCGATACGTGGCCACGTAGTTGTCGATGGCATGGAATTTCTATTGCATGTCGTACGTGGAAGGGGTCTGGTAAGATGTGGCAACTCGGGTCACCGTCGTTCTCCCGAATCCACGCGATGTTGGGAAAGAGAGCCCTCCTCGTAGCTAAAGATGAAAACGAAATCCCGAGGAGCAATGAAGGGTCTTTCTGGAGGGCATCGCCGTATTCGAAAAGGATGTATCGTGTGAGGACACACCAATCATGGGAGATAGCAAGCGCATTCATCCTCTCAGGTTGGCGTTTTTGGTGACTTTCCAATGCTTCGATCAAGGATTCTAGGTCCCAGAAGACGGTCTCCAAGGATAGCTCGTCGAGCCTTAGCACCAAATACACCCATGCCAGGGACGAAGGAGCGTCTGCAAATTTCGAGAGAGCCTCGAATGCTTCGGGTGACATCCTCGTCGCTCTCATGTGGGCCATCCAGTGGGAGGCGCAGTACCCCGCGAGCCGATGCCTGGTGAGATCGAAACCCACGGTAGGTTGGCCCGTGGACTTGGACCAGCCCGGTGCATTTGGTTGCTCTACCACCTGCATACTCGTCATATATGCAAGGGCCACCTGCAACAGATGTTGATGGGCTTCTTTGGCCTCAACACGGAATTCCGCGGGTGCACTGTTTGTCTCCGCAAATCCTTCGAGGAACTGCTTCAAGGTGAAATGGACAAGCGCAACCTCGTCTCCTTTGACCACAACCAAAGGACCACATGCCGCCTTGATGGCATCCGCAAAATCTTGGCGGGTGAAAAGGAATCCCTCTCCGCGATACTCAAACTCGAGGGCCTCATAGAGCCAATCCAATTGGAGGGGACGCCGGCAGGCGTGGAGCCAAACGAGGATTTTCTGGCACAGCCGGCGCTGTGCTTTCTTCAGCTTCTTGTCCAGGTTCCTAATAATCCTACGGTATATCTCGTCGAGCCCATCAGGCAGATCTTCGAGTGCTCGTTTCAGCTCATCGAGGGTGACCGCGCTTTCAAGCTCTTCGAACACAAGCGCCACCCAGAGGAACATTCCGTTGTGTTTTCCAGCTAACCGCTCAACAACTGTCGCCCTGACCTCCGAAGGGACATGTACAGGGAGATTCGAAGCTTTGTGCGCAATATAATTTTCAAGATCGCCGTAATGACTTGAACCCAGGCTCAGGACAACAATGGTACCGATGCCGTCAATATTCACCGTAGACGACCGACAAGTCAAGGCGATCGACATTGAGCATCTGGTTGATGACGCAAGCAGTGAGTCGAGGAAGAGCCTTGGCTGCAAACATTCATCAAGGCCGTCAATTATGACCTTGCAGCCGCCAATAAATGAAGCGAACGAGACAAAGATGCCCCAAGTTTTCTCGAAGGACTTGCTTCTCGCATGCCCGTCTTCTATGACGGCTGCTGAGAGAACCTCAAACTCGGTGGCCATGTCGAGGTGCTCGCGTTGGCAAAACATATAGATCTGGCTCAGGAGGCATTTTGCCCCCGCAAGAGGTGTGGCGCGGTAGCTGTCGGTCCCTTTGAAAAAGTAGTAGAAGCACCGCCGGTTCGACACGGTGAGCTGATGGATGATCATGTACGATGCCAAGACCGTCTTTCCCGCCCCAGGGCCGGACTCGACCCACAGAGCTGAGCCTGACGTCGATGTCGACCATGTTCGGTACTGATGATCATCAGTGATCCATTCACAGGTGTCGCCAAAGCGAGCAGAGCATTGGCCAGCCAGATCCGTCACGTGGAAGTCATTGCCGTAAGTCACGTCTTCCGGTGGGGCCAGCCAGTGAGCGATGTCTCTCTGTCGGACCAACTGTCGTTCGGAGATAGCCAATCTGCCCAATTTCTTGTCGAACTCTTTGAACTGCCGATGATGCTCAGCTGCAGCGGCGGTGAGAAGTATCTTTATCGATCGATCCATATTCGCTTGAAGAGTCTCATACTCGGCGGTGTAGTCTGTCCAGACTGCGCTGAAAGCGCTGTACACGCGCCTCGACTTGGATGCTGAGAAGAATTCCAGGCACTTGGTCCAAAAGGTGGCGATGTGGGCATAGAGCTCCAGGAGGCACTGGGAGACCATGGCGGAGTCCTGGAAGGTATTGGCCTCGATGAAGACAGGCTCAAGCCACCTCGTGATGTGGGCCATGGTGTTGACCATGCGCTCAAAGTCTTTGGAATAGCCATATGACAACTCCAGGGCGAACTTGATGCATCCCCAGATCAGGCACCCTGGCATGCCGCCTGCCTGGGCGAACATGTCCAGGGCCTTCTCATGCCGTCTGATTGCATCGATACAGGCCGCAACAGCACGGCACGTTCTCGAAAATCTGCTCTGTTTCCGTGCTTCCTTGAGACTTTCGAGGTAGGCAGAGACATCTCGGGGATGAGCGGGGTTGTTCAGCAGGACTGCCACGGGTTTTCCGGTTGTGTTGGCGGCTGCCTCCAGAGCCTTCTTCCAGGCCTCATCTTGCCGAACCAGGTTTCCAACCGAGGGGACAGCTGTCGACGCCGGTGCCTGGCCTCCTGGTTGCGCCATCAAATATCCTAGGGTAGGTGCATCCAAGAGCTTCGAGAAGTGCAGGTCTGTCGTTCCAGGTGAGTAAGGTAGTGAACAAGCAAGCTGAAAGATTACCCCGCTCAAGCAGCCACGTGACAGCTGTTCAGCACACTGCCCTCCTCTGCGCCTGGGAGCACAACCACCCTCAGCCTGACGGCTGAGTTGGAACAAGGCCAGAAAATCTACACGGCGCTTCGACTCGGGCGGAAAGAAAGTGTCGGGTGAGACTATATGGGCAGGCACGGCCGTACTTGATGCGGAGCATTGTGATGAGCCCCACGGATTCAAATCGAACCTTCCATTCCTCTTATCAGACATTACATTACCATTACCATTAGCACCAACCACCCTAGGTCACAACCTCCTGCCCTCCCAAACCGCCAAATCGCCCGCACTAGCATTCAACCGCCTCAACCCCTCCCTCTCCTTCCTCAACTTCCGATTCCTCACCTCCAGCTGCCTAATCCGCTGCACCGCCGCATCCAGCACCTCCGCCTTGCTAATCCGCTTACTACTGCTGCTACTACCGTCAACATCCCCCGCCTCATCGTCACTCTCACCGTCCCTTTCCCGGCGCTGGCGCTCGGGCGGCAACACGGCGAGGAGGCGCTCGAACTGTGCGTTGAGGCGGCTGCGGTATTGTTTTTCGACGAGGTTGTGGCAGCGGCGGGTGCGTAGTTCTTCCGGGGAGAGGTCGCTGGCAGTGGTGCTGTTGGTGTCTTCGGAGTAGGGGTGGGTGCCTGTGGATGAGGTTGGTTTTTTGGGTTGGCGGCGCTTGCGGGAGGCGGTGCGGAGCTTCATGCTGCTGCCGGTAGTGGTGGTTGGGCTTGGGGTGGGGAGGGCGAGGCGGTTGGAGGTTGGTGAATGCATGTAGAGAGGGTCGGCTTCGGTGGGGCTGGGCAGCCAGTCGGGAGAGCACGAGCCGCCGCCGAAGAAGGTGCAGTTGTCTGGAGGGTAGGCGGGCTGTGGGTCGAGATCGTCGATGCCGCAGGAGCGGAAGTAATCGCTGGCGGGCTCATCGGCGCTCGTGTCGGGGGATTGGAGGCCAGTGAAGTAGTATGTAGGGGATAGGCTGACGTCGTCGTCGAGGGAGAGGGGCAGGGGGAGGAAGTCGGAGTTCTGGTGACCAGGCTGGTGAGCGGGACCGAATCTGGTGAGGGGGGGATTCAAGGAGTTTGCTGACATTGCCCATGTTGTTGTTGTGATAGTTCATGTTGGTGGGGATATTCAGTTGGTGATTATCAGTGTGTTGGACTTGGGGGCCACAATGAAGTTTAGTGTTGCGTGCCCCTTCCCTGTCTGGGGTCGAGTTGAAAATATAGGCAATTGTGATACATTTGCTTCCGTGTGTCTGTCTGTGGTCAAAACAGTACCAACTTGATTTCTGATCTTTCCGCCAGCGTTCTAGACCGACTGCCGAGTCGCAGCACTGCTTATTTTCCCGTGCATGTAGTGCATGAGCCGGGACGACGTGCCAATCGCGATCAGGACAGCCGCCCTGAACCGACAGGGCGCAAGCAACCGTCAGGCGATTTTGTGTGTCATGCCCTGGCCCTGATAGGCTACCGCAGCTGTTATTACGTGCACCACCATCACTTCTTTTTCTTGGCCACGGTCTCCCAGCGTAAATTCTCTGCGCAAACTAGCTCCGCAACCGCCGTCCGGGGAAAGCCGGAGCGACCGCTGTTGAAACGCCAGACAATCTCAGGAGATCATGAACGAGGACTGAGGTACTGATGCGCGCCGGGTGGTCACGAGGCCGGTGGGACGACCGTGTCCGGCTGGTTGAGGGTGTCAGCAACTGAAGCCGCTTGGCCACGATCGCATCTCCCCCTCTGATTAGCGCCCGCTCACTGCCGAGCTGCAGGCCAAGCGACCGAGACCCGAACAGTGGCCCGGCGCCGTGACCGACCCGCCCGACTCGCACACCGCTCGGTCGCTCGATTGCTGGCGTGACAGCACAAGACCCCTGATCAGCAAACGATGATAGTATGTGTTAACTTACTCGCTCGAACACTCAGGCCATGCCAAGTTGATGGGCTGATGGGCTCATCCTTCCTCCCTTTATACCCGCTCGGCGTTGGTCTGCCACGCCTGCGTCGCAATCATTCCACGGGTAGGTAGCGGATGTGGTCTGACAAGTTCCCGACTTGAACCTGACGGTTCGGTTCCCAGCGGCACGTCACAACGTGACTTCGCGTCCTCTTCCAAATTCTAGCCTTGTCTCGGCCCGCCCCGCCCTGCCACATGGAACTCAGACATTCCTCGGTAGGTAGCTACCCTTGCCCCAACCCGCCCACCTTCCCCCCCAATTTGGGCACATAAACGACGGCAGTATCACACACACTTCGGAGTTTTAGGTAGCAGCTAGCATGGCATACCCCACCAAACGAAAAAGGGAAAGAAGCCAAAACCTAAAAGTCAACAACGACAACAACAACAATAACAACAATCAAACCCACACCAACAATCTACACTTACATGCCACATCCATCCCCAACCCGTCCCCACAAACACCAGCAGCATCCAACCGCACCCACCACGACCACCAACTCGCACGCCGCCCCGAACGGCCGCGCCCGGGGACACTCCGTGTTTCCTCCCACAGGCAGTGTCCCAGACTCAGACACCGCCAACACCGTCGCACAGCTGCACAGACTGTCCCGAATTGCGCGCGACAAGCTCTATCGCGAGGCGACATATCCGGACCGCAGCCTTGTGCGTCTCGTGGGGCACGCGAACTTGCTGGATGATATTTTGGGTAGGATCGACGACGCGGATGCTGAAGCGGAGGCGGCGTTTGAGCGGAGTGTCTCTAGTTCATGTTCTAGGGGCTGTGGTGTCGAGGAGTGGGAGGGGGAAGTAGAGGAGGGAGAGGAGGAGGAATTAGCGGAGGTGGAGGAGGGGGAGGGGGAGGAGGGGCGGGATAGGGCTTACTACGCCTCGAGCAGTGAGAGTGAGAGTAGTGATGATGAGGAGACCGACTCGGATGATGATGACTCGGATGACGAGATTTGGGAGGATTTTAAAGGAGACGAGGACGGCGAGGTTGATGACTGCCTCTACCTCCACGATGATCCGAATGCAAAACAGGTGCGTGTGATTTACAATGCGACGGAGGATTCGGATGAGGAAGTGTTGGAGGGAGTGGATGTGGGTTCTGTGGAAGAACACCTCCCGTCCGCAGGGTTTAAGAACACGTATATGGTTCAGTTCTTGGGGCCGCCGAGGTGGCGTTGAGCCACCGCGTAGCGGTTACGCTGTATATAATTCGATGCAGCAGGTACCTATTGAATGCACCTTGGAAGCTCGCTCTGTCTTGGTACTTGGTCTAAACGTGCGGACTGTCTTACTCTGGAGGCTGGAGTGTTATTTCAATTCACTGGCCTCGAGGTACTCCTGCAGTTGCTGTAACTGGTTGGACTTGAGCCCTCGTCGCTCCTCCTGACTTCGAAATCCGCCGCTTGCCAACTGAAGCTTGCGTAGCTGTCTGCTTTGAACAACCTGGCAATCACTTCGGTTAGCTCAAGGTCCGTACCAGCGATGAGCTTCATGTATCAACCTCTTCGATGGACGGCTGCATCACATATCGCAGCACCGTCACTCTTCTCTGCTGATCCAGACGCAGAACACGACCGATAGCCTGGTTCTCCACCGTAGGTTTCCATTGAGGCTCGAGAATGTGGGCCATGTTCGCGACGGTGAGGCCGTTCAGTCTGAAAGCTGTTAGCTGAAAACGCACCGCCTCATCTGCGCACATTGAGAGCGGGAAGTATCTCCGACAGGTGCATAGGTACATACCCAACAGCGCCGGTGGAGAAAGTGATCAGAAGAACTCGGGACACGGATTTGTTTTGAAACTGTAGCAGGATTGTGTTTCACTTTTTTACTGGTATGTCTCCAGCGACGCGGAGATACTCAATCTTTTGAGCCTCCAAGGCGGCGCCGAGGATGTCGAGTGTCTTTTTCCAGAACGAGAATATCACGCTAGAATAGGCAGGTAGGTTAGTAGACTAGACTCGATGTGGAATGAGAAAGGACTACCACGTCTTTCCACTTGTTCCCAAGGTAGTGAGCCTGAACGTTCTGGACCACCGCCGCGATCTTGGACGGCCACTGCTTCTCGCTGGCCCCCTGGGCGACACTTTCACTACCTTTCAAGCTGTCTACCTCATGCTCAGTGTGGCATAACGGACAGACAAATGGCTCGCCCTTGCAGTGGCCGCTACAGTATGGGTCCTCATAGCATTCGCCGCACACTGCTCGCCCACACTGCGTGAGACAACCCGAATTGGTGTCCGCCGAGCCGCCAATGGACAGGATGTCCACGGAGTAGTAAGTACAAAGGGCTTCGCTGCTCTGCTGAAGGAGACTGAGCATCTCGTCGGGGTGTGCTGAAGGTTTTAAGGCCGAGAATGTAGTTGACCCAGGATCCGCCAGGGGGCCGTTGTTGCAGAATATCCTTAGACGAAACAAAGCCTCCATAACCATGTGGTGCGTCTTGTCATCGCCGAGGCCCTTGCTTCCGATAGTTATAGCTCTTTTGCATGCCAATTCCAAGCCTCGGTATTCCCGTCGCTCTTGTGCGGTAAAGACTGGTGTGATAGTCTCAAACTTTGTATACTCCTGGTTCGGCAGAACCGTCTTGTTCCTCCGTAGACAGATGATCGAAAGAATAAGTTGCATATTCCTGAATTCTCCGTTTGTACCGTCTTTGCTGTAGTGGAGCTTCGTCACGTATTTTCGGAACGTCGCGGTTTCGCTGAAGAGAGGCATCCGCAGGCATTTTATCAGGGCCCTGAGGTCATCCAGAGAGTTTTGGATCGGTGTCCCGGTCAGGCACCACCGCGCCTATGATGGGGGGGGGGGGAAACAACGGGG
>Ga0247760_1000699_pt1 | contig 35274 bp, 44 predicted proteins | sample UWRJL171409R4_FD_179936 | JGI IMG/M metagenome (GOLD analysis project Ga0247760, IMG submission 179936) | Plant litter microbial communities from Arlington Agricultural Research Station in Wisconsin, United States - UWRJ-L171-409R-4 | ecosystem: Environmental > Terrestrial > Plant litter >... | reverse complement strand
TGAGAGGACGGGAGGGGGAGAAGGACAAGTTGGGGAGGAGGGAGAGGCTGGTTGTTGCGGCGAGGCTGTGGGTTTTGGGAAGATTATTGGTGAAGAGTTTTGGGGGCGAGCGCGGCGGGGAGGTGAAGGCTGCGGAGAGGAGTTTGGATGGGCTGCATAGGAGATTGCTGAGGGGGGTGGAGGGGGTGTTAAGGAGTGTGAGCGAGAAAGGGATGGAGAGGGGGGATGTGCTTAGGGCGTTGGGGGCGTACAGTCTGGCGACGAGCTCGGGCGCGAGAGATGTTCTGAGGCATTTCTTGAGGGTCAGAGGCCAGGCGATGGCGTTGGCGTTTGCGGCGGATGGGCCGGTGGAGGGGAGGGCGTCGGGGAGGGGACAGAAGGATGTGCTGAGATGTTTGGGGCTGTATACCAAGACGCTGCAGGACGTGCAGAGTCTGGTTCCGCACAGGCTGACGGAGGTGTTGCTGGAGCTCAAGAAGGGCGCGCTACTGGAGGATGAGTCGCTGAGGACGATGGAGGGGCTGCGACTGGACGTCTACAAGCGGTGGTGCGGGGATGAGATCCAATACTACAAGCCGTTCATTCGCCACGACGATCTAGATGGGAAGCAGACACGGGAGATGCTCACGAGTTGGGCCAAGGAAGGGAGCGGGGTGCTGCTGCGAGGGTTGGAGAAGACACTCGAGGGGATGGTTGAATTCAAGGCCATTGTCGAGCTGCGGACCAGTGTCTTGAAGTCGTGGATCCAGGAGGGCAGCAAGGCGAAGGGGTTTGATCCCTCAATTCTGCTGGATCAGATCCGGGACGCTGTCAATGGGCATATGCTCGAAGTGGTGGAGGCCAAGGTCGCCAAACTCCGTCTTGTTGGCTCCGAGGTTTCTGCGGCACTCGACGCCTGGCGCGACGGTATCGCCCAACGGCATCAACGTCTCTGGGATGAAGGCTCTTTCGACACAGATCTCTCGAGCGGCGCTGCGCAGTTCACACAAGACGTGATCTCACGACTGTACGGGAGGAACGAAGCTGTTTCCAAAGCTGTCACCTGCTATCAGTCTTGGTATCACGTCATCGATGATGTGGCTGTTGTCGTCGACCAGCTCCGGCGCCAGCGGTGGGACAATGATGTCGATGAGATTGAAGACGAGGAGACGATTGAGCACCGCCAGAAGCTCCTCGCCAAAGAAGACCCGCAGAGGCTGAGCGAGCATCTGAACGCCTCGCTCATCAGGGCCTTCAAGCAGTTGGAAGACCACTTGGAGCTCCTGTGGAAAGCCCACCAGGGCGGACCGAATCAGGGCTCGATTGCCATGTACTTCCTCCGTGTTCTGAGGGACATACGGGCGAGGCTTCCACAGGGTCTAGAGGCCGTCAAAAAGTTTGGCTTGGGCGCTGTGCCGTCACTTCAGGAGACACTCGCAGCCGCGGTGCTTGTAGCGCCATTGGATGAGCTCGCGACTGTTGCGTTGGCTCGGAAAATTGTCGTGGGAAGGAGTCTTTGGGAGGGCACCCCCGAGCTTCCTTCGTCGCCATCACCGGGTATCTTCAAATTCCTGAGAAACTTGTCGATGTCCATGGGTGACGCAGGAGGTGATCTATGGAGTCCAACGGCGGTAAAGGCGTTGAAGCAGCAACTCTGCAAGGACATCAGTAAGCTGTGGCTGGAAGCTATTGAGGGCGCCAGTTCCGGGAGTGAGCCTCCCGTAGCTGGAAACGAAGAGACGGACAAAGATGCTGCGGAAAGCGGCGGCGAGGAAGGGGAGCCGTTATCCCAGGCTGAGGCGAAGCCGAGAGACGAGAGGACTGCCGAACAACGTCGGGACTTGTTCGTACAGTGGCTCTTTGACATATCCTACCTCCAAGCTTTCCTTGAAGTGCCGTCAGACACACAGCATGACCTCAAGGACGTGGAGGACGTCATTTATCGGAACACAGAACTAGACAGCACCGCGGTACGGGACAGACTGACCAAGACGACGCAAGACTACTGGAAGCGGACAAGCCTCCTGTTCGGGCTGTTATCATGATACCCTGTAGACAAAAGCGTGGTTTCTCCATATGACACACACGATAGACGAGATACGGGCCCAAGAGGCCACATAATACATGATCTCTCTTCATGCATCGTACTCAAAGCTTATGCCTCTTCTGCCCCGAGGCAATCTTGGCGAACTCCCCCTGCGGAACACCGCTCATAAATCTCTCTAGCCCGGCAAACACTTCACTGGCATTCTGCAAATCCAAAACATCCCGCTCGGGCTTGCGAATCAGCGCCTTGATCCCCAGCAGACTATCTCCTACGAGATGCTCGCCCAGTCGTTCATCGATCTCATGCAGCACCATATCCCTAAACTTGTCATCCTCGCCTGGCGCGACACCCTCCATAATCTTATTTACAAACCCCGTAGACAGCAGCTCCTCGGCTGAGATCCGCTTGCTCATGATGAGCGCCTCATTCGCCTTGGTAATACCCAGCCTCTGCACGAGCGCGCGGGAGGCACCGCCCTCGGCGACTAGACCGAGCGACGAGAACGGGGTGAGCAGGAAGGTGTGCGGCGCTGCGTAGACAAAATCTGCAAAGGCAGTGAGCGCCGCGGACAGGCCTACCACCGGCCCGTTGAGACCGACGACGAGGATCTTGGGGTGGGTGTAGAAAGACTGGGTGGTGTTGAGGTTGTTGGCTACGAAGGTGCGGAGCCAGTGCTGCTTGATGGCGGAGGTGTCTGACTCGCTTGAGGGACCGGTGAGGTCGGAGGATACGCCGGGACGACTGGCGGAGACGTCGGCGCCGCTGGCGTGGGTGTTAGTGAGGGGCTAAAGGGGGACTTGGGAGTAAAGGGGTAGGGGTAGAGGAGGGCGGAGAAAAGGGACGGGGTGGGCGAGGGTTGTTTACGCAGAGAAGTAGCGGCCCTTGCCGATAATGAGGGTGATGAAGACTTCGTCGTGCGTGGCGATCTCTCGCATCTTTTGTGAGAGCTCAAAGTAATCTGGCATGCCCAGCGCATTGAGTTTCTGAGGGTTGTTTATGGTGATGATGGCTAGACGCCCACGGTATTCAAGCTCGATTTTGGCCATTTTGGTAGTGAAAGTGCTTTCCTGCGGTAAGAAAAGACTGTAGTCAATGATAGCATGTGCAACTAGTTATTTCTCCTGTGGATGAATCCGATTGATTGATGTCTATGGGAGGTAGAGAGCGTGAGTTTTACATTGATGTGATGAGATGAGATGGCTGGTCGGTGTAAAACGATACCCGGCTGCTTGGAGGAATACGCCGCTGTAAGCTCTCAACCCCGCCGTCTTGGAGATGCCTCGGCTGCCCCCCCGCACTTGATTGGGCGTTGGATGGTGTCTCAACTGCACATCATCATCTTTCTTTGTTCGTTTTATTGGAGAATCCAAACGCCGGTAGGGGTGCGGGTGATGCTGGGATTTAGTTATAGATCCGCGCGATGGTCTGCGGTGTGGGAAGCAGGGACGAGACAGGCGCCTTCAAGAAGCTACTGCGAGGTAGGTGTCGTATCCTTCACCCTGATACGCCGACCAGCCTCAACCATCCACGACAACGTTAAGGGGGCGGCCATCGAGTGCGGCGCTATCCGGCACCAGCAAGCATTCCCCTTTCTATTCCACATTCCCCAGATCCATGGGAAGGGATTGGGTCTTTTCGAATCCTAAGGATGGCTGCCCTGTAACATCGGCAAAGCACCTGTCGGGGCTTGCAGCCATTTCAAGCTACCCTCTCTCGCGTGCTCGACAGGTGAGAGTTAGCCTGCAACCGCAAATCGCCCTGTCGGGGCCAAGCCCTGAGATGCTGCGATAACACAGCCAAGACTCACAAGGCGGAAGCCGGGCTGGCGAAGCGAATGCAACGAAACACACAAATCGTGATGTTTTAGGCCTTCCCATTCTGTTCGCCACCTCTTGGCCTCGATGGAGGAACTAAGGCGCAACTATCTGCTAAAGTCAGCTCTCTCGCTCCTACGGACCCGTACTTCAGCTGCTTTCACAAGCAAGTTGTCCCAAGATTGGATAGGAGTACGGCGAGGTCGCCTCTCAATCGCCTGCAGGCTCAACATGCAGTCCTGCATCCACCACGGTACCGAGTACGTGCCAGTGCTGCACGAAAACCTCTGCCTCGTGCCCCAAGCGACAACGCCAAGAAACACTGGCCCAAAGCTGTTGGCCCATCGCGAGAGATTGGGCGGTGGATGGATTGCTCCTGGCGTTTCGCTGGCGTATCGCAGCGTCGATAGCATTGGTGAAGTCGGCAAACGGCGGCCAGGATTGCCGACCGGTGCCTATGGCCTCCATCGACAACCTGATGAGCCGAGTTTGCTACGTTGGGTAGGCATTCCTGGTCGTCTCAAAATCGTTGCGATATCCGATAGATACCCGCGATCCGTGTGTGGCATATGCCCTGACCTTGCTCTTCAAGGCAAGAGGTGGGTCTGAGCGCGCCCCTCGCTCGACTGGGTTCGCCCTCAAGTCGAGCGACGAGGAGAATAAAGAAACGAATCCGCATCGAGACTCGTTTGTAATTTCGATGGCAATTGTCTCGCCGCCCATATAGTAGCCTGCGCCGTGTCCCTGTCTCACAGCTCGAGCTCGACGTGCACAAATCGACGCGAGGTCGCCCAATCCAGCAGAACCTTGAAAGGCAGGAAACGTTCGGTCCCAAGGTTCCTTTCCCCGCTAAAAAGCTCCGTCCATTCGCATGCCGCACGGGCCCAGCCAGCCTGGAGAAGGGACCAGGCTCATCCACACCAAGGAGCGGCGTGCGCCTTTTGCGTCTCCCAATCCCCCCTCCAGCGAATTGCAACCTCCAGGCTCATTTCTCGAGTAGACGCGCCGAACATTCCTTCGGCCACTCACGTTGCCCATCGCCGTGCTATTGCCTCTGCGAGGCCGTCTAGCGCCGCCCAAAACCGGCAAAAAGGGCTGCAAAGCGTGCCACCGACGAGGACCGACGTTGGATCTGCCCTGCGGTCGTTGGTGCTCTGTGGCCAGCGAGTGAAGCGCAATCACCGGCATCGCCATCGCGGACGGCAATCAAAAAGACACACGGCACCCGACACGCTTCCCCAAAATTCGGACGACGTCGCGAGGGCAGCAAGGCTGAATGGACTGGGTCATGATCTAGCCGCCTTTTCCTCTTCTTCGTCATCACCGCCAAAGTCCCACGACGCATCAACATGCTAATGACACAGACGCCTGTGTCGGCATTCCAGGGTCAGAACACCGCGAATTCCTACAACGCATCCTTGAGGGCATCCGCCGCCGCCGATCGCCCCGGCCCCGCTGCTCAGCCGCAGTCGAGGAACATCAACCCGGCGTCGTTGGTGCAGTCCAACGCCGACCGCGACACTTACACACCCTTTTATACCGAGCCGTCCGGCCTCATGAACGGCATCGTGGGCACGGCGCCCCCCGGTGCCATGTACGTGCGGGCGCTCTACAATTACGAAGCCGACGACCGAACCAGCCTGAGTTTCAACGAAGGCGACATCATTCAAGTCATCACCCAGCTCGAGAGTGGCTGGTGGGACGGCGTTATCAACGGCGTCCGAGGATGGTTCCCTAGTAATTACTGCGAGATAATCTCTAGCCCAGACGAGCTCCCCGAGCCGGGGGAGCACGAGGAGGTCGAGCCCGTGGAGGAGGATCCCGACGACCACGATCTCTACGAAGAAGGTTTTGATGATGACGAGGGCTCAGATCAGGATGACATTGAAGGCCTGCCCCTCGAGGGGACCGACGGCGACAGGTCGAGGGCCGACTTTTGGATCCCGCAAGCCACCCCAGACGGCAGGCTCTTCTACTACAACACCATGACCGGCGAGAGCAGCATGGAGCTGCCCCTCGAATCGCCATCGTCCCTCTCTGAAACAGGCCCGCGTGACCGTATGAACGTCAACATGCCGGAACGGACAAGGCCCCCGCCTGAAATAATGGCGAGGGGCTTGATGCAGGACGAGGAAGACGAGTCCGACGTCAACTCGGCGTCGGAGCTGGAGGGGGAGGCCCTCATGAATGCGTCTCGGGGGTCGCTGGTAAGAAGCAATGGTCTCTCAGATCTTGGCGTTCTGTCAGGAGCTTACCTCGGGTCGCAGCCCACGCGTCGTACGCTCCCTGCCGATGGCATTTCCCCCCAAGTGTCCATGGATTCGATGAACGGCCAGTCGCCCGTAACACGGGTCCGCGCCGACACCTTCCCTACTAACGGCCTCCTCGGCCAACCGCCCATGATAGCATCAGCCACCTCCTTCACCAGCGCCGCTTTCAACCTCCCGACCGCCGCTACCATCCCTCGATCCTTTTTCGATGACGGTACCACGCCCCCTCTGACGTGGAGCCGACTAGTTTCCAACATGAAGAAGGCGATCGACCGCTATCGCGACGCCATCACAAGTGGCAGCCGGTCGGAATATGTTGCCCGGGCAGAGGACATCTCTGACCATTTGCGCCTCCTCCTCGCCGCGGGATCCGGCACTACTGATAACCACTCCGGCCAGCCCTCCATCATCTCTACTAACAAGGCTCTGTATCCTCATTTCCGAGACATGATGTCCAAGTTCTCCAAGCTCGTAATCTCCTCACATATAGCCGCCGCGGACTGGCCGAACGCCGAGTCCATTCAGAAGTGTCTACAAGAAGCAGACGGTGTCCTGCTGGGGGTTTACAGCTATGTCGAGGTTGCGAGGCAGCAGCGGGGAGAGGACATCCCGCGTCTCTTCCCAGGCTTTGTCATCGGCTCTAACACTGGCGGGAGCTGGCAGAACAACGGGCTCGGGCCTCGTGACCCCATCACGTCCAACTTCCTCGAGGACGAGGAAGGCGTCGTGGACCCTACGGCCGTTCTCGATGGAAAGCTCCTAGAGAGGCTAGATGAGTTGAAGCGAATGCTCGTTTCCAGTATAAGAGAACTCGACAAGAATCTGGTAGCGACTGACAAGGTCATCATACCTTTCAAGCACGAAGTCATCGGTAACAACGTCTGCATCGCCGGGGGTAAGGTCCTGGAGATGTTCAAGCCATGGATCGCCATGATCGAGTCGATCGATCTGTCCTCTCTCGGCAACACCTTCCAGACCCCACAGCTGTCCGACTTCAGCACCAACAAGCAGAGTCTGTACGATAATATCTCGGACCTGCTACTGGGATGTCAAGCTGTTGCTGGCCCGCTTGCCGACGAGTGGTCCGCAATTAGGGGTCAGGCTCTTGAGGAACGGTTGGAGTACGTTAGGCAATGCGCAAGAGCGTTGGAAACTAATTCTTCCCACATCGGCTTCTCGCTCCAATTGCTGTCGGAACAGGTCCAGATCAACTTGCAGCAGCAAGCAGACAATCGGGTACGCGATGACATCCTACAGCGCGAACCGGCCATGAGGAGGGAGACGATGCCATATGAGCGGCCACATCAACGAACGGAATCTCGAGGGCTTCTGCGGCCATCCATGCCAATAGGCTCACAGTCTTTTACCGAAGGGGATCCTCCTGCCACTACTAATAATTACCGGAAGGGCGACCCTTCCAAGATGAAGAAGTTCTTTGGGGAGGACCCAACGCCAGCTGTGCAGACAGCGCCTCAGGTCGATGATGTTCCCGTCTTCCTGCGCCTGGATCACGAGAAAGACCTGTCCTGGGATCTCAAATCGGTACCACCGACCGTCAAGGGTGGATCGCTACCTGCTCTCGTGGAACAATTAACAAGACACGATAAGCTTGATGCCAACTTCAACAACACCTTCCTCCTGACATATCGGTCGTTTACCGATGCACGGGAGCTGTTCGAGATGCTCGTCAAGAGGTTCGGCATCCAGCCTCCCGAGGCATTGACTCAAGCAGAGTATGAGTCGTGGAGAGACGGCAAACAGAAGCTGATCCGATTCCGTGTTGTCAACATCCTCAAGAATTGGTTCGACAATTTCTGGATGGAGGAGACGACTGAGGAGACCAAGCAGCTGATTCGCGACGTGTTCAACTTTGCCAAGGACACTGTCAAGTCAACGGAAACACCCGGATCGGCCCCTCTGATGGCGGTTCTGGATCAACGGCTAAGCGGAAAGGAAGCCGGTGGGCGCCGCATGATCCAGACTGTTTCCCAAAACACACCTCAGCCCATTATGCCAAAGAACATGAAGAAGCTCAAGTTCCTCGACATCGATGTTATCGAGTTCGCCCGCCAGCTCACTATCATCGAATCGCGGCTGTACGGCAAGATCAAGCCCACCGAGTGCCTGAACAAGACGTGGCAGAAGAAGGTTGGAGAGGGAGAGCCTGAGCCTGCGCCGAACGTCAAGGCTCTTATCCTCCACTCCAACCAGATGACCAACTGGGTAGCGGAGATGATTCTCGCCCAAACTGATGTTAGAAAACGTGTGGTGGTAATCAAGCACTTTGTCGCCGTTGCTGATGTAAGTCGCTCCCGCTCTCAATGCTCCCCACGGATGCTGACATGATGTAGAAATGCCGTACGCTGAACAATTTCTCCACCTTGACGTCTATCATTTCAGCGTTGGGAACGGCGCCCATTGCTCGTCTGAAGCGGACGTGGGATCAGGTTCCGCAGCGTATCCATGCCACGCTGGAAACGATGCGGAAGCTGATGGCCAGCACCAAGAACTTCGGCGAGTACAGAGAATCGTTGCATGTTGCTAACCCGCCTTGTATTCCTTTTTTCGGTAAGCGCTATGACCCTGCCTACTCGCGGCACCAAGACTGACTAAAACGCGTCAAGGTGTCTATCTGACCGATCTCACTTTCATTGAGGATGGTATCCCTTCCATCATCAAGAAGACCAATCTCATCAACTTTGCGAAGCGGGCAAAGACCGCAGAGGTGATTCGCGACATTCAGCAATACCAGAACGTGGCGTACTCTTTGCAGCCGGTGCCGGAGCTCCAGGACTACATTCTGAGCAACATGGCAGCAGCGGGCGATGTGCATGAGATGTACGACAAGAGCTTGCTAATAGAGCCACGCGAGAGGGAAGACGAGAAAATCGTAAGGTACGTTGTGGATCGCGGCGATTCACACACTTTGAGACCAAGACCGTGTTACTGACACTGTACTCCCACAATCTAGGGTTTTGGCCGAGTCTGGCTTCCTTTGAATCACATCCACAATCTTACATCAAATACAATCTCGTCAGACGACAATATCACACCCACACCAGACCCCACGAGAGGCTCCTATTTCCATCCAATAGATGCACGAAATTTTATGACCATGTCCCGAGATATACGACTTCCTGGCTTTTGATTGCTACGACGATTGCGACCTGCCGGCACGACATGGACGGTACCAAGTATTGTTATTTAGCAGCACCCAGCAATACGACACGGGTGGTAGAAGGCGAGGTTCAAACGAAAAGGCTGTCATGGACGATGATCATATAGGAATACCCCAAAACTGAAACGGGTTCACCCTGGCACTTTGAGAGTCTGGAGTCGTTGAAGGAAGACGTTGACAAGCTATTCATGTTCGGATGGGGGAGGGCAACGTGAGCTAGTGGGTCACTTGACCGGACTCCTGGGCCCTTGACGGTCGGTCTACAATGGATTTAAGGGCATACCCTGCACAAGAAGCTGCGGGAGGCTGGTGCTGTGGAGGAGATATGGAGACTATTTTCTTGGGATGATATATTTCTACATATATACTTGGAAAAGTTGGCAAAGGACGGAAACCGTGCGGCACGGCTGGAAAGCATGTTGAGCAGGCTACTTTAAAAGAGCCGGAGGCTCGCAGACAGGCAACCGAGCAAGCAAGACGGACGGGCTAGAGATCAGATGGGGTAGAAGCATCCAAGGTGGTGGCGGTGGTGGTAGCAATTGTGGGGGTTGCTGTTGCTTGCAGGCAGCTTTAGCATGTTCATTCTCTGGTGATATAGTTGGGAGGGATTTAGCGGCGTTCTACTGAATTGACTCTGGGGTTCATTCAAGTTAGTTCATTCATCTCGTGGTGATGGCTGGTCTCGACTGCACCCAAGCTTCCCGACTCGGGGGTATAAAAAAAAAAGCCGTTGAAAGAGGAGACATGCATATCAAGCAAAATATGTCTTATACGTGGACCCATTTTACCGGCCCATCAATATCGTCCGTCGGATCGCGTCTGAGGGAGGTTCCGCAACCCTGGGCCATGTGAGTGGAGTTACTGCCGCCATCATCCCGGACCGCCGGGAATGAGTAGGCTTGTTGGGAGTTCGGCCTCTATTCGGTCTGGAAGAGAAGAAATCGGGGACCTCGGTGAGAGTTGGGAGTTTAGGGTTGTATCGGTGCGGCAGCGACTGCCTAGACTGGCGGCGTCCGACACAGTGAGCACACTATGGGGAAGGCTGTTTGTGCCTTTGTTTGTGTGGCTGTTGGCTGAATAGTATTTATTGTTTTATTTCCCTTGGGGATCCCGATTGGAGATTGAGCGTATACAGAGGAGCCTCGAATCTCCTTTCCTTTGGTATGGAACTAATTTTTGGGGGATACGAGGGCGGGAGGCAGCAATGGCAACAGGTACTCCCTTGCCAGGCTTACGACACAGTTGGAGATGTTTGTCATTGGCTTTGGCTCCCGGCTAGCCCCGTTGAAGAGGAGTTCCAGCAACTGCCCTTGTCCCTGTCGAGAGGCCACACCCACACACGACACGGGTCAGAGGATGGCCGGGCCCGTAAGATGGTAAGGCCCGTTCCCGGCCGTTCTCCATCGTTCTTGAACGGGCGAAAAAGCCTGGGGTGTGGGTGTGGGTGTGCCGTTTCATCAGCCTTTTTACCCCAGAATTGATCTCCACGCGCTTCAACACCCCATAGGTACAGACAGGAATTACCCATGCCGCGCCTGCATGTCTTCAACTTGCACGCTTCGTCTTTTCGGCCTGTCTCTGCTGCGGCTCATAGTGGTTCTGCTGCAGACCTGACGGCTTCGCTGGTGAGTTGCATGCACGTCGGTCTTCTTTTGGCTGCTGCCAGGCCGCTTTTGTGCTGTTTCTGTGGGCGCGGTAGGTGTATGATGAGTCTGGTGCGGATGGAGATCCCGTTCTGGGTCGCATGGAGGGGACTGTGTTGGGATATGCAACAGGCATATGTCCACCACCAGAGCTGTGAGTGAGCGAGTGGCCCCTATGGCTATGACGGCGAGAGGCAAAAGCATCTACGTACGTATTAAGCAACGAGGTGAGAACACGCATCGATTCCCCATCGACCGGTCCAGCCCGATCTTACTCGATCCGTCTTATCACCAAGATACACCAGCTGTCTCATATCTGTGCGCCTTCACATGCCCACCTACCACATCCGACAACAAAACACCCCCCAACCACGCCGCTCATCATTCTCAGGCAAAATACTCAACTGACTGCCGGCATCCAACACAACCCCTCATCTCGGCCCCCAAGACCCAGCGCATCGACCGCCACCACACCGAACGGCCAGCCTCCCCCTGATTGGGGACGGCGAGCGAGCACAGGTCTGAACGCTGCATGCATGCATGCTGCGGACTCGGTCGCTTGCGCTTGTGCACAAGGGAAGATCGCCGAACAGTGTAGCCAGGCAGGCTGCGAACCTCGCGCCTAATTCTCGCGCAACCACACTTTTTTCGCTATCCACGTAGAGCAGGTGTTCTGTGTGGCCCAAGTTAGAGGTACTTCGTACTTCCAGTTCAGGGGTGGCGCCCAGTCGCATGGGGGATTTCGTGTTGTGTGTGGGTGGTTTATTTACTACGTTCTCGCCCTTGGGCCTGTAGTGAATAGGGGCGTTGCCAGGTGGGTGTGGTCCGATGCTAGTAACCCCTTTTTGCATTTCTTTGGTATGGTATGTATGCTGAGTTCGTCGCTGGGATCAGGATTGTCTTCCCGAATTTGAAACATGAAATGGCCGCTGTTGGGCTCTAATTTTGTACACAATCTGGTTATACATCCGGAACGCCTTGTCCAGCCTGCCAGGGACGAGAAAACATCAGAAACGGAGTCTCTGGAGATGAAAACAGCCTATGAGCCTCATCAGTCTCGGTCATCATACCGAGGGCGCCGAGGAGGGGGGCTTCTCGACCACTCCCTCTTCCTCTCCCGCTCTCGGGACCGTTCGCGATACCTGCCACCAGACACAGACCGCGATCTGCTTCCAGACCTAGACCGTGAACCAGATTTCCTCTCTACACTCGACCCATCGCTGTCGTCATCTCGGCCCCTTCCTCGCTCCAGGGACCGCTCCCTAAACCTGCCCGCATCCCTATCCCCACCCCTATCCTCAACTCTCCTCGCTCCGCCATCATCCCTCCTGTCCCTACTCCTGCTCCTCTCCCTCACCGGCTCCCTCTCCCGCTCTCTACTCCGACTCATCTCCCCACCCCCGAGCCTTCCCGCATCCCCGCGCCTATCCCTCCCCCTATCCCGCCTCTCCTCCTTCACAAGAGGCGCTGTCGGCGGGGGGGCACCACCACCCGCCTCTCGCTCCATCACCTGCTTCAACCGCTCCTCCTGCCTGCGCCAGTGACTCCCCTCCTCATAGTCCTTACTGATCTTGAGCGCCTGCCGCAGCCGCTCGCTCTCGCGAATCTTTTGGTCCGCCAGCTCATGCACCTGATGCGCCTTGAGGTTGCGGCGCGGTCCGACGCCACCACCGCGGTTCATTTCCGCGAGGAGCTTCTTGCGTAGAGCGTCGCATTGGGAATCGATTTCTTCTTCGTCAATCCTGGGTGGGGTTAGTCTCCTGCATTACAATGAAGCTGTGGATTGGGAGAGAGGGGGAGGAATGTACCCTTCCTCTTCGAGCCTGTCGCGTAGCTCGAACACTTTGACTTCAACTTCGCGCTTGCGGTCGTGCTCGAGGAGGCCTTGGTCTGGCTGGCGCGGCTTGTGGCGGAGGTGGTCGGCGTCGCGGGGGGCGTAGGGCGCGGCCATGTCGCGCGGTCGGAACTGCGCGAGGTTGCGCTGCACGTAGCCTGAAGTGCCACTGCCGCGCGGCGTGGAGAGTCCGACGTTGTCGGACATGATTGACGTGATGTGAATTTATGTATGACGAAGGTTTGTTTACGGCGATAAGAGCGGCTGATGCTTTGTTTGGGGCTGTTGGTGGATGGGGCTTGCGCGCAGGTGTGTCGCGAAGCTTGCTTGGTGGTGAGGCAGAGCCATGAAGGCGGTAAGACTGCTGCCGCTGGGATGCTCAAAGAAATTTTGGCGGTCGCTTCATACGGCAGGCGGTAAGGGCGAGGGTTAGGGTATGCCAAATGACTTGCTCTGGGCGGTCACTTCATCCCCATGTCGCAAGCTGGTGATTAAATACCTGAATTATATATAAGCTGATACTTTTGAGCGGTAACGTAGTTTGCTAAAGCTACCATGAATGGGCGGTGGACAATCTCAGAAATCATGGTTATCGCGAACTCTCAATCGAGGACCGATATGTCCGGCAGAAAACTTGGTGGGGTTGACTCACTGGAATTGCCCCTCGCTGCCAACCACTTTGTCCCGATTGAATTATAAAGCCATCCCTAGAATACATACTTGAATAGATCGCAGAAAATCATTCTCTCTTACAACCCGCAAACACTCTATATACAACCGACGCAGCGCCGTCAAAAACCAGCACGATGCCAGCGCTTCAACCTGCCCCGCCACAAGCGAGCGGTAGCAGGACGGACGATGGCGAGCTTCACTTTCCGCCCGTCACAAGAGACCACATCCTCCACTGCTCTTACGACTACTGGTTTCCCAAGTTTGCGACCCTCGAAATAATCTGAAAACCCCTTGACGCTGACCATTGCACAGATACCGCACCTCGTGCATCCGCTCGCGCATAATCCCACTCACCCCCGAGTTCCTCACCTACATCCGCGAGGACGGTATCATCCTCGCCGACGACGACGGCCACAACGGCTTCCCCTCCACCAACGAGACCGACGGTGACGACGACTGGGAGCCCACCGTCCCAAGCACCAATTCCTTCCGCCCGCCGGAAGCCCAGTCCCTCGACTCCGACTCTGAAGACGACGACGACGCGCCCTCGCCCCCCAACCCCCCCCCCAACCAGCGGTTCCCCGAACTCCACGCCTCCATCAATGGTGCCATCACCGCCCTCGGCGGCGCCGTGGCCCCCAAACTCAACTGGTCCTCCCCCAAGGACGCAACCTGGATCTCGCGCCACCCCAACACCGTGAAATGCACCTCCGCCAACGACGTCTACATCCTGCTCAAGTCCTCTTCCTTCATCAGCCACGATCTCGACCACGCTTTCGACGAGACCATCACCTCGCCCACGCCCGCGAAATTCTCCCCGGTCCTCGTCCTCCGCTCTTACTTCTCCCCGCTCCCCTCCCTCGAGTTCCGCTGCTTCGTCAAAGACCGCCAACTCGTCGGCATCACCCAGCGCGACCTGCACCACTACGGCTTCCTCGGGAATCTCCGCTCGGCGATCATTGCCCGGGCACGGGAGCTCTTCTCCAAGTTGCGCTTCACATTCCCCGACGCATGTTTCGTCTTCGACGTGTATATCCCCGAGGCGGACTACGATCCCGATAGCGATAGCGACAGCGAGACAAACCGCACCCGGCTGGGGCGGGCACGGCTCATTGATATCAACCCGTGGGCACCGCGGACGGATACCCTGCTGTTTGGATGGGATGAGCTGCTAGGAATCCAGGTGGCGCGGCCGTTTCTGGGTGCGGCGCCAGAGACGAAGGAAGAGGAGGGTCAGGTCAGCACGACGGAGGAGAGCGAGTGGGAGGAGGAAGCGGAAGATCACGAGCCTGAGTTACGGCTGGTTGAGCACGACGACCCGGCGGCGTACAACTTCAGCTCAGCGCCGTACTCGGCGCATAAGCTGCCGAAGGATGTAGTGGATGCGAGCATGGCAGGGCAGGGCGGGATGAGGGAGTTTGCGCAGCGCTGGCAGAGGATGACGGAAGGCCGTGTAGAAGAGATAGTGACGAGCGATACGGAGACATGAAAAAGGGACTTTCTCTCTGGACAGATAGATTATCCGGTCTATAACTCCAGGGAAAATAAGAACAACAAAATCTAGGCTTAAACTCCAGACCACTTCCCGAATCTTTGGTACTGCTTGTACACCTCCCTGAAGATGACCCGCCCGCTCGGGTCCATGGCGTCGTTCATGAGCTTCATCCCATCATGCGTTGTGATGTCTAGTACCGAGTACATGCCCGTCTCAAGCGCCTCCCGCACGCCATGCGACACGGCGTATTCTAACTGGAGTTTGACGTACTGCATCAGCACCAGGTACATGTACTGTCCGGCATAGCGCTTCGCCCTGTCCCGCTCTGAGTCAAGACCTCCGGCTGCCTTTGATCGAGATACGGAGGCGTCCGTGGGCTCGCACACCAGCATCAGCAGACGCGCGAAGAGCTTTGCGTGGGCTTCGGAATTTTCAGAAGCTTGGGAGATGAGACGCCGCAGGAGAGACTGCAGCGCCGTGATGAGGATGTGGAAGTGGCCGTCGAGACGTATCCTGTGGCGCTTGATCACAATCTCAACGAGGCGGCAGAGCCACTGGTAGGTCTTGGATGAGCCGGCAAGCCCAGGGATAATCTTGGAGGCGATGGTGGAGACAGTGCTGAGCGTGACCTCGATGTTCCATTGCGTCATGCACCAGGATCTCTGGTCGAGAAGCAGGTAGATGGCCTTGGCAGTCAAGATGAACTCCGGCACAGTTGACGTGTGCAGCAGCTGGTTGCAGAGGATACTGTGGGTTTGGGAGAGGCTGAAGTTGGATGTGGTCGGGGTGTCTCGTGGGCCTAGTTGAGGGTTAGTGAGGCTAAGGATGAGTCGGGTTACAGGTCGCTTACTCTTGACATGTTGAAGCAGTCGGTAGATAACCATGAGTTCCCCAAGAGAAGCTGGCTCCGTGGACTTATCATTGTCGAGCAATTTCTCGAGATATCCCAGCTTAGTCTCATCGTTGGCGTCTCGGACCACAGCGTCGACGTACTGCAGGAGGGCAGACTTGTCAACTGTCGAAGTGGACAAGACCCCGTCAGTCTGCGGCTGCTTGGGAAATACCATCCTCAGAGGAAACCCGAGGGCGTCGGGATAGTGCTTCGCCAAGAACATTCGCACCTCCCAGCCAAGCGTCTCGAAACCGCTGTCCAGGGCCTTGCTGCTTGCTTCCACTAGCGTCGAGATGTCTTTTCCTGCCGCCTTCTTGATGAGATCGCCATCCAATAGATCCAACGCCTCGAGGGCGAATAAGGATGAGAGCAGCCCTCGGCCATGCCACTCTTTCTCGAGTGTGGGTCGAGCGTGGGAAACGACGGCTTTCTTTAACTGAGCAGTGACTGAGTCCCAGTCCTTCAGCTGCTTAGGGGCCGGTGAATCCTGTGTTGCTTGTAGGAACGATCGAAGTAGTATGAGTCGAAGTACCGTGTTAGGTCCTTCGTAAGGTGTCTGAAGATCAACACTGGCTTCCGTGAGATATCGTTTCTCTCGCTCCTCAAGAGTACCGGAAGTCATTTGTCTGCGACTGTCAGCCATTGCTATGCCAGGGTGAACGGAACGACATACCGTACGCTCAGCGTTGCTAATTCGCCAATAATCTTCAAGTCTAGTCGTTCTCCCAAAATGACCTGAGGAGACTCTCCGCCCCTACCGTGGAGGTTCAAGGTGCATAAGCCAATTTCCTTCAGATCCTTAAACTTCATTCCCTAATATCACTGTAAGTTGACTAGCAGCGTGATTACAGGGGACAGAAACACACCTCGTAGAATGTCGGCATTCCCATTAGCTTCACCATTAGGCTCACCACTTGCCTCCAGTAGTCAAGTCCAATATGCTTTATGTGACTCGGCTTCCGTGGCGACTTAGAGATCAAACTCTTCATCACAGTCTCTCGTTGGCTACGACTCAGGAGTTCCTTGGGAGTAGCAAGGAGGAACTGGATCGCTTTCTTGGTAGAGAGGCTGGAAAGTTCCGTTGTCGATGACTCCAATCCAGAGATGTAGCTTTCTAGAATCTTGCCTGTTGGATATTAGCAGCGATATAATACGGAATTTTAGCTGGCAAGAATGTTGCCTCCCCAACGTACCCATGAGCTTCTGGTCATTGAGATTATTCTCGTTGTCCAGAATCGGCCGGTAACGAGTGATCATATCAGGAACCGCCTCAACAGCCCCTGGGTCCTGCGGTAGAGACAAGGCCAACAGAAGTGGGAACAGCCCATTCCTCATGCCGATAAGACTGTATTGCATCAGCAAGCGTTCTCAAAAGAGGGGGAAACATTACACACCCCATAGCCCTTGCGGATTCGGAAAGCATCCAGTTTACGTAGTCCCCCGCTACAAGCCCTCCCTTGAACGCAGAGTTCTTCGCATCGGGCCTGGCCATGGAGGCTATAAGATCGTCGACAAAGGTGCAGACCATGTCTCCCACCTCCTTTTCATCAGGTCCGTGAGGATGATTTGCTAGCCAGACCGCGATGCAGCACTGGAACGCTATGTAAGTTTCCTGCTTTCGAATCCAAGACCTGCGCAATACGTGTTCGGCATCCTGTTTAATCCGCGACCAAATCCGACCCGCGTCCTCGAGGGTACCCCTCGGAAGACAATATGCAGCAATCCCCCATCGAAGCACAGACAGGCTGTCAGAGAGATCCTTCCGGGAGATTTTGTCTGAGTATGCAGTGTCGAACGTCTTCATGTTTGCGGCGTCAACGAACTCCTCATGCTTGATCCCAGCCGAGAGTGCGTCGACAATATGTATCCTAGTTGCGGCCCCGGCTACATCATCTCCTGATGATGCGAGGGAATCCAAAATCTCAACAAGCTGGTTCGTGTTCAGAAACTTCTCAACATAGCTTGCAATGGTCTGAGAAAGTTGAGGCTGCGCCCAGAGAATGCCAGGATTTGCTTTCGGTCCAACCGCCTGTAGATATTTCGCCCAGATTTTGATGAAACTCGACAGATCGCGGGCTTCGGCATACCCGTGAGCAAGGGCCACAATGAACTGCGAAGCCCTGTTCAGGTCCTCGCTGCTGAGCAGCCCTGGGTCATGGGTCTTCTTCAGGGCCTGCTGAAGAAGCTCCTCGCCCTCCTCAGAGAGTAGGAAAACGTCCGGATTGAGCTTGACGATTGGCAGTAGCAGACCCCATTTTTCCTGGTCAGCCTTGAGAGCGAACTCTTTGCACACAATGCGGAGGCTGGAGGCTGGCAGAGCTAGATTTCTCTCCGCTGCCATCTCCATTATCGTTTCGATTGCGGCCTGGCTTCGCTCCCGGCGATTTGACTTGAGGGCTTCCAGTATGATATCGAATACGGCTTGAGTCCACACCTCGTAATCCTTCTTGGACGACTTGTCACTGTCGACCCGCGACGACCTAGTGACCAGATCAAAGAGTACGGGGTAGGTTTGCGCTGCCGAAACGCTGGATAGATTGACCACATGTTGAATATTCGCCTGATCTTTTCCGTTCAAAAACGAAGCTCTGCATGGGAGAATCAAGTTCCGGGCCAGAAAGCGACCGAGATCCCGAGTCCACTGTTCCTTCACGGTTGCATCGACGCCGAGTGTTGCCGGCTGGGAAACCCCCATCACCTTGTCCAAAAGACCCATGCCGGGGACCGATAGATTGATAGCGACGTGGGAAGTGTCATCAGCTGCCTGGAGACGGAGGTCCCACAAAGCGTTGAAGGTAGAGATCCAGGTCGATTGTTCCCGGAACAACTGCTGACTGGGCTGAGTCGCCGCAAGATTGCAAATTGTGAGAAGAGGAACGAGCGTTGCTACTGCCTCTGATGCGGGAGACGAGAACAGCGACTTGATATGCTCAGCACCCATCCGGTGGTTGGGCGAACCCTCCGCCAGCGACTTCAGCTCACATCGGCAGAGGAGAATCCGGATTGCCTCGAAGACGGCTTCGGAAGTCTGAAGACAGCCATCCAGCAGTCTCTGGGCAGCAATATCAAACGAGCTGGGAGAGCTGCGTTTTCGCTTTCTCGGGTTCGGGGCTGACCCCTGTGCTGGGGCGTCGGCCATCTCGACGTCAGAATCGGTGCCATTCGCCTGGACAGAGTCATCTTGCGGCCCTGAGATTTCCTTCAGCGTCTGCTGTAAAATGATGACGAATCGACGGTCCGCCAGGGATTTCGCTAGCGAGAAGAGGGGGACACAGGTGAAGACGGCGCCCAGAATATTCCAAGCAAGGGGATAGCGTCGAACTCGCTCGGCGTTGGCAGTGTTCCCCGTCATGTTCTTCAGCAGCCAGCGCACCAACATCTCCTCTGCCGCATGGAATGCGCCTCCACGGTGCCCAGGTAGAATATTCCATAGCCTCTCCAGCTTGTCGGGTAGTGTCTCGATGTCTCCTTGGTCGAGTGCTCGAACCGCCCTGACGAGGGCGGCTTCTCCTTCCTGCGGAGTTGTCAGCGACGCCATTTCCACGGATTTTGACTGTTGGTCGACTATACCTTGTTGTTATCGCCCATCGCAATTGAGCTGATCCGTCGCAGCGAAAAGTTCAACCCTTCTCTTGCGACAAGCCATGCAGAAGCTCTGCGCGAAGACCCCCCCAAAAATAATTCTGCCGCATCCCGATCCACTTTCGTACCTACCCCTGCAAGCCGACGCAGACCGCCCGCACGCCAAGAACCTCGACACACTCCAAGAAGCTCTCAACGAACGACAACATCCGTTTCGTAGAGGGCTTTAAAAGGAAAGGGGGGCTATGAAGCCTACTGCAGGCTTCCCTCACGAGGGTGGCCATATAGGTGAACTTTGACGTCAAAATGGATTGTGTTCGCCCCATAGCCACGCCTGAATCAGAAACGTCTGTTATTGGTTGATATTCTATAAGTGCCATCGAGGAGCGATGAGCCCGGCCTGTTTTCCGTTTGCTGCCGGTCTTATTCCAGGATCAGATTTGATGCGAAAAGGACAGTCAATGTACAACAGGCCAAGCAGCTGAGCAAAAGTACAGCAAGAGCACGCAATGGGGATCCAGTCTATCATGCTAGGAGCTTCGCATTCTCTCGTCGTCGGAGCGCCCCAAGCGCGTAAGGTGCCGAACATCATCAGGACTGTCACGGGTCTCAAACTCGGAAATATTTGCAGGAATGATCAATTAATAGTATCTAGAGCTTCGTGACAGGCTGTGTCAAACCAAACGGCCATCCATAATGGCGGTCTCAGCGGTCGTATTGCAACGCGCATAGACCATGGTCGATCAAAACGAACGGTTAGCATATCGCAAGTTGGCATCGAGCCGATCCGGTCGGACAAATCTAGATCTCCTGGTCAGCGAAAATCCTTCCCCAAGTAATATCAAATCGAATAGCGACGATATGGTTCATACATCCAAGAAAGGCTTATTTTCCGCTCAATGTACGTCTATGATTAGGCTCGGCGACGACTAGCGTGGAAACTGCGAATAGTAGGTAGGAAAATTTAATCACGACCATGGTGCTGGGCAGGCAGAAGAAAATGTTAGTACGTACCATTTGAAGACTCCTGGATTGGCGATAGCAAAGGCGGCACACTCCAGCCAAGCATCGCAGCCCGGGCAGTTGAAGTTGCAACCGTTGTGGTTTGTTGTGGGAGAAAGAGCAAGCAGCTCCAGCAATTTATTTTATAGCAGCAGAGCTCGCGGCTCAATCTCGCCGGCCCCACCTCTGATTGGCCACCAGGTAAAGTGGGTCCCGCCAGCGAATAGCAATCGCCAAGCTTCGATCCAGCGGACCTCAAGCTTGTGTGTTCCCGAGGGAAAATAATAACATCATCGAATCAATTGAAACCCCACGAGACTGCCCATAGCTCCCGTCGCATCTTTGCGCAGCCGCCTGCTCTCCCTACCCGAAACTCAATTGAGTCATTCGCTTTCTGGTCCGTAGGTTTGTCGACCCCCTGCCGCACCCAGCTGTCTTGCCAAAAAGACTCACCCGTGATTCTCCGGAACAGCTTCGCGAACGCCGACGACAATGCCCGAGTCCACGACGACGCCCCCCACGCCGTCGCGGGCGGCCGCGCGCCCCGTCAGCGAGGCCCTCCTGAACGAGAAGGTCGGTTATCCCGTTCCCGGCGCAGGATGAAGGAAGAATGAGCACGGGAGTAAAACTGACCCCCGCAACAGTGGGATTTCTGCCTCTCCAACGCCCTTATCAAGTCCACCCTCGGCCTCGGTTTCGGCGTCGTCTTCTCTGTTCTCCTGTTCAAGCGGAGAGCGTGGCCGGCATTCGTTGGTGTCGGGTTCGGCGCGGGGCGGGCATATGAGGAGTGCAACTCGAGCTTGAAGATGGCGGCGAGGGAGATCAAGAAGCAGGCGTAAAGGGGGTTTCAGGGCGAGGCGATCCGTTACGGCGCAATTGATTGATCAATTGAGAGCGAGGCACACTGTACAAACCTGTTGGAGTCAACTTAGAGGCATAGATGGGCCATTTGGTTGGTCCGCGAATTCGACCCAAAAAAACATTACATATCAAGGGGCCGTCATTGAAGCGTGAATGGTATGTATTTGTGAGCTTATTCTCATCTAGGTGACGGAAAGGATATTCTAGAGTGTAAACCAAGGATTGGGGGCCAAGGAGCTGATCCTCGCCGAGGGAAAGACGATGGAACAGGAGCTCAACCGCCGGGCCTCTGCCTGACTCTACCCACAGGCTCACCACTCACACCACGGAAATCTCCCTCACCTTCTCGAATCCGCGGAAGAAGCTCGAGTGCCGTCGAATGCATCCTTCTGTTGGTAAATCAGTACCTGTTGGGACTGCGTCGCGGAAGCCGTGTCCCTGATACGCCAGAGGGTCCACTCCATAGTCGCGTGTGCCCAATACAATTCCAACCTCGACATCCGCGTGGAAAGGGTCCGGCGCGCTATTGGCAGAGATTCTCCGCCTAATGTCGACCAACTCGCGGTGCACAGCGGTGGCGACCTCTTCACTCTTCTTTCGCAGGCGTTCGACGAAGTTGACCGTTTCCTCAATGGGCTCTGCGCCGCTCAGGAAGAAGAGATCGTGGCCCGAGGGGTGGTCTGGGAACGCCTCTGTCCAAAGACATGGTCGAGATGGGCGGCCGTGGCGTTGGTCAAACGGCGATGCAGGTTGCTTGCTACGTCGCGCGATTCCGAGCCAGATGAGGGCGCCCATGTGAGCTACGAGCGCGAGGATGACGAGGGCCAGGAGCACGATTTCCAGTCGGCTTGCTTCATCGTCTCGGAAGGGCGTAGGGGCGGTGCCTTCTGCAAAGGAGGGCGTCCAGTCGCCCATCTTGGCGTTGAGATTAGTGGGCATTGGTGTGATGGACAATACCCTCTTCTCTCTCCGGTGTTGCGAAGGCTTGGGGAGCTGGTTCGTCCTGTTGGGCGTTGCGCAAATAATGCGTGAGGGAGTTAGGGGGAATCAGACGTAGAAAGGTAGGGAGACATGAAGGATCGGTTGAAGATGACGATAAAGCTGCCTAGGTCCCGACATGCAGAGCAGATCATCGATGCTTGGTGTTTGTTCTGTGGCAGAGTCCGGGAGCAGGCAATAAGGGGACCGCAGTATTTCGGGCCTGCCGTTTTAAGCATCATGGAGCAGGTGAGGAAGGGGCAAACATAGCGGCCACCATGTCAGTCGTTGATGATTTGGGTCACACCTGCCGTGCGACTGGTGTGGGTGGTGAGGATGTTGGACTGAACAAGCATAAAAAATAGAAATCTCACTACACTTGGGATCGAACCCTTGCCACGAGCGTGCCTTACGCTGAAGAGTTGACATGCTTCCACCTCGGCCAAAGTGCCAGTTTTTCTTTGCGGGCTGCTGGTACCGGTGTCCGGTGGTCCGAGCGCCGACCCGGGACGTGGACACCGGCGTCGGGAGGAGCTGACAGTTTGACATCACTCCACAGTGCAAACTCGGCCCCACCTTCCACGCCCGCTTCCGCTCCCATCTCCATTATTGCCAGCCTTTGACCGCAACCTGCTCCATCTCAGTACCCAAAATGGCAGGGACACTGATCTCACCAAAAAAACCAGTTCAGTATAGAGAGCGGATGGATTGGACCCCAATGCAGCACAGTTGATCATTACACACTTCTTCAACACCACACATCACACATCACACTCCCTCGGATCCCTTCGTCGCCGCCAATGTCTTCCAAATAGTGTAAAACAGCACACAGCACCATGTCATTTCAGCTGCCCCGTCGCCTTTCCAGGCTCTCACAACATCCACTCTCGACTTGCTCCGTCACCAGGCCGAGTCTGATATCATCCCAGAAGGTGCTGACGCTGTTGTTTGCCGTTTCTGCTTCAATCGGACTGTTCCGAAGACATCTGCTCGCGTGGCGATACCTGCCAAGTAGGGAAATTATGTCTGACTGCTAGTCGTCAGCAGAGAATGACGCTCACCCTAGTCTTTCCGCATGATGATATCCTGTCATGAGCCCAGCCACTTCCACACAGCGCACCCAGAAATCCAGACTGGTGATAGTAGATTCTGGCCTCAGCCTTGAGGAACCACTTGCCGAGAAATGCTGCAAATTCCTCATGATGGAAGCACACGCACTGTCAATAATAAGAATGCTCTAGACTTGATGATAGCAAGAAAAGGACTGCCAAGCCACTCAGGTGAGCAACACACACTTCCCACAAGCATACCGAATGAGATGCGACATGCAAAAATGAAAACAGCCTCACTTGGGCTGACTGGCAAAAGAATCAGCTGAGCCCACCGACCGGAAATCTCTATACAGGCCCTGACCTGTCGGCTGGAAGCCCCCGTCGTTTCCCTCTCTGTGTCGCAAGCGTCCTTGCGAACAGTGAGAGATCGAGGAGCCGGCACCGTGAACTTGGTTTCCTCAAGGCGGCCACACTCACCTTGGCGTCCTCGAAGGGGGACGACCAAGGGTCCATGTGACACTACTACCCCGAAGGATAGGCCGTTGTTATTATAGGCACGCAAAGTTGTAACCTATATACCCGCAGTCACCGCTCCCACCACCACCCCTCCTGCTTAATCGCGCTCCTCCCCCCAGCGCCCGTTCGCACAGCACTTGCAAGATTGCCAGCTGCCGAGAATCCAAACAATGCATTCCGCTTCGCCCCCCTCTAAAAAGGTATTATCGCGAACAACGCTCCAACCCAACCATGGTGTTTCAATCCAACACATCGATACCGCCGATACCTCTCAACAACATCGCCATGCCATCCAAGATACAATTTCCAACATCCACCCAATAAATGATGAGAGCCCAACTCTTCACATAACAACGCAGCACGCCTTCTCCAACTTCCTGAAGATTTTCCACAGCAGATCGCCCTCTTGTTGCGGCTGGTGTTGCTGCCCCCCATGCTGCTGGCCACCGTGTTGTTGGCCACCATGTTGTTGACCACCGTGCCCAGGTCCCGGAGAGCCACCCGGCTGCTGAGACAGCGGCGGCGGCTTCGAGATCCTCCCACCAGTTAAGTCGATACTGTCCAACACGTCAGTACACCCCAAGCAAGCAAAGCAGACCTCACACGCTATCCCGGCCTCTACGCTCATAGAAAACGAGAGCCTTCAAAGGTAGCCCAACACCAGCCACCGACCGATCAACAGGAAGACAGCGAAGAAAAGAAAAGCAACTCACTAAATCCGGCCCGCATTCTCCTCCGTCGCAAACTCCAGCCCCATCTCCTGGCAAACCTGCTCGACCTTCGGCTTGATCTTCTGCACTCTCCCCGCGGAGTGATTGCCCTTGCCCACAATAACATGGAGGTGAGGCTGGCCTCTGGCTCTCGCATCTCTTATGCGCGCCTCGAGGATATCCTCTGCCTCTTCGGCATACTGGCCATGGAGGTCGATGGTGTCCTCTGCAACGCGGCCCTGGGCGTTGTTCTCGCGGAAGATGTACTCCGAAGCCTGCTTGTTGTATGCGTCTTGCTGTTTCTGGTGACGCTTGCCCTCATCAGAGAGGGATTTTGCTTCTGCGCCATTGCCGGAGGAGTACGCGTCGTGGGCCTGGGGGTGTTAGTATGATGCCTGGGCTAGTTGTGGGTGTATGAGATGAAGGGGTATGAGCCGGTCTTGCTGGGTGAGTGAGAAGGACGGTGAGGTGAGATGGGATTCATACCCTGTCGAAGCAAGCCTTCTTCTTGTCGCCCTCGCTTCTGGCTAGGTCACGAAGCCGGTCATACTCGGCCTCGGCGTCGTTGCTTGTGCTATGGTTGAAGGCTGTAACACAGCAGAAGGCATGTATGCGTCAGCCTCGCCGAACGCAGGGTTGCATCAAGGAGTATGCATATGTATGGAGTGCTCCAACTTACCGCGACCCCCAACGCTGGACAGCGCGGTCGATGTCATGATACCTCAGCCAACGTAAGTTAAGATATGTTGATGATGGTATCTAAGCCTTGGCGGTGGCTACGATCACGAGCGGGTACAGTCCGGTATCACCGATTTAAGAAAACCGAGGCTGGAAGAAGGCGGGGACAGAAACGTGGTTTACGAAGTCGCGTCGGCGGTGTGGAGTTTTGCGACGCCAAGGTCCAAGGGTATACAGTTATTTGGTTGGATGAGAGCTGGTGACTTGCAAGCCCCCTGGAGATCGCGGCTCAATGGCTTGCAGGACGTGCTGTGGAGATTTAAATTAAACAAGGCAGGGACTCCCACAGCCATGAGATGATGAGCCAAACTTTCTTTGTTCAAAAACCACGGCCAACGTCCTGGAGGAACTGAAATAAACTCAGTAATACGACAGAAATGAATAGACATCAATCCAACGAGCAGCATAGAAATTGCGAAATTAACAGGGACTCTGCACAGTCACTTTCCTGCCTGCAAGAAGCCCGAGTCAGGGTGTCACTGAACCCCTTTCCCTGCACCGCTCCCCCGCCCATCAATGATCGCCGTTGCGGTCCGAGATCTGGCTGGCGTGCTCATCAAAAGAACAAAGGGGACGCTGCCGCCACCACATCACATTGTTGAACCGCCACCGAAAACCCCTGAACCGATGCAGCAATTACACCGAGAGATATGTCAGGTTCTAGAACATCTCCATTTTCGAAGGCCCGACTAGGACTCTTTTCTCCGTGCGAAAAGGTGTTAGGAACAATCATGCAACGTAAGCTCTGCCAGAACAGCAAGGCTCGGCTTTACCATTGGAATGTACCATTGGAGGACGCATTGTGATCGAAAGGCCCAACGCCAAACCCCACGGCTTGCCTTGTCGGTATGAGGGTATCTTCCGCACTGCCTTGGGGGAGTATTCAAGTCGGAGGCTTCGTAATGGGATCCCCGTGCCTCGGCCTGTCCGCCGTCAAGAAGACACGGCTGTCTTGGTGGCTCGCAACACCAATGACGGGTCAACATGTTATTCGTTGCTCTCCACTTGCAAACTGTCACATTGGTGGTTTCTTCCCGTCGGAGGTGCACTGGCACCAAGCACGTTGAAGGGACTTGCGACTTTTGAGCCGTTCCTCTTGGAGCTTTATATGCGGCGCAGAACCAGGCACGCTGGGCCTTTAGTATTGCGTGGGAGACATCCAAACACGAGCGACCGGCGCAGTCAACGGCGCAACCAGCGGCAAAGCACCCCGTCAGCGAACTGCAAGTAGGCGGCGTCCGTGATGGCTTGGGGGTTCTTTTCGTGCAGTGCGAAGAGGGAAGCCCACTTGGCTGCAGTGGGGAGACGGAGATCAAAGACCCCACAGGACATCTTGTCTGCGTGTAAGCGCGCTTTGATGATTCGGCCTCACCTCGATTCTTGATGGAGTTCTAGAAATAAGAAGACTGGCTTCTTCAACAGGGGTTCTAACCGACCACCAGTGGCGGCATCCAGCTGAGTGTCCAACGAGGTTTTGGGTCTAGCGCAGCTTGGTCGCTAAAATTGCCTGTCAATTTTGAGCTGAGCCGAAATTTGGGACGAGAGAGCCTCGACGTCATGCTAGCTCCGTGACCGGGAAACTAAGCAGTGCGCGATGCCTATTGAGCGTCGCCGAGACGGGTTCTGGGTGCGGTTTCTCGGTTCTGATTTGTACGAGATATAGCGGTTTCGCGGAATAGGAAGAAACAACAAGGTGCCCCGTCAAACCGTGATTGTTCAAGCCCGTCGATCCCATGGGCGCGGCGCCAAGACATACGAAAATCTGGACGACGTCCCATCCCAGCGTCGATTCTGCGGAGAAGCGAAAGGATCTCCAAAATCTCCTATTTGCTGGTTCATTCATCATCGCCGGCGACCCGAGGAGTGTTGTTTCGCGGGGTGAGAGCGAGGTCTGGGGCAAAACAGAGTGTGCCCTTACAGAAGTCGAAACACACCACGCGAAAGCGTTAGGGCGCAACGGCGTTGGGCGAGATCGAGGTTTGCGATGATGGTACTGTTCGATCAGCAGATGTAAACCGCAGAAAACTTACCTCAACTCCCGAGCGCCGCGAAGCAGCGCATCTGGGCAGGGCTGCATAGAAAGGGGGATGCAGGCTAATTCAGACGGTGTTTCAAAGCCTGCAGCGGACAGCTTTTGGACTGCGGATGTGAGGCGCACGGATGACGATCCGGTTCTGGGTTCCAGAACGTCAAAAAGTTGAGAGAAGGTGGCTGCCACATCTTACATATGAACCGGCGTTTATCTGGCATCAGGGCATGAGGCTGGGGTGTGCTCAGGGGCCCGCGTCCTGTAAATTGAGGACGCCATTCAGAAGAGACCCAACATGTGGTTGCGGCGGAACCGGCCAGGTGCAGCGTCGCCGTAGCTAATTCCACAATCGCGAATGAGTTGAGGCAGGACTGGGTCGATGTTACATGACAGCGGATCCCGAAAGGTGCTGCAGGCCCAAATGCCCCAAACATTGAGAAGGGTATTCCCAGGTCAGCCTGCACATGTCATCGTCTTGCAGGCTCCGCCGGACCCATCAGCTGGACCCGGGAATTGGGGTCCAAGGACGGGAAGAAGCAGGAGCTTGGAAAGGGCCTGCGCATCTCACATCTACCCGAAACCGAATCAGGCTGTCAGCGAGAGAATCCGGCAATAAGCGCCACGGCGCGGTTGACGACTTTGCGACAGCGGGTTGCCGGTAAAATGCAGAAGGAGGCTTGCAAGATCTGGTTGACACTGGCGGGAGCTGGATTCAACAAAACCTGTGCAGCCCCCCACGGTTCCAGGGCGCTCTGCCCATGCGGAGCCGCGGGCCATTGTCCCTTGGCTACCGGACAGCCCGAGGAGACCGGCAGCAGTGGAGCCGACCTCCGAGAGAAGGAGCGAAGTACCGGTCTGGCGCGGCGTCGATCTGTCTGTTTTGAAGGCTGTCCTGGATCGCGCTGAGTATTGGGTGAGGCTGTTGCCATAGCCGCGACAGGTAGGCATCGTCTACTGGATGTTGAGTGCGCCGGGCGCGATGATTCGATCATGGCGTTGCACGTGTCGGCGAGTTATCGATGGCTGACCGCCTGTTGGACGGCGATGGGACTAATAGCAGGATAAAAGCCTCTGCTGTCCCTCTCATTGAAGGGCGGCCCAGTGCGGCGGCCTCGCGCTGGCCACGAGCCTGACAGTCTCTGAAAGCCCATCGACATCGAGGCGAAGGAGACAGAGCTAGAATCGGGCAAAGGCGGGATCGAGAGACATCTGATGTAGAGAGCAGCCACCGAGGTGCAGCGGGGAAGAAGGCGGGGAGCAATTTCGGCCTGGATAGTCACCCCCCCTTCCCGATCCGTGAGTGCTCTGCAGTTCGTCCAACAAATTTCTCTGTCAAATCTGGTGATCATTTGTGACAATTGCATCACCGTACTTTTCCTCATCCCGTCCGCCGTGGCATGGTCGCGATTGCCAAATGGCGATTGGGTTCGGAGGCTTTGCCTAACGGGACCCGTCGACCGCTAGCACAGGAACCACTTGTCGATTACAGGGGCCATCGAGGTGGAATGGAGAAGTGCAAGATTGAGTGATAGGTACGGGGAACACCTGAAACTTGGACTCTCTTTTGTCATTGTCGACGTGCCGTACGGATCCGTACGATCCCCTGCATTGGCAATTGTTTGTGCACTGCTGGGGGCCGCTGCGGGAAGTCGCCATGGTAGCATTCTGGGCAGGGGAAGAGGGACGAGGCAGTTGAGGCAGTCCCTCCAATGCTGCGCGAAGAGGGTGTTTTGCAGCCAGAGCTTTGCGGGAACGCAAAGGCGCCCCGAGCCCTGGCCGCACAGGGATCTGACGACCCACTTATCTGCAAGCTTCGTGGCCTGTGATTTGCTAGCGCATGCTGCAATGCTGGGACCGCTTCTTCCCCCGAAATTCAGCGCTCCGCATTTCCTCACATTAACAGAACCAGCCCTCCCACTTCCTCCTTTCCCTCGCCATCTGGTTCACACCCTTCCCCGACCGAGAGCAGCAGCGAGCCAAAATCTTCCTGTTCTCTCACGGTTTCCGCGACGAAGCCTTTGCGACTGCGGCGATATTGTTTTGCATCGCATTCTTTCTTTCTAAACCCAATTCGAGTGGGTCGCCAATTGAAGGGACGGAAGGCTTTGGTAAACACCAAGTAAGTTGTCAAGCCGCAGCCCAAAGACCCGCCCTGTTCCATCCCACGCTCGAACCTTCCTGCGTGTGGGAAACAATTCCTCACCTATTACATCACGAAACCCGTCGGGCTGGAATGTGGCACTGTGTCCCTGAAGACCCCGAGCCACGGCGGCGATGCCGCGGAGCAATGCTGGGAGCGTTGGCGCGGACTGATTCGCCGACCCATCACTGGATTGGAGGAATTCCGACTCTGTCGCAGCAACGTCGAGCGCATGGCGAGAACTAAATGGCGGCATCTTTACTGACCGTCTTTCAGCAGCAAGTGCCATCCACCTAAGACATACATTCGCTTCCTTTGCTTGCCGCGGCCAAGTCGCCAATATGGGTTGCGGGATGAGTACGGAGGAGAAGGAGGGCAAGGCCCGGAACGAGGAGATTGAGAACCAACTCAAACGGGATCGCATGCAGCAGCGCAATGAAATCAAGATGCTTCTTCTGGGTACGTCCGCGGTGGTCGACATGGCGAACGCGCATCGGCGCTGGGTGAATTCTGGGGCTGACAAATAAAACAGGTGCTGGTGAATCCGGAAAGTCGACCATCTTGAAGCAAATGAAGCTCATCCACGAGGGAGGGTACTCGCGCGACGAGCGGGAATCGTTCAAGGAGATCATCTTCAGCAACACAGTCCAGTCGATGCGCGTCATCCTCGAGGCGATGGAGTCGCTCGAGCTGCCGTTGTCGGACGCGAGGATGGAGTACCACGTCCAGACCATTTTCATGCAGCCCGCACAGATCGAAGGCGATGTTCTGCCCCCAGAGGTTGGCAATGCCATCGAGGCTCTTTGGAGAGACGGCGGCGTTCAGAGCTGTTTCAAGCGGTCCAGGGAGTATCAGCTGAACGACTCGGCACGATAGTAGGTCACTCTGGTTTTCGAGCTTGGGATCTCGCTGACCTTTACAAGCTACTTTGACAACATTGCACGTATCGCGGCCCCTGACTACATGCCCAACGACCAGGATGTGCTGCGGTCTCGTGTCAAGACCACCGGTATCACCGAGACCACTTTCATCATCGGTGACCTCACATACCGAATGTTCGATGTCGGTGGCCAGCGATCCGAGAGAAAGAAGTGGATTCACTGCTTCGAGAACGTCACGACGATCCTCTTCCTCGTCGCCATTTCCGAGTACGACCAACTTCTGTTCGAGGACGAGACGGTCAACCGCATGCAAGAAGCTCTCACACTCTTCGACTCGATCTGCAACTCCAGGTGGTTCATCAAGACGTCCATCATTCTCTTCCTCAACAAGATCGATCGGTTTAAGGAGAAGCTGCCCGTCAGCCCGATGAAGAACTACTTCCCCGACTACGAGGGCGGTGACGACTACGCTGCGGCGTGCGACTACATTCTCAACCGCTTCGTCAGCCTGAACCAGCACGAGACGAAGCAGATCTACACACATTTCACATGTGCGACCGACACAACACAAATTCGCTTCGTCATGGCGGCAGTAAATGGTGAGATATGACAACCACTCTGCGACATGGGCAATTGCTAACATTCACTAGACATTATCATCCAGGAGAATCTCCGTCTCTGCGGTCTGATCTAAGCGGTAAAGCCGCCCAATTTCGATGCGGGCGCCGATTTAAGGTGGTTGATGGTAATGGGTGATGAACGCCTATCGGACTTCGCAATTACGTCGCGGCCAAGACCGCCACGATTCGCCTAAACGACGCATCCGTTGATGGTCCGAGAAATGTGGGATAACGCAGTTCTGTCGCGCTAGGATGGTGCATATTCGAGGCACCGGGAAGAAACATGCATCTCGAGTACCGGCAAGGGAGTTACATATCTTTGTTTAATTATGAGTCTTTGTGTCTGATTTTCTTCACTGTTCTGTATGAATTTTGTTTTCTATTTTCTTCCCTTTCCCGAGCGGTATGACAGGCGCTCCCCCCGAGCTGGGACGATATCTGGACGTGGAGAGTGGCTATAGTGGTTTATTAAACGAGGAAAGCAGGAGGGAGGAGGGTTGCAGAGTCGGGGGAGGAGACAGGATCCGGGCGGCGAGGAGATAGGGATCAGAGATGCGGCAAACGAGGGAAATACAAGAGAGAAAGATTCCGCAACTACGGTTCGAGAGCGAATACCACCACCACCAAAGCCATAGGGTTTTTCTCTTTTATGTTTTATTTTATCTTATGTGCAGGAGCACGGCGGTCCAAATGTCCATTCACCAAATGGGTTGGGTTTTGTCTATAACAGTAACAATTCCTTGCAAGCAATCTCCTTGAAATTTTGACATGAAAGTTCAAAATATGTCTTACTGTGTGGATGATTTGCAGAAAAAGCAAGGTGATCGGCACTCTCCATAGCTGTCACGATGTGCCACTGGCGTAATTGGTGATGATCGCTGGGAGGGAGTGTATTTGGGTTTGGGTCTGGTTGATCTTTGATCGACTGGGTTCGCTGGCTTGCTCCCACGCCTCTCCCGCATGCAGATGAGGGGTACGCGGGCGTGACGAGACAGTTGGGCCTGGTATCCGTGGGGTCCCCAGGATAATCGTGTCAGATGGGATTCGCATTGAGATGTACCAGGAAGGACAGGGCTATTTGGGCATTTCTCTTTTTATTTTGGTGAGCGTGTAAGACCCTGGCCCTGGCCTTTGGTATTCCTGGTCGGTTGGATTGGGATGGGTGTACCATGGGTCCAAAACATGTCACGGACGCGAAGCTAGCGGTGGGAGATCTTTACGTTCAGGCGAGTTGTTTCAGCCTTGGTGGGTTGGGCTACGTACGACTTGTTTTGTGTTTTGTTAGAGGAGGCTTTGAGATGGGACAAAGAAGCGACGAAGAAGCGGTTGCTGTGGAATGAAGGGGGTTAGCATGGAGCTCGGCACGACCTCCCAGTCGCGATATCTCGGTGAGGTGACTACCGCATACCCGGTCGAGACAGCAGATCGACACCAAGGCTGTGAGGTTACGTTAACCCCTTTCTTCAAACAAGATCGGCCACGCTCGGCAAACAGAAGCATGATAGCAAGGTGGGTATCGCATCAGGTTTGCTGGACCCTTGAAAGTATCCTCCCGCGAGTCTGTTTTGCCCAAATTATTCCATACACAAGACATTCGCCTTTGGCGAGGCGGCCCAAGAGGCCTGCCGGGACACCCCAAATCCCGGCTTCCCGAAGAGCTAGAAGACAGACAACAGTAATAGCTAGACATGATAGGGAGGTGAATATGTGTTGCCATGGTTTCATCGCCGTTCCTTCGCCCTCATTCCTTCCTTGTGGACAATCTCTTCTTCCCTAGTCCTTCCGTCGAACAACTTGATCCCTGATATCGACGTCTGCCTCATTGTGGAACCTGGGTATAATTCCCTTTCCAACAACAAATCTACCCGCCCGATGCGGTGTCACGCAGACATCTCGTGAGATATGAAAACGCATGGCCTGCAAGCCGAGATTGGCGATGCTCGTCAAGAGCAAGGGAAGCATAGTGCAGATCCCACCGCCCTGAAAAGGGAAGAAAACCGAAAATATAAGGGGTATCGCTTTGCACTTCCAGCAACAATATGAGAAACAAATCAACAAGAAGGAGATAGTCGGGAGTCTCTGACTCGAGAGCGGGAATAGGAAAGAGCGCCGAAATGCGATCTCATCTGGTAAAGCTCAGAGCGAGAGCGGCTCGGCGGGCCATCCCGACTGATATTATCGGAGGTCAAAATGAAGGATACGGGCCATGGTCAGGCAACATGAAGAGCTGTGCATGGTGTTGGTGCAATGTCCTGTCCTCGGCGTCGACTGGCCGAGGCTGCGGGACGGGTACTGCCAGGCGAGCGAAAGTATCAGAGCTGGGCTCTGTTCAAGCTCCAGACTCGTCGCCCATTACCTGCTGACTTTGGTCATCCTGGCCGCCCACCATGTCTTCGTACGCAGCAATCTGCAGTGCCAGCTGTTTCGCTGCGATATCGATCTGCATCAACTGCCTGGTTGCCCTATCTGAGGAGCGCACATCGCTCATGGCACGAGCCATCATCTGTTGTAGCATGGGATTTTGTGTGAAAAGGGTTGGATGGCCAAGGTTCGCGGCCAGTGACGGCCCGGGAGCAGGCGGCATCAGGCTGTGGGGGGTTGCAAACCGGTACGACTGGTCGGCCGGGAGGCCGGCGCTAGTGCCCGGTATGATGGAAGAGTGTTGCTGGACGTGTGAAGGGTTCCGTGTTTCTATCGGAGCATGTTAGGGAAAGCACAGACAGGAGGACTATATGGGGTTGTGCATACCGTGGAAGCTGCATCGTGCACCGCTTGCGTTGAACCAGCAGTTTGCGCAGCTGCCACACATCTGTCCGTCGACGACGATGCAGCTCGACCAGGGGCCGTGGCCTTTGTGGCAGTTCTTACAAGGCACACGTGCTGGCTCTCCGGCGATATGTGCAAACAGTGCTTCGACGTTGCTTCGGCGTCCTAGGTTGAGGGCCTGCTCGGGGCGGCGTTGCGTGGCGTGCCGGTGGCCGGGCTCGCGTGCCAACCTCTTCGCCAGCGCGCTCTCGATGTTGAGGTTGTTGTAGCCGGATTCGATGGCATACTGCTGCGTTGTCTGGACCAGTGACGGATCCATCGACTGGCCGGCCTGCTGCAGGTGGGACACGCCCATCTGGGCCTGTGGCTGCTGGTGGTGGCCCTGGAGGCTCTGCTGCAGGTCCTGGTGTTGGTCGTCGAGACTCTGGCCACCGTTGGCTAGGATGTTGGCCGCTGTGGTAAGGTCGACGTGGCCGCCGAGGCCAGAGGAGGTGGCCGTGGGGTCGTCGTCTTCCATGTCGGCTTCGGCCTCAGCGTCGCCCTGGGCGTCGGCAGCCATGTCGGCATCCATGATGCTAGCGGTGGCGGCGGCAGCGTACTGCTCGGCACCCATCCTAGCGTCGTCGAACACGGACGGGTCTTGGACGGAGTGGTCACCCTTGAGCTGGTGCTCAGCGAGGGCGTCGTGGACGGCGAGCTGGGCCCCCGCCTGACGCCCGGAACGGCCGCGTGCCGCCGGGGCAGAAGGCTTTGAAACCCTCCCGCGCTGGGGTCGCTGAGCCTTCATGCTAGTCCGCTCCGACGGTCTGGGATCCAATCTCCAATCCTAGGGGGCCGCGCGCAGAGGTGAAGCTATCTCGTTGCGGATGTAAGGTTGGGGTCTGGGAGAGAAGGCAGCTGTCGTCAGCTGGTGGCTAGATGTTCGCGAGCGCGTTTTGGATTGCGAGAGTGGCCGACGAGTTTTGGGAAGCAAATTCTGCTGGATTGGCCAATCGCGGGGTCTCGAAAAATGCCGGAGTTTCGCTCCATCGATCATGGCCAGTGCGCAGCGCCGGCACGAGCCTCAGGCGGAGCCTTGACCCCGCACCCCGCCGCTGAGGCCCCGCAAGACTCTGTGGGAAACATTTGCACCTTCCTCACTCGTGCACTCATTGGAATGGAAGCAAGCATTAGGAATGCGACGCGATTTATGGAAGCACCTGGTCCTTTACAGAGATGCCCCGAAGGGCTGATCAAGACCCAGGCGCCTTGCGCGTCCCCAGATGAGTGAGGATGAGACGCAACACCTCAACGACACGAATCCACCTACCAGCACAACCACAACAGTTCCTAAAGGAAGGCGGTGAACAGTCGGATGATCTTTGCCCAAAACTTCAATGTTGTCAGCACCTGTCCCTCCCGCCGGTCGGCGATTCAGTTTCCAAAATTACATCTTGCCTGACCGACCTTCCATTGAGGTGTTCTGGCGGCGTGCTTCCGGAACAGGCAAACACACCACCGATGCTCGCTGCTGTTCCAATCAGCGGAAGGGCGAATGCTGTCAATCGGCTGTTGAATTCGACAGAGCGAAGTGGC
>Ga0247760_1000697_pt1 | contig 35306 bp, 38 predicted proteins | sample UWRJL171409R4_FD_179936 | JGI IMG/M metagenome (GOLD analysis project Ga0247760, IMG submission 179936) | Plant litter microbial communities from Arlington Agricultural Research Station in Wisconsin, United States - UWRJ-L171-409R-4 | ecosystem: Environmental > Terrestrial > Plant litter >... | reverse complement strand
GTGGGGGGTGTTGGGGTGGGGGGGGTGGGGGGGGGGGTTGGGGTGGGGGGGGGGGGGGGGGGGGGGGGGGGGGGTTGGAGCTGGAGCTTAGATCGACACGGTGGATTGTAGGGAGGGCAGAGGCAGATAGGTTAGTAGGATTGAGTTGTGGTTTGAAGACAACTTCCAATTTCATAGAGGACCGCGAGGGGATTCTCAACCTCTCTCTCCAAGAAGCAGCATCTGTCTTGTCAGAATGTATTCGTGGACCAAAGGCCAGGCACGCACCAAAGGGAGTCAGAGGGGCTTGTTCGAATCACTGTGCATATCAACACTAGCCCCAAAAGGAGTGCAAAGAGTCCAACGTAGAGACCAAGTACAAAGAAAACGTCTCTTTGTACTATGGCACCTGTCTCACCTACACCATGATCCCACATATAAGTCCAACTGCACATAGTCCCTGAAAGACATGGTGCCCTGGAAAACTCTGCAGATCTGTCGAGCGCGATACATATCTAGTAATTGACGCTGTCGAGCGTCGGCGACGGAGCGATCGAGTGTCTGTCTCTGTCGCTGCACCGTGGCTCGAGTGCTAATGGACTCGGTTAAGTATCGAGCGACGGAGCGATCGAGAGTGTCTCAAGTGTTGCCGTGTCTCAAGGCAACGGAGCTGTCGCTTCGAGTGCCAATAGAGTGTCGCTGTGCCGCGCCGCGAGAGTCAAATAAGCGATGGGCGGATGCGAACATGAAATGCGAATCGAGTGAAGAAAGTGGACAGCAAAGTTAAGAGAAAAGACAGCAATGTGTGAACGTGGTGACAGCGAATGTTGAGAGGAAAGACAGCGATGTGCGAAACGTGGTGACTGCAAAGTTGAGAGAAAATTTGAGACCAAACAGAGCAGACCGGTGTCTTTGACTCCAACGATCCGAGATGCGACGTGAAAGAGACAGGAAATGCAAAAGCAATGGTGTCAACGACCGTGAAAGCGACAGGAGTGCTAAAGTGATGGTCTCAACGACCGTGAAAGCGATAACAAAGTTAGACATGTATTTTGCTCCGCCAGCACAACATTACCAGGTCAGCCAAAAAGTCCTCCGCCAGAACAATATCCGTCTCTTGTCCCTGTGCTGGCCGTAGAAACACCTCCTGAAATGGAATCACCATAGGCGCCCCCTCAACAATCCAGCAGCTGTTGTCGTCCAGCGAGAAGGGCTTGTGTGGGTGCGGTTTGATCTCAACCCTGGCAGAAGGGGATTGGTAAAACGAACGGTGCCACTGCTCGATGACGATACGCTTCGTCCGAGGATACACCTTAATGAGAAGAACAATCCTGACATCACCCCGCGGCAGAGTCGGAGACGAGTTATTGAACCACCAATCTTTGTCCTTATATAGCCGTGGAAGCGATTCGCTATCTCCCGCTTCAATGACGAGAGTAGGATATTGGATACCAGCTGAGCGAGGTGGATCAGGCCGGAGACCGCTGTCTCCTTGCTTGTTTTTCGTGCCGGTACCTTTGAACTCTGCCGAGCCAGTGGGGATAGACTTGCGTTGTAAACCCATCTGGAAAATAATAACTCGGATCTCGTCAAAGACCAGCAGATGGGCAGTCTCATGAACCGGCCCTAGTATTCTGAAGAAAACCAGGCCGACTTCGTCGCCAAAGAAGGTGATGCGACCGGGGTATTGTCCGTCTGGATCAGCAGAACGAAGGGCGTCGAGGTGTGCTGTAGTAGCATTGTAGTAGATGAGCGCGTCTTGGATCGGGGTCCCTTGGTCTTGCAGGGCGCGGAGTTCTTGGGCGTGTTGGAACACGAGCAATGTCGTTGATGTTGGGAATCGGGAGGATAGTGAGGCCAGCGAGACCAAACTGATCGGCTGGATCGGGAGACTCTTGAGACAAGTCAGAGCTGTCAGCTGAAGGCTGCGTAGCCAATCGAGAGGAATGACGAGGGCGAGAGGGAGGAGTGCGACGAGAACGAGAGGGAGGAGAGCGACGAGAACGAGAACGAAGCATGATGGGCTGCTAGGCTGCTAGGCTGCTGGGATGCTGGGATGCTGGCTGAGGAAAGGAAGGAAGAAAATGGGAGCAGTCATTTATGACAACGTACCTGCCATGGCGTCGGGTGTTTGTGTCAACGCATCCGGCGGATGAAAGACTTGTGTCAAAGGATCTAGTTGCGAGTCGGGTAATCGAAAGAAAGCTGGCGTCAAAGCATTCTGAGACACAGCGTCATGATTTCGGTGGCTCCAGGCGGCCGTCGCGTGCCGCGAATGTTGGAGGAAACGGCGTGGTGATTGCATTGCTCTACGGGGATGTGGAAAGGATTTGCGACAACGGTGGAAGGATGGGAGTCGAGAGATGGGATGCGATGACAACGGTGGGAGATGTGATGACAACGGTAGACAGGAGCGGAGACAGTGCACATAATGCACGCCATGTGCAATGCAATGCCATTTCTGACATCCATCGCCCATCATGACATCGACCGCTCATCGCAACACTTCATCACCTATCGTAACATCTCACAAGATCTACCCTGGAGCCCAAAACAAGATCACAGTCGCAAAGTAGTAGCAAAAGAAATCAATAAACAACCAACAACTACATGTACCTATTCTACCTACTCCAACATTGAATCCTCCAGCCAGCTTTTCCACGACTCATCCCAGTCGTCTCCGGCTACAGGCTCCGTCATGGTCTCTATTCCAGCCGCCTGATCTCCAGCTAGATATGTAAGCGCCAGGGCGGGCGCGTGCGGCAGCTCAGCTCCAGCTCCGGGCTCTGTTGCGGCCTCCGGTCCAACCTGCCCCCAAGCTGGATATTCAAGTGGCAAGAGAGGGAGCTGATCGGCCACGGAGACGGGGGGCGCGCTGACCTGTGGCTCGACCGGAAATGCCTGGCTGTTCCAAGCCTGAGGGGCACCAAGCTGTAGCACCTCCTGCAGTCCCGGCAAAGGGAGAGGAAGCTGGTCGGCCAGGGCGACGGGGGGCGCGCTGACCCGGGCACGCTTCTGTCGATTTCGCCTTTTTTTAGCCAGCCGGGCAGCGCACGCTCTCGCCTTGTTGTCGTCCCGCGCTTCCAGGTACGCCTTCCGGAACGCACCTTCGTTCCATCCAAGGAAGGTCCGAGCAGGCTGCTGGTGCGCCTGGGACCACTCCTCGACTCGGGCCTGCCAGGCCCTGGCCAGGGAAGCCTCGCGTTGGCCGGGCACGGCGGGCTTGCGACACTGCAACATATCGATGTTAGAAACTCAAGCCCAACACTGCTTGAAAAGCAAAGAGACAAAAAAAAACTAACCAAAACAGGGCAATCAAGCGAAGAAACCAAACTGTAGAGCAAAAATCAAAAATCAACAACGCAGGGGACGCGATATGCGAAAAGAGGAGCAAGAGAGTGAAGGAAACAAAGTAAGGTACATACGGCTCCCACCTGGACGGCACACCTCAGGTGGGCCACCTTGTCATCCCAAAACGGTTGACCGACTTCGTGCATGGTCAGTTGAGCCACCGCCCAGTCTCTCAGATTTTCTTTTGACATCTTCGGAGTAACTGGTCGTTTGCCGGTGGCATCGAACAGAGCTTGCTTCAGCTCCTCGTGAGTCATTCGGAAAAAACCCTTGTATCCCAGGCCATAGGTGCCGTACGACCAGCCGTCTTTATCTTTGAAGGCCGGGGGGCTCATGTAAACAGGGGCGGGGACAGCGCCGGGCATAGCGATGGGGTCCATCACTATGGGATTGCGGCGGTGGTTGGCAGTGCTCTGGTTGGAGTAAGATATCTTCCCAGGGAGAAGCTGGGGAGGAAAATGAGAGATGAGAGAAGAGAGAATGGGAGTGCAAGAAAAGGTTGTCGAAACTAGATGCACTTGGACGTTGTCGATGTCCTTGGAATCGGACGATGATGATGTTGTGAGTTGGAAAGCCTGAGGAGAAACCAGCCGAGTGCAGCGTAGGGCCTGTTCTTTTATCATGCGAAGGAAAAGATTCCAATCACCCCTGATTAAGCTTTCTGGAGAAAATCTGCAACGGAGAGAAGGCACGAGAAGGCGTTTCAGTCAAAATATGATCAAAGTTTGTCGAAAGTATCTGCCATCGACGCATTCCTTTGCCAATTTACGACGAATCACACGGAAAAAGCTTCCCAGTGACACGTTGGCCTCCTCGGGCTCCAAGGAACAGTGGAGTCGATCTGAGCCGGGCGGCGGATCTGGAGCGGAACCAAGCCTTTGCACATAACAGAGCGGGCAGTACGTGAGGTATCACTCGAGTCATCACTGCCAACATGTAGATACAGAGCTCAACGACGACGATGACGATGACGATGTAGATTCTAAGTTGCTGCCCTCCCTGGAAAACGAGCGGAAACCATATGCTCATTATAGGTGTAATAGAAATCAAATGTTCATTCGTGCCCAGCAGTAAGACTTAGCCCATTTCAAATCACGGAGAACCGATCCCCTAGGTCGGGGGCACAAATGCTGGATTTGAGCACCAGATGAAGCCAGGCCCGTCCAGCTGACATCATGCCCAGACGGAAATCACGTCGCGGCCGCCCCAGCTCGAGCGTGGCACCCAAGGCGAGGCTACAACCGGCACCCAGTGCCATCCATTTCTCCCAACCGCAACCGTATTTTCTCCTCCAAACTGCTCAAATCAGTGCCATGACACATGACTCAAACACCAAGGTTCCCATCCGTTTTCAACTTTGGACTTGGGGCAATCCACTCTCCGGAAACCATGACGGCCGCCAGTCCAGCGTCTGAATTTTCTTACTCGAGCCTCACAACCGTTGATGGGATCGAATCATACGTCACGGGGCGACAGAAAATAGGGAGGTGGGGCTTCCGGCGCACTTACTCCACATCTCCGGAGATATACTTGCTCCCGCAACTAAACTTCAAGGACCCTTCCGCCACAAATGTCCCGAGGTACCAGGCAGCAAGATATCAAGGAAAGGTACATGTGGTGTCCGTGAGCCTGAGGCCTTCCAAACGGTGGCGAGTTCACGACCATCAAGCGGAGATTACTCGGAATAGTGATCGAAAGCTTAGATAGGGTATCTACGGTTGATGCACATTTGCGGGCAGGATCTAGGGTTCTGAATGGCTGCAAAATGATACACCTTGGTCTGGCTAGGGGCAGCTCAGACACATCCACCAAGTCCGATACCTGCACCAGTACGTACCTACGAAAGTACGTACCTACAAGGGTACGTACCAACACGAAGCCATGTCAGAGGTGGGCAGCAATAGGGGTGTCTTCTGGTACTGGTGTGTGGCACGTGGTTTCTAAATTTAGTCCCTTTTCCCATCTAGCGGTGATCTCCTAATAGCCTCCTGTGAGGTCCCCTGAGGCTTCTGTTAGCGATCGATAGGTCGATTAAATAAGGAGCCATTTTGGAACTCGTGTGTGGGTGGTCTGCGGAAGGATGGAACGGTGCGGCCAGAGGGTTGGAAAAAATCCGGGGAGGTGGGGCTAGGGCGCCCACAACCCCCACAAGAAACCTACTTACAACAGCAGTGATACCCCCCCGCCCACCTACTGTCCTTGCTTGCCTCGCCCGCCGTGGATGGAGAGTACGCATAGACTAAAATATCGATGCTCGGCGTTGCACACGCGTACTTGTCCGTATTTTGAAGACAAGAGAGGCATTGTGATGAGGACCGGCATTCATAGGATAGGCATCATGGGACTGGAATCATGGGACTGGCACCTAGAAAGCCGTCCGTGTTGCTCTATCTGTGAACAGCTTCAACCTGCCCTCTCGGTCCCCAATTTGAATCTCAGCCTTGTCCATCCGGAACGCTGCACCGGCCAGCTTAGCTGCCTGTTTGCCTCCCCATATACAAAGGGCTTGAATGACTAACTCAAATGAATTGACAATGAACCGGGCTTGACAGGAGGTCAACAGGGCTTGAGCGGCCTGAATTCATGATGCTGAGATGTTCTGCCCCACAAAGAGGGCAACCAGTCGTTTGCTCGCAAAGTGGAACACCAAGCACAAAAGAAACTCCAATTTTACATGCCAGGCTGCTCTATTTTCGTTTACAAGCGCAATGAATCATGGAGCTGGGCGAGGACGATTGATTCGAGGCAACCTGCGGGACTTCTGTTGGGCTGCGGTCCAGCAGGTCCTTTTCCAGCGGCGCAGTTACAAACCTAATTCCAACGACAGTGGAGTCCACGGCACATACTGGTCAGTGTACGGACACAAAGAATCAGCAAGGGCCGAGGCCAGTTACTGCTATCACTGATCAGTCACGCAAATCAGGCGTCGGGGTGTAAAACAACGAGTTTGCTTTTGCAGACCTAGAAACATATCCGCTCCCAGCGGTATTTTCCCCAGCGAGTAATGTATTGGCGGAAGCCCAGTCGAGCCTCCAGGGCAGATGCCCTGACGATTATCAACCGATGCCGCCGCTCAATGAAAAGAATCGAATATGTCCTTGATGCGTACAATACATGTGAAAATCAATGCTAACCCGAGACACCTGGCCCCAAATGGGACTGTGCCCTTTCCTTGAGAATCGAATAAAAAAACCAAGATCATCCAGAGATCCTTTCCCTTCGTGACCTTCCAATGCATCGTGATTTTGTCTTCGCCGACCCAAGTCCTGCTCATCTAAAGTCACCAGGTGAAGAATGTCGCGCACGCGCCATGCTAACGAGTAACCCAGGGCGCCTTGGACGATGATGCTTGAAGGAAGGCTTGTCTGCATCGAGCCGCAGGAACCCCAATCCGTCGGGAAGAGCCGGCTCGCAAAATGATCCGCGTAACACTTCATACACTACACGAAATGAAGGTGGGAAAAATGCTGCCGCCGGGGATGGATCATGAACTGCCACCCCGATACCCAGGTTCTGAATGCAAGTTCCTGCGTTGTGTTGAGGGGAGAGCATCTTACGATGCCGAGACCCCGGGTTGGCCAGTAGGCGGGAGTACGTTGGCGCCGTAAGCGTCAGCCACGTTGCCTATGCACAAAAGTCGTCAGCCGGGAATTCTTGCAAGGAAAGAGGTGATAACATACCTGCAGGGAAATAGTTGCAGACAGTGTACCATGCGTCCATGGTAGCGACCATGGTTCCCTTGGGGCAGAGGTAGGTAGCGCAGCCCACCTGCTGAGAGCTCTTCCACACCAACTGCGAGAAATGGCCCCACTTGTGGAAATCACCCATGGCGGGGCTCTTCTTTCCGTAGTCCTGGGCCGGATACGTGTTAAGTTCGCCGTTGTACCAGAAGTTGCTGGAAGCCTGGGCACCCGCTCGGCTTTGGCCGAAGCTCTGGGCATCCGCCGAGGTGGCATACATGGCAAGGTTTTGGCCGTAACCGCCGCCGCCAGGAGACCTGTTTCCCTAGTTAGCAGACGTTGATTTGGGGGGACAAAACGTTCAAACTTACAGATCGTGCTCGAACTTGCACTTCTTGGCGCTTTGCAGGGCGTAGTCGGCGTAGACTGATCCCCAGGAGAGATCACCAGCAGAGTGGTTGGCGCGGTGGACGTTGTGGTGATAGAGAACCGTGCTCACATAGTCATCACCGGCTGGGGCCTCTTGAACCGGAGCGGGAGGAGCAGGAGCAGGAGCAGGGGCAGGGGCCGGCGCCGGGGCCGGAGCAGGCTCAGGAACGAATGCTGGCACCTCAGGCTCGGGAGCCGGGGGCGCTGGCGAGGGTGCCGGAGCGGGCTCGGGAGTCGGCTCGGGAGTCGGGGTAGGCGATGGCGAGGCGCTCGAGATGGAGGAGACGGACGAGGGGAACTGACGGTGGTGGTCGGGACGACGGAACATGCTGGGGCGCGGGTGGCCGTCGGTAACAGTGACGGTGACCCACTCCATCACAACATCGGTGGCGACAACGACAGTCCGGTCGTTGAGAACGGGGCTGGCAGCGGCCAGGATTGCGCCAGTGGCGGCAAGGAGAATGGAGGATCTCATCTTGAGAAATACTCAGGTCGTCTTGGTTGTGATGTGGTTTTCTGTTGGTGGTCAGTTTGCTGAGTCGTTGCTTTTATCAATTGGCCTGCGACAGATGAAGGTGAAGAGTGAAAATCGACGGAGAAGGAATTGAGCGTGTTGTGGCTGATTTGAGCAAGAAAGGTAGTTGCGAGGGCAAGAAGTCCAGACCAGGGATTGCGGCGGGGTTAATCAACTGGTTTCGCGACCAAGGTCGATTCCTCGAAAGCGGTCCTTTCTGGCAAGATATAAAGACATTGTTCGCGACAAGGAAGGTGCGGCAAAGAAACTCGAGAGGAATGCTTGGTACGCGAGTGAGACATCGTGCTGCTTCAAGTGACGCACCTTTTGTGTAGCCTTTAGCTAAGTCTGTCCGGACAGTCGATGATGTCTCGATTGTCAGGGATGGACAGGTCGGGGATTTATTTTCACAGCCAGCTGGAAGAGGGCACTGCTGTGGGTGGGATCCTTCAAGGATGACGACGGGATGGATGGTTACGGAAAGCAGTGAGGTTGTCGGACAACAGCTTGGCAGCGTGTTGTGGATCGGAGTGACCTGCGTGTTTCCTAAGAAATCTGCCGGCGGAGGAGAGTCACGAGAAGGTGTCGTCTTCGTCAAGGTTCACAAGTGGTGCGTCGTTCCAGAATGACTAAAGGAGGGTTGGTCGAAGGAACGAAAATGCCAATGAGACACCGGGCCGGAAAAAAAAGAGAGAATGAACCGGTAATCGGTGAGTGAATGGCAGGTGAGGTAAAGGAATGGACTCGAGTTGAAAACTCGCAACGGAAGGGCGGAAGAGAAAGTGAGGTGGTCGCAAGGGAGAAGGCCTTTCGCGGTCGGAGGTGGTGATAAAAGGTGAAGACGACAGGAAGGCAAGAGCCCGGGGCGACGGTGGGGCGAGTGGGTTCTTAGCGGGTGGGCCGCTCGGCGGGTGTGAGATTGGTGCCCAGACCAGCAGCCCCAGAAGCCCAGATTCGAAGGGGGGCCTCATCCCAGCAAGTCGGGCCCGCCTGTTTGAGCTTGCCAACGTCAGTTCACCCTTATTTTTGCTCGCAAGTCCTTGCGTGGGGCGTAAAATTAGCAGATCTGATGTGCTCCTCCTGCAAGCTGCAGGGCGGGCTGGCCTGCGCACGAGGAGCGGAAGGAGGGGTCGATGCAGTGAACCCTGATCACAAGCTGGAAGCAGAACACCACGGGCAACACTTCCGCTCCATTGGAGCCATTCACACGAGCGCAACGGCAGCAATCTGTTTGGTCCGCCCTGGGCATCGACTTGGAATTTCGTAATGAGGCATCCGCTGTTTGCATTGGCGGCGCAATCATTATCGCTACGTCTTTGTGATACTGTCATGGTCATGGTTTGCTCCCCCGAGTCTGGCAACTTCCATGCTTGTCGATGATGGACTCGGCTCGCACGGCGCTTCGTCCCCCAGGTGCCCAGCAGTCGGCCATCTTGCCAGGCCAGGGCCATAACAGGGCAGCGACCGGCCACCAAAAGTTCACATGGCTGGCCGCCGAGGGCTGTTCATCCCATCTCCAATTTGGGCGCTTTCTGACCTCCCTCACGTCTTGGCTGTTACGCACACACCCGCCCCTCCCCCTTCGATTGGCTTCTTTCCCTCGCCCCTGCCTTAGCCCCTCCCATCCGTGTACGCCATCCCGGTTCTGGCGCCTCACTTCCGGGCTAACCAATCTGGTACCTTGCAGATTTGCGGAGGTGATTGAGATCAGGGGGGCCAATTGCGTAATCGGAAATCGCAGTGTGGGGCCGCGTGCCATTTTGAAACGACGCCAATCTCAGTGGAGGAGAGTTAAATTAGCTTTGAATCAGCTTGGCAACAACATCATCCCGGGTGAGTGTTGTAACGTCTTAGCAGCCAAGCTGCTAACTTCACAGGGAAGTTGCTAAGGAATCATCCGGCTGGGTCACCGACAGTGGCAGGTGGGCGCCTCCCTTCCAGAGTGCTTTTTCTTTGTCGTTGACGACCCACAGGGCCGAAACTCCAGTCCCTTTCCAGGGTGTGACCGGCGGGGGAAGTGGAATTGCCCAGCAATATCTAATGACCCTTCATAACCATCGCCGAGAGCATGGGAAATAACATTCTTTTCGCTCCGTTTGTCTCGCTCTCCTCGAGGCATTTATTCTCTGGCTGGTGTACTCGATTTTCTCCGGGCCTCGTGTGGGGGAGTTGCGCACCTTGACGCTCGTCCCAGCGCGAACGACAGACGCCTGTCCGCTCTCGGACGGAGGCTGGGATGCTGACAGCTGGCTGGGCATGTCGGTGGCGGGGGGACACAGCAACTGTCAATCCTCTTTCGGATTCAGGAGTGCATTGCGATTACCGCCCAGCGTCAGGTTTTGGTGCGTGGTGACGAGGCGTTGGTACGTCCGTGTTGTTCCAGATCGCTGCCCTCGCCTGTTCTGCGAAACTGCGGGTCGACGAGTTATCGTGGAGCGCCTTTTCTGGACCCCGCCGCCGATCACAGAACAGAACTAGAGTTTCCATCCTGGTACTCCTGGGCCAATTTCTAGTTGCGGGCCCGCTACTTGACCAACTCTATTTAGACCTCGGGACGAAGAGACTGTCGAGGCTGTCAGGACAGCCGTTTTGGACGATTGAAGAAGAAACAGCTTGGGCTGCGAAGGGCAATAGCTCATCTCCGATGTCCGACTCGCATGGGGGCAGTCAGCACCTCCCACCGGCCGATGAGGCCTTGTCCGTTCCGAATGCTCTTTTCAATAGTTCGAATATATTCCTCCCGACTCTCTCAATTGCGTGCCCTAAACGAAGGACGCTTCTTCGCGCCGCCTTCACTCAGCTCTGTTGCCTCCGAACGCTGCGGCGCGCGGCTGAAGAAGCGTCTCACAAGCCGGGGCGAGCAAGCTCTGGTTGGCCATCGCCCAGAAACGGCCAAAACATGACGGGCCCTCTTCTCCTGAAGCCTGGCGTTTTGCCCTGCAACCACGCTTTTGCCCCCCCTGATCGACGACCCGCCTCGCAGATCGCTTCAACTGGCACAGCAGCTACGTCCTTGAGACAAGCCAAGAGGAATGACGAAGTTTGCGCGCGTCACTGTCTCACTACTCAAGCTCCGGCGGCCCGCGACGATGCCTTCACCCCGTGCGAGTTCTGTGAGGATCGCACTGTCTGCATTTGCCGCGAGAATGGACGAGCTGCCTGTCTTTGCCGCGGGAATTATATGTGAAGTTGCATATCTCGCGATCCTGCCTCTAAGCAAGAGCTCGAGGCGGTCTCGGGCTGACCCGGTTCGTGCAGGCCTGATTCACCTTGGCCCGTTGCTGTGAGGGACAGCGCCGAGATGGAGGGGCTTCGCACGCTGTGACCCGACGGGCCAGTGCCAACGTCCCTGTGGGAGCTATGTTGTGCATGCTCCAGGACTTATCCAGATGCTTGGTTCCGGCCCTGTCTGGGGCGGTAATCCTTCCACAAGTGCTTGCCAACCGTCCACGAGGTTGGCCATTAGGAAGACTGTGCCCGGCCCGTACTACCTGTTCACTCCACGCATTTTACGCTGGCTGTTTGCATTCTACGAACTTTTGCTGCCTAGAAATCATGTGGTGTTTCAGGCACCGCCGTGTTTGCTTTTCCCCGCCAGCTCTCCCTCGCGGGATTTTGACCGTGGCTTGCAGCTCTGGCGTGTTACTCGAGATGCTGGGCGTTGGAGGCGGATGTTGCAGGCGTCTCTGTTCGACCCGGATCAATAACTCGGCTGCCGGCACGGTTCGGGTTTTGCACTGCCGCAGCAAAGCAGACCCGGAATGCAGCGTCTGCATGCGTAAGGCGCGGGTTTTGTCTGTCGCGGATATATTGCTCTGCACGGCAATCTGCGTTGGCGGCACTCCATGTTGTCCCGCCTGTCGGATATGTTGAACTTCCAGCTCCAGGTCTCGGCGGACGGCTCTCGTCGTCGGGTCTGGTATAACCTCCTATCATCGCATTCAACACTCAACTGAGCGACTCTTCATCGAAGACATTCGAGAGTTGAGCCTATCATCGACAGGGCTAAGGGAGACAGCTCCCTATTCCTCGAACCTATCATAGCACCGCACTTCTGAACCGGGCAACTGTCCCCGCAGGCAGCGAAAGCTAGCGGCCAGAGAAGATCGGAATCTACTAAATGCCATCGAGCGTGATACCTTTCCTACTAGACAGGACAGGAGGCTCGTAAGTTCCGGTCTCGGGTTCTCATCACCGGAAAACAGCCAGAGACAAACGTAGACAAACGAGTAAAAGGCCGCAGCTACCGAGGCTCTATTTGCCACACTCCGCTGCCGCTCGCATCACAGCCCATAGGAAGTTTTCTCGCCGGGCCAAGCCACCGAGTCCAGTACGCCCACCTGCCAACTTTTCGGGGTCTTCTGCCCTGCCTGACAGTACGCCCTTCTGTGGCGAGACATGTCTCCCCGCCGACGAAGACGGCAACAACAAGCACCACCTCGATCCGGCCCGGAAACGATGATCCGGGGTAAGACGGGAGGGGCAAGAGAGAGGATGGGAGTTTCTGCATCTCACCTGGCATGCCTGTCCACTCAACCGCGTTTTCCGCCTCCCCTCCTACCCGGTCGGCTAGGCTAGGCTAGGCTAGTTCGTGTGACACGATTGTCCCGCGGGGCATGATCGATCCGCTTGCCCATGGCATCGCACTGCGCCGCGACAAATCCATCGGCCGGGCACTTTTTTTTACCTCTCTCTGGGCAGGCTATCGGGCTCTGGCCATCAAACCCCTCATTCTCATATCGGAAGGCCGTGTCTCTCTTCGGTCAACATATCAACACCACGGGACTCTTCCGACGACGCAATCTGTCTCTGATGCTGTACGCCGCGAGCTATATTAAGGCGTCGATGCTCCAGCCCAGATGACTCGTCAAGGCTAGGCGAAGCGGCGTTTGATGTTGAGCACGCTGGACGTACGTACATAGTAGATGATGCCACTGCGCCGGAGGCAAGTTGCGCTGGCAGCTGTCAGGTTGAGGGGTTATAAGGCCGTGTGACGAGCCTATCGGTCTGGTGCGTCCAAGACAAACAGGCCCGGCCCGCGATACTGGTGGCTTGCCGATGCTACCTGCTGGCACCGTATCGGATGCTCCTGACGACAGCGAAGAGGGTTGTTCTTGCAGATTCACGACCGATGAGGCGCAGCTTGCGTATCGTGCCGGCAGGTGATGGTGACGTCTGTGGTTGCCACAGCGGCGATACACAAGACTGTTGTTAGTGTCGGCGATCATTGGACAGGACAGAGGGAACGAGGTGAAGATAATGTGAGCAACATAGTTGAGAGCCGTTTCTACTCTCAATTCCCCTATGTACAAGCAGACAGTGACAACGATACTCTATCCCGGTCAGGAAATGTAACAGGGGAGGGCTGGCTCCAACATTCCTGGCGAGACTTCTTTGCGCCTATCTCTTCTAGTCAACGCCCGGCATCTTACGACTTGGCCTCGGCAGCTGCTGCCTCGGCGGCCTTCTTTTGCCGGAGCTGCTCATCCCAAAGATCAATGCGTGCCGCCTTCTTTGGGTCCCGCGCCCGAAGATTCTCCACCTGCTCGGCCCGCTGCCCTGGGGTGAGGTAAGGGAACGTGGTAATGGGAATTCCAGCATGTGCGTAGGTCTGCTTTCTTCTCAGCTGCACAGGGACCTCCTGCTTGGGCTGATCGGGGATGACCTTCTCGAGGCCCTAGATATGAGTGTTAGCAACAGTGAAGAACGACAAGGGCCCCCTCTAGCTCCAAAGCATGACCTACCAGCTTCTCGAAAACACACTTGTTGAGCTTCCACTCCTTCGCTCGGCATTGCCAGAGCTGGTGGTTGTTGTTATCGAGGCACTCCCAGTGGGAGCGAAACTGGTCGAGGCAGTGGGTGTTGATGTCCTTGATCCTGAGGTGCCTGTCGTCAGCGGACGCCTAGCATACTACGGAGACATCGCGGTTTGCCCTCTTAGGGACCCTGCAGATAAAGGCGAAGCCCAACAACCTCCTGAGATGCCGAAAAGGGGCAACGTACACACTACGCGCGCATCGCGTGACCCTCCGACCCTCCGCCAAACACTCGAACTCGCCCTTGCCCGGGTTCTCCGTCTTGCACTGCATAAAGTCGTCATTGTAGTCCTTGCACCGTGCGCCGATGAAGTAGGCCGCTGAAAAGAGCGGGGCAGAGGTGGTGCCGAGCTCCTTGACCTTGGGGATCGAATCGGGCAGCGGAGTGGTGTCGTAGAGAACCTGCTGGTTGAAGCTGGACACAATTGATTAGCGACCAGGAACAACGGCGCTCATGGGCACAGCGGCGGGTCAATTCGCCCGCCAAGGCTGGCGAGAGCTAAAGGGAACATACATGGGCTTTCGGGCGGCCATGATGGCGATGCTGGCGAGCCTGTCGTCGATGGGGAGCTGGGCCTTGCTTGCGAGGTTTGGAGCTTCAGCGTTGTGAGCATCTGAGGTTGACGTTCCTTGGATGTGGGTCTCCAATTCTTAGCGATGATTGGCTGGCTGATCGCGCCGCCTCTAGCAATCCTGGTGGGGCGGTCTGCCGCGACGCGGTGAGGCTGGCGGGAGCTTTGGGCTTGCTGTGTGGGGATTTATTTTTCACCCTGCGGGAGAAGCTCACTGTCTGTTGTTCTGCAAGGCAGCGACCCAACTTTGAGCCGGAATTAAAGCCATTCTGACACCGCAGTACCCCGACGCGCTCTGAATATTTTACCGATCTTTGTCGGGATTGTGCAACGAGCATCGCCGCAAGAACACCCGCGTTACGCAGCCTGCCACTTTTGTTCTCGGCGACCTGCGACACCAGTTCGCATCCCCACGCGCCGAATCGCGCCGAATCCCCTTTGCGGCGGCGACTACGATGTTTTCCATAAACCGGCCGGCGGCCCAAACTGGCTTTGGCGGCACATCAAGCATGTTTGGCCAACAGCCGGCAAACGCTAGCGTGAGTGTCTTGTAGTCTGCCGATGTCTCGTTGAGACGACGGAATGGACAAATTACTGATGCGTCTACCAGCAGCAGCAGCAACAACAACCGCAGCAACAGCAACCCGCCACAACCCTGGCCCAGTCTCAAGCAAACGGAAGCCTTCAGCTCGGCAGCTCTTTATGGCAACCTGGTAGCCAGACCAACCGTACGTTTGCCCGGCCTTGGTTGTTCATTATCCCTTCACCAGAGTCAATATCCGTCTGCTGAACGCAGTGGACATCCGCTGACATGTTTTGCTCTTTACAAATAGTACAAAAGTCGATCCCCGAGCAAATGCAACTGATTGCAGAGAAATGGGACCCTTCGAACCCAAACTGCGTTTTCAAGACGTATCTCTACAACAAGGTTGAGGAACACGCGGTCCCGCACTACGCCCCCGGCCCGAACGACGATCCGAAGCAGTGGGAGGAAGCGCTCCAGCAGAAGCCAGCACCGAACTACATCCCCGTCTTGTGCGCCGGCTTCCCTTCTATCGTCGCCCGCCTTGTGCTTCAGCGCCGCGCCATCACCGAGTTCAACAGCAAGCTTCATGCCATCAACTCCAGTCTCGATGCAATCCTCTCGCGCCACGACCTCGAGCACTCGGTTCGCGCCCTCAACGCGCGGAGGAGACATGCCGACCTGAGTAAGAGGTGCTTGGCGCTGGCGTCGCGGGTGCAGGTGTTGCGCAATCGTGGCTATGCGCTCAGTAGCGACGAGGATGAGCTTAGGCAAAAGCTACAGAAGATCGACAAGGGCCTCCAGGACCCAGCACTGAGCGCGCGCATGGAGGAGTTATGGAGCCGACTGATAGTCTTGAGGGGGCACGCCGATAGCCTCAGGGATCAGATCAACAAACCGGGCTTTGCCGAGAGCGATGGTATGGGCGAGGAGATTGAGGCGAAGGCGAAGAAGGTGAGCGATCACGAGTGGTGCAGCCAGCATCTCAGCCACAGGCTAACATATGGGACAGATCTTGGAGGATTACGAGAAGCAGCTTCAGCATCTCAAGAAGCAGGTCGATGAGGCGAAGAACGATTTCGAGGACTGGGAACGGGTGCACTATCCGACACCAGCTCCCACGCCTCCCGGTGTCTAAGGAAGGGCTGGTCGCCGGTCGATTTACGGGAATTGCTGGGACAGGAAGTAAACTGCTGTTTATTAGGATACCTAGGTGCATTACTGGCGTTGTGAATTGGTCAAGACTGCTGTTGGGAAATGGAGCGCATTCTAGATGCCAGAGAGGATGGCGTCAAAGACCCGCTATTTCGTGTATTACCATGTCTATGTTGCGAACCCTGGATATGTCCAGCTTCAAAGCAGTCTATCCGTTCCATGCGCCAGAGAAGTGTGATGCTGCCCATCAAATGCTCATGAACTCCATGATATTATTACATTGAGAGCGGAAGAGGCACGTGTGCCACGTCAACACCCCCAAAAGCGCGACTGAGGCCCAATAAGGCCGCCAGCTATGATATGGCCATCAACCTCTATCCCCCGCTGTATATAGGCGTGGTGTTGTACATGTATGGTTACAAGATCGGAGCGGCTCGGCTTAGAAGAGCTTGGAGAGCGCATCGATGAAAAAGGGGGCTTTTGGGACTGCGTCAGCAACAATGTGCACAAGGAGTCCTGCCGGGCAACTCACAGAGATACAGCGATACGGCGCCTGCTAGAGCGACCTGAATGGTGAAGGTAGCCTCAGCCTCTGCGGCGTTGAGCTCCTCCTGGGACAATTGAGGGGGTTGGACTGGATTTCCACACCGTCAGTTCCTTACTCGTCGGGTAGCGGAAGCAGCGTTTCGGGGCAGAAACTTACATCCGCCGAACATCTTGTTGAGGGTTGTTTGGGTGTAGTTGGTGAGGTTCGAGGGGATGCGGTGTGGTAGGGTCGTTCGTAACGCCGAGGGTGTAGTCGCGATGCTGCGGGTTCCGATGACAGCAGTCCGGCTTCCGATCTGATTTTTTTTCGGCTGGGGCCCAGGCTGGAGCGAGCCCCAGGTTCGGTGACGCCACTACGCGGCGCGCGCGTTTCGCTGCTGGCGAGCGGGCTTGGCGCTCAGTTACGTAAGGAGCCTTGCGTCCGACAGCCAATGAGAGGCGGCCTTGCTAGCGGTGAAGGGCGAAACCGTCGCTGGGGCCAGCCCGGCCCGAGAATACCCGACCCCTTTATCAGTGCCCTTGAGCAGTGGGTTTCTGCACCGCTATCGGGTAGATGACGAGATGGAGCAAGCACTTGCACATGAGCGTTGAAGCAGGGGCTTCGTCTTGCCCAGTACCCCTCCTCCTCTCACCGACAGTTTCTCCTTCGACGTTGGCGAGTGCTGGAGCCCTTAATTAACGGTTGACGCTCAACGGCTTCCCTGCGCGCGACGATCCGCTCTTGACGTCAGCGATTGCAACCTCGCCCCTTGACTAAACCGCTAAATAGCGAGGAATTGACGAGTGACGCCGCCTGCGCCTCGGCCCGCCGCACGTGCTACGTGCTGTGAGATTTCGCTGCGATTTTTGGCAGCACTCTTCGAAGGACTCGGGAGAGCGCAGCAGGGCAGACAGCTCTCGAGTTTCCTGGCTCGCCATTGGCCAACGACGTTGTGTTTCGACGTCCGGCCCTTTCCGCGCCCTCCACGCTGCACGCCCACGACGCTCGGTAAAGATGACGGCGATGCAACAGACTGGCCGTCTGGGCCGAACGCTGGGTGCGTCGATTCTGGCCTCCCGCAGCGGCGTGTTAGCGGCATCAACGATCCGCATATGCACCCGTCATACCGGGATACGCGGGCTCCGATCTCACCGTTTAGGGCCGGGACCCGAGTTGGACGACGGAGGTCGGCGCCGCCGCAGGACTCACCCAGGCGACTACCATCCGGTTCCTGTCCCACCGAAGAAGTTCATAAGGCTGAAGGACTACCAGATCCAGGACGACTTTGCCCGTCGCCACATTGGCCCTGATGACCAGAGCACCAAACAGATGCTCCGGGAGCTTGACCCGCCTGCCGAGTCCCTCGATAGCTTCGTCCGCGAGGTCATTCCTGTGGATATCCTGTCGGATCGGCAGCTTTTTGGGGGTGTGCCGAACCGCCATCAGTTCACCGACGCCCTGAAAGGAGAGGGATCTCAGGGCTACAGGGAGTGGGAGATTCTACAGATCGGCAAACAGGCCTCCCAGGAAAACTGGCTGCGCAAGAACATGATCGGGTGTGGCTACTATGGGACTCACGTACCCGAGGTCATCAAGCGCAACGTCCTCGAGAGCCCCGCTTGGTACACCAGCTACACCCCATACCAGCCCGAGATCAGCCAAGGCCGGTTGGAATCCCTCTTGAACTTCCAGACATTGGTCACGGACATGACAGGTCTGCCTATTGCCAACGCTAGCTTGCTGGACGAGGGCACCGCGGCTGCCGAGGCCATGACCATGTCCATGAATGCCCTCCCTGCGTCCAGGGCGAATCGACCACACAAGACGTTTTTGGTGGCCAAGCAGTGCCATCCCCAGACGAAAAATGTCCTGCGAAGCCGCGCCGAAGGTTTCGGCATCAACATCGAATTCTTTGACCCCACCGAGCCCGAATGCCTTGAGCAAATAAAGATGCTCGGAAACGACTTGGCCGGTGTTCTGGTTCAATACCCAGACACATATGGCCGAGTGTTCGACTTTGGACGGGTCGCAGATGCCGTTCATGAAGAGGGCGCTCTACTCAGCTGTGCAACGGACCTGTTAGCTCTGACGATGCTCAAGCCTCCAGGCGAATGGGGCGCAGATATTGCCTTTGGCAACTCTCAGCGCTTTGGTGTCCCGATGGGCTTTGGCGGCCCCCACGCTGCTTTCTTTGCCGTTCAGGAGAAGCACAAGCGGAAGATGCCTGGCCGCCTGATCGGAGTGTCAAAGGATCGTCTCGGTGGACGGGCCCTGAGATTGTCGCTGCAAACCAGAGAGCAGCACATCCGACGAGAGAAGGCCACGAGCAACGTCTGTACCGCCCAGGCCCTTCTTGCCAACATGAGCGCCTTCTATGCTGCTTATCACGGCCCCAAGGGCCTGAGAGAAATAGCTGGAAGAGCAAATCTGGCAGCCAGGGTTATCCAATCCGCGGCCGAGTACTACAGTTGGCAGACGTTGGATGGGTCGTATAGATCCAAGATGGTCCCATTCGACACTGTGATGGTCAAGTGCCCCGACTTTGGAAAGGTGATGCTCTACTTCGCAAAGAGGCGGAACGTCAACATCAGATACGTCAGTATTCACATGGTTGGTATCAGCGCCGATGAGACTACAGACGAAAGCGACCTGCTTCAACTCGTCGAAATCTTCCGCGATGTAGCCGTGGTTGCGGGTAGGAAGATTGATAACAACTCCATGAACCCCAAAGAGCTGTTGAAAGTGTTGATGGAGCAACACAAAAATATGTCTCTGCTCAACGAGCTGGAACACATCCCGCAGAACCTCCGCCGACAGAGCAAGTATCTGACGCATCCGGTCTTCAACACGCACCATTCCGAGACGGAGATGCTTCGGTATATCCACCATTTGCAGTCGAAAGATCTATCTCTGGTCCACTCCATGATCCCTCTCGGATCCTGCACAATGAAGCTCAATGGCAGCACCGAGATGTCACTCATCTCATTGCCTGGCTTTGCGAATATGCACCCCCACGCGCTTGGTGACGATACCGTAGGTACCGTTAGGCTCATCGGCGCCCTCGAGAAGCAGCTCGAGTCCATCACCGGCATGGACCAAGTTTCGCTGCAGCCAAACTCTGGAGCACAGGGCGAGTTTGCCGGGCTACTTGCTATCCGAAAATATCATCAGGCGAACGGGGATTTCGAAAGAGACATCTGTCTCATTCCAGTCTCCGCCCACGGCACCAACCCTGCTTCCGCGGCGATGGCGGGTATGCGTGTCGTGCCGATCAAGTGCGACACTAAGACCGGCAATCTTGACGTCGAAGATCTCAAGGCAAAATGCGAACAGCATGCCGACAAGATTGGCGCCATGATGGTCACATACCCCAGCACCTTCGGAGTGTTCGAGCCCCAGATCAGGCAAGTATGCGAAATCGTCCACTCATATGGTGGCCAGGTCTACATGGATGGTGCAAATATGAATGCCCAGATCGGCCTCTGCTCACCTGGCGAAATCGGAGCCGATGTTTGTCATTTGAACCTGCACAAAACTTTCTGTATCCCACACGGAGGCGGTGGTCCCGGAGTTGGCCCCATCTGCGTCAAGTCTCACTTGGGCCCGCATCTGCCCACGATCAAGACAATGGATCTCCACGCAGACAACCCCCCTGTCAGCAGTGCTTCTTGGGGCAGTGCCGGCATTCTGCCCATCAGCTGGGCATATAATGCGCTAATGGGTAAGGAAATCCTAGAACTGCAAATCTGATCATTGGTAAATCGACTGACATCCATTCCTCTCCTAGGTCGCGATGGACTTGTGAAGGCCACCAAGATCACCCTGCTCAATGCCAACTATCTTCTCAGCAAGCTCAAGCCGCATTACAAGATTATGTATACTAACAAGAACGACCGATGTGCGCACGAGTTTATCCTTGACGCTCGCCCCTTCCACGACTCGGCAGGCATTGAGGCTATCGACATTGCCAAGCGCTTGCAGGACTACGGTTTCCATGCGCCGACGATGAGCTGGCCCGTGCCCAACACACTCATGATCGAGCCCACGGAATCTGAGTCAAAGGAAGAGCTAGACCGCTTCGTTGACGCCCTCGTCAGCATCCGCCAGGAGATTCGCGACATCGAGGAGGGCAAGGCTCCGCGTCAGGGCAACGTGCTGAAGATGTCGCCGCACCCTATCGGCGATATCATCTCTGGCGATGGCGAGAGCGGCGCCAAGTGGGATCGTCCGTACACCCGCGAGCAGGCCGCGTACCCGCTACCTTGGCTGAAAGAGAAGAAGTTCTGGCCCAGTGTGGCTAGGGTGGACGATGGTGAGTGAAGTATCCGTGATCTTGTCACCCCTTATTTCGCTAACAATGTCTAGCCTTTGGTGACATCAACTTATTCTGCACGTGCCCTCCGGTTGAGGATACCACCGGGGGAAATCTGTCATCTATCCAGGAGGACTGAACGGACGATTTCTGACGCGATTTTCAAGGCGATTTACGGAGCTTCTCGGTATATGCGGCGATTTGGCGTAATGCTTCCCAGATTTAGGGAGTCGGATGGGTTAATGAGTGAGTTCAACAGAAATACCCGATGTCTGGGTCGAGAATAGACGGCCTTCAACCAAGAGGCGGGGCGGGACCACTGGGAGATCGGAAAGACGGGAATTGCGGTTTCAACATCAGTACGTACCCATGTGCCATGCAGGGATGAGTTCAACAAGATTTTGGAGTGTGATAGACAAGATCTCTGTCATAGAGTGATAGTGGCTATAACCAGCTTTCGGATGGGGAACCAGTGAGTTTGTTGAGATTTGGGTGCTGTCCTGCGGTTGTCCGCAGACGGAACGACAAAGTCAAATGGCATTAGGGTGTGCCAAGGTGCGAAACCTTCAAGTTTCAAACCTACAACGCGACATCCGTCGGTGACTCCTATGCCGCTGCGATACCAGCATCAGAAAACATTGGCCCAGCACGACATCACGATCACCACATTGACGGACACGCTCATTTTTGTCTTCCAAACGCCCAATTATGCATGTTCTCCCCGCGTCTATCGTCAAGCAAAGGCTTGCTTGCTTACAAAGTTAGACCAGATCCCTTCACCCGTAGGCTCACACGCAATGCTGTTTCCATCACCATCCCTGCTCAATGCTAAGCTAGATACATCATCATCTCAAGCCTCAAACACCAACACCAAAGCGTCGTCACCCGCAGTAACTACCCTCTCTCCCGTCTCGCCCTGCACAAAGCCAAGCACGCCACCACCTTCACCGCCCCCGCGGTGACCCTTCCACTCTTTGGAAAGGCCGCTCGTCGCGGCAGCATCCCCGCTGGCGGTTGCGCCACGGAGATCCCATCGCCTGACGACACCATCCAGCCCGCAGGATGTAAGGAGCCACCCCGCTAGCGCAGGCGTGGAAGGCGACTTAACAAAGTCGATCTTGACGACGGACTCGCCGTCGTGCGCGCCGTGGATTTGCTTCCGCACGGCGAAGGATCGTGATGGGTCGAACACAACGATGCTTCCGTCTACGCTGCCCGCCGCAAGGAGTTGCTGGGGCGCCGGGCCGAAGGCGAGTGTCTCGATGTTGTCTTGCTGGACGTCCATCGCCGCGAGGATCGCGCCGGCCTGCGCGGCTTGGTCTGCCGGGGCGGCTGCGCCGCGACGGGCCGCGTTGCCGCGGGACTGGGTGGCTGGGGCGGATAGGCGCGGGAGACCGACGATGCGGACGCCGCCGCCTGCGCCGCCGACTGCGAGGAAGGCGCCGGTGGGGGCGACGGCGACGGAGAAGAGGCCGCCACCGACGAAGAAGCGCTGGTCGGCTTCGGTGAGGGAGACGACGGTTTGTCCGTTGTCGGTGACGAGAGACTTGGCTGAGGCGGCGCCCCAGACGTCGAAGACGTGGAGGGACGAGTCTTCACTGACGGTAGCGAGGAGGAGGCCGTCGGGCGACCACGCACCTGCTGTGCAGGGCCCTGTGTGGAGGAAGTAGGTCTGGAGGATCTGGATGGGGTTGGAGGAGTCAGAGGTGTCAATGGTGTAGATCCAGACGGAGCCGTCGGATGCGCCAAGCGCGATGGTGTTGGGGTATTCGGTTGAGGGGCAGGGCGATATCCAGTTGATCTCCTCTGTCTCTTGCGACTCGCCCACGAACTTGAACTGTGCTACGCCCGAGTTGGGAACCGCCACGCTATATACCCGCAAGCGGCCGTCTAGCCCGCCGCTGACGAGGAAGTCGCCCTTTGGAAGGGTGAAGGAGAGCGCGTTGATGCTGTCGGTGTGTCCGTCGATCGCGAAGATGGGCTTGAGTTCGGTGTTCTGCTTGGGGCCTGGGTTGGAGTCGTAGCTTGGGGGGAGGACGGGGCGCGAAGCGGAGGCGGAGGTGTCAATCACGTAGCCCTTTCCTGGCGCGTCATCGGCATCACCCTCGGATCCGCCTGTCGCGACGAGGTTCGGATGCACGGGATGTTGGGCAATGGCGAAGACGGAGTCCTTGTGCGCGTCTGAGTAGGCAACGCTGTCGTTTTGCAAGAAGATCTCCTCGTTATCGCCGTCCTCGTCAGAGTCCATTGCGACATCGCCATCGCCGTCGGCATCTTCCAAGACCTCCTGGGCGTCGTCTTCATCGAGCATCTCGGGGAGATCCTCCTCATCTGCGGGGTTGTGGCGGGGTTCGTTGGAGGACGCCATCTCGCTTGCTGTGCGGTCGCTTCAATCGGGGGAAATTCTGGAGGGAGCGCGAGACGAGCGTCGATCGATAGTCGAGTTTGCAGTAACAAGCAGAGGCGTTTGCGGAAGCCGGGCGGATATTTAGCTGTCGTCGGTCCGGGGCAACAAGGTGGGGGGGGTGAATTTTTGCTTGATAAGCTATCGCATGGTGGGGTTCCTTGAGTTTCTCCTCGAGCTGAATCAGCAGCCTTGGCGGGCTTCGGGAGGCTGCAGGCTGCGGCTGACTGCGGGAATCCACATTTGACGACATCGTTTGAGGAGGCTGTCAGGCAAGAAAATCCTATATACCTTATAATTAACTTTTTACATCCTCACTTTCTTATTTTATTACTTCTCTTTTATATTATTAACACCTTATTTAATAATAATATTAATTATAGTAATTATTTTCGACGACGACGACGACGACGACAACGACGACGACAACGACGACGACGATAACGACACCCGCACCACCACCACCAAGATTTTGTGCGTTAGAGCCTTTTCCTTCTCGCTTTTTCTTGCTTTTTCCCTTTCCGCTCCCCTGAAAATCCCTGTTACAAGACCCCTCCTCCTCCTCCCAAAACACCGCAAACATCCCAGAAAGGGGTTCATCAACTGACATGCATCACCCTTTGCCACAGGACGAAGAAGACGACGACGGCACCATCCCCACCACTCCCCACCGTGGCGGTATGATTTGTCCCGAAAATGTCATCTGGTCCTTGACGTAGTTGACGAGGGCCTCATCGCTCTGGACCGCTGGGCCAGGGTTGAGACATGGACACGCCTCTGCTGCCGGACTTGGTCGCCTCGATGTTCTTCTCATGTATCTGATTCCAAGAGGCAACAGGCGACGGGAGAGATGGGTGCGGCTGGGATTTAATGTTTTAATACAATACAATACAAGATACGCCAAACTCCGGTCCAAGGCAGCCCTCCTTATACAACTTCCCACACCCGTGATGCCCACAGCTGGAGTCGAGGAACGGTGATGAGAATATCACCTTCAGTTGGGCCAGGTGGCCGGAGGAAGAGAAGGTCGAATTCGAGCTGCAGGTCACCACTAGTAACCACGTACGACGCTGGAAGGTTGGGCGTATTGCCTGCCCAGTTGATGGTGATCTCTTGGGCACAGTGTGGTTGAGGCGTGTTGGCGAGGTGAGCAGCCGCTCTGGTGACGGGTCCTGGGCGGGGCGCTTGAACTGTCTCTACCACTTCTCCAGGATAATCCACCTCCTATGCCGGACCAGCTTAGCCAGGAGGACAATCTTGACCTGGTGGTCTGATGCTGAAAACCACCACTTTGCATCCATCCGTAATCCTGGCAGGGTCGATGAGTCGCCAGCCTCTATAATTAAAATTGGCCAGGCCCCGTTTGCGCTTCGTTGCGGCCATGGGCCACCGCTTGAACCGGGCTCCCCGGCATCCCTGTCCCTGTCTGCACCGTCACCACCCGGATGGCCTTGCCCCCTGAAGAATGTCGTCATGCCATCATTATTCCAAGCATCCCTCAGGCCTATAGAGACAATTTGGTCCCTTCTAGATAGAGGTTTTGGTGAAGCCGTTCGTGAGGCTTACCCGTTATAAAGATGATAAGGATTTGCTGCTGGGCATTATAGCGCCGAAACCGAATACGCCGTCCGTGAAGGTCTCTCTCGCTGTTGAGTGTGGTGAAGTCTTGGAAGGAGACACCTGTTCGAATTAGCTTACAAAAAGGTAAAAAGGGAAAGGAGCTAGCTGCATTACCTTGAAAAGTCAAGACGTTGTAGCCAGCAGAGCTAATCTGGTTCCAGAAGGCCCTGGTAGTGGTGAAGGGGATGGAGAGGGCCAAAGCTGAAGCCGAAGCCGGAGCCGATGCTGATGCTGATGCCATTCTCGCTTCCAATGTCTCTTGTGCATAGGTGGAACCAGGTATAAATATTGCAAAAAGCTGTCTGGAAGTGAAGGCTTTGGGCGTTTTTATCCGCTTCAAGGTGCCGGGCCGTGTCGACAGCCAGGCTTTGTGTGCCGCCGGATTGATCCCGAAAAATTTATTGAACATACACGTACCGCCGGATCCGGCGGTTCAGGTAGCATGTTGGTCATGGTTGTTACTAGCGGCGATGGTGATGGTGATGGTGGTGATGGCATTTTCTTAAGACCATGGGATAGGGAGGGGGCCAAGTCTTCAAGGATGGCGGTCCTCAATATTCAGGCCATTTCACCACATCGAATCCTCTTTGACATTCTTCCTGCTGGATCGTGCAGGCCATGGTATCATTTCGAATCCCTCCGCCGGAATGGGTAAACAAAGAAATTGTGACGCCCAGCCCCAGGTGACGTTGGCAGTCAAAAGACGTTGCTCGGATGTCGGTACACTGGGGGCCGATAGGAGAGCGTCCTCCTGGCAGCCACTGGACAAGGCACGGGGCACCCAACATCGACACGGAACAGAATAAGCCTATCCGAGGCTGTGAGACGCGAGCCCTACTCTTAGAAGAGCCTCTGCCGCCGAACTTGGTCGCCCCGGTGTTCTTCTCATGTATCGGAGAGCATGCGACGGGAGAGATGGGTGCGGCTTGGAAGTGCCAGGACGAGGCCAACTGACTATAGACCATGATTGCTAACTCTAGGAAACATATACGAGCCGTTTGTTTTCCTCCCACGCAGCCCCTTCCATTCCTGTATACAACAGCCCCATCGCCCCTGCCTCCACTTCAGGACTCGCTTGAAACGTAGATTCAGGTTGCCTTGTCCTTGTTGTGATAGTTGACCGAGGAGTTCCAGCTGTGATGGCGTTCGAAGATGATGGCCAGCAATCGGGATCGAGCCTAGCCCAAGGAGATACCACCGTCGGTGCGCGCACGAAACGCCGCGGGTTTGTCGGCACCGGGCACTGGGCCGAATTGAAACGTCTGCTCAAAAAGCGTTGGCGATACAAACCGGCCTCTTAGAAAATGACTGTATTTGCGCCGCGATGGCGGCAAGCAAAGTGACGAGGAAATCCATCACTAAGGTCTCGGTCGGGCTACGTGGTGTAGGTCGAGATGGGTCAGTATCGGCTTTGCTATCGCTGGTGTCTGTTGCTGCTGCTGCTGCGGCGGCGCACTAGATCCTCCACAGGACTTGGCTGATCACTATCTCTGTCTTTTCCCCCGACTCTTTGGCGCCTGGGTGCGTCAAGGAGCCGGGTTGGGGCTTCGCATTGTGGTGAGCATGGGAGACAGCGGTTCGGGAGGTTGTGCAAGCTGACAAGGTGCGTAAAAAGGCCGAGCCTATCTCCCAGGCTCTCGGTCTTCTGCAGCGGGGTGTTTGGTCGGGCCTGGGTGGTGCAGATCAGATCCATAAGGGCGCCCAGCTTCCCCAGCCCTAGCGCACCGGTCTGCAAGAGGTGTTAAGCGCAATCGGCATCTTAGCGGCAAAGGATACGATTAGTGACAAGGGCCTGGAGAGCGTTCTCTGGTGGCTCTCGCTCAGTCCAGATAACACGCACGGTGAGGAACGACGCCGCGGGGACATTGGAAGCCGAGAAGAGTCCTGCATCTTGCCGGAAATTTGTTCAGACGTGGCTGTGATGGAGAGAAGATACCCAAGGAAAAAAGCAAGAAGCGTTCAGTAGTGTACAGTCAAAACTAGTGCTCATGACACGATAGCTGTCGGCAGCAGGCTTCAGGGTTCCCTGAGACCTCAGAGCCGGCAGACGCAGTGGTTCCTGACGCCGTCGCCCTTGTTCTTGCTCGGTAGGTGGTAGCAACGGATCCTCGGGCCACATCATCCGCTGGATGATATTGCGCACCACGCTCTTATCCCAGGTGGCCGAACCTGTGCCAATGAAAAAGGACACTTAGTACGTGAAACGGACTATGGGCGACGAGGCTTTGGGGACGCAGGTGGCTTGGACAACACACCCATGAGCACCGGCAAAGGTAAAAACAGTCACCTGCTTTCCCTTCAGGACATTTCCTCTCTCTCTCTCTCGGATAATAACCTTGACACGCCCATCTTACACATCGAGCTCTCATCCACCAAAACGTTCTCGGGCGTTCCAGGCATACTGTTTATTCATCCGACGACAGAGCAAGCCAAGACAGGCCATCATCTCGCTCCACAAGATACATGGGAACAGGGCCTATGCTTCCTTGTTCCCGTCTGACATAATGGCGGTCCAATGGCCAGGTCGAGCCGGCGTAACGTAATCCCTGTCCCATCGTTTCCGAGTCAGTCGCTGATCGCTCGATCACCCACTCGCCCATAACCGAACCGGAGGGCTTAGGTTGAGGCTGGCCGAGATAGCCTTCCAACGGGTCCTAGGAAAAGCTAGGGAAACAAAGATAAGTGCATATACGCGCCGCGGGAGAAGAGGAAAAAAGAACAAACACACTCTCGGTAGTCAACAAGACGCGGCCGGTACTGTTTCTCCACGTGGCCCTTAGCAGAGAGCCAGAACGTGGTAAATGCATCATCCCACTGTCCATGTTGTCTGCCTGCATTCCAACACATGCGTACTTGGGGGCTCGGAGAGCTCTGCATTGGAGAAGGGCATCGTCAAGCTCAGGGAACGGGAGCGTCGGTGCTGCCATGGGCTGGCTCGAACATCGGAAGAGGGGGCTCATCGCCTCGAAATGATCAAAGGAATAACTACCGCGTGTCGTAATCGCTGTCTCGTGCCGGATGCGGCCGAAGATGGCTTAGAGCTCGCGTTCGAATGCCGCCACCATGTCTTGGTTGGTGTGATGATGTTTTGGGGAAACGCGCAAAGTCGGCTTGGTTCGCTTAGGCATCCCGCACTGGTGCCACTGGTGCTGGCTGTGGCTTATTGTGAAAACTCGGCAAGCGTGATATGGGCTTCGAAGTTGTCGATAAGGCTCCCCGATCCGGAGCGGGCCGACTGCGTGCCGGAACCGGCCTCCAGGGTGTGCTTTGTTACAATGACATGCTCCACTTAATGACATGCTTCACTTGATGACATGCTAGATAAAAGAAACTGGAGTGCCTTACGATGACGGCTGCGAGGCAAGGGAGTCTGACCACACCAACTGTAGGAATTAGATACTCTCTAATAGCTAGGTAGATAGTGGAAGGCAGTCTTGGCTGGTTTCTTTTACGCCTAGAATCGGAGTCACGAAGTCGGCACGCAAAGCAAAGTCAGGAAAGACAGTCCTAAGAAGAGGCAAAAAGAACTGGGACCCCCTAAAAAAAAATTAAAAAAAGAGTAGGGCGGTCCCAGAATCGAACTGGTGGTTTGAGGAGTGCACGGGATTCGGCGCCTACTGCGTGTGTCCGGGATGTCAACAGCAATACACGCCTCTTAAGACCGCTAGGCCACCGCCCTTATTTGAACGCAGGTTTTAAGTAGTCTATATAGCCCAGGCGCGTCCGGAGGGCAGCACGTCAAGTGGGGCAGGAGCTGGACCATTTTCCCCCGGCCTCAGGCTGATAGATACCCCACCTGCGGCTGGCTACCCACCCTTCTCGCACTATCCCACCGTGCCACTCCATGCAAAGTCTTCTCTGCCAAGCAGGCCAACCACATTTCAAATCCTCGTTCTCGAGTTTGTACAACAACAATGTGTCCATCTCGTCCCTCCTCGCCAGCGCGAAAGCGCAAGTTTGACAATGATGACGGCGGTAATCATCCCCCGTCAGGCATCAAGCGTCTCAAGCTACCTTGCGGGAAGCAGGTGGCTATGGATTTGGTCTTTCGGCCGAAAGTGTCTGGTATGTGCCGATTTTCGCCTTCGACTCGGGGAGCCTAGCCGGTCGATCTTATACCTTTTCTTCTGAAGCTTCATCGAAGTCCACAATTGTCGGTTTAAGCCGACGGCGGGGTTGTGGCCAGATTCTCCTAGTCGTTTTTCATCCAAGTCAAACTGGGCGCGGTTGGTTCACTGGCCAAATTTGGAAAATCAGGAACAAACTCATCCAGTTCATGATCAATAACCTAACAACTCGTACCTCATACTGACCTGAACTTTTGACAGTTTATTCTTCTATCCGGAGATTGAAATCCCGTGTGTTCGCCTCAGCATCACCAGAGCCCGCCCCGTCGGACCCTGCGGGGAATTTAGTTTGTCGGCAACACACTCTGTCACCCTCCCCCGCGACACCTCGATCCCCCCCTCCGCCCTAGAGAGGCGAACGGCGCAGGTTCCGCGGAACGATTTATCGGCGCCAGAGACATAATGCGGTCCGATTCGCATATATTGGGGACCACGAATGTTGGGATGGGGAAAGACGTCAGTGGGTCTTCTTCGCTGACGCCGCAAGAAAAGCCAACTATCCGAACCCGGACAAGGGCGGCTATGCCGTCGCGTATCGGCCCTTTGGCGCCCGAGCTGGACAGTATCTCGTCCGGACGTGGGAAATTCCTCAAATGCCCGATATCGTCCACGGCGAGATGCTGTCCGTCTGCGAAAGCATTTTCATCGTGCTGCAAGCCGCAAAGAGGGGAGAGATTAGAAACATCACTGTAAAGGTCTTCAATGACAATTGGACCTGTCAGAACATCCTGAAAGATGGTGCGTCCCTTTCTCTGGACCGAGATTTGATCCCAATTGTGGAGGCCATCGTCTGGGCCTCGCATCAGCTGCAGCGGTACGGCTGCGATGCAGAGCTCCACTACATCCCAGGTCACCGCCATCACGTGGTCCCACACTGTATCGCGGACCTAGCCTCACGGGACCAACACACCGGCGGCAGTGAGGCTAAGACCCGATATGGCTTTCAGTGTCCAGATGGCTGGGTGTACGACGACTCCCGCTTTTCGAACTCTATGGCCTATCGGCTGGGATTCTAGCCGTATAATGGTTCGGGCATGTCGTTAACCGCAACAGGCTCGTGCGTGAGCCCAGTGGCTGCGCACAGCGGGAGGACGACAAGGAACGGAATTGAAGGTGGACGGGAGCTGGTTGGGCTTGTCATTGGCCGCGACAGGTTCGTACGTGGGCCCATTGGCCGTGTACAGCGGGAGGATGACAAGGGCGACCATCGTTGACCGCAGCAGGCTTGTGTGTGGTCGAGGGCTACACACTGCGGGAGGACGATGGTTGTCCCACTGGACCGGGTCGGAATATCGGTTTGGGTGCCCGGCGCCGGTCTTCATTATTCAGGTGTCTCGCCCTCGGCACTGGTGGTCATATTCAGGCCCTTTGGTCTGATTGTAGCTCGTCGTTCATTCATCCCTCAACCCCGGCAACGGTTGTCTTTTTCCAGTTACCTCGCCTTTGGTGCGGGTTGTCATCTTCCAAGTCTTTCGGTCTTCAGCGCGGCTTATCGTTCAGGAGTCCCTCGGCTCGGGCATCGGTTGTCATCAATCAAGTTATCTGGTCTCCAGCGGAGTTTGTCGTTCAGAAGCCTTAGCTCATGGCGCAGGTTGACGTTTACCAGAGTTCCCAGTTCCCGGCGCGGCCCGTCATGGTTCGATTCCATCGGTTTCCATCGCAGGTTGTCTTTCAGAGCACCCGAACCCGGCGCAGGACGCCATTATTGAGGTCTTTCGACATCCAGTGCGGCTTGTCACTCGGAAGCGCCACCTCCAGACGAATGCTGTCGTTATCTGTCTATCGTCTACTAGCGCCAGTCTCAATTATTTAGGTCCTTCGGTCTTTCGCGTGGGTATCATCACTCAGACACCTTGACCCCCGGTGCAAGTCTCATTCTTGGGGTTTGCCTTCGCTAGTCAAGGCCATTCACCCGCCTAATACCAACTCGACTCCATTTTTCTCATACCCTCCAGCGACGTTTCGACCGAGAGACACAGCATTTCATCGGCTGTAATGGACCTTGCACCAACCTGCAGGTCTTCTGTTCATGGGGGACGACACTGTGACCTTGCGTGGCGGACTGATATTGGGTTGCTGCTAACCGCGTTGGGTATTAGTGGTCTGGATCCCCCTTGATATGAAAGATAAGCTAACGGAGGATTTGCCAGCCTGGTGGTGTCTGTGTCTGACTCCGAGGCCCTATACTGCTGGTGTAAAATACCAATTAGACGACTAATGTTGGCTCGCAACACAGACGCAGAGGCGCCACGCCCACTCGCTCTCTTACGATTCCCCGCGGTGCTCAGTACAGGGGAGGGGAGGAGCAGCGATTTGTTGACATCGACATCCAAGCCAAGAGCGGACCACTCCTCCTCGAATGGATAGACCCACCAAGCTAGCAAATATTGCCATATCATTTTCTGAAGGGAGAGGAAGCCGCCGGTTTGATCCACTCGCAAGCCTTTGAGCCCATCATTTCAGTCGAGACGGGGAAAGGAGACTAGCTTGTTCACATGAGAGGATTCTCAGACCTTTGGATATATTGTTACGGATAACTTCGGAAGGGGGGTATTGGTTTGGATATATCTTTGGGATATGTTGGGTTGAAACGGCTCAAGTTAGCTGAATACTCTGTTGTTTTACCCTAAAGTTGCCCTCACCAACCCCAGTTACCCGTACCACCCCTAGCTACCTTGCTCAGGCGCTACTCAGGCGTTGCTCAGGAAATGATCAGAGATATCGCTAAATATGGTTTAGATGAATAGGTAGTACTCTACGGTTCAAATGGCAACTTTTCGCGAGGTCCCAGTTTTTGGGACATAGGTGGCCCAAAACTGGGAACCCCCCATGTAACAACACCCAGAAGGTTCTAGAGGTAGCTGGAACCGGCTACTAGCTCATGCATCAGATTTTGTCACTGTAGTTGCCACTCAGTTGCCACTGAACTCAACTATAAGAAGAGCTCTCTGGCGAAGCTAGAGAGCAAGAAGCAGGCTTCAATTGATTGTTCACCCAACCCCAAACACTACGCTCCACTATCTTGCAGTGCAACCCCCTATCCTCGTCAACCCAACGCACCCTGCGTTGGACACCACCCCAACCCAACTCCTTTTCGCTCCTCTTCCTTTTCCCCCAAAGTTATATATAACCCAGTTTACATCCACTATTAGGTCTCTGTTCCCATCTTCCTTATTTACGAAAATGGGTAAATTTTATCCTTAAGCTAAAATACTCCCCCAACGAATTACCTTGTTTTTATTCATCTGGTTGTTAGACGTAGCCCTTTGTTAGGTATAAGATGATCAGCACCGGGTTATTCACATCTTGTCGCACGCTGAGGAAGCGCTGGTGTGGCTTCGGGGGGAGCGGGTGAGCTCGGCGGCGAAGATGGTGGATGATGGCCTGCTTCGACTCAGTGGTCCGGTGGCGCAGGTTCGGGTTGGCCCGCAGATGGCGGCACCGAAGAATGCAGCATGCGGCCAACGGTTGTGCTCGTACTCGTTGGCACGTGGGACGAGTCGGACAAATTCACCTTGACGGATACGCTCCCATCACTGCCGAGGCTTGAAGCCTCAGCTCGCAATGGTTGCGAATTTTGCGGGCTACTGCGTACGACGATCTTTTCGCAGGCCAGTGACGAGAAGACAGATCCCGTCGAGTCAACCAGAAGCTTTCTCAACCAGGAGTCACATTGTACGCTCGGCATGTACTGGATGTGGTTCCGTGAGGGGGTAGAGCAGTACGGGCTCCCTCTGGGATTGCTCAGTCTCAAGATCGACATCCGGGTACCGGAAAATGATGACTGTGTGACGGTGACCTTCGGAGCGGAGGCTATTGACAAAGGTTGGTCTACCCCCATCCTCTTGGAATGGAGGTATGTTGACAGAGTCCCTCAACAGAAGATGGCCTTGAAGGATCTGACATTTGCGGCTGGCTTCGCACTTCTCCTAGTTCGACCGTCACGGATTGGTCCGATGAGGGCTCTGTGGCCTGGAGCCAGGGTCTTATCGAGTGGTGCTCCAGCGCACACGGGCATGCTACCGACAACTTCCGCCTGAAGCGCCTCACCAACGTGCAGAGCAACCCCATCAAGCTTGGAAACTCGCAGACCATTAACCCGCTCCCTGACTAGGCCGCTCTCAGCTACTGCTGGGGATCCGAAGCCGACGCTGAAGCACAGCTCAAGACTGACAGCAACGTAGCCGAATCGCGGTTCTCTGTGAGCATCGTTGAGCAGCGCCTACCCACAGTCGTGAAAGACGCCGTCGCCACGGCATAGTCTCTCTCAATCCCGTATCTCTGGGTCGACGGGCTGTGCATCCGACAGGACCAGCGCGGGCCCGGCGAGGAATAGGAGGAGCATGCCGGAGCTATGGACCAGAACTACGGCAACGCCCTCGTCACCATCGGCGCCCTTTCATCGCCCTCATGTCAGGATTCCTTCCTCGTTCCTCAGTCCGCAGTGTTCACCAACTTCCGCTCCACCCTCCGCCCGGAAGTTACTAGCTTGTTAAAGCTAGACTTCGTTAAGGCCCTTATAAACAACATGTTCAGCATCCATAACTCCCCGCAGAAGCAGGTCCTTTAGGCAAACACGCTGGAAAAATGGAATATGCGTGGATGGACCGCCACCGAGCAGCTCGCGTCAACCCGCTTGCTCAGTTTCGGGCGCCGCAATCTTTTATTTTCCTGTTCGTCTGGTTCGTGGTACTCCAGCAGGCCGAACACAAGCTTCCACTCGCTGTCGAGTACGGATTAAATCGGATACGTGTCCTGTCGGGTGACTCCAGTGATGGCGCGCTCTGGCGGGAGATCGTTGGTTGGTACGGCGCAAGCACGGGGAAATTCCACAGCCGCCCCGCAGGATTCACCGACGTGACGGATACGTTTCCTGCCATTTCCAGACTGACGAGGTCGTATGCTGCCGCGGCTGGTTTTGCCGAGGCGGATTACGCTGCAGGTTTGTGGAAGCCAACCTTCCTGCGAGATCTGCTCTGGACCATGAATGACCAGAACTGGGCGAACCGCGGTAAGGTGTCGCACACATTTCTGGACGATGATGACGGGGAACATTGCGCTGTCAAACCAGAATACGATCAGCTCGACACACGCGTTGTCCACAGAGGGAAGGACCCACTGGGAGCGGTAACCCACGCGGAGCTTCAAATCTCTGGGAAGGTGGGGCGAGCACAAGTGGCAGTTTCAGTTGGACTGGGACCCTGAAGGGAAGGTGCAGGACTGCCAAGAACTTGGAACGATAATCCTGGAGAATGAGGTAAGAATCTTTATATCAGATCTCAGACTGGCCTTACTCTATTTATATCAACCATAGCTATTTGGCTCACTATCCCCTACATAACCGGCGCTTTTGGATGAGACGGTATTAGAAGTTCTCAAAGTCGAGCTTGTGTCGAAGTTGGCGGAAACCGAGGCCGATGTAATGCAACTATGACCTACCTACCTATGACAATGTAATTAAAGCCTTTAACAATATTTTTGAGGCCTTTAAAAATATAGTTTAGGCATGTTGATAGTAGTACTAGAATCCTATCCCGCCACGGGTGGAAGGCTAAGCAGTTTAGTTGTCTACACTTTGCCCCTACGGTGCGAGGGAGGTCAATGTCTCCTCCTGCTGCCAACACAACCAGCAAACTTATTCTACTCCCGTTCTCCCCGTTACCGACTAAAGGCCACGATCCCCGGATAGCCGTTATCTCGGACTTTTGGTGATCTGGTCGTACGTCTTTCTAATCCACTAACATGCCTGGTAGCAAGCCTTGCTACTTGAGTTCCCGTCACGGGCCTGTCAGCCCCAGCCTCTGCTGCCCGGTCAAGAGTATCCTTATGCAGTGGCCGAACGTCATTGTTGTTTGTAATCCACCGGATTTGCCAGCAATCGTGAAGAAGCCACACACGGGAAACCTAATGCCTTTCACCACATGACACGTGCGAGAAAACCTGTGTTTGGTGGCACTGCGGTGGAAGAAAGTGACAGGACAGCTTCCATCATTTTAGGTTTGGCCGTCAATTTTGTGTTTGACAATACCGAGTAGAAACCTAAAAAAAGGTGGAGCCTCAAAACCTGAAAAAGAATAAATTCCCTGTACAGCCCTTCAATTCGATCAAAATTTCCCTTTCTCCTCTTTTCCATTGTTCCTCCGTTCTCTTCAGCTACGCCACCCCACGACTTATCTTGCTTCACCCACCGCCAGAATTTGAGTGTCCTTTCCCCCTAGATCAACTCAATATCCGTTTTGCAGATTTCCCAAGCTCTCTTCTCGATTGTGGTACGTACCTACTATCCACGCTTAACCTG